>ERZ1740067.75-NODE-75-length-78259-cov-9.994476_pt1 | contig 78259 bp, 54 predicted proteins | sample MGYA00581736_ERZ1740067 | MGnify/ENA primary metagenome ERZ1740067 (study PRJEB43018, sample SAMN04849236) | marine metagenome | isolation source: floating plastic debris | place: Pacific Ocean | collected 2008-08-27 | study: EMG produced TPA metagenomics assembly...
GTACTTACACATACGTAGAATTAACCATAGGCTAGCAGCGCTGTGCGATGGTCGTATATGTGCTATCTCAAACGTAGTGACTGCGTACTGAGTTATCTCTTACACCAGGGCCATTCTTTTCTTTGTAAGAAATGTCTAAAAAAATAAGTCAAAAGATCCAAAAAAGTAATATAAGTAATATAAGTTCAGTTAAAAGTCTTTCCTCAAAACCTACTATTCCTACTTAGTTAATAATTTCAAAGCTGCTATAGTCTATTTCAGATAAGGCAAACTTCAAGCTAACTTTTCAGCAGCTTACTGTCTGCTCAAATGGCTGTTTGAGTAGATTGATAAACGGCTAAAAGAGCCTGGTAAAACCTTTTTCCCTGCCATACAAGCTTGCAAGATTTCTGAATGATTGGATGTCTTCAGATACATCCTTTAGTTTACTTGTTAACTGTTTTCGATTGGATCTACGCAAATTTGTGTCTGCTTTGCACAAATTTGTAATTGGCCTATTCCAAATTTAGGGCTCTACCCACTGAGCTTTGCCTATTTTTTCGTCTGAAGAAATGAGCTTAGTTTGCAGTGCTTTTCTATATCATTTTTGTCCTTTCTTATCGCCTAACCTAATGAATAGGCGGCTAAATCATGACTTACCATATGGGTATTAATCTGGGTCACGAGCGTTCGGTGGCTTTGGTTAAAGACGGCGAAATTGTTGTTGCTGTTGAGCAAGAACGGTTGGACCGGCAAAAGTATAGTTTGGGCTTTATGCTGCAAGCGCCGGGGGTAGCTTCTCATATTCAAATGCCTGCGGAGGCGATTCGCTACTGCCTCGACCACTGCGGAATTACGCTAGAGTCGCTGGCTTCTATTACGCCTAATATGCCCGGTCACGATTTTGCGCCGGAGATTGCGCGCAAAGTGCTGCCCGAGAACATGACGGAGCAAATCAAGCAAATTCCGAGTCACCACTTGGCCCATGCCTATTCAGCTTTTTGGCCTTCGGGGTTTGATGAGGCGATTGTGCTGGTGGCCGATGCCTCTGGCAGTACAGATGAAATGCATCGAACGGAGTCTTACTCAGTGTATGTGGGGCAGGGGCACACCCTGACGATGCTGCACAGTGAGAAGGTGGTGGCGCACTTGGCTGGGCTCTCTACGCTGGGCTTTTTGTATGAGTATGTGACGCGTAAGGCGGGGTTTGTCAGCCAGATTAGTGGCAGCGCGATGAGCCATGCGGAGGCGGGTAAGCTCATGGGCTTAGCGCCGTTTGGCGGTGAACAGCCAAATCTACATCGCTGGATTCAGGCTGAGGAAAGCGACTATCACTTGGATATTGCGGCTTACGATATTTTCTTGGAGATCGCGGCGCTCGAAAAACTGTATGACACCGGAGAAGGAAAGCCTTATTTGCGTGAGTATTTGGTGGATTTGGCCTACAAGGTGCAGCAGGAGCTGGCGCTGGCTTTGCAGCATGTTGTAACGGTGGCGATGCAAGAGACTGGGCTGAAAAAGCTGTGCGTGGCTGGTGGTATAGGACTGAATTCTGTTGCGAACTATCAGCTGTTGCGTCAGCTGAATTTGGATGACATTTTTGTTTTCCCAGCGGCGGGTGATGGGGGCATTGCGGCTGGCTGTGCGCTGTGGGGATATGCCCAATCAGGAGAGACTCGTCGGGTGCGGCTGACGCGGGCGACGCTGGGTAAGGCTTATGGGGTGGAGGATTGCCGGGAGGTGATCGCACAATTCTCTTCCACTATTGAAATGGAAGAACTCTCCCCCGAGCAAATGTTACAGCGCAGCGCCGAGGCGTTGTCTCAAGGGCACATTGTTGCTCGGTTTGAAGGAGGCTGCGAGTATGGGCCTCGGGCGCTGGGTCACCGTTCTATTCTGTGCGATCCTACCTTCGAGCGAATGCGCGACATTATCAATGCGCGCGTGAAGTTTCGCGAGGCCTTTCGTCCGTTTGCGCCTGTGATTCCGGCTGAAGCTGCCGCTGAAGTGTTTGAGCTAGACCACGCAGCGCCTTTCATGCTGCTGGTACCACCCATTCGGCCAGCGTACCGGGACAAAATTCCGGCGGTTTCGCATGTGGATGGTACTGGGCGAGTGCAGACGGTTACCGCACAAGATAATCCGTATTTTCATAGTCTTTGTCACGAGCTGGTAACGCTGCGTGACGGACCGCCGGTTCTATTGAATACCAGTTTTAATGTCGCCGGGCAGCCGATTGTAGAAACGCCTGCCGAAGCGATTCAAACATTCTTGAATACAGATATTGACTATCTGGCGCTAGAAAACTTCTGGATTTCTAAGCGTGATGTCAAGGTGAAAAACTACGAAGAACATTTGAAAACAGTCTACGAAACACCCACGCCAAAGGGCTTTAACGCACCTATCCCAGCCGTAACTTCGCTGATGAAGCAGCTCGATGAAGCCCTCTTTTGGGATAAGCAAGAAGCGTGTCCTTGGTCACCAGCAGAGCTAAAGCGGTTGTCTGCTAGCGGTGCTAAGTATAAGGAAACTAGCCGTCTGTTCCCAGCCGCACCGTTTGATGATCCGCTACAAACTCAGCTTTCCAAGTCTGTTGTTCTATTGTTAGATCCTTTGGGTGAGTCTACTTTAGTAGATCTTTCTGAGAAGGTGGAACCAACAGCCTATCGTTTCTCTGAGGTGAAGCTGCTGCTGGATTTACTCACGGCGGTGACTGGTTGGCAAGAGCGTATTCGCCGGGAGCTGAGGCTCACCCATGCAGAGCTAGCGGAAAAGGTTGTTTGGGCGAGTCGTCAGCTGAGTAAGTATGGCTTGGCGGCAGGGAGTGACTATGTGGCAACGGTGGAGGAAGATCATGCCATTGATAGCTCTGTAGAGGCTGCTGCGACAACTTTTGCGCCCTTTGCCGATGCTGAGTTTTCGGCGCGGTTGGCACTGAAGGACTTTTGCGATCGCCTCCGTCAGTCCGGCTACACCGCCACTGCTATCTGCGCCGCGCTAGATGTAGAGTCTCTCCAATCGCTAGAGTCCACCTACTTCCACTACTACGATCGCTTCAGCTTGCCGCAGACTGAGCTAGGCGACTTTATTCGTCTCTTTTTGCTGCGAAGCTCCCTTCCCAAAGCCCGTATGGTGGAGCTGCTAGGCAACTCTCTTTTTCAGCGACTGGTTGATTTAGGCTTGTTTATTCGGCGCTCCGTACAGAGTGTGAAACAAAGGGTAGAACAGGACGAATCGTCAGCGATTCAGCCAAATTCTTCTTCAGATATGCAGTGGGCTGCTCGCGTAGATCTCTTCTGCGTAGAGGGCCTGTACATCGCTACCGACCACCGGTACATGTTCTTCGAAGAAGACAAAATCGGGGAAGATCCGGTGATGTATTTAGGTGCAGATAGCATGGGTCTGGTATACACCGCGCCTCAGTATTTAGCCAATCAAGTGCTAGATCTTTGCTGTGGTAGTGGTGTGCAGGGGCTAGTGGCTAGCCGCTACGCTGAGCAGGTCACCTCTGTTGATATCAACCCTCGGGCCGTGCGATTCTCTCGGTTCAATGCGCAGCTCAACGGCATTTTGAATATCAATATTCATTTGGGCGGCCTATACGAGCCCGTAGCGCAGCGTACCTTCGACACTATTCTGGCAAATCCGCCCTTTGTTCCTAGCCCCAACACTGATCTGCGTTTTCGTGACGGTGGCAACACGGGCGAAGATATTCTCGCCGACATCATCAAAGGCAGCGATTCACATCTCACCCAAAACGGTCGACTGTTTATTGTGACTGATTTGGTCAATGTGCCAACTTACCAAGCCAAGCTCTCTAACTGGTGGCAAGGTGGCTCTGTCGATCAGCTCGTGCTCTGTACCGCCGACCGCGACGAAATGTTGTTCTCAGTACCCCATAGCCACGCGCCCTTTGGCCAAAGCTATGCAGACTACACAGCTGAGCTAAATTCATGGCTAACCAACTTTCAATCGGCCAAGCTAGAAGCTGTAAACTTCGGCTACATTCTCATCCAGAAGGCTGCCCATGCAATGGCTTCCTCCTACTACACGCGCACTATCCACAACCCCACTCAATCCATTCACGAACAGGTCAAAGACTACTTCTGGCAGCGCGAGCTGCTACGTGGGCAGACCTATCTCACTCGCTATCTCCTGCTCAATCCCGACCTACAGTTTCGGATTGAGGAGACCTTATCTGGCGATACCAAAACAGTAGAAGTCTTTTCTCCAGAGAATCCATACTTCACCACTTACCAAATCAACGCTGATATTCATCGCTTGCTAAAGGAAATCAACTACCTGCGGCCACAGTGGCGTCAGATTGCGACACCCAGCAACCAGGACTGGATTGAGGAGCTACTGCACAAAGGCATTTTGATGCTGAAGTCCAGGCCGATAGAGGTCTTTTCAAAGCCAACGGCAGACAGTCATCAGAACGCTTTGGCTATGAGTAATTCAGCCTCTGATCAGTTGGCTAGCGAGTTTGGCAATCCGTCTACTAATGGGGTTTCGTCTGGCTCTGGTATCGTCGAGCTGCGCACTAAGACAACGCCTACCTGTCTCTCAGCTTATTTAGCGCAGTAGTCGCTGTCTGTCGTTTGTTGAGCCTGCTGTTTGTTTTTTGGAAGCGGGATCTGTTGGTAATTCACAAGAGCCCAGCAGTCCCTCTTCCTAGCCAATACAGTGCAAACACAATGATTGTTTCCACCACATATGTCGCGCCCAGTGACTCATATAGCTTGCGACCTTTTGCTTCAAATAGCGATCGCCACACGGTCCATTTCCCGTTGACATAGGCTGCTGTAAACAGCGCTCCAATCAGCAGCACTATCCACTGCGTTATGCCCGAAAACCCTATCAGGATGGTGGCCACTACCAAGGCGAAACCTATCAGGGGGCGGAGTGCTTTCAATATCTTCATAGTCAAACGGTAAGTTGAGTGTTCAGCATACATCTGATTGTTGGAAGAAAGAAAAACAACGCGCTGCAAGTCACTACTCGCAGCGCGTCATCATCTTTTATTCAGCGGTCATGATTCAGCTAACGAAGCGAGGTGCTTACTTGTTGGGCTGAGGGGTCATCCGCAAATAAGGCTTCACTTCAGTGACGCCTTTAGGAAACTGCTTCTTCGCATCTTCTGTAGAAATAGAAGGGACCACGACACAGTCGCCGCCGTCTTTCCAATTACCAGGGGTTGCGACCTTGTGATAATCAGTGAGCTGCAAGGAATCGATAACGCGCAAAATCTCGTCGAAGTTACGGCCCGTGCTAGCAGGGTAAGTAATCGTCAAGCGGATCTTTTTATTGGGGTCAATGACGAATACAGAGCGTACGGTCAGTGTGCCTGCGTCAGAATTTGGCTGGAGCATGCCGTATAGCTCTGCTACCTTGCGGTCGTCGTCAGCCAAAATGGGGTAGTTAACGCTGGTACTTTGGGTTTCGTTGATGTCGTTAATCCAGCCCTTGTGAGACTCAACGCCGTCAACGCTCAGCGCGATGGTTTTGGCATTGCGCTGTTTGAATTCTTCTTGCAAGGAGCCAACGAGGCCTAGTTCTGTGGTGCAAACAGGTGTGTAGTCAGCAGGGTGAGAAAAAAGGACGACCCAGCTGTCTCCTGCCCACTCATGAAAATTGATATCTCCCATAGAAGATTTCTGTGTAAAATCGGGAGCGATATCGCCGAGTTGAAGTGCCATGTTTTGAGTTACCTGCTTCTGATTGCGTAAAGATGGTGTGTTCATCTGGTCAGTAAATTCTGCCATAATCCCCGGTTTTCCGACCGGAGTTTAGATGATTTTTAATAATCGCGTTTTTTAGGGCCCGTAATAGTACGCTAAAACCCTCTATCCATATGGGACACGCTCTTTTTGTGAGACTGTAACAGTGACGTGAATAAGCGTTAAAAATTGCTGCTTCGCTTCATAATTTTGTGCTTGCGCTACCTATAATCTGTGCGCTTGATCTAAGCCCTTGGTTTTGTGGGGTAAGCATAGCGCTATTATTGGTAAGGCCGTACGAGGCCATATAGCTCCCGTTTATTCCTACCCTCTCACCTCAATCCTCATGGCAGACACTCCCAGTAAAGTTTTACTTGTCGATGATGAACCTGGCTTACGTGAATCGGTTCAGGCCTATTTGGAAGACAGTAACTTTCAGGTACGCGTCGCGAGTAATGCCACAGAAGGCTGGGATTTGCTACAGCAGGAAGCACCTAATGTGCTGATTTCAGACATTATGATGCCGCAGGTAGATGGCTACCAGTTTTTGAAGCAGGTGCGTGAGGATGCCCGCTTTAAGGGGTTGCCGGTAGTGTTTTTGACGGCGCGGGGGATGACAAGCGATCGCATTCAAGGCTACAACGCCGGTGCCGATGCCTACCTCTCCAAACCCTTCGACCCCGAAGAACTCGTCGCCATCGTCAATAGCCTCATCGAGCGCCGCGCCGCCCAGGCTCCCGAAGCCGGCTCCACTCCCGATATCGCCGTCATGGCCCGCCAAATCGAAGAAATCAAAGCCCTGCTCACTCAGCGCGGCAGCATGATTAAGCAAAACAACAGCGGTATCAAAATTGACTTCACTCCACGCGAGCAAGACGTACTTGATCTTGTGGCTGAAGGTCTGATGAACAAAGAAATCGCTAGTCGCCTTGGCACAACGGTACGCAATGTTGAAAAATACGTGAGTCGCCTGTTTGGTAAAACAGGAACGAATAGCCGCACTGAATTAGTACGCTATGCTCTGGAAAATGGCTTAGTGACCACGTAATACCGCTTGCAGTAAACGAATGTATAAGGAATTATCGAATGAAGACATCACTAAGCTGCACGAAGAAGTCAATCTGTACATAAGCCAAAGACTTGTCATTACGACGACAACGATCACCGTATTTGGTGCCATTGCTAGTTTGTTCCTAGCGCAAATATCAGATTCACTAGCCGTAGAGCCTACAGCCCTAGTCGAAGCAGGAGGGCAGTATCTTTCACTTCTTCTGCCTTCTGCCTCAATGGTCATACTCGGCATTATGCTTTGGTACTGCCAATCTGTAGTCCAGCAAATGCATGTTATTTCGACCTATCTTACAGAGACTAAATCGTCTGATTGGGAAGGGCATTATCATAAGTTTGCAAAAGCAAAACATCTGGCCCCATCTTTAGAGAGCTTGCCTTTGGTCGTGTTCGCCGCACTGGGCCTGTCCTCTATGTGTCTCTCTTTTGCGGTATATTTCATCGCTAATAGAGACCCTAATCTGCAAGTCAGTACGGCTTCTACTGCGACATTTGTAGGTACTGCAACGATTTATTGGAGTATTTTTGCCAATTTCTGGGTGAAGAGGAACCCTAGAACTTTTCGGGAAAAGGCTACTCGGCGCTGGCAGATAGTGCTAGCTGAACAGGCTGAGGAAGACTTTTACTCGAATCGCGCCATTGCCAAATGGTCTGAAGCTTCTTTTGCAGCTGTTTGGAATAATCCAGATGATGATATCTACAATGATCTATAGTTTTGGTGATGTTCTTCTTGTTCCTTTTCTCTCTAATGACCAAAGTAAGCCAAGTAAGCGCCCGGTAATCGTTATCAGCAGCAGCTCGTGTAACCAACGGCACGAAAATCTAATTGTGATTGCCGTCACGAGTAATTCAAAGGCAACCCTGTCTCCAGACAGTCTTGTAATATCTGACTGGCAGCGTGCAGGCTTGCAGGGGCCTTCACTCGTAAAACCTGTCGTAAAGACACTTCCACACAACTCGAAGTTGAAGGAAATAGGCTCCTTGCTATACAAAGATAAACAGGCGCTACAGAAATTCCTCACTCAAATTATAGGCATGTGCTGATCGCGAGGGCCACAGAAGTCAAGATTTACCAGGCGAGGGCTTGTAGCTATCTCGTATTGACTTTCGAGTCAAAACAAATCCAGCGGAAATGGGCCATATGTCCCGTTGACTTCATCCATCTCTGGTTCAGATGTGTGATACGTGACCAATACACCGCGTGAGTCACCGGTATACCCGTCTAAATACCAAGCATTTTTCAGCGTATTGAATTTAAGAAAGACAGCGCCATCCTGTGGTGGAATATCTACTTGAATAGGTTGGCTAAGCGCACCAACGTAGCTTTTGAGTGCAGCTTCGGCTTCGCTCAGCGTGCTGGCACAGATGCCTAGTGTTTGATATTCGCTTTGCTCATTTAGCCAGAGTAGATGCTCACGAATAGTCTGTTTTTGCTCATCCGAAAGTTCGGCAGGTGTATGTATCAAGCTAATTTCAATCAGTTGCTTACGGATAGCTTTCAGCTTGGCAGCAACTTCGGTAGCAGAAGGTTCAGCAGACATAGGGCGATCGCACGGTCCAAAAGGAACCTAAGGGGAATGGTTTATTTAGCTTACGGTGTTTTGCGATCCTGTATTTTTTACGCTCGGTGGTTCGCAGCTAATTCCGGGCTCACTAAAGGAAGATGTTCTGCCTTCGTTTTTCGCTGTTTTGCGATCCGCCACTTATGACATACAGCCTCCGTGTCGCCGATATGCCTACCACCGAAAGGCCTCGCGAAAGGCTCCTTGCCTATGGTGCCAAGCGTCTATCTGCCGCAGAGCTGATTGCGATTTTGATCGGAAGTGGGCAGGGGCCAGGAAAGCTATCGGCAGTAGGGCTTGGGCATTACATTTTGCAGCACTTGGGTGAAGAACGGCTCGATGGCGATGGGCTTTTAGCACTGAGAGATGTCAGTGCTGAGAGTTTGGTCGAAATTTTAGGTGTAGGGCCGGCAAAGGCGACGGCGATTTTGGCAGCGATAGAGCTAGGAAAGCGAGTTTTGCACAGTCAGCCACCTACGATGACGGTGGTAGACGATCCTTCTGTAGCGGCTGCCTATTTGGCCCATGAGCTGATGTGGCAAAATCGGGAGCGCTTTGCCGTGCTATTGCTGGATGTCAAGCATCGCATTATCGGCAGCAAGGTCATTAGCATTGGTACGGCGACTGAAACGCTGGCTCATCCTAGAGAAATTTTTCATGAAGTGATCAAGCGAGGCGCTACCCGACTCGTGATAGCCCACAACCATCCTTCTGGCAGCCTGGAACCTAGCCCCGAAGATATTTCACTGACCCGTCAGTTGCTTCAAGGCTCTCATCTGTTGGGTATTCCACTGCTAGACCATTTAATTTTGGGCAATGGAGATTTTTCCAGCATTCGCCAAGCGACGGACTTGTGGAGTGAGGCGATGGAGTAGCTACCTAAACATGCTACTGAGGCCGTCTTCGATGATGAAGTGAATTTGGCTGTTGTTTGTTGTGTGCGATCGCTCCTCAAATTCAGACACCGTGCCTTGGTGTAGCTTTTGCTACGACTTGCAGAAAGTACGACGCTGTCAAATAACTGTCAAATAACTGTCAAATAACTACGAACTTCGTAGCGTTTCTACTTACTATTGAGTTAGAATCAACAAATGTTGATAGGTTAGTCCGTAAGGATGAAACAGCTTGCTAGCCATCTTCACTCTTCCTATATGAGATTTGCCTAGATCCTCACTTCACAAAAGATTTAGTTGACTCATTTGCTTCAACCAAAGAAAAACGATTCTACCGGTGCTAAGTGTTGCTCTTAGCGTATTGTCCGTACGTCTTTGCGTAAAGCTATCGTAAATGATACAGTTCTATACGTAGGAAGCCGGACTATTCTGTACGAGTTTTCTGCAATAAATGTCCTGATAACTTATTTTGATATCTATGTCTTTATAAGTTTGAGGATTCCAATTGTGCATCGTCTTTACACAGGCTTAAAGCAGGCTAATATCAGTGTGTGTTGAGGGCAGGCGGTTATTTGCTAGTCAAGCGGCTATGTCAGTAACCTTTGTCCGTTGTCTTTAAATCTTAAGCATCTAACACCATTCCTGTTTTTCGTCTAAACAATTGAACACTTTTGCTGTTGTAGTTTTAAAAACTAGAATCCGTTTTGTTTCCATGCAGTACAGATGAAACAAGAGGGAGACAGCAAAGCTAACGAGTAGAAACAGCTAATGTATGACTTTTACAATAGTGACGATTCAAGTTGGTAGACGTTTAGCTAAGCTTCTGTCGAAGCAACTGTTTGCTAGTCATTAGCCTTTAGATATGTTGCTTTTTTAAGCTTCTGCGAGAACTTTTCAGTGCCGACAATCCTCCGCTACAAAAGCAGCTCTAGCGTTTGCTTTATCTTTGTGCTGCTGCTCATTCTCTGGACCTTTTTGACTCCTCAGTGTGTGTAGCACCTATACAAGTTTGAACCATTCTAAGTGACGACAACACAGCGCATATAAAGAACGCCACTGTGCTGTCTATCCGACAAAACTACAGGTGATCTACCGATCTCTTCTGGAGTCCTCGTTTGATTTAGAAGACTTCAGAGCCGTACCTGTCGATAAACGTCAATAAAGATTAATTATGGATACAGCCAATCATCAGGCTATGACATCTCACAGCGGTAGTCACAGCGGTCACAGCATGGATGGCCATAGTGAGTCACCCCATGCTGACGATCCTGCTAAGCAGCGAGAACACATGGGACTAGTCGATTTGTTGCCTCATAGTGAGGCAACCCATGTAGCCGTAAAGAGCGGTTCTTGGTTCGATTCTAGTACTTGGGGTAGCCAAGGAATCCCCCCGAAAGGTGCTAAAGTCCTAATTCCTCAGGGGAAAACAGTCCTCTATGATGGCGAAAGTAACGCCAGCCTCAAGATTGTTCGAGTAGATGGCAAGCTTGAATTTGCGCACAACAAGAATACGAAGATTGTTGTTGACACGCTAATTACAGATTTCGGTAGCACCCTGCAAATTGGTAGCGAAGATAATCCGATCCAGTCCGACAAAACAGCGCAGATTATTATCGACGGCTCTACTCCTATCGATAAAAGTTGGGATCCTTTGCAGCTCAGTCGTGGCGTAGTAACCCACGGTACAGTCAGAATTTTTGGCCAAGACAAAACTGACTTTGCCACTATCGCTAAAGATATGAAGGCAGGCGATAGCCAAATTATTTTAGATGCGCCGCCAGAAAATTGGCGAAAGGGCGATCAAATTGTAGTGGGGGGCACCAGCTACGACAAAAAAGGATCCAATGACGATAACTCTAAGTTTCAAGATGAGGTACTCACCATTGAATCCATCAATGGCAGGGTCGTTACCTTTACCAATAACGACATTGAGTCAGAACCCAAGAATGTCTTGCGTTTTGATCATGCTCGCCCAGAAGGCTTTGAAGATAAACTCAATCTGTACGTTGCTAATACCACTCGAAATGTTGTTTTTAAAACGGAGAATGCAGACCAGATCCCGATACAGCAACGGGGGCATACGATGTTTATGCACAACCCCGACGTTATCGTAGAGAATGCTGGATTCTACGGGCTGGGTCGCACCGACAAAAACAAGCTAGTAGATGACATTGGTACTAATCGAGATGGCCGAAACGGTAATGGCACCAATATTAGAGGGCGCTATCCACTTCACTTCCACAAAAATGGCGCAGACGATATCACCAGTACGCCTGCTAAGGCTAGTGGAAATGCCATTGTAGATAGCCCTGGCTGGGGAATTACTCATCACGATAGCCACGTTGTTCTAAATAGCAATGTTGTTTTTGACGTTGTGGGTTCTGGCATTGCCTCAGAGTCCGGCAATGAGCTAGGCGCATGGAAGAACAACATCACGATTAAAACGACAGGTGCTGATGCCAAAGATAGCCTAAAGCGCTACGGCCCAAACAAGCCTCGTCTCGATAACTTTGATATGGGTGTGCTGGGCGAAGGCTACTGGGTGCAGGGTGCAGGCCAAGTCGAGATGGAAAACAATGTTGCTATTAGCGCGGCTGGGGGCGGTGTCAACTTTTTTGGCAGCGGTGACGGCGGTGTGAAGGTGCGAGATATTGACACAATATCGGTCGATAATCTGCCAGATTCTATTAAGCCGGTCGCTTTGGGTAAGTCGGAAGTCGATGTGAATCAGGTGCCTTTGCGTAAGGTCTCTGGGTTCGAGAGCTACAATTCTGACCACGGCATTTTTGTGTGGGGTCGGGTGAGAGATGACTTTGGCGAAAATCCACACGATGTATTTTCTACCATCGAAGATTTCAAAATTTGGGGTGTGCGTGACGACGCGATTCGTATTACCTACAGCTCTAATTTGGAGTTTGAAAATGGAATTATTTTAGGTGACACAAATAATCCCACAGGTCGTGCGTTCGCTCAAAACGAGCTGGCCAACGAGATTTACTACACCGATTTGCAAATAGAGGGTTTTGAAAAGGGCATCAAGATTGCGCCAGAAGGATTGGATCGTGCTAAAAAGGGCGAGCCAGATACAGACAATAAAGATAAACACTCCAAAATTGAAGGGGTTTCTTTTGCGAACAATGTCGAAAATATCTATCGAGAGAAAAACGATGTTGCTCGTCTGTATACAGACAATTTAGAGATTATCGATACAACCTTTGCTCCGGTTCCAAGCAATACGGCTCCTACCGCTAGGTTTGACTATACCAGCGGCAGCGGTTTTGAGATTCGCTTCGATGCTAGCGATTCTTTTGATGCGGATTCCGCTAAGTCTTCTAAGCTCTCTAATCACGAGATTATTGCCTACGGCTGGGATTTCGATGGCGATGGCCAAATTGATGAGTTTGGCCGTACGGCTGAATATATCTACAGCAAAGAGGGCACTCGCCAAGTGAGTTTGACGGTGTGGGATAGCGATGGTGCTACAGATGTTGAGACACGTGCGATTGCGGTAGGCAACAGTTCCACACCCATACCTCCAAACCCCCCAGTCTCTCCCCCAGAAACTCCAGAGGTCCCAGAAACTCCAGAAACCCCAGAGCCTCCAGAAGTCCCAGAGCCTCCAGAGCCTCCAGAAACCCCTCCTACTAATAGCGATATGACTCTAACGGCTTCAGCTAAATACCTAGATGGTTCTAAGAATGCTCAATCTTGGGGCAGTGATATCTTGCTGTCAGCTCAGTCATCCAAAGGTACTACGGCCAAAGTTGCCTTTGGCAAGGGCGGTTTCGCTATACAAGGCGGACGTCACAAAGAACAAATCGACTTCAACCCCAGTAAAAAGAGCAGCGAGCGTCTGTTTCTAGACTTCAAAAATGACATTAGCCAAGCGACTATCGAGCTTGGCATGATGAAAAAAAACGGCTGGAAAGGCCTAGCCGAAACGGGCCGTTGGACTGCCTATGATGCAAACGATAAGATAGTCGCTTCTGGTATTCTCGATCCCACTAAAGGAACCAAAGTAGGACAGGATGCTTTCTCCTTCGAGATTAATTCGACAAAATCTTTCGCTCGACTTTCTATCGAAGCAACTGGTCTCGATAATGGTGCGGGCGCGAATGTTACCGCAGATAACTCCGGGTTTAACTTACGAGGAATTTCCTATCAACAGACCGCTAGCGGCACGCCGGTAAGTTCGCAGGCCCCAGAGAATAATCAGAATGAAAGCATAGCACCACCTGTTGTTCCAAATGTACCCACTCAGTCTGAGCCGTCGGTTATCTCTGAGCCAACACCCGATATCGTTGTAGAGACTCCAACATCCAATCAGCCTAATGCTCAGTCTGTTACGTTACTGGCTTCGGATATTTCTGGTCAAACGTCTACTAGCAGAAGCTGGGGTGATAGTGTCACGGTTGCAGGCTACAGTGCCGACGGTTCTGTAGCAGCTGTGAAATCCGGTTGGGGTGGATTAGCTGTCGATGGAGGACGTTTCAATCTACAAGTCGATTTTGATATCAAAACGCAGCGTAGCGAAAAGTTGGTAATTGATTTCAATGGTTCTGTAACTCAGGCTTCTGTAGAACTCGGCCGGATGTCCATTTCCGAATGGCAAACACTACCCGAAACAGGTGTGTGGACTGCCTACAGTGAAGCTGGCGATCAAGTAGGCAGCGGCCAGTTCGACCCACGATCAGCTACTAAAACTGGAAATGACAGCTACCGCTTCTCGATTGATACAAACGTCGATTTCGACCGTTTAGAAATCGAGGCTAGTGGCTATGGCAATGGGGCTGGCGCTAGTCAGTCTGGCAATAATTCTGATTTCAACTTGCGAGGCGTCACCTACACTCGTGCGGGTGATATCACTGTTCCTACTGCCGAACCCCCCACAGCATCTACTCCAACAACATCTACTCCAACAACGACTAACCCTCCCTCATCAAATTCTTCGACGTTAGGTAAGCTTGTTAGTTTAACAGCATCACCTGATCTAATAAAAGAAGGTAGCAAATTGCCTCAGCAGTGGGGTGATAGCGGTGTGAAAATTTCTGGTTTAGATTTCGACGGCTCTTCTATCGGTGTCGTTTACGACAAGCAGTTTCAGGATAAAGGCTTTGGTGTAGCAGGTAGTGGAGATCGCTGGGACCAGCTTGATTTTTATCAGGACAAAGGCAACAAAAGTGAAGCTCTTAAGCTCGACTTCAATAGCCTTGTCGATAACGTAACGATTATTGTGGGACAGCTTGATGAAGGTGAAGGCTCACAAAAGGTGAACGGCAAAACTCAATCCTTTGACGAGACTGGTAAGTGGACTGCTTTTGATGATAGTGGGAAAAAGATTGGTGATGGTTTAATTGGGCCAGAAGAGAGTGCTTTGGGTAAAAACAAAAAGTACAGCAACAGCTATGGAAAGTATCCGATTGAGATTGATACAGCAACGCCATTTTCTTCTTTGTTGATTGAAGCCACCGGCTTTGGGTACGGACAAGCAGATGCAAAGCAGCGAAAGTATGGAGAAAATAATTCCGACTTTAACTTAGTTGGCGTTAGTTACAATCCTGTCATAGATGCTGTCTCGTCTGATCTTTAAAGTCTCTTTCTCACTCTGTCACTAATTCTTCGCTGCTAGAGATGGATTTTCCCGGAAAGCCCTCTAAACGGTTGTGCGTAGCGACAGGGTGAGCCGGTAACGTATATCATCTTTCAAAGCATCTACTGAATCTTTCATCATTAGGCTTCATCCAGGTTTTCTATCGATGAGTATTATCAAAGTCTCTACAACTGCGGATAGTGGCAGTGGCTCTTTGCGTCAGGCGATCGCACAAGCCAAAAACGGCGACACCATCCACTTTGCCAGTAAGCTCTCCGGTAAAACGATTGCCCTCAAAAGCGGTCATCTCTCGCTCAACAAAGACCTCATCATAGATGGCTCGAGTGCGGCTGGTCTTACCATTAGCGGCAGCAGAAAAAGCCGCGTCTTTCAGCTAGAAAAGAAAAAGAAAGCGACGATCAAAAATCTCACCATCGCCAACGGTAAAACAAATGATGCTGGTGGCGGCATCAACACACGTCACGAAAGTGTGTTGCGTTTAGAGAATGTCGATATTAACAACAATAGTTCTGCATTAGGCGGTGGTATTCGGGTCGGCCATTTAGCCAAAGCGACCATCCTAAACAGTCGCTTCAACGGCAATGACGGTACGCTCAACAACAAATACGCTGGATTTAGTGCTGGCGCGATCTCTCACAACGAGTCACGTGGTCAGCTTGTAATCAAAGGCAGTGCGTTTGAAAGTAACAAAGGCTTCAATGGCGGTGCTATTTATACCGCTAGCACTCTTGTTTTTGCGGTAGAAGACTCTTTGTTCAAGAACAACACAGCCGTAAAGAAGGGCGGCGGCGGCGCGATCTTTACCGATGGCGTTAGCTCTAAGGGATACAACGGCCCAGTCAAAGATGGCGAGATCTCAATCACAGGCAGCCGGTTCGAGAATAACCGCGCTCAGGGTGAAGGTGGTGCGCTCTACCTATGGGGTTACAACAAAGATAAAGCAGTAATACGAGACACTGTGATTATTGGCAATGCCGCGACGCCAAACTCGAATGGAAAGGCTAAGGGTGGTGCAATCTGGGCAAAAATGGGTCTGGATATCCGTAACGTAACCTTTGCTAAAAATAGTGCAACTCAGCAAGGTGGTGCGATTTGGCTAGAGTCAAAGCAGCCAGCCAACATTGTCAACAGCACCTTTTCTGCAAACAGAGCGATTAAGGATGCTGGCGGTGCGATGTTCTTGAATAGTGGAACGACGCCGATTAATTTAGTGAACACCACATTGGCTTACAACTCAGCGGGTCGAGCCAACGGCGCACTTTGGTTCTCTAAAAAGCACAATATTGTGCTGAAGAACTCAATTGTTGCTTTTAATACAGCTGATCGCGATCGCAGACAAGACCAAGTCGGCTATCAGCCAAACGACGGCGGCGGCAATTTAGAATTTTCTACTTCCAGCAAAGCCCTCCGCGTTTTCCCAAAAGGTACCTTTGCCAATCCGCTGCTAGGCAACCTAACTTCATCCAACGGTACACTCATTCACCCGCTCAAGTCGGGCAGCCCTGCCATAGATGCAGGCACTTCTGCCGGTGCTCCTAATACTGACCAGCGCGGCATTGAACGCGATAAACGTATAGATATTGGTGCTTTTGAAGCGTCATCTTTGTCGATTTCTCCTACACCGCCGACCATTCCAGCGTCGCCTGTTCCCATCGCCACTCAGCAAGATCCGGTAGCGTATCTTTCTCTCAATGCGTGGAAGGGCAACCTCGCGAAAGACACCTCTAAGATTGGTGGTAACAATGCCGGTCTGCTGGTAGGAGATGCTCAGTGGACAAAAGGCATCAGCCGTCGAGGTGTCAAGTTCGACGGTCGTGGTGATGCGATTGAGCTACAATCTGCTGCCGCGATTAATGTGGGCATTCACCAAGAAAGAACCATCTCCCTTTGGTTCAATGCCGACCAAACGAGTAACGGTAATCAGAAGCAGGTGATTTATGAAGAGGGCGGCAGCAGTCGCGGTCTCAACATTTACCTGGATGATGATCAGCTCTATGTGGGCGGATGGAATCGACCTGCCAATGAAAGTAACTGGGCCGGTACCTGGCTAAAAACAAATAAAGTCTCGGCCAATCAGTGGCACCGTGTCGATTTGGTGCTCGAAGGTGGCACTAAGCTGAAGTCAGGTGGCCTCAAAGGCTATCTGGACGGCGAGCAGTTTGGTGCTGGCAAAGCTTCGCAGCTATGGTCTCATACGGCTGGCATTGGTTTGGGTAGTATCAACGACAGCACACGCTTTCACGATAGCCAATCCCCTGGTAGCGGCAGCGGCTTCGCGGGTGCCATTGACGAATTTAAGATTTTCAACAGCGCACTTAGTGCGAGTGAAATCGGTTTATAGCTCTCGCCATAGAGCAATGAGTCTTTGGGCAATTCGCTCATGGCTATAAAGCTGATTGACTCGATCAATGCTGGCCTGACTTAGCGCGCTGTACCACGTAGTATCGCCAACCATTCTCTCTAAGATCTCTGCGAGTGCTTCGGCATCGTCTTCAGGAAACACCAACTCAGTGTTGCCAATGACGTTAGGTATTTCGCCAGAGTCGGTGCCGACGGTAGGAATCCCCATAGACATCGACTCAATAAGGACATGGCCAAACTGTTCTTTCCAAGTGGCAATAGTACGTGAAGGCAGTACAAGTGCGTCGAACTCGTCCATTGCCTCGGGCACTTGGCTATGAGAGACGTCTGTTTTCCAGTCAACGATATCGTCAAGATCTTGCTCACTAGCTATCTGATGTAGCGCATCGCTTTCGCTGCCGGAGCCACAGATAGTGACACGGACATTTTGATTGCGATCGCGTAGAATCTTTGCCGCTATCAGTAACGTATCTACTCCTTTTTGCGGCACCAGCCGACCCATAAATCCAATATTGAATGGTGCATCGCCCAATTGTCGAACCCGAGGTGGAAACAGCTCAGTATCTACGCCAATCTGCGGCATGATTTCTATTTTGCCTTGGTAGCCCCACTGCCGAGTCAGCTGCTCACCGTCTTTATTTCCTGGAATGATCAGCTGAGTGTTATTAAAGACAGTTTGTCGAATCCACTGACGAAAAGGCGATAGCTGCCGCTCCATATTCTCCCAGCCAAACACAGACATAGGCTTACCAAATAGCTTGGCAAATACCGCCATCTCCATTGCTGACACTGAGAAAACTTCTTGTTCTACATGAATTACATCAGGTTTAAAGTCTTGAATTACCTGCCAAATTTTCCAAGGCCAGTAAAAGTAAGCTCCCGCCCTTCCTGAAAATTTGATATCAGCAGGATATATCTGAACATCAGCATAGACCTGCTCTAGCGCCATCTTTCTATCCCAATCCATTGCCTGCCAGCAGCTTGGTGCTAGCAGAGCAACGTTCGCTGCGCCGGTAGCTGCGATCGCAGCCAACTTACCCTGATTCACATTCGTTACATAGGCATGACAAACCACCAGCACGCGTAGCTTTTTCGCTACAGAAGCTGCGTGTGTCGAAGCAATGATGCCGGTCGAAGAGATGACGTCAGTTGAAGAAACCATAGTTTTACTTGTTAGAAGCTATATAAAAAATGCTGGAAAGAGTCAAAAACTGTTGCTGAATTTATCCTCCTGTTCCTTCTAATAAGGGCGGACCAAAATCTGGCTTTCTCTTGCTTAACGGAGACTGAGGGGTTTCTGCTTGCACTACAGACTGTCGCTCGGCCTGCCTCTCATGCCAACGCAATCCCAGCAGACAAACAACCGTCAACATCTGCCCTGGTTCTTCCATCTGTGTGAGCATAAAGCCCAGCACTGCGGTAGAAAGCACCATAAACCGGCAAACATCGTCTTGGCAAAGCCCTCTCCAAACAACAACACACACGTACAAATATGAGAACAGACCCACTAGTCCCAAATCGCCCCAAATTCCAGCCCAGGTAAATAGCGGAAAGAAAATGGTAGATTCCTTGGCAATCCAACCATCACGAACGACCTGAAATACCTGATCAGATGCGGGATGAAGGGTTACCCCTAGAGGTGCTAGCAGATCCGCATATTTTTTGATCATCCAGCCGCCCAACCGACTCACACTATGACCTGGCCCCAGGCCAAATAGCCAGTTAAGTGCAGAGTCATAGTGCGTTGGAATAATTCGGAAGGCCGCTGTTTTAGTCTGAAATGCATCGCCTTCAAAGCTGTATAAATGCGCTCTATTCGTCCAGTTACGATAGGCCGATAAAAACTGAATGTCAGGATTTTTTAGAGCCCAAACAAAAACAGCTAAAAATAGTACCAGCGGAATGAGATATTTCAGAATTTTACCTGGATTCTCTACCTTCGAGAGCGTCATCAAGAAGAATCCTAGTAGGAGTCCTAGCAGCACTTGCTTTGAGTCAGAGACATAGGCTTGATAGAAGCTAGCTGCGACGAGTGAATATTTCAGCCATATTGGAACACACTTCGAAAAGTTGAGAATATAAAGTGCGAAGTAGATTGAGACGGTGCACGAAATGTAGTTTCCGGCGCTGCCGCTGCCACTGGCAAATACTCCTGCGATGTTGTCTTGTAAAGTGCCGCCTCGTCTGGGATACAGCCCAATTGGCATCAGTACTGATTGTACTAAAGCTAGTCCTAAATTGGAGAGCCCAAAGCCAATAATCCATGTTTTGAACTGTTCTAATCTTTTTCCGGTGAGCGGAATAGCGATAATTCCCAGCAGTAGTATGAAAGGCTCTGTTAGTAGCATGTACTGAAGCAGCATGTTGGCAACACCTGCCTGGGTGACAATGGTGCTTGCTAGCGTTGCGGTGAACAAGATGCCACAGGCGAAGAGCAATTCTTGGAAGAGATTGATCTGGCGGCGGTTTGTGATTTTTGTAGTTGCGATCGCAATCAAACTCACCGTAGGCACCACTATAAAATGAACAAAGTTCAAAGGAGCAGGTGCGCCAAAATAGGTGAAAAGGCGAGGAAAAAAAGCCGTTGCAAAGGCCGCGAGAATGAGGGTAGCGTTCCCGACAGATTCCTTTTGTTTGTAGAGGGGACGGTCGTACATGAAACAGTGCTCTCAATTGTGTCGATGGCTAAACCAATGCTTGATAAAACGTCAAGTAAGCCTCTGCGACGGTAGTTTGGGTAAACCTTTGATCGGTAGAGCGACTTACTTCGCTGTTCTGCCAGTTGGCTGTAGTTGCTGCTTTTGCCGAATAGTTAGAGCCAGCGAGTACGAGTGGCGATTCTACGGCTGTCTCTATAGCTATTGTCATCGCGGCCGCTAAATTCTGAATGTTTTTCTCTTCAGTTTTACTGATTCTGTTGTTATCCACTCCGGCTTGATTGGCTTTGCTGTGTGTCTCGGTCTCTTCCATTGTCAAGTCGAAGAATTGGCAGTGATTTGCGCTACCAACCTCTCTAAAAATCGGTATATCGCTACAGACGGCTTTAGCACCCAAAGATAGTGCTTCTACCAGCGGAATACAAAAACCTTCCGTAGAAGAGGGAATCACAAATAGCTGCGTTTTTTGGTATAGCCAGCAGAGTTCGCCATCACTAATAGAAGAGAGCATCTTTACCTTGCCAGTCAGCTCCAATCGCTCAATGAGTGATTTAAGATTTTCTGTTTCAGGCCCAGGACTCCCCACAATAACAAGCTGCGTTTCTGTGACTAATTTGCCTGTTTGCCGTAGCTGAGCAAAAGCCTGAATGAGCAAATCTAAATTTTTATTCTTTCGATGTTGCGCAACGCTCATCAGGAAACCTGTTTTCTGGTCCTGCGTATCTGAGCCAAACTGATGAGGCCAGGAAGGAAGCACATCACTAAAGTCTACGTAGTTATAAACGACTGCTTTGTTCTTACGCTTGGTGACGTTGCCAAAGTACTGTTCAAGTACTTGCAAAGTCACAGCTGAAACGCAGGCAATACCATCACTGTTGCGAATGCATTGGTCGAGAAACATGCGGTTGAACCAAACCTGCGGAAACCCAAAGTTTTCAGGGCATTCGTACGGATACAGGTCGTGCAGAGTGGAAACGACTGGGCAGTCAAATCGCTGACGTATAAAGGGAAAGGGAAAAGAAATGTGAACGAGTGTAGGCTTTACCCTGCTGACTAATTTAGGTAGACCAAACAGAAACCATAGGTTTCTAGATACTGAGCTATTTTTGATGTCTACTCCAATGAGATTGATTTTCTCATCGGCGAGGCCGAAGGTGTCTTCAAAGTAATCTCTTTGCCAGGTGCCAGTAACAACAGTAACCGCCGTTACGTTGTTTTGTTTTGCAAGGCACTTCGCCAAATTGGCCGCATGTCGGCAAACACCTGTCGGCTTAGTCGGCCGATGCAAAACGGGAATGAGAATATGCATAACGTTATCTCCTATCCCTGCGCAACTACAGTAGACTCGTGCGCGTCACTTCGCTCATATTCGTTGACGACTTTGTCGTAGACTTCGTTGAGCCGCTGTCCCACCACGTTCCAACTGTAGTTTTGCTGCACAATATCTCTACCGGCTAGCCCCATAGAAACTCGTAAGTCAGCGTCTTGTGCTAGTTTTACCATCGCGTCTGTCATGGCTTGTGTGGTTTGTTCCGGGTTGTCAGCAGTGATTCTAAATCCAGAGTCGTCAGTTACCTGTACCGCAGGTCCACCTAAGTTAAGGCAAATGATTGGCCTGCCTGCCGCCATTCCTTCAATACAAACCCAGCCACCAGAATCATGCAGACTAGGATGTACCAGCACATGGCATTCACTAAGTTTTTCTAGCGTTTCCTCGCGGGGTAAACGACCCCACAGTTTTACTTGCTTCTCAATACCGTATTCTTTCGCAAGCGCTTTTAACGCATTTGTTTCTGGTCCATCGCCAACAATCCAATACTCCGCCTCTGGCAGATTTGCTTTGGCGAAGGCGCGTAGCCCTAGGTGAAAACCTTTCCAGTGCAGCAGCCGCCCAACGCTGATGAATCGCACGAGTTCACTGCTAGGTAATGGAAACTGTGCGAGGGTCTGTACTTCTTCTTCCAAAAGACCCACTTCCGGCACAATTTGCACTTTATCTGCGCCCATTTTATACAGTTTTTCAGCGGTATCTTTTGTGGTTGCCCGCACTGCCGCGCAGTTTTTAATGGTGAGTTTTACAAAGGGATCTTTTTCGCCGGTTCCTCGCGATAGATTGCGAGCCCTTTCGTAGAGCTTGGCCTTGTTACTAAAGTCCTGCCAAAACTTGGGCGGGGCAGATTCTCCGCCGCCAACAGCGCCCCATACGAACGGAATAGGCAGCAACGACAAAAAGCTAGGGCTAGAATATTTTACAAAAGTCACATGGTGACATAGATCAAATCCAACTTCTTTATGAAGGCGACGGCCAACAAAGTAGGCCTGAATTTGCCAGAGGTAATAGTGTAGCTGCAACGCACCAAAAGAGCCCCAGCGCAAACTGTCCTGCCAAAAAGGCATCGTGAAATATACAAAGTGAAGGTTGGGTACGGGGCGCGCGGCGAGTTCGGCTTCAATAGCTTCTTTGCTTTCGTCAGGCCGGGTGAGTACCCACACTTCATGGGATCTGGCCACTTCTCTGGCGACATTCCAGCCAACGCCGCGTTCGGAGCCTCTACCGGGTTCGCAAGAGTAAGCAGATAACAGAACTTTCATCTTTATATAGGGTGCTACTTTAGGTGGTTGGTTGAAAAGTGTGCTTGTAACTTGAATGAGGCAGATGATGGAGCAATCAGCTGATTCAGAAAGCAGAGGTTTAAGAGATGGCTGACTTTAATGTTGTGCGATCGCGCCGAGCATAGCGCCAGTTATTGAATCGGCGAGCCACGGCATAGAGCCCCTGTCGTAGTGGCGAAAATATTGACGAGGCTAATAGAGGATAGGCTAATGGGTAGCCGTACTTTTTCAGATAAGGACTGGCGATTAGCTCATACTGCATACGGTCAAAGGGAGACATTTTTGATAGGTACTTTTGGGTATTACTGATATCGAGCTTGCCCTTCAGATTTTTGTGAATGCTTGCACCTAGATTATCTGGTGTGGCTTTTTGATTGCGTTTATGTGCGTTAAAGTTTTCGTGCATATGGGGCCGGTACTCTATCCCTATGTGACTGCATAGCTGCGTGAGCGATGTTGCTGGGTTAGCCATTAAGTCTTCGTACTTAAGTTCGTAGCTTACTTGGGCCGAATGGCCTGCTGAAAACTCTTCTATCCTTTTAAGGCCATCTATCCAATACAGTGCATTTTCGATGATGCTTTTAGGCCCAAACTTTACAGGGCTATTCTTATGAATTTGCTGATAAGAGAGACATACATCTCGTCCGTCTCTTACAACGTGAATAATTTTTGCCTGAGGGCAGACGTCGCAGATGCGTTGCAGGCTAGCAATGAGTACGGGCGCTTTGATACCCCATAACAGTTGCTCGGTGCCCATTTGATGATGGAAGGCATCACAAATGACAGCAATGACCTCCGTTAAGGTTTTGGGTGCTTGTTTAGCTAGATAGTCAGTGAGGTAATCTTCCGAGAGCCCCCAGCCTTTTGGCTGCGAGCTGACCTGAAATAGTTGAGAGATGTCGCGATAGTCGGCGAGTGTTAGTGACGTTTTATTGAAGTAGAAGGGGTAAGCCCTGGCAACAAAGTCGCTTTCGTAGGGGAAATAGATCTGGTCGCTAGCGTTGAGAATTGATGATAGTAGTGTTGTTCCTGAGCGACCTGAACTCACCACAAAAACTTCAGGGACTTTGTAGTGGGTTTGGCACATCTCCATTGTTTGATGTTCCATTAAGATATCCCTCCGCATATTTTTTCGTATTGATCTCGTACCTGCTTTGCTGTGTTTTCCCAGCTAAATTGAGCGGCTCTGGCTATACCTTTTTGAATCATGACCTGATGGTAGTCAGGCTCGCGATATAGCCGTTCTATACCCTGTGCGATCGCCTCTACATCTGTTGGCTCTACCAAAATAGCCGCATCACCTGCTACCTCTGGCAAAGACGTCACATTGGACGTAATCACTGCCAGGCCGCAGGCCATTGCTTCTAAAATGGTTAGTCCAAATCCCTCGTACAAAGAAGGTGAAACTAACACATCAGCTGAGTTGTAAATTGTGATCAAGGTCTCCAAGCTAGGCTGGCCAAAGTAGCGAATATCTGCGCCAAGGTCATGTTTCAAGATGAAGGCTTTCTGAGCTTCAGTGAAGTCTTTTCCTACCTTCCAAAACGTTATCGGAATACCGTTTGTTTTTAGCTGTGGCAGCGATTGTAAAATCGCGTCGATATTCTTTCGAGTGTGATTTGACCCTACGTTGAGCAAACAAAAACGATGCTCTAGTCCGTTGTCTGTGCGGAACTGTGCAATTGTTTCCGGTGGCAGCCTGCGAAATACTGGATCGACAGCGTTAGGCACGACCGACACCTTCTTACCGCTAATGTGTAGTGCCTGGACAACATCTTTTTTCGTGTGGGATGAAACGGAAACAATATGGTCTGCCCGCTTCATTTCCCTCACTGACTTTTCCCAAACCATCATGCTGAGCCCTGGCAGCTGTGCCCGATTCTCAAATGTTTCTGGCGCAACTAAATTGATTAAGTCGTGGCAAGTAATAGCTGCTTTCTTTTTGTATTTTTTGAGCCAGTAGAGTAAATGGCCATCGCTGTGGTCAACAATGTGAAAGATATCTGCATCTTCTCGTTTTAGCGATTGTGGAAAGCGCCAGTAGCGTTCGTAATATTTTCGTATTCCTTCAATGACGAAAGAACCGCGTCCTTTTTTTGCTTTCTGCATTTCTGAGGAATCTAGGCGCGGAGCCAACTCGCAAACCTCCCAGTCTGGACAGACAGTGCGCAGTCCGCTGATGAGTCCGTCGGCGTATACATCCATGCTAATAGAAGCATTTCTAAATCTGCGTAGAATAACTATGCGCATAAGGACTTCAAAGAGAATGAACAGAGAACTGGAAAAAGAGTTCTAATAACGAAGTAAATGAGTCAGTTTGCTTGGTTAAAACTAGTGCGCTAGGTAAATTCAACAAACTCAGTAAAGTTAGCGAGATGGTTGAAGCGTTAGGAGAGCCTGCTGAATGCTACTAGCTGTTTTCTCCCAAGAGAATCGTTCGATCACACGCTGGCGACCTCTTTTTCCCATTTTGTAAGATTGCTCCGGGTGGTCTAAGGCTTGTGCAATCGCCTCTGCTAGAAGGGCGGGTTGTTCAGGTGGAACAAGCCATCCTGTTTCGCCGGGCTCTACAATTTCCGGTACTGAGCCAATGTCATAGGAAATGACAGGGAGTCCTGCTGCCTGGGCTTCCGCAATTGAGCGGCCAAAAGATTCTGCTCTAGAAGGCAATATTGCAATATTGGCTTGTCCCAATGATTGAGCTAGTTCGCGAGGTGCAAGTCGACCTAGGAAAACCGCGTTGGATTCAATATCTGCCTGCTTGATGGCTGATTGAATTGCATCTTTCTCTCCCCAGCCAGCGATATTTATCTGCCAGTCTGTGTAGCCTTTTTGCTTGAGAAGACCTAGCGCATCAATCACGTCTGGTAGGCCTTTGATAGGTGCAAAAGAACCGAAGAAAATAAGCTGTAACACTCTACTGTCATTGCTTTTACTGTCATTGCTATTGGCTCTGTCACCTGCTTGCGCAAAAATAGAATCGATACCGCGATGAGTGATATGAATCCTCTTAGGATCTATACGAAAGAGGTCGATAAGCTCTTGACGCGTAAAGTTGGACGATACAAAAACACTGCTTGCCTGCCGGAAAGAGCGCCAGCGAAGCCAGTGGTTGGCAATTTTTTTCAAGGGGTTACCTTTGCCTTCTAGCTCAACTTGCAGCGTGTAGGATGGGTTAGCTGCAATCATCGCTAGCGGTATATTCTGTCCTTTTAAGAAATCAACTGCAAAGGCTGCTTCATGCTCCCAGCTAATGACTGCATCTATTGTTTTGTCCTTTAAAATGGAGCGAATCACATCAGCTGTGGCTCTACCATTAAGTAAGTAGTGCAGCCGACTGGGCTTCGCTGGGATGACTTGAAAGTCATCAATAGAAACTTCTGTCCCTAGCAATGCGTTTACTAGATCTTTAGATAGTCCACCGTTGGCCTGTGTAGAAATAGGTATAGCGATAATCTCTATACCTAGTTTTTGTAGGTTATAGACAATTTGTAGGAAGCTTTTGGTACCACCACCAGGGGCATCGAAGCCCCTAGGATAGGTCATGATGTAAGTACTCATAGCATTACACCGAGTAGCTCATGTCTTTGAGCTCTGTTGCCAGCGCTCGATTGCATGCCGCTAAGTCTGTTGCTGAGAGCTCTTCCTTATATCGTTCAACGGTTCCTTTGTTGAAGTTACGTGATTTCAAATCAGTATATTTGTTGAGGAGAGTTTGGACGTCTTCCTGACTTAGATCATAGCCTAGGTGCTGTGCGATCGCCTGTAGGCACTTTGCCTTTTCAGTCATAAAATCTTCGTAGCGAATTAGCAGCACGCTGCCAAAATCTCGCCAGCCGTACCAATTGTCAATTTCCTCTCTTACTTTGGGTAGCGCGTCTGTTACCTCGTGTACATCGCTGAAGCCTCTGTTGTCTTTGAAGTTTTCTCCTTTTTTACGAGTTCTATTGCCGTGGTCCAGCATCGATAGTGCAACGTCTCTCGGATCTCGGTAACTGTAGGTTACCTTTGCTAGGCGTAGGGCAACAAGTACTCTAACAAAAAAAGTCGGTCCAGAGTGAGTTTTCAGCGCAACATCGCCATATAGAAAATTGATGACGATTAAAATCAAAAACGTTTTGAGATCTAGCTTTCCTCGGTAGGCAGCACCTCGACCTGAGGAAAATTTCTCTAGTTGCTTTTGTCCATTTCGTTTGGAGGCTAGCGCAATCATATCCACTTGATAGTCGTGGATAAGCGTGCTCGCAGATTTCATAAATCCTGCGCTAATAACAATCATATTTTGATACCTTTCCTTTACGAGCAATCTGTACAGCAGTCTAGAGGGCCCATATATTGTTCGGCCTCAGTGAGTCTCGATCCCTTGCCAGTTTTCACCAGATTTTTAAAGTGCTACATATTTTCCACACAGTATTTGTATGGGCATACATAAAAAAGAAAAATGTTAGGATGGCTGAAATTCCTGAACTCATCTACATAGGCTGTCTGCTACAACAGCGCGCTTCACCTTTTGCAAACGATAGCTGGCACACTCAAGTTACCCATGTTCAAATCAAATCGGCCCATTAAAAGAAGATTTATTTTCCCGACTCTAGGGCCCGCTCAAAGCATATGCTTTGTTGTTGGTTCAACTTGCATTGTTGGGTTTTTAATTGATGTTGTCGTACTCGGTGCGCCATTCATCCTGTCCGATTTAGGGTGGAGAATTGATTTCTTTCAGCAAATTGCTAGCCGCAGCATTATATTTTTATTCGGTGTTGCTCTAATCCTGTACAGCGTCTTCGATCGGCGTCAGCTTAAGAGGCTACTGGCGACTTTTTGCCTAGTAGTGGGTGTGGTGAGCTTAGTCTCGTCTTTGGTAGTCATTCACGATAGTCTTGAAACTAAAAACAGAACCTTTCAAGACATTAATGAGCAAGAGGTGCAAATTCAGTCTCGGATTGAAGCGTCTCGTACCAGTGGAAACTTTCCTCCAGAAATTACGCTCAGTGAATTAGAAGATGCTTCTATTGCGATCGCACAGCAGGCCGAAGCAGTAAAGCTCACCGCCAGTCAAAACATCGTTAAAGCAAGTGTGAGTACTATTGGTAACCTTGCAGCTTTTGGTGTTGGTCTGATTGGTCTGAGCCGCGTAGGTATGCGCAAAGAACGTACCCACAGCTCCGCACTGCGTCCAAGTCTCTCTAAATAATTCTGTAACGTCATTAGTATAGCGGCCATAAAAGTAGCTGATGATGAGCAGCGCTCAAGGACTTACTCACCTATTGAATCAGAAAGATGAACTGGCAAAACCAACTGAGTAGATTTACTACGTATCACTTTCGTGTTATCAGTCAGGCTGCTAAAAGCCATCACGGTCGATTTATTCTGTTAGGCTTGCTGGTTGGTTTGGTGTACTTACCTCAGTGGATAGGCTACTTACTCCCAAGAGCGCTGAAGGGAAAGACAGGCTGGTTTTTGATACTTTGTATGCTTTGCATGACAGGGTTTGACCTGTGGACAAAGCGCGCTTTGTTGACTCGTTTCCAGGCTTCAGAAGAGGACCGTTGGTTAGGCTATGCGTTAATTATTGTCGGTGTTCTGATTTTCCCATTTTGCCGATTTGCCTTGTGGTCACAGGCTTTGGTTTGGCTGGCAGTGCTTGTGGGTATAGCGATTGCCACTTGGGGACTGAGGTTTTTGTACCACTTTCCGGCGGCGACGTTTTTTGTGAGTTTGACGGTGTATCCTCGCGTAGGCCTCATTTCTAGGGGGCTTTGGGACTTTTTTACGCCGCATCTCTTTTTGGAAAAAAATATGGCGCAGGTTAGTAGCTGGGCTATGCGAGGAATTGGGTTTGATGCAATGCCGCAGGGACGCTTCATTTTTTTTCCTGAAGGCTCAGTAGAGGTCGGTTGGGGTTGCAACGGCCTTGATATGGCTATTACGCTTGCTCTGGCTGGCCTTTTCATGGGATTAATTTATCGGCAAAAGCGTTCTGACATGGTCTGGATGATTGCTCTAGCAGTGCTGGTCTCGCTGTTAGCGAATATTCCAAGACTTATACTAGTGACGATTGCTTATGTTTATTGGGGTGCACAGTGGTTTCACTTTTGGCATGGTTTTTGGGGTGGTCAGATTTTTTCAGGCATGCTGTTCACTATTTACTATTACTGGATGACTGCCAGGATAGAGCAAGAAAAGAAGCATGCCTGAGTCACGATTAATCTGAGTTATGTGATGTAAAGGGCTACGAAGCCTGAGATTAGCATTGAAATTACAGGTGCACCAATTTCTGTTGTTGTTTTCATCGTGTCGGCTTGCATCCTCCTGAATATAGCCGTTTTGTTACAGCCGCCGAGAACTGGAATTTCAGAAAATGGTCTAATTTTTAAGTGCTATTCCTTAGAAACTTTTGCATATTTTAAAGTCAGCATAAAGTAAAGGGAGAATTGTAGTGAGTTTAAAATCTGCGTGATTTACTTAAGAGTAAGTAGGGTTGACGCATCACCTCAGAAACTGTTTCGCTAATTGCGATACCTAAGTGTTTTTACCCTGTCAGGGTAACTGCTTAGTTGACACTACAGCAAAGTTTCAAGTGAGGAAACCTGTTTAAGTACTCATCGTGACCTTTTAGGGTACGAATCAAACTATGAAAAATAAATTACTGGGAGTGACGCTGGCTGTCGGTGCAATGGCCACTGTTGTCCTAACGCTCTTCCCTGGCAAAGCCAATGCCTTTGAAATGACAGCTCCACCGATTGAAGGTGCCTACGACGGCGATCTGCTTTCTCTCGATGTAAGCTACCTACAGGGCGATTCAGTAGGCTTAGCTGATAACCAAGCTAAGATTTCAGTTGTGTTGAATCAGCTTGATGGTAACGCCTCAAAAAATCTGGGAATACGTTCTTTCGGTTTCAATCTAGATCCTTCTATTGCGCGGTTCTTTTCGTTTAGTAGTGTAGATGGCTACAAGCGAAGAGGTGATGGTACTCAAAGTCAGCGGCTGTTGGGTGCTGGTAAGAATGCTACAGATGCAAACTTTGACTATGTTCTTGTTTCAAAAACTGTGAGTTCTGCAAGGACTGCTTTTGACTTTATTGCAACGCTGGACGATAACGACCCAGGCACCAACGATCGTTTGTTTAAGACTGCATTCACCAAAGGTGCAACGACTAATCTTGCCGTAGGTATCAGCGGACAAGCGGGTATAGCTGTGATTGAACTTGACGGCTCTGAGAATGTCATTGGCAGGACTGCATTGGCTGGCGAAGTGCCCACACCTGCTATGCTACCGGGTTTAATTGGTATGGGTGTTGCCGCTATGCGCAAGCGTAAAGGGGCAGAAGTGCCTATAGCCGAAGCCTAGTGTTCTAGAGTTTGTTTGAGCGCTGTCCAGTATTTTGTACAGGTTTTCTCTGATAGCGTCACTCCTTGTTCGTGACAGTGAAAGAGAGCTTAGTTTCTGTGGGATATGCTCCTATCGCGTCTGAGTCCGATAGCGAAGACGACTATCCCATAGAAGACTGAATTACCCCTGACGTTGGGCTGAATTGAAGTGATATCCAAGATGAGTCGCTTGCCAAAAGTAGGTTATTTTTACTGATGGGTGCCTTCCTATTCTGTAGGCATCTATCACTTGTTGTCAGGCTCTTTCCGTGCAGAGCTTTGCGAGCTTAAAATTTGTAGACAACTGCTGTCAGTTCACCAATATGCTTCCAGTGAAACTGTTTGGCTAGCTTTAGGTTATGCTCTCCTTTTTTCGTCAAGTCCGCTTTTACTTCTACGGCTTGTTTTAGAGAGTCTATGAGGCCTTTGGGGTCTCCCGCTTCATATAAGAAGGAGCCTTCGTCGTCTAGTGTGTCTTGAATACAGCCTAGGCGAGGTGCAATACAGGCCTTTCCAAAGGACATCGCTAGTAGGACTGCGCCAGAAGTTAGAATGTCTTTGTATGGAAAAACCACTGCGTCGCAGGCATTGAAGTATAGTTGTAGTTCTTCGTCTGGAATGAATTCTGAGATGAGTGTGACATTAGGTGTTTCTTCTACTTTGGTGAGAACTTGATTTTGAAACTCAATGTCTTCTGACCAAATTCTGCCGACAATGAGTAGCTTAGCCTTGCTAGATAATGTTTTGGTGACGTTGACTTTGGTCCCAGTGTTGGCTAGATACTCTTTTGACTGATGTTCTTCTGATTGATGTTTTCCTGACTGATGTCTGCCTATTGAGTACTTTTCAGATTCATATGCCTCTGGGCTGTGAGCTATGGCTGAAAATGCGTCCATCAGTTCTATGACGCCTTTATAAGGTCTTATAAGTCCTAGAAACAAGAAGGTAGGGTGGCTAGTGAGTGATAGCTGCGCTCTAGCTGATTCGCGCGATCGCTCATTGGGATAGCAGCCAATGTAGTTGCCGTGGGGAACTGTGTGTAGTTTGTCTGTATTCTTCAATCTCAGCGCTTCGGCTACCTCACCTTTTACAGAATCGCCGTGTACGATGATGCTATTGCATAGCCTAGCGACTACCGATGTAAAGAACCTTTCAAGTTTTAGGTGCTGGTTGTCATGATTTTTGAGATTGTGAACGGTCCAAACAATTTTGACACCAGCTAATTTCAGGAGCGTCAGCTGCGTTACGAAAATCGCAGAACCCATAAGCGACTTGGCGATGGTTGTCCTTACTAGGAATGAGTGCAGCCAATGCAGGTGAAGAACGACGGGCTTTTCATAGCGCAGTACATCCCGGATAAAAAATTTTCGGTAGGACATTCCCTGTACAAAGACGCCGCCGCCTTTGAGTCCGTTTGCTAGCTCTTTTTGATATGGGTTGTTGTCGTCTGAGCCCTGTGGGAAAAAGATAGCAGTGGTTGTCATACCTGAAATTCTCTGGGTCGATGAGTGGATGGAGCGCGAATGTAGGATGCCAGTAAGTTAATCGATATACCCTAGCGATGAAAGCAATGGGTTGGCCTCTTGATAGATCTCTGAGAGCTGTCGTTCTGAGAGTTGCTTTTTCCATTGGCCGGAAAGGCTAGGATTTGCTTGAGATATGGCCTGTTGAAAACTCTGTGCTGCCTCTTTGTTTTCGATTTCCAGAAAGTTTTTGAGCTTCTCTGTTGATTTCTCTGGCTCGAATACCAGTGATTCGTAGCGAATCTCTAGGTATCGTTGGTTGGGGAGTTGGTTGATTGAAGCGAGTGCGGTCTCTGTAAAGCGCTTCCAAACCCAGATGCAGCGATGCATATCACTGGTTGCTTCAAACTCTTCTCTACGCTCGGGCTCCACCCAAAACTGAGCATAGGGACCGTATGGATATCCACCCGGCTCGTATCTACCTAGGTTTGCCTCTGAGGCTAAAAACCAAGGCTTCTTGCTGAGAGATAGGGCGACGTCTCTGCCGTCTCGAATGATGTGAATGAACTGAGCTTCTGGAAAGGTCTGGGCTAGAAACGGGACGATGAGGCAGTTGCGGGGTGTTTTTTCTGCAAACCGTAGGTCGCCGTTGTGATGGATACGTAGGAGCCACTTATACACGGTTTTGTAAAACCACTGGGCTTGTGTAATTGACCATGTGTGGTCATAGACGTAGCGAGCGGAGGCCTTAGTGGCGATGGGTTCAAAGTGGTAAGAGATTTGGGGTAGGCTAGCTAAACATTTTCCAAGAAACGTTGTGCCTGAGCGCGGTGCGCCAATGAGGAACAGTGGGCGACGAAGGTTGGGCGATGCCGTAGCCGCAAGGCGCGATACTGACATTGGTCGCGGCTGTCCGGTGTGTGTCTTTTTGTCGGCTTTGAACGTTCGATTAGCCCATCTCAATAGCGTAGAACGGCCTATCGATTCAATGGGAGGACGGCTGCTGACTATCTGTGTCTCTCTTTTTTCTTTTTGAGGTGTAGGAGTGGGTGTTGTGCTAGTCATCCTGATGGTGGCGTGTTACGTGACGGCGAATTGTTTCTGAATGAATTATTCTTATTTCTCGAAGCTGTAGTCAAAAAAGTTAATGTCCTTTTGATAAAAGGTTCGGATAATTTCTACGGTCTCTTCGTTGTAGTAATCTCTATAGCTTTTTCGTTTTGACCTGTGCAGATGTTCGAGTGTGGAAACTCTGCCGATGCGATCGCAAATTTCATCAAAATCTTGATTCAAATTCTCAAACTTGCCAATGAAATCGATTGCTGGCTGGTCGGCTTGGTCTGTCAGCCAATCTAGCTGAGGCATAAACATTTTGTGTGTGTTGTAGTAGTACGGGTCTTGATCTAGGAAGCAAAGCTTGACCCAATCTTCAAAGCTGACATTGTCTGTTTTAAGATTAGTTTGGTTTGTTTTTACCCGAAAGTGGTAAAGAGATACCGCTCTGTCCCACGGATTTCTGACGAAGGTAAAGGTAAATCGTTTATCCCATTCGGCTCGCCCGAGCTCTTCGATCTTTCTTTTAGTTGTTTTATGTTCAAACGGCAGTCCTAAAGACTTTCCGATGCTGCGTCCCGCTGTCTTGTTGATGTGGATAAAGACAAAGTTGTGCAGTTGATAGTGGCCGAAGTACTGCCATCTTCTTCTCAGCTGTCTGGCGATGTCTTTTGGAGAGGTTGTTATCATCATTTATAGAGTTTGAAGAAGGGGTTCGAAGAAGAACTATAAGCGTTGTAGCGGATTTTGTATCTGTCGGTACGTCTTTTGGTGATGCCTTTTATCAAAGGATGCCCGCCAAGTACACAAGATGCTGAAATATCTGAGTAAAACTATGATGTACTTGATTTTTCTATCTTTTGTGTGACAGTTTCTTCTGTTTTTTGCGTGATAGTAATGAGCTCTTTGCCTGTAATGTCTTTAACCTCCTCTTTTTGTCCGTCGGGCCAAACAATCTTTAGGGTGTCTACGTTGGCTTGAGCACCTAGCCCGAAGTAGAGCCGATGGTGCCCTTGAGAAAAATGTGAGCCTTCAGCATGTCCTACATCTAGCTGCTGCTGCCCGTATTTATTTTCAAGACTGGCTTGCGCACCAATAGCCGACACGTTGTTGGATGAGCCCTGTAAGTTGATCGCCAGCCAGCTGTTGCCATTGTTGATTTGATTGGTGTAGAGAGCGACTTCTGTATTTCTGGGCTCTGGAATATCCATGCCAGGTAGTGCGCCGATTATGCGAAGCCACCAAGGACGGTAGCTTGTGCTTATTAGCAGATCTCGAAAGCCGTCGTTATTCGCGTCGAGCCAAGTGCTTCGGGCCGATACTAGTTTGGAGAGGCGTGAGTTGTTTGCGAGTAGGTCTGTGGCTTGAAACTGATGATCGGCGGACTGATGAAAGAGTCCGTCTGGTACGCTATGAAAATCGATGAGCCCATCGTTGTCGTAGTCAACCCAGTTGGCGGTGAGCGTTTTATTTGGTAGACCGATGCTGCTAGGTTGAGTGGCGGTCAGCTGATTGTCTTGATTGATTAAGAGTGTATCTGCCTGTGCGCGAGTAACGAAAATATCTAGATCGCCGTCTAAATCGAAGTCTGTGGTGGAGAGTTTTTTGACCTGTCCGCCTTCGTTGGCGATGTTTTGAGCTAGCTTAATCTGACCGTTTTGGTTGTGAAAGATGTGAAAGGCTTCTCTGGTGGCCCAGATAAGATCGGCAGTGCTATCGTTGTTGATATCTATCCATGTGAATACGCCTTGCTCAGGAAAGTCAACGCCGAGTGTGTTGGCAACATTATCAAATTGATTGCTGTCGTTTTGCTGATATAGCTGGTTTGGGCTGTTGCCTAGTGGGGGTGCGCCTCTGCCGCAGACGATGTAAAGATCTAGGTTGTTGTCTTGATTGAAGTCGGTCCAGGCTGTTTGCCTGGCAGGGCAGTTGTTTTTGGTGATGCCTGAGTCAAGTGTTGTTGCTTGCGCACTGTTTGCGTTTATTTTGAAGAGTTCGTCACTGAGCGTTTCTTTGGTGAGTAGAGCATTTTTGGTTTTATTTGCAGCGGCAGCGACTTTGTCTAATTTTCCTTTAAGGCCACCACGGGCGATGAAGGCGTCGATTTGTTGGTCGCCGTCGAAGTCGGCCCAGGCGATGCCGTGCCTGTCTCTCCACCGCAGTTGAAACAGGCTGGAGTCGGGGTTGGTTTTGAGTGTGCCGAGGTAGATATTGGAGAGCGGAATTGCTTCGTTTAGCTGAAAATATGTGGGTAGCGCGGTGAGGTCTGTTTCGAGTGCGAGTTCGCCTTCTCCGGAGACTTCAAATTTAATGATAGAGGTTGTGTTGCCTTCTGACTCAGTAGTTTCTTGTATGCTGGCGGTGAAGTGATCGCTTTTACTGATGCTGACCGCAGAGTCTAAAGTGATGGTGCCGGTAATGGGCGTGTTTATGCTGCTGGGCTGATGTGCTGCTAATACCAGGACGTTGTCTGAGGTTTGGCTATTCCAGCGGAAGCGATCTCGTCGATAAATATATAGTCCAGGTTGATCCATCTGAATATCAACGTTGGAGACTTCTATGCCGGGTGTCTGACTATCCTGTGATAGGCCGTAGTCGGCTAAGGCCTCAACGAAGGCTATCTCACCGGCTGCTTCACCCTGGTTGATGGCTAAGCTCTGTAGCGCGCTGTGATTGGTGGTAAAAATGTCGAGTTTTTGATCGTTGTTGACGTCTGCAACGCCTAAATCGTGTAAGTCGTAGGTGTTGAGCGCTAGCGGCTGGTTCTCAAAAACGCCTCCCGTGTTGACTTTGCCCTGTAGGGCTAAGTTTGTGGCGGTGATTAGGATAAGTGAAGATAGTGCGAGAACTACAAAGAGGATGAGTTTTCGGTGGATACTAAATGCTTTCTTCATGTTGGCACTTGATTTTATACTTTGGCTTTTGTCGGATGTTTCTGAAATGCTGTGTTGGTTAGCGAGCGGCTTGTTTTACTAGCGTGAGTACTCGCTTTGAGAGGTCTCTGTTGATAAGTGTGATGACGCTGAGGTAGGCAGCTAAGCCCGCTATGGAGCAGATGATAAGGGTTGCAAGAGTGGGTAGCTGGGTGGCGATCGCATGTTTTATCAGTGCAATGACTGCGCCCATGGTGATCGCGCCTGCTAGTGGCCCTAAGTACTGCTGAAAGTATTGACCAATCTTGATATCTGCGAGTCTACGAATGAGTATGAGGCTTACGGGCATAACGATGTAGCCACTGACTGCGACTGCGATCGCAACTGCAACAATTCCGTAATTGACCGCTATGATGAATCCGCCCACGTTCAAGATTGCATTCAAAAAGTTGACGAGTAGCCGCCAAGAGGGTTTGCCTTTGGCTAGCATGACTGTTCCATTGAAATAGGAAACCGATTGAAGAATGCCAGCGAAGACCAGCACTTGCATGATGGGAATACTTGGCGACCAGTCTTTGCCAAAGAGAACTTCGACAAACTGAGGTGCCAGCAGCAGAACTGCTGTGAAGGCTGGAAATGAAATAAAGCTGGTGAGCTGGGTTGCTTTGTAAAAGGCGTTTCGTAGCTGAGCGGGTTTGTTCTGTAGTCTTGAGAACGCCGGTAGCGCTACGGAGACGGTTGTATTCGTTAAAATATTGACCATTAGTCGCAGCAACTTGTAGGCCACTGTGTAGTATCCCAGCGCTGTTGTGCCGAGGAAGTACCCAATCAAGAAGTCGTCTGAGCGCTGATTGAAAAATCTGAGGATGTTGACGCCCATGACGTTAACGCCAAAGGCAGAAAGCTCTTTGAAATGTTCAAAAGAAACATCTCTGCCGGGTCTCCAAGAGCTGGCTTTCCAGAGAACAAGTACGTTTACCCCTCGGTTGATTAGCTGCTGTGCTACTAAACTCCATACGCCGAAGCCCAGTAGCGCCATAATCAAACTAATGGCACCACTGATAAATGTGGATAGCAGGGAGCGAATGGCAAGCTTTTTGAAAGCAAATCCACGCTGTAGTAGACCTACTTGAACGCTTTCGAGTGCGATAAATAAGAATGTGATTGAGAGCCAGCGAATGACTGGCTTGAGTTCAGGCTCACCAAAAAGTTGGGCAATGAGTCCGGCTGATGCGATGGTGGCGACAAAGAGCACCGATCCAATCGACAAGCTAGACCAGAAGGCGGTGTCTAAATGCGTGTCGCTTAAGTCTTCTTTTTGAACAATGGCGGGGGCGAATCCTTGGTTGACGAATGCCGTCATGAACGCAATGAAGACGCTGGCTAATGCCACTAGTCCAAAGGTTTCGGGCCCTAGCAGTCTGGCTAAGACTAAAAAGACGCTAGTGGAAATGAGCTGTCCTCCCCACCGTTCTAGAAAGGACCAGACGAGTCCCTTCGTTGCCTTTTTTTGAAGATTCATAATCTAGCGCGGCTGCTTTTTGCGAACAATGGCTGCGTTTTTTTAGTCGGGAAGAGAGTTCTTAAAAAACGATAGCTGTTGTTACTTTGCCCAAGATACGCGCTCCGATAAATCTCTTATGAAATGAGTGTCAAGGTATTTTTACGTCCGTAATACAACGGACGCGGTTCAAGAACTATGGATTTAGTTCTGCTGGCGTTCGGCAAAGCTCTTGTGATTAGAGTTCTTTGCCGAACGCTGTTCTAAAGGCTTGGACTTTAGGATGATGGCCTTACATAGCTGATGTTTATGATGTTGAAGTCGGTATTTTCTTCAAAAGGTGCACCGAGATAGGAGCGTTTGGCTACGTAACCCTTAGGATTCTTGATTTTGTAAGGGTTGCTGGTGCCGTGGTCAAAGCCAGTCGCTTCAATAACCACTTTGCTGAATGGGGATGCTGACGTTAGCGCGATGGGGTAAGCCTTGAGGCTGCCTTCTACTTTTACATCTACACCGAGCGCGCTGAGTTCGGCTTCTATCAGTCCGGTTGCGACGATGTTGCCGCTGTCGTCGTAGGCAGTCCATTTGTCTGTTTCGTCTTTTAGCCGCTCGGAAGGGCTTAGCTGGCCTAGGGTGATGACAGCATCGGATACCGCGCCGCCGAAGTCGATTTCGATGCGTTCACTCTTGCCACCGTCGTCGGTAATGAAGTCGATTTGGTCGTAGCGACCGCCCACTACGCCGAAGCCAAAGTCTTCGAACTGATCATCGTATGCGATCGCTGCTGCATTACCATCCCAATCATAGGCGGCGATACTAACGCCATCTCCCCAGACTTGTGGACCGAAGCCATCATTGATTAAGACATCTGGTGAGGCCACTAGCTGTATTCTTTCGGGGGCTGGGAGCGACGTATTTACGGTGACGGCTGCTGTGCTTGTATTTCCCTGGCCGTCGCTGATGGTATAGCTGAACGTATCTGTCCCTGCGAACCCAAGATTCGGCGTGTAGGTGACGCTGCCTGCGCCATTGTTTATGAGTGTGCCGTTGAATGTTTCCGCATCGATATCAATACTCTCGATGCTAAGGATGTCTGCTTCAACGTCTGTGTCGTTATCGAGTAGGTTGAAGGTGACTGCTGTGTCTGGCAAGGTATTGACCGTATCTGCTGTGGCTGTGGGCGCATCGTTGATGGGATCGATGGTGACATTGACGACGGCCTGGCTAGATGTGCCCTCACTGTCGGCTATCTGGTAGATAAAACTGTCAGCTCCGTTGAAATTCAGTGATGGTGTGTAGAGGAAAGTGCCATCTCCATTGTTGGTGAGCGTGCCGCTAAGAGGCTCCTGTGTGACTATGACTGATGCTGTGTCAAGATTCTCTTCCGCGTCGGTGTCGTTGGCGACTACGTCAATAGTGATAGCGGTGTCTTCGGTGGTGATGACTGCATCATTGTTAGCGATGGGTGCGGTGTTGACGATGCTAACTGTAATGGTGACGGTCGCGGTGGCCGCTGCTCCTAGCGTGTCGCTGACGCTGTAGCTGAATGAATCTGTGCCGACAAAGTTTGCGTTGGGCGTGTAGCTGAAGGCGCCGCTGCTGCTGTCGACTAATATGCCGTTGGCGACGGTGCTGACAATCGCAACAGAGTTGATGTCGAGGTTGCCATCGCTGTCTGAATCGTTAGCTAGAACATCTATCACGGCAGAAGAACCCGTTTCGATAGAGATAGTGTCGGCAATTGCCGTCGGGGCATTGTTAATGTCGTTGACTGTGATAGAGACGTTTGCTGTGTCAGTGTCGCGACCATCGCTGATGGTGTAGCTGAAGGTGTCTGAACCAGCAAAGCCTGGATTGGGTGTGTAGATGAGCTGGTCGTCGGTGAGGTCGGTGGGTGTGCCATTGTCGTCTAATGCGACGCTCCCATTTGTGGGTTGTGTGAAAGATGCGATGACTAATGGGTCTGCTTCTACATCGCTGTCGTTGCTGAGAACGTCTATTGTGATGCTGTTGTTTTCATTGGTTGCGATCTCATCATCAGCTGCGGAAGGCGGTGTATTAGGTGTGGGTGCTGAGGTGCTCGCTAAATCAAACCCAGAGAGATTAGTGATGCCCAAGCCATCTAGAGATCCATCGAAGAATAGTTCGGATTCATAAAGACCTGTTTGTGTGGATGAGCGTGCGAAGGTCAGGAGATCTTCGCCTTTTCCTGCGACTGTGGTGACATCAAAATTTCCCTGTGTTGAGAGTAAGAGGTCGCCTGCGGTATTCACGCTGAGGGCGTCAATATTCTCGGCATAGGCTTTGAGGCCTACTTTACTCCCATCTAAATATAGGGACTTTGTCCCGTTGGTATAGTCACCTGTACTGTCTGGTGTAAATAGCAAGATATCTTCATCCCGAACGCTGCCGATTCCTACCACGTTACTTTTACTATCTGTGGAAATAAGTAGGCTGTTGTCGCTGAGCTGAGTGAGGCCATCGATACCAGCGTTGAGGCCTACTGCGTCACCGGAAAAGTATCTTTCGAAGGTACCTGTTGTTGTAGAGCCCAGAGAAGTTGCTGTGAATTTGATGATGTCGCGATCGCTTACGCTCCCAAGATCCGCTAAAGTAACACCCGACTGAAATGTCATCAAAATTTCTGTATCGCTGATAATGTCGAAGGCTGCGATTTCTGCTGCTCCCACATCAGACCCATCAAAGAACTCGCTGAAGCTGGTGCCATCAAACCGCACAATGTCTTCTTTCTTGATATCGATGCTGTCTATTGTTTGCTCACGACTCACGCTGAGAAAAAGTGTCTCACCGTGAGGGGAAGATAGCGCTGTGCTAAAGGTGGTCAGGGCTTGCTCGTCAAAAGGGAGTGTTGCTTCAATTTGACCTACTGTTCTCTCCAATTGCCAGTTGCCGCCGACTGTCTGAGCACCTGTGATATCAGTAGAGGCCGCAACATCAGCGCCAGTGAGTGTGCTCAGACTATCGATAAATTGATAGCCTGAGTCGCCTGCTCCTACATTGCAGCCATACAGCAGGATGTCTGCGTCATCCGATAGGTATGCGGCCCATCCTGTCAGCTCATTGCGGTAGCTCTCGATGCTATCTGTATTGATTGTGTAATTGCCGAATAGCAACTCACCCGATGCGCCGTGAGATACAAGATGCAGGCTATCTATCGTCCCAGGCGCGTAGGTTGCTATTGTTACGGAGATTTGATCGATCCCTAACTGGGGATTGAATGGAACTGCTGTTATTCCTTCAGCGGCACTGTTGAGTAGGTGTTGATAGTTCTCTATAGAACTATCGACAAAAATCAGGTTTTGTTGATTTGTTGTACCTAATGACTCTGATAGTTCTGTTGGCACAGGGCTACTGAAATCTCCAGTAAATGGGGTTGGATCGACTGAGGATAATGGGTCCATCTGATTTTCTGTTGGGGGCGTGTAGTTGGTTGAATATTTGGTAGTGGCAAAACTTGACTAGCGTAATAGCCTGTAAATTTAAGGTGGGCATTAAACCTTAATTACGAAAGCTGTTTGAGCTAGCAAAGATGGCCTTTTCACTTTTTCTCTCAGCAAGAAATTTAATCGCTAAAGAATCTGAGCTCTGAGAATTTTTGAAAGACCATGTGATGCAGTAGAACTTTTCTCTACATCGAAATATCGAACGAATTGTGCTGGACTTTTTGTGCACAAAAAGTCCAACACAATCAGTGGAGATGGAGTTTCCTCTCCTTTTTGCTTATCAAATTAATTTGTTCTCTTAACTAGACTTGATAAAACAAGTTTAGTTGTTGTTTCTGTTACTTTGTGCTGAGTCTCTGAAAACAACTTCTATTGAAAAGAGGCACCACTGGTAGTAAATGGTACCTCAAGCCGAACCGCTGTCCACAAAAGTTAACTTCGAGAGCAGCTATTCTATCTATTTAACTCTTTTTGACTCTTTTGTCAGGACGCTGTTGAGATGGTGTCTCAACAGCTTTGCCTTGAATATGTTGAGCGTTATATGCAGCAACAAAGCCGAATACAACGCTCACGTGTTGCTAGTGTGGCAGATGCTTTAGTTGCCCTCTTCTACCAACGCCGCCAAGTCAAAGCCAACGATATCGTTGCCACCGATGCCGATAGCTGCGCCATCTAGTAGGAGGTCGGTATCGAAAGAGCCAGTGGTTGTAGAAGTGGGCATGAACCCGAGGATGTCATCATCTTGGCCGCTGATGCCTGGGACAGTGAAGTTACCTTGAGTGGAGATGAGCAAGTCCCCATTGGCGTTGACCGCAAGGGCATCGATGTTTTCAGAACCGCTAGCGAGGCCGACTTCACCTGCATCCAGATGTAGCGCCCAAGTGCCAGCAGAGTAGTCGCCAGCAATAGTTGGTGTAAATCGTAGAACGTCTTCGTCTCGAACTTGACCGATACCGGGCAGAGTGGTCTTGGCATCAGCAGAGATCAGCAGCGAACCATCATCTAACAACGAGAGCGCATCAATGCCATCAGTGAGGCCAACCTGTGAGCCCTGTAAGAACATGGAGAAAGAACCAGCCGTGTTGTCCCCGAGGGAGGTTGCGGTGAACTTAACGATGTCTCCGTCTGTGACTGTGCCAACGCCCGCAAGAGTCGTAGTGGCCTTGAAGGACATGAGAATCTCAGTGGTGCTAATGACATCGAAGGCATCGATGTGACCGTTGAAGCCAACATCAGAGCCCTCGAAGAAGAGACTGAAGTCAGTACCGTCAAACAGAGCGATGTCTTCGTTGGCGATGAAGGTGCCGCCTAGGGTTTGGTCATTGTTCAATGCGAGGTAGACGCCTTGGGTAGGGGGTGTGGGAATACCGTCATCTTCTACGGTGACAGTGACAGTAGCGCTGTCAGTATCAGTGCCGTCGGTGACGGTATAGCTGAAGTTGTCGGTGCCGTAGAAGCCCGCGTTGGGTGTGTAGGTGATACCGTCGCCATCAGGGTTGATGGTGACCGTGCCGTTGTTTGCAGTCCCTACCGCAGCGACATTCAAATTACCAGCAGCAGAGATGTCGAGGTTATCGATGTTGAGCTCCTGCGTGACTGTAGTGCCGGTAGCGGCAACGGTGCCAGTGAAGTTCACTGAAGTGATGTTATTCCAACCAATGCCGTTTAGGGTAGCGGATTGGAAGGTTTGCTCAGCTGCGGCAGGGCCGAAGGTTTGAGAGATAGTGCCGCCGCCTGCAAGAGTGCCAGTGACAGTGAAGTCGGCGTTAGTGCCCGCGAAGAAGAAGCCGCTGGTGTAGTCGAAGCCGTTGAAGGCGAAGGCTTGGTTATCTTCGCGCTCGAAGGAGAAGTCGATGGTAGTACCGTTGCCACCTGTGTTGTGCTGAGTGAGGTAAGGCCTAGTCATCATGCCGCCCATCATATGGAAGTGAGCGTTAGTGCCACCGCCAGTAGTTGAGTTGAAGACGAAGGGCGTTGTGTCGAGGCCACCACCTGAGGTGAGGTGTCTGAAGGTTTGGGTCCTAAGAACGCCATCGGTGGTGAGGGTTTGGTAGCTGGTGAAGTCGAGGGTGCCGGATGCGAAGTCAGCGTCGGAGTCGTTGGCGAGAATGTCGAGAGCATTATCGGTGGTGTTCTCGGTGACGGTGAAGCTGTCGTTGGTGGCGACAGGAGCTGTGTTGCCTGTAGTGACAGGTGCTTCTACGGTGACGGTGACGGTGGCAGTATCTGTGTTGACGCCGTCGCTGATGGTGTAGGTGAAGGTATCGGTACCGACATAGCCTGCATTCGGTGAGTAGGCGATACCGATACCGTTTTGGCCACCGTTGATACTGACTGTTCCGTTGGTGGGCTGGTCAGCTGCTGTGATAGTTAGCGGATCTCCGTTTGGATCGTTGTCGTTTCCTAATACGTTGAGAATGTTTCCAACCGTGTCAGCTGATACTGTAAAGCTGTCTTCACCGGCTACAGGTGTCTGTGGTGTCTGGGGACCAGAGAGTGCATATTTTTGCTGAAGATAGCTTTCTACCTGCTGCCGCTCTGCGTCGCTGAGTGCCCGGTTGTAAACCAGAATCTCGGCTACTTCCATGTCGATGGAGTCGTTGCCTTTTAGGTTGGAGCCTACAACCAGTGTCTCTAGAACGGTATTGAAATTGCGTGTTTCGGAGTCAATCAATGTACCGTCTTTGTAGTGATTGACAACTTCAGCCGCGCCGCCAGAAGGGTCTGCTGCAACAATTGCAGTTTGGGTGAGCCATCCTGCGCCTGTACCTACGGTAGTTGATTCAACGTCGCCAGCGCCCCAGCCTTGAACTAAGAGGTCTCCTTCAGCGTCTACGTTTAATCCAAAAGCGTTGTTCTTGGATGTTTTACCGTAGCCGAAGCCGCCGTATCCGTTCTCGTTGTATTTAGCGACTATAAATACGCTGCGATCGCTATCGCCTGCTGGCAATCCGCTGAGGGCATCAATTGTTCTATCTAGCTTGTCTCCGGTGGTATCAAACTGAATTGTATTGTGATTGTTAAGCGAGTTAGCTGCTAGCTGAGGGTCGCCTGCGCCTGTGAGGTCGTTCCCCAATCCTGACTGGTCGGCCCAAGCGGTTACTTGTCCTCCATTGGTAGTGACGCCTCTATCAGCGTCTAGTTCTAGCACGAGACCCGTACGTACAGGCGAAACAACAGGTGCGTTGCCGACTTGCACAGTGACTGTTGCGGTATCGGTATCGCCGAAAGCATCTTGAACTGTGTAGGTGAATGTTTCACTGCCTACAAATCCGGCTGTGGGTGTGTAGATGAGTTCGTCGTCGGTTGTGTCGCTAGGTGTTCCTTTGGTATCGCGAGTGAGCGTTCCATTGGTTGGTTGAAAGAAGGAAAAGAGTGAGAGTGGTGTGCCATCTAAGTCTGTGTCGCCTGCTAGTACATCTAGGGCTGTGCCACCGCTGTTTTCTGCAACATTGAAGGCATCATCATTTGCTATGGGTAGATAGTTCACCAAGTCGTAGTTGGCAGTATATGTTGTGTCTGTTTCGGGGACGATAGCGAGTAGATTGGTTGATGTGGTTGTGGTTGTTCCATCGAACCAGCTGACAAATTCGTAGCGTGCGCCTGCTGCGATTACGACGGCGTCAGCTGATAGGGGATCCTGGTAGTTGATGACGTTGTCGTAGATGAAGGGGTCGGAGCCCAGTGGCTGACCATCGAGCCGGATGTGACCGCTGGTTGGGAGGGGTGTGCCTGTGTTGGAAACGAGGGTTGTAAAGGTGGAAATGCTTTCGAGCGGGCGAATGATGATGGTGTCTGTCGCGCTTAAGCCGTCGGAGTCAGTGGCGGTTGCGGTGATTCTATAGAAGGTATTTCCAAATTCGCCGTGTCCAGTAGTTGCAATCTCGAAGGGGAGGGTGGTTCCGATTTCTGCGGTGGATGCATCTAGGTGGTCGTGGTCGTTGTGGAAGAGATCTAGCTGCCAGTCGATGCTGGCTCCTGTGAGTGAGCCGTCTTCGGCATCGTTTGCGATCGCACTCAAATTAATGAGTTCACCACCTCGTAGATAAATCTCGGGTAGAGCAGGGTTAGTTATTTCAATTGTGGGCGGCGTGCCAACTTGTACCAGGAAGTTGAAGTTGTCGTCTGATCTATCAGACGATGTGCCATCGCTAACGACAACCAGTGGCTGGAAGCTGCCTGCACTTGTGTAAGTGAAGCTGTTGGTTCCAACAGAAGTTGTGTCATCGAATATGCCGTCTCGGTCGAAGTCCCACTGATAGGTGAGCGGGTCACCATCTGGATCGTTTGCTGAGATAGCGAAGTCGACAGTCTGACCGGGGGTAATCACGACAGAGCCTGGTGCGCTGACTGGAGGATCACTGGGGCCTGTCGGGTCTACGGTGAGGCCTGTAATGACTGGCGCTGAACCTGCGGTGTTGCTGTAGGTAATGCGCTTGATAGCCCCTCGGTTGTTGCCGATGGAGCCTCGCTTATTTACGTCCAGATAGTAGAGTGCGCCATCTAAGCCAGTCTCAAACCCTACGACTGCGCCAACTTCTGTATCGAAGACGGTGTTGCCACCGGTGCCCCCGCCGCTAGCCGCATTGGGAACGGTACTGCCCCCAACGACATCACCGTTGGCGTCAAATGTGATGTATTCAATCGTTTGGGCAACAAAGTCGGAATAGAAATAAGCACCTTGGTACTGTGTGGGAAAGAGATTGCCCCGATAGGCCAAGCCGCCAATGATTGCTGCGCCGCCATTATCGTGCTGCCAAGCAAAGACTGGATCGACATAGTTTGCCGGTGGTGTTGGATCGCTGGGTTGCGCAAATCCTTCATAGGAAGGCCACCCGTAAGACGCGCCGCCATCGGCTAGTGTCACAACGTTGATTTCTTCCCAGGAGGCATCGGTACCGGTGTTGTCGTTGCCACCAACGTCGCCAAAGAAGAAACGGCCAGACGGTAAATCCCAGCTAGCCCGGAAAGGATTGCGCAGTCCGGAAGCCCAGATAGAGTCTAGTGTGCTGGGGTCGTTATCGACAGCGTAAGGGTTCGCCGCCCAGCCATCGGTGCCGTCTGGAATGGTGCCGTCTTTGTTGACACGAATAACCTTACCGCCAGCTAGAGACAAATTTGGAGAGGTCGACTGTTGGAATTTATCTCCGGTTGTGAGCCAAATTTTGCCGTCGGGGCCAAAGTCCATAGCACCACCCAAGTGAAGTGCGGGCGACTGCACATCGCGAGCATCGCGCCAAACTAGCTCCTCTACTGGATTGGCGTTGTTCATGTTGAACCGGGAAATCCTAGCTCTACCCACGTCAATTGCTGGATTCTCTTTTTTGGTGTAGTAAGCGTAGAGATAGCCGTCTGTGTCTATTTTGATATCTAGTAGGCCGACTTCTTTTCCGCCTGGATTGTAGAGATCGGTAAGGGTGAGGTAGTAGGTGAGGGAGGGGGGGGCTGCTGGGGGGTCGAAGGTTTGGATTTCGCCGGTTCTAAATGCGATCGCCATTTGTGTCGGCGAGATATTTTCCAGCGCTAGCGGCTGCGTTAGGCCGCTGATGACCAGTTCATTTTGAAAGCCGGGGGGCAAAAGCGTGCCTGAGAAAGCGGCGAGTTCGTTAAGTTTGAATGCTAGCTCTGTTTCGATGGAGCCCACGCTACTCTCTAGCTGCCAGTCGCCACCGCTATCAGCGTTTCCTGAAATATCACTCGATGCTGCGACATCAGCGCCCGTTAGCTGACTAATAGATTCAATAAAGTTTTGGCCCGAATCATCTGCTGCAACATTACAGCCGTAGAGCAAGATATCTGCATCGTCAGATAGATACTGAGCCCAGCCCAGCAGATCATCTCTGTATTCGTTCAGGTTTGAGCTGTTCACAGCGTTGTTTCCTGCGCTGTTGCCAAAGTGTAGAGCTCCCTCAGAGCCGTGAGAAACAATATATAAGCTATCGATATTTGAATAGTTACCGTTGGCCAATATGGACGATATTTGACCAATTCCATTTTGCTGGTCGAGGACGAAAACGTCTATGCCAGCAGCTGTGGCTTTGATAACCTGCTGATAATTTTCAATAGTACTGTCAATAAAGAGAAGCTGCCCTGCCCTTGAAAATTCCGTGCTTTGTGTGGTGGTGGGCGTCAGTGAAAGCGCTGATGGGACTATTGCTGAAACACCGCTCTCATTGGAAAATGAGCCTGTCTCTTGTGAGAATTCTAGAAGATTATCCATGGTTTGTTCGAGAGATATGTAGAAAAAAGATTTATGCGTTTGACGATGCTGATGAGTAGGTATTTTCTGTTACAGCGTTTGTTCGGAAAGTTGCTGTAACGCCCATCATCTTTTGTTGTTAACCTCCGTGAATTTACTTTGAGGTCGTTCCTAAAATGTATTCTTACTGACATATCAACTGCCAAGTATTTCAAGCGACTTCGCATTAAGTTCAAGAAAAACGACCTAATCTTCACCGGTAACTTTTCCTAAATAGAAGATGATCTATTTACGTATTTATACGCTTATCAAAAATCTTTTGTATACAGTAATTGACTAATGTTTGTGACGAATTCTTTCCTAGATCGAAAGAGGAAAAGAATGAATCCTCCTATCACAAATCATTTTTTGATTCATCTCCCTTGTATATCAGTGCTTTTCAATCAAGTGCTGATATACAAGGGAGATGACGGCTAGCGTGCTGTTTGGCTCTTGCAGAAGCAACCCGCTTCCTAAGAAGTAAAAGAGAATTTAGAGATTGTTCAATATATTGAAAAATTGTGATTGTAAAAAATATGTATATTTGCTTAGGTAAATATGTGTAAGTTTGGTGAAACGAGAGATATCCAGTTGGTGGTTCTACTGATAAAAGGCCATGTTGTTAGTGAAATCGCTCAGTGCTATTACGAACACGCATAGGCATAGGCGATGAAGTTACCAAGCTGAAATTACTCGGCTGTGCCACAGCATGCTTTTAGACTAGGCCCATCCAGCTTTATGTTTGAGCGTTCATTCATCTGGCAGCGTTTGGTTTTTGTTGGCTGACCGCCACAAGATATAAACAACTTTCTTGTTCTGTCCGTTTCGCTTGCAAGTATCTACTAATGAACTCGCCGCTAGATTGAATGGTTTTTGGTGTGGCTTACTTTTTCTAATGTGTCGGAGTATTAGCGGCTCGGCCTTTCCCCTTTTGAATTGTCGTCATTGAACTTACTGTAAAAATGAAATTACCCAGTGTTGAAGTTGTAGGCGCACCCGTTACGGCACTTAAACTTAATGATCAAGTCGACTTGATGGTTGAATGGGGCAAGCAGCGTCTTAGCAAGGTAGTCTGTGTGGCTAACGTTCATATGTTGATGGAATCACAACACAACGGACACCTCAAGCGCGTTTTAGATAGTGCCGATCTTGTTACGCCAGACGGAATGCCGCTAGTGTGGATGATGCGGCTTTTGGGCGAAGACTCTCAAGACCGCGTAGCAGGCATGGATATTTTTGAAAAAGCCTGCAAACTTAGCCAAGAGAAAGACGTTTCTATCTATTTAATAGGCTCTACCCAGTCTGTCTTAGATTCGATAGAAGCTCGGTTGCGTCGAGATTTTCCCAATCTAAAAATTGCAGGATTAGAGTCTCCTCCTTTTCGAGAATTGAGCGCTCAGGAAGACGAAGCGGTTGTTGAACGAATTAATAGCAGCGGCGCGGGTATTACGTTTGTCGCTTTGGGTTGTCCTAAGCAGGAGCGCTGGATGTCTGCGCACCAAGGCCGAATTAAGTCTGTAATGGTTGGCGTGGGCGGTGTCTTTCCTGTGTATGCCGGATTGCAGAAGCATGCACCTAAGTGGACTAGAGACTTTGGCTTGGAATGGTCTTATCGTCTTATGCAAGAGCCCAGACGATTGTTTGGCCGCTATTCGAGTACGATTCCACCTTTTATCTACTTAGCGGTTAAGCAACTAGCCCTTGCTAAAATACTACAGCGTCAGCCTAGTGGTGCTTCTGATATCTCTAATAACGCTTCTGCTATCTCTTCTGAACTCTCTCCTGATATCTCTAAAGGACTAAGCCTTCGTCTCCGTAACTGAATGTGTGTCATCGACTTCTGTTGTTGTAACTTTGGATGTATGGAAAATCTTTTGCAAGCTTTATTGACAGATCACAATTTAGTATCGGGATCTGTCTACTCTACGCTTGTAAGGTATTGCATAGTCCTAGCTTAATTGACATAGTTTAACTAGTTCAGTTAACCAGATAGGCTCAGTTAACTACACAAATGCTTTGGCCCACTACAACAAAAGTGGAAATAAAGTGATTTTACCGAGAGAAGTCCTCGCAGAAGAGACTTTTATGCGCGAAAACACTGCTGACACACTACAACAGTCGGAAACGATAAGTTACCGGTATCTCTATGACTTTACACAAGGCTCCTAATCAGGTTGAGCGTATTTTCTGCGCGAACCTTTGCCCGATGTCGTTTGCTCTATTGAGTGCATTTCTCGTTGCTTCGGTGCCAGTGAGCGCAGCCGAATATAGCGACCAGAATTTACCTCTTCTAGATTCAAGCGCCGAAGTGGATACTGAAAACACAGCGGTGCCTTCAGATGTATCCCTACCTGCCATAGCAGGTTTTCCGTCTGTAGATAGCTATAAATTAGGGCCTGGCGATGCGGTTCGAGTCGATGTGTTTCAGCGCCCTGAATATAGTAGCGAGTACGAAGTTTTAATCGACGGCACTTTGAGTTTGCCGATTGTGGGTCAAGTACCTGTTGCTGGGTTAACAATAGAGCAAGCCGAACAAACTATTTCACAAGCTTACTCACAACGACTCCGTCGGCCTATCATCGAGATGTTTTTGGTAAGCCCTAGGCCTTTGCGAATTGGCATTGCAGGTGAAGTTGCTCAGCCCGGTGAATACATTTTAGAGCGAGAGGGCACGCAGTTTCCTTCTTTGGTCAGTGCACTTCAAACCGCTGGGGGAATTACTCAGTCGGCTGACTTAAGAGAGGTTGTTGTACAAAGGCCTGACGGCTCGGGTCGCTCTCAAACTTTGGTTGCCGATCTTTGGACGTTTTTGAACACAGGAGATTTGAGATACAATCTTGCGCTTCAAGATGGGGATACTGTTTATGTTCCTACTAGAATGACGCTTGATTTTGCCGAGTCGTTGCAGCTATCAGCAGCTAGCTTTGCTGCTGACGGGGGGCAGTCTTTAAATGTGGCTGTGGTAGGTGAAGTTTTGCGACCTGGGCCGCATGTGGTAACAAGCCGCTCTACAGCGGGTGAGAATCCTTCTGGTAACGTTAGGCCTCCTACGATTAGCCAAGCAATTCAGATTGCAGGGGGCATCCAGCCGGAAGCAGATTTGCGCTCTGCCAAGGTGTATCGGCGAACCCGTAGCGGTACTCAACAAATTATTGATGTGAACCTGTGGGAGCTGTTAACTAATGGGGACATCACTAAAGATATCGCACTGCAAGAAGGGGATACGGTTTTGATCCCTGAGGCAGATGTGCTGGTTTCGAGTGAGGTTGCTGAAGCCGCTAGTGCTAGCTTTTCTCCGGACACTATTCGTATTAATGTCGTTGGGGAAGTGGAAGGCCCTGGTGTAGTTGAGGTGCCTCCCAATACGCCACTGAGTCAGGGTGTATTGGCCGCTGGTGGATTCAACAACCGGGCTAGGAAGGCCAGCGTAGAGCTAATTCGGCTTAATCCTAATGGAACGGCAACACGTACTTCTGTCGATGTGGACTTTGCGGCGGGACTAGATGAGTCGGAAAATCCACTGCTGCGTAACAACGATGTAATTGTTGTGGGCCGTTCGGGTGTTGCCAGCTTTTCAGATTCTTTGGATAGCGTTGTAAGACCTTTGGGTAGAGCGTTTTCGCTGTTCTCAATCCCTGCGTCAATTTTTAATTTGTTTAACTAACGCCATTTGTTTAACCAACGCTAATCGTTTAACTAACGCGATCGCCCTTATTACGAGCCCACAAAGAGCTATTACTATGTCTTCTGATAACTTATCGGTATCGAGAAACTCAATTCAAGAGCCAGACCGAGAAGGTGGGCTAAGGTTGGGCCGGATAGTGAGTGTGCTGAAGCGTCATACGATCTTGGTTGCGGGTGTGACGGCTTTAACGACTTCGGTCGTCGTTGCCAAAGCCTTAACTGAAACGCCAGTTTATCGGGCTAACTTTGAGCTGCTGACGCCACCGGTAACCCTAGAAACCCAAATTATCTCAACAATCAATCCAGATGCATTGAGCAGTCAGTCGGATTCGGTAGGGGTGGGTTTGTTAGATGACACTAAACTAAAGGTGTTGACGAGTCCTCGGGTAATGGAGCCTGCCGTAGAGTCGCTGGCAAAGATATACCCAGATATTGACTATAAAAGCTTAAAAAGTAATCTCAAAATTACGCCGAATGACAACGGTAAGACGCTCACTGTTCAGTATCAGAATAGCGATCCTAATAGGGTGGTGACAGTTTTAGACGTTGTTCTACAGACGTATCTTATCTACAGCTTGGAAGACCGACAGAACGATATTTACAGAGGGATTGACTTTGTAGATGAGCAGCTGCCTGCTATTAAGACTCGGGTAAATGAGCTAGAAGCTGAGCTAGAGTCACTGCGACAAAGTTCTAATCTAATTGATCCGCTCTTGCAAGGTGAGCAGCTGTCGCAGCAGCTAGCTCAGTTTGCTTCTGATCGTTTGAATTTGCAGGTAGAGATAGAACAGTCTGAGCAGCTTTATGCTGATTTGCAGCAGGAGCTGGGGCGCGCTGATGATGAATATGCGGCAACGTCTGCGCTGGCGCAAAGCGTTCGCTATCAGTCTTTGCTCGATCAGCTGTTGGCTGTTGATAGTGAGCTGGCTGAGCTGCGAACTGTGTATGTAGAAGACAGTCCAGAGATAGATGTGGTCATTGAACGGCGAGCAGAGCTGAAGCCTTTGCTAGAGCAAGAGGGATTTCGCGTTCAAGAGCAGGTGGCGAGCCGTATTCGTGAGTTGGATTCTCGCGACCAAGCTTTGCAAGCATCAATTGCTACTTTGGATGGGCGAATTCAGACGCTGTCGACGGTGACTCGTCGGTACAATTCTATCCAGCGTGATCTGGATATTGCTGCGACTAACCTGAACGAATTTTTGACTAAGCGTGAGGCTTTGCGAATTGATGCGGCGCAGCGACAAACACCGTGGGAAACGCTGACCCTGCCTTCTACACCGCAAGCGTTTGCCCAGAGCGGCAAGCGAAGTTTGCTTTTGGGGGGAGTGCTGGGTTTGCTTGTGGGTTCTGGTGTTGCTTTACTGGTAGACCGAATTAAGGGCAAAATTTATACCGTACAGGAGCTTAAGGATGCGACTGGAATACAGCTGCTAGGTAAAATTCCTCGTAATCGGCTGTTGGAGGATGGTCAGGCTCCGATGTTGCTGGAGTACGAAACTATCAAGCAGGTTTTTCCACTGAATGGATATGAGCAACCAGATCAAACATTGGGGCCTTTCCTCGAAGCGTTTAAGCTATTGGCAACCAATGTTCGTCAGAGTAGTTCTCAAGGTGCGATTAAGTCTTTTACCGTTAGCTCTGCTGTTCAGAACGAAGGGAAGAGTACGGTTAGCTTTTACTTGGCGCATGCCAGTGCGTCTTTGGGACGGCGGACGCTATTGATTGATGCGGATTTGAGACATCCCACACTTCATCGACTGTGTAATCTCCCAAATGATAAAGGACTCTCGGATTACATCTTGGGGCATGCTTCGCTTAGTGAGAGCCTCACGCATTTGACCGCAGATGAAAATCTATTTTTTATGTCGGCGGGTTCTGTGTCGATAGATCCAGCGAAGATATTTTCTTCAAAGAAAATAGAAGCGTTTTACCAGCAGATATATGAGACGTTTGATGTGATTATTTTCGACACACCACCTCTATTAGGTTTTGCTGATAGCTTTATGGTGGCTAAAAAAACGCAGGGTTTGTTGTTGACTGCGCGCTTAGGTGAAGTTCAGTTTTCGCAGCTGAATGAAGCTTTGGATAAGCTATATACTGCTAGGATTCCTATTATGGGGATGGTGGCTAATGGGTCGGATGAAAAAGATGATGGTTCTTATGTTTACCACGAGTACTACAAGGCGTCTTTGAAAGAAGACGATGTAGTCGTTTCTGATTTAGCCAGTAGCTCGGATATGAGTACTCAAAATGTTTCTACGCTGCGCGAATAGACTAGACTTACGCTAACGAGCTATGCTCACGCTGCGCGAATAGGCTACGCCTACGCTGTGCGAATGAGCTGCGCTCACGCTAACGCGAATAGGCTACGCCTACGCTACGCGATCGCTTTTTTTCCCACATTGCAGTACAGTGAATCGCATGAAACGTACTGCAAACAACAGACCTATTGCAATTGATCTCTTTGCTGGCGCTGGTGGACTGGCGCTAGGCTTTGAACAGGCTGGTTTTGACGTGCCTGTTGCCGTTGAGATTGATCCTGTTCATGCGGCTGTTCATCAGTTTAATTTTCCACGGTGTGAGATAGTTCCGCGTTCGGTTACTGAAATTACGGGTAAGGATATTCGCCGGGCGGCTGGGCTGGGTGCACGACGGAAAATTGCTGTGGTGATTGGTGGAGCGCCCTGTCAGGGATTTTCTATTATGGGGCCTCGGTCGCGTAGTGATCCGCGTAATGCTCTGGTGAAAGAGTTTGTTCGATTGGTGGGAGAGCTTCAGCCTAGCTATTTTGTTTTTGAAAATGTGAAGGGGCTGACGCAGCGTCGCAATAGCGAATTTTTGCTGGAAACGGTCGCTGATATGAACGCGATTGGCTACCAGCTGATTACGCCTTGGAAAGTGCTCAATGCCTGTGATTATGGCGTGCCGCAAAACAGAGAGCGTTTGTTTTTGATCGGTGTAAAGAACAATCTCCCATTGCCTAACTATCCCAGTGAACTGTCGGTGCAACCTACCTGTCAGGATGCTCTGGAAGATCTACCCGATGCTGAACAGTTTGACGTGCTGCGTCAGGTAGGTGAGGCGAATGCTCATTTGCCACAGCCTAAGAGTGACTATGCGGCTTTGCTGCGCTGCGTTTCTGATGCGGGATGGCACTATGGCTATCGGCGACAGTGGATGCCAAGTTTGTTGACGAATAGTATTCGGACGAATCATTCGGTGCGATCGCGTACCCGTTTTGCCAATACCGAACCTGGGCACCGAGAGCCAATTTCCCACTTTTTTCGCCTTCCTCCTGATGGGGTTTGCAATACGCTGCGCGCTGGGACTGATTCAGCTAGAGGATCTTTCACCAGCCCTCGCCCGATTCACTATCGCTATGCTCGCTGCATTACTGTGCGAGAGATGGCGCGGCTGCACGGCTTTCCCGATTGGTTTCGGCTGCATGCGACGAAGTGGCATGGGGCACGGCAAATTGGTAATTCGGTGCCGCCACCGCTGGCTCGGGCGATCGCCGCTGAGATTATTGCTGCGCTAGGTCATCAGCCGAGTGCGCCAAATATTACACATCCAGCCAGTGATGAGCGATTGTTGACAATGACCGCAGAAGCCGCCGCTTGCTACTGGGGAATCAAGAGTCCTATTCGACAAAGAGATAGGGTTTCGCAGCTAGCGATGTAGCTATTTGTCTACCTGTTCGTCCGTTTACTCGGTTTGTTTGTCTATCTGTGAGTTCTGTTGGATAAATCTATAGGATTTGATGGTGGCTGGGAATTATATCAATTGGTATTAATCTCATGCGAACAATTTAATGACCCATCCTGCCTCTATCTTTCCGATTAGCGCGTTAGCTGTCTCGGCGATTTTGCTTTTGAGTAGCTGTAGTGACGCTTCAAGTACTGCTGTAGAACCGACTCGTAGAGCCGAGCGGCTAGTGACAAAGTCAGTGCTAGCGCTAGTTGTAGATATGACGTCTGGTACTTATCTGAGCGATAGATCTGCTGTTGTTTTGAACAAGTGTTTGGATGAAAAATAAGTAACTGCAGCTTTAAATAGTTCATATTCTGGTTTTTCCGGATTATTTACAGCAGCTTTGCGTGCACCGAGAAAACTTGAAGTTTTTGATATGCTTGTTCATTCTGATGTAAACGCTTTCGTATAAATGCCTAAATATCAGTGATACCTCAACGTTAAAGACTGATATGGTGCTGTCGTTTGACCAGGCTGCTAAGAACCCACCCGATTTGGCTGAAGATGTATCGGCTATCGAATCCCCTACGGTTCGTACTGGCTACCGTCCTGAGATTGATGGGCTGCGTGCGATCGCTGTAATTGCCGTCTTGCTCAATCACTTCAATGCGCTGCTTTTACCCAGTGGATTTCTGGGTGTAGATATATTTTTTGTGATTTCAGGTTTTGTTGTCACCTCATCGCTGTCGCGGAAGGTGGCTATATCCTGGAAGGACTATTTACTGACTTTTTATGCTCGGCGTATTAAGCGACTTATTCCAGCACTGGTGATCTGTGTGGTGCTAACTGCTGTAGTGGGCTGCTTTTTTGTGGAAGATCCTCGAACTTCGCTACGAACAGGGTTAGCCTCGCTCATTGGCGCGTCGAATCTATATTTGCTCAAAGAAAGTACGGATTATTTTGGGCAGTCTGGAGAGCTGAATCTGTTCACGCAGACTTGGTCGCTGGGGGTAGAAGAGCAGTTTTATCTGGTTTTTCCTGTTCTTTTGGGATTGTGCGGGTTTAGTCAGCGGCGATCGCGTCACGGTAGCCGAAATTTGTTTTTTGTAGTGCTGTCGCTGAGTGTGCTGTCGCTTGTGGGCTATGTTCATTTGTCGCAGCAGCTTCAGTTCTCGCGTGCTTTTTTTCTGATGCCTACTCGGTTTTGGGAGCTGGGGGCGGGCTGTTTGGTTTTTCTTTCGGCTCGTCGGGTGCGATTGCTACCGTTTGGCAGTGTGAAGGCGTTGCTTGCACCGCTAAGTGCGCTAGTCATCATTGGTCTGTTGTTGGTCAGTCAAGATTTTCAGATGCTGGCAACGCTGGCAGTAGTGCTATGTACGAGTGCGCTGCTGTGGGCCTTTGAGCAAAAGAGCTGGCTGGTGTCGCTGTTTTCTCATCCTGGGCTGGTGAAGATTGGGCTATTGTCTTATTCTCTGTACTTGTGGCACTGGTCTGTGTTGGTGATTAGCCGCTGGACGGTAGGTGTTTCGAAGTGGACGGTGCCGGTGCAGTTGCTGTTGATTTTTGGGCTGGCGATTGCTTCCAATCGCTGGATTGAAAAGCCTTTGCGCTACGCTCAGTGGTCACCGGGGCGACTCAAAACAATTGGCTACGGTTTTACGGCAACCTTTACTTCTGCGGTGGTTTTGGTGGGGTTGGCCCTACCGCTGAAAGGAAAGCTTTTTTTGGGCATGCCGCATCCTGAACGCTCGCAAAGAACGTTTAAGTTGTCGAGCCAGTTCAAGCCTTGCAGAGATGCAAAGTCAATTTCTAACGATTTTTCCGGCTGTACGTATCCTCTGCCAGCAGACGATTCTGCTTCTGGCGGGAAAGCGATCGCAACAGAAGTGACAACAGGGGAAATGGTAAGCACCACATCGGCAGCTGATCGTATAGGTAAAACGATTTACTTTGTGGGTGATAGCCACACCACTGCGCTGCTATCGCTCGCGAGTCAGCTGGTAGAAGCGGGCGATATTCCCAATGTGAAAGCGGTGGCTAGAAGTGGCTGCTTTTTCTCGACTTCTTTGGTGCGATCGCCGCTAAATGAACCCCAAGATGCGAGTTGCCAAGACACTAGCAACACCTTCTGGCATGAGATTGTAGAAGACTCACAGGCGGGTGATGTGATCGTGATGACTATGCGGTATCAAGTCTATTTTCTTGCGCCTAATCATCCGGATAGTCTTGAAGAATGGTCTGCGGGTGGCTTTGCACTCACGGCTGAAAATGCACCTATTTCTAGAGAAGCCGCCTTGGTTCAATATCAGCAGGAGCTGATTGATGTGTCACAGGTACTGGCCCAAAAAGGTGTTTCCCTAGTGGTGCAAGCGCCTTTGCCAGACTGGAAGCACTATCCTCACGAGTGTCAGCCCCGTTGGTTTCGCCCGGATGTGCTGATGCCTGAGACCTGCTCGCTAGAGGCGACTACTGAACTACAGCAGCGGTTGCCGATCGCCGATGCTTTTCAGAAAGCTGAATCGAGTTCGGCCAGCCTTCATATCTACGATCCTTTCTCTACTTTTTGCAATGTAGAGCGATGTGTGCCTTTTTCTGAAGAGGGCACACCTTTATTTTTGGACTACAACCATCTCAATAACTATGGCGCAGAATATCTGTATGGCGATTTTGTAGCGTTTTTGACTGGCCGCTCCTTGCTTTAGGCATAGAAAGGATGCAAGCCTGAACCGTTCCCCATTAGGATTAAAGGGTTGACCGGCAAAGTGCACACACAGAATGGATATCAAATCGGGATTTGTAGGGACCGTTGGCAATACGCCTTTGATTCGACTCAATAGCTTTAGTGAAGAAACAGGCTGCGAAATATTGGGTAAGGCGGAATTTTTGAACCCAGGTGGTTCTGTCAAAGACCGAGCGGCGCTTTATATTATTGAGCAGGCCGAAAAAGAAGGGAAGCTCAAGCCCGGTGGCACGGTAGTAGAAGGGACTGCTGGCAATACGGGCATTGGCCTTACTCACATTTGTAATGCCAAGGGCTATAAGTGCGTCATCGTTATTCCTGAGACTCAGTCTCAAGAGAAGATGGACGTGCTGCGTACACTCGGCGCAGACGTGCGTCCTGTGCCTGCGGTCCCTTATAAAAATGAAAATAACTACGTTAAGCTATCTGGGCGAATTGCTGATGAGCTAGACAATGCTATTTGGGCCAATCAGTTTGAAAATTTGTCGAATCGTCAGGCTCACTACGAGACGACAGGGCCAGAGCTGTGGGCTCAAACAGACGGAAAAATTGATGGCTGGACAGCGGCTACAGGGACAGGTGGCACCTATGCTGGCGTGTCTATGTTTTTGAAAGAAAAAAATCCCGATGTGCGTTGTATTCTTGCTGACCCGATGGGTAGCGGCCTCTACAGCTATGTGAAAACTGGCGAGATTAAGTCGGAAGGTAATTCTGTCACGGAAGGCATTGGCAACGGTCGCATTACCGGCAATATGGAAGGTGTGCCAATTGACGACGCGATTCAAATCGATGACCACGAGGCGCTGCGGGTGATTTATCAGCTGCTATATAAGGAAGGCCTGTTTATGGGTGGCTCTGTCGGCATTAATGTAGCAGCGGCCGTCGCCCTGGCGAAGCAAATGGGGCCTGGCCATACGATTGCCACAATTTTGTGTGATGGGGGGTCGCGCTATCAGTCCAAGATATTTAATCGCGAGTGGTTAGAATCCAAAGGGCTCTGGTCTGATGAGTTTCTTCCTGCGTAATTTGCTGATTTAGAAAGAAATTCTGCCTAAGAAAATTAAAAACATATCCAAAGGAAGCAGGCACTCTCCTTTGAGTTCGCCTAGGATCTAGGAAAGAACTCTATGTGCAACACGCCTGTTGTGTCAGGTATGACTTCCCATGGCTTACGATTTTGACTTATTTGTAATTGGCGGTGGTTCCGGTGGAATCGCGACGGCTCGACGGGCGGCTTCTTACGGGACTAAAGTGGCCCTCGCTGAGAACGACAGACTGGGAGGCACCTGTGTCAATAGAGGTTGCGTGCCTAAAAAGCTGATGGTGTACGCTTCTCACTTTCCCAAATATGTTTCTGAGTCTCACAGCTACGGTTGGAAGTACGATTCAGGCGTGTTCTGCTGGGAGACGATGATTACCGCTGTACGCAATGAGGTGAAGCGGCTGAATGCGATCTATCAGCGTATGGTCGACAATGCTGAAGTCACAATATATCGTCATTATGCTCGGTTGCTAGATGCGCATACGGTGGAAGTGGGTGAAGAGAAAGTCACGGCTGAAAGAATTTTGATTGCGGTAGGTGGTGAGCCGGTGAAGCCGGATATTCCGGGCATAGAGCATGCGATTACCTCCGACGGCATGTTTGAGCTTGATCAGCAGCCAGAGCGCATGGTGATTTTGGGTGGTGGCTATATTGGTTGCGAGTTTGCCTGCATTATGAATGGCTTAGGGACCGAGGTGACGGTGGTCATTCGTAAGGATCAAATTCTGAATGGGTTTGATAAAGACTTACGAAACGAGTTGCATGAGGCGATGCAGAAGCAGGGTATTCACATTTTTAATAATGCCGAGATTACTGGAATCGCTAAGACGGGTGATAGCGTGAAGGTGACGCTGAATGAGGGCAAAGAGCAGGTGATTGTGGCGGATGCGGTGAGTCTCGCGGCGACGGGGCGGCGTCCTAAGTTAGAGAATTTGGGATTGGAAAATACGGCGGTGGAGACGGATAAGGGCGCGATCGCTACTGATAAGTACGCTCAAACCTCTGAACCTAGCATCTATGCCATTGGTGACTGTACAGATCGGATTAATCTGACGCCGGTCGCAATTGATGAAGGCCGGGCCCTGGCCGATACCCTGTACGGTGGTCAGTCTCGCCAGACTAGCTACGACAATGTGCCCTCGGCAATTTTTACAACGCCTGAAGCCGCTACAGTGGGCTTAACTGAATCTGAAGCTATCGAAAAATATAGTGAAGACGATGTGCATGTATTTCGGTCGCGGTTTCGCCCGATGTATTACACGCTGCCGAATAAAGATCAAAAGACGCTGATGAAGCTAATTGTGCACAGTGAAACCGATAAGGTGATAGGTGCGCATATGGTGGGTGATGGTGCCGCTGAGATTATGCAGGGGGTTGCGATCGCTATCAAGATGGGCGCTACTAAAGCTGATTTTGATGCTACGGTCGGCATTCATCCCAGTGCGGCAGAAGAGTTTGTCACGATGAGATAAGAGTGACATAAACACGAGATAGAACAGAGCTTTGAGTACATGTACTCATCAGAGATTTATTCGAAATAGAACAGATTTTGAGCATATGTACTCAGTATAGATAGAACAGATGTTGAGCATATGTACTCAGCGATGTGTTTTCGTAAAAGTGTGACACGATACACCAAACAATTTCATGCATTGTAAGCATGTAAATTTTGCATAAATTCTCTCTAAAATGTTCTTTGTGAACCCGCAATCTGTGACGGGATCATTAGTATGGGTAGCGGGTGAAAAAACTGTCGTCATGAAAATTACCCTCGCAAGCAGTTGCGACAAATGTGAGAAACCATGACGCATAGATAAACGCATAGATATATGCCACTTATATGCCACTCAGTAAGGTGTGACACCACCGTAATCTATTTACGGATGAGCATCGTTACTGTGATACCAGAAGATTACTTTTTGCTTTACACAGTCTTCAATTAAGTGCCGGATAATCATCAAAAAATAGCGATCTGAAAGGCATCGTGATTTCTCTGATAGCTTATTTCACACGTTGGGCACCTTGTTGTAGCAAACACAGATATATCGTTACCAAACACTATTGAGTTACTGAAAAACACTCTCTTTGTCATGGACAATTCTCTGCCGAAAATCAAAAATACTCTAGATATCTTTAAGCCTTTGCGCCGCTGGATTGAAGGCATTCCTGTTGAGAACGAAAAAACAGCTCATCGTATTGTTTCCATTATTCCGGCTGACTGTCCTTTTGAGCGAGATGTGAAATTTTTCAAGCGCACTGTCGCTCACATTCCACCCATGTGCAAGCTCAATCCACTTTACGATCAGCTTGTGATGCTGCGCTTTAAAGCGATGTGCTACCTCGTTGATGAGTGTGGTGTTGATGCAGCCGCTATTTCGTAGGCTGCTATTTGCTTGCTCTCTCGACTGTTTTGGCTGCATACGGCCTTCTACACGACATTTCCCTGCATGAAAGAAGGAAGGGCTCTCAGGTAATACTGAGAGCCCTTCCTTGGTTTGAATCTGTCGTGGCCTTAGGCAGCAGATGTGGTTAACGTACCGCACTGTGCCTGCTGTCTGAGTAAGTGGTCGCATAGTACGAGGGCGACCATGGCTTCTACCATCGGTACAGCGCGGGGCAATACGCAGGGATCGTGACGACCTTTGCCTGCAAGGGTGGTTTCCTGTCCGGTGCTGTCAACGGTGTTTTGTTCTTTGCGGATGGTGGCGGTGGGCTTGAAGGCAACGCGGATGATGATATTTTCGCCGTTGGAGATGCCGCCTTGGGTACCGCCCGCGCGATTTGTGCGGGTGCGGAAGGTGCCGTCGTCGCCGCGATACATTTCATCGTTGTGCTGAGAGCCGGTGAGGTAAGTACCCGCAAAGCCTGATCCCATCTCAAAGCCTTTGGTGGCAGGGAGGGACATTGCGCCTTTGGCGAGATCAGCGCTGAGCTTGTCGAATACGGGTGCGCCGAGTCCTTTGGGTACGCTTCTGGCAACGCACTCTACGACGCCACCGATAGAGTCGCCGTCTTTGCGTACCTGGTCGATGCGCTCAATCATTTGCTCGGCTACGTCCTGGTTGGGACAGCGGACAATGTTGCTTTCTACGGCTTCTAGAGTGACTGTGTTGGGATCAAGGGGGGCTTCGATGTCTTGAATACGTTTGACGTAGCCGATGATTTCAACGCCTGCGACTTCCTTGAGGATTTTTTTGGCGATCGCCCCTGCGGCCACTCGGCCAATGGTTTCTCTCGCCGAAGAACGGCCACCTCCCTGCCAGTTGCGAATGCCGTATTTAGCATCGTAGGTAGCGTCGGCATGGGATGGGCGATATTTCTTCGCCATTTCGTCGTAGTCCTGGGATCGGGCGTCTTTGTTCCGCACAAGGATCGAGATGGGGGTGCCCAGCGTTTTTCCTTCAAATACGCCTGAGATGATCTCGCAGGTGTCGGTTTCTTTACGGGGGGTGGTGATTCTGCTTTGGCCAGGACGACGACGATCTAGATCGACCTGTATTTCTTCTGCTGAAATTTCGAGCAGCGGCGGACAGCCATCGATGGTGACCCCGACACCGCCGCCGTGGGATTCGCCAAATGTAGTAATCCGAAAAAGATGTCCGAAGGTGTTGCCCATGGCGTGCTGCTATGTCCGCTCAATACGTTGAAAAGAATCCTGATGATCCTACCGCATTGAGCCGATTGTATTTGGTCTTGCCATCTGCTCTACTACCTAGGCCCTTGCGCCAAGTTGTTTTCAGACAGAATCAGCAGGGTGCGAGGGTTGATTGCCTTCTCGTTTTTATACAGGCCGTAGTGGAGATGAGGACCAGAAGAGCGACCGGTGCTACCAATGTAGCCAATAATTTGACCGCGCTTAACGGTGTCGCCAACTTTGACTTTGACCTCTGACATATGAGCGTAGAGCGTCTCATAACCGTAGTCGTGGTCGATGGTGACTGTGTTGCCATAGCCACCATTTGGGCCCGCTAGTGTGACAACGCCGTTGCCGGTTGCCGCGATGATATCGCCATATTCACCGACAAAATCCAATCCTTCGTGGACTTCGTAGCCGCCGCCACCAAAGGGGTTACCGCGTATGCCAAATTCGGAAGAAACTTCTACAATGCCGACGACCGGTTGGCCATTTGGATAGGCTGCTTCTTCGGCAAGCGTTTCTTCTAGGGCTGGTTTGATGCTGGTGTCGAGCGTTTGGTTGAGTTTGGGTACCTGCTTTTGAACGTCTTTAAGTAGGTCAACAGGGTCAACGGCTTTTGAAGGGCCACCTCTGGGGAGCGAACTTGCTAGGAACCCGTTGACTTCGCCACTTTCTATTGTTGTGCTGTTACTGCGCTGAATGCTGTCAGACCAACTGTTACCAATGCTAGAGGTGAGATCGCCTTTGCTGGTTTCTTCGACGGCCTGAGGGGAGACGGGAACGCCTGCTCTCTCTTTTAGGGAGTCAATTTCTTCTCCGAGAGAATCTACCTCCGCTTTTACTTCTGAAGCGATCGCCTCAAGCTCGTCGTTTTGCTGGCTGAGGCGCAGGTTGTTTTGAATCAGGGATAAGCACATAGTCCCCAAGGAAATGGTAGGGACGCCGAGGAACAGCAGGGTAATGAAGAACCCACGAAGTGGGGTGATTGTAATCCCGGTAGACTGCTTGCCAGTGCGGCTTTTGCTGCGGCCGGTGGCGTCGGTGGCGTATCTTCTGGGTGATTTCTGTCGCATGAATTGTTTTGGACGCTTGCTTGCGCAGCGCGTTAAAGAAATCCGGTAAACTTATCTCTTCTTAACAATTACGAAATTATACGGGGATCAGAGCGTCCAATACGAGACTATTCTGAATATTTGTATATGGGCTGCGAAAGCATAAGAAAAACTTAAGACGCTTGCATTTCGCCAGATGTCAGTCTTTTAGCCACTTTTGCCGTTTTGTCTATGTGGAGTATGGCGTTTAGAATCCGTAGATATACGACTGGCAAAATAAAAGAGGTATTGACTTATACAAGTGGTTGTGGATTTTGCCGACAATCCCTAAGGTGTTTAGCGCGGCTACTCTATTAGGTTGGTCTCGTCAGATTTTCGAGCCGTTCACTACCAATAAGAGACATCTGAACGGCAGAAGCCTAACGATCGGTGGTTGTTTTTAAAGCCTAAAATTCGTCACAGTAGGGATATTCCTATCTATTAATTGGCGATCGCAATGAAGTTGACTTGGTTTGATGCAAACTCTTGGCTGATTGAAGTTGCTGGCAAGCGAATTCTGGTAGACCCCTGGCTAGTGGGCGATTTGGTTTTTGGCAATTCGCCTTGGCTCGTCCGTGGTTTTCGTGATCAGCCGGTTGAAATACCCAAAAATATCGACCTGATTTTGCTTTCTCAGGGTTTGGCGGATCACGCTCACCCCGAAACACTGGCGCAGCTGGATAAATCTATTCCGGTTTTTGCGTCTCCCGATGGTGCGAAGGTGGCAGCGTCGCTGGGCTACCAGTCGGTGAAGGGGTTATCCCACGGTGAAACGACCGTTTTTGGCTCTGAATCGGAGGGTGTGAGAGTACAGACGTTTGTGGGTGCGCCGGTAGGTGTCACTAAGAAGGAGAATGCCTATGTGCTTACTTTTTTGGCGGAGGGTAGTCGGCTGTATTATGAGCCGCATGGCTATCCGGATGCTGAGCACTTAAAGGATGTGGGCTCGGTAGATGTGGTGATTACGCCGATGGCCGAGATTACGCTGTTGGGAATTGCTCCGGTGGTGACGGGTAAAGATGCTGCACCGAAGCTGGCACAACTGCTGAGCCCACAGGTGATGTTGCCAACTGCTGAGGCTGGGCGAGCGCGGTATAGCGGCATGATTGCTGGGGCGTTAAAGACGGTTGGTGGGGCTGCTGAGCTGCGGCGTCAGCTAGCCGAACAAGGTTTTAAGACGGCGGTGATTCAGCCGAACTCTGGAGAGCCGGTTGCTCTGGATTTGCAGACGGCTGCTGCTGTTTAGTATTTGTGATAGCTGCTTTTGTGGCGGTTGCTTCGTCAATGGTTGCCGAAGATTGGAGTAGTCCCTTCAATTCTTCAATGACCTCATTTTGTTCTGTTCGTAATGTGTCTAGTTGGTTCAGCAGCTGAGTGATTCTGGCTTTTTCGTTGACTTTCGTTGCTGAAGGGGCGGTGGCTTGTTTCCACAACCACTGGCTTAGCTGGAGTGGAAGGGTGAGTATCAGCTTGAGACCTGCTTTGAGGATTCTTTTTACCAAGTCTGCGACGAGCTGCAGAAGACCGATACTTACGATGACAATGCCAATGGCCCAAAAAGGATGGCTGAGGGCGGCGGCAATTACTGTTTGTAGCTGACTGGCAAACATGCCCAAGCTGTTGAGTGCATCGGGTAGTGCTACCGGCGGAAAATCTATCGATGGCAGGTCGATTGAGGGTAAAGCCCCGGCAATGAGTTCTGTTGTTGAGCCGTGTGATGGGTCGAATTTGGCCATTTTGGCAATTTACCTTTGCACTAGCGCTTAGTCTATCTCTGTGGGAGTGGCTCCTTGCGATCGCTATATGTGTCAGGCTAGAAGGGCCTGAATATTTTCGTCAACCTATTTTGTCAATACATTTTAAGGAGAGAGCAATCACGATGCGCACGGTTATGTCTACTTTTTTCACGATTGCTTTGAGCGCGTTAATGATTTTTGGCAGTCCATTTCAGGCGATGGCTGTGTCTGGTGGATCTATGTCTGATTTGGCTAATTTGGCGGTGTTGCCGGGGTTGAAGGGGGCTTTTACTGGTAGTCGCCCAGATAATCTTGGGGTAGTAGATGGCCACTTGGCTGGCTGTCCAGCGTCTCCAAACTGTGTGGTGAGTCAGGGTGCGGATGAGGAACATGCGATCGCACCTATTGCTTATTCGGGCGATCGCGTTGCTGCTCGCGCTAACCTAATCGACATCATTGGTGTGGTGCCTCGCACCCAAATCGTTTCACAGAGCGATGACTACATTTTGGCGGAATCGGAAAGCCGTTTGATGGGCTTTGTTGACGACACTGAGTTTTATTTGCCTGAAGGTGAAAACGTAATTCAGGTGAGGGCTGCGGCTCGGATGGGCGAGTCTGATTTGGGTGTGAATCGCCGTAGAATAGAGCAGATTCGCCTTGCTTTTGCTGATTTGGCGCAGCGGGCTGCTGCTAAGTAATGTTGATAGCTACAGTCTGAGCTTTTGGGCTTCTGCATAGGCGATGGCTGAATCTTCTGCGCGGCCCTGTTCATCGAGAACGATGGCGAGGCCGTAGTATAGGGTTGCGCTATTTGGGATGCGGGCGATCGCCTCGCGTAGGACAGATTCTGCTGAGACAAATCGGCCTTTGTCTGCTAATACAAGGCTCAAGTAGTAGTAGGCATCTATATAGTCTGGGTCGATGACCAAGACGCGCCTGAAGATTACTTGGGCTTCTTCGAGCTGGTCTTGATTGCGCAGTAAAATGCCCAAATTGTAGTAGGCGTCGGCATCGAATGGGTCGATTCTAGCGGCTTCGCGATAGGCGGCGGTGGCTTCGGAAAGTCTGCCTTGCTGCTCTTGCCAGTAGCCTAGGTTGTAGTGAGCGTCTGCGTCTTCGGGGTCTAGGCGAATGGCTGTTTGGTAGGCTGTGATCGCTTCTTCTACTCTGTTTTGCTTTGCGAGTAGTATGCCTAGGTTGTAATAGCTGATGGCGTCGTTGGGTGCGGCTGCGATTGCTGCGCGATAGGCCGTTTCGGAGTCATCTATTCGACCTAGTGCGAGAAAGGCATTGCCTAAGTTGTTGTAGGCAACACTGTTATTAGGCTCCTCGCTCAAAATCAGCTGCCAAATAGAAATCGCTTCGCGGTATTGACCTGCGTTCTGTGCAGCGATGCCGCGATTGACTAGGTCTCTTGAGGGTGGCGATGCTGGGGGTGATGGTGTGCGCTCTAGGACACGGAGTTCTTCGAGGGTGATCGTATTTTGTGAGACGGCATCGCTTTGCGAAGCGGAACTGCTTTGTTGATTACTTTGTTGATTTAGGTCGCTTTGCGAGAACGCTGGCTGCGATGCAGAAAATGAAAGAGATGAGCCTGCCCACAAGGTAAGGCCTAGCCCAGTAGCTGTGATAAAGCGCATAGCATGGAAATCAGACTGTGAAAGTCAGAATTTGTGAGAGGCAGATAACTGCTTTCACTGTATTCAGTACAATTGCGCAGTGACACTGCCTATCCGGCATGAACAATATCACTTCAAATACTATTCACTATTCCTTTATCTCCAAAGCTGCGCTCGTAGCCTGTGTCTATAGCTTAGCTATGCGGCTTTATGTAGAGACGAATACAGCGCTATGTGGCCATAGCGCTGTATTTCTCAAGCTTACTTCTTAGTTTTGCTGCGACTTCTGGTTTTTGTTTTTGTCGTTGTCGCAGAAGCTACAGCTGCCTCAGCTGCTTCTTTTGCTTCTACGTCCACATCCACTGGCGGCTTCAAAGGCTCTTCACCCGCTTCGATAGGAATGGCTTCTGGCTTGATTTTTGCCATAACCAGTTCTTTGACCTTCGCTGCAAATTCTGGATCTTCTTTCATCCGGATGATGGTGTTGTCACGACCTTGCGCCACGTTGCTACCCTCAAAGCTGTACCAAGCACCTTTGCGGACAACGATGTCGTGCTCTTCGGCAATGTCTAGCAAGCAGCCCAGGATGGAGATGCCTTCACCAAAGATGATGTCGAATTCGGCGATGCGGAAAGGTGGGGCAACCTTGTTTTTCGCGACTTTGACTTTGACGCGAATACCGAACTGATCGTTGCCTTTTTTGAGGGTTTGGATACGGCGAATGTCTAGGCGGACCGAGGCGTAGAACTTGAGGGCGTTACCACCAGTGGTGGTTTCGGGGTTGCCGTAGGTGACGCCGATTTTGAGGCGCAGCTGGTTGAGGAAGATAACTGTGCACTGCGATTTGCCGATGTTGCCGGTGATTTTTCTCAGGGCCTGGCTCATGAGGCGGGCTTGAAGGCCCATGTGTGAGTCACCCATTTCGCCTTCAATCTCGGCGCGAGGGGTGAGGGCTGCTACGGAGTCGATGACGATGAGGTCAACGGCGGATGAGCGAACGAGCTGGTCGCATACCTCTAGGCCCATTTCGCCTGTGTCGGGCTGGGAGATGAGTAAGTTTTCGACGTCTACGCCTAGGTTCTCGGCGTAGTAGGGGTCGAGGGCGTGTTCTGCATCGATGAAGGCTGCAACGCCGCCCTGACGCTGAATTTCTGCGATCGCATGCAAAGCCAGTGTCGTTTTACCCGAGCTTTCAGGGCCGTAAATTTCAATGACTCGGCCTTTTGGCAAGCCGCCACCCAAAGCCATGTCGAGGGTAAGTGCTCCGGTAGGAATGGTTTCCACCTGCATGCGGTTAGCTTCGCCCAGCCGCATAATGGATCCTTTTCCAAAGTTGCGCTCGATTTGGGTGAGCACTGAATCAAGAGCTTTTTGCTTTTCAGAAGAGGCGTTAGCAGCCATAGGTATTCCCGGAGATATTTTGATGAAGTTCTTAGGTAAAATTCGCTATACTAATTTTAGTACACATGCACTAAATTGACATCTCTAAAATATATCAGTCTATTGGAGCGATTTTTGATGGTTTTTTCACGCGTGTGATTTGACGCGGACGGCAGTGGCGGACGGTGTAACCTGCGCAAATGTGTCTAAGCGTAGCGCAATCTATACCGTTATCCAATAAAGCCGATCTGTAAATAAATCAAAGATGAATTCATCAGCTGAAGTAGACAGGCGGGGTAACTTCCCTGAGATATTGAGGATTAAGTGTCAATCTTCATTTTGCGTTTAGATTCTGCGTTTAGTGCGTTAGCCCTTGTTATGCGGGTCCATTTTCTTTGGCCTCTTTCCATTCATCATGCAAAACTGTGAACTCGTCGATGTTTTAACTCAGCCTGATTGGGTCATTGCGATCGCCCGTGTTGCCATTGAGCAGTGCTCTCCCGATGCGATTTCATCTGGCTTTTCACCTGACTACGCCTATTCAGAAGCACTTTCTGCGGCAGATGATGACAGTGATTTTTCTGGTGGCGATGTTGCTGGGTCGATGTCGTATGGCTATCGATGCTGGGTGTTTACGCCAGATTTTACCGTGCTAGATGATGGTGAAGTGCATCCTTCTCGGGAGGCTGCCGCAGAGAGCGCTCGCCGCCTAGTGATTGATTCTCGCGAGTTTTAGGCGGCTTGCCAGGTACCGTGGAATCCGAGTGGCACAGTGTTAGGAAGGGCGAGTCGGCACATGGGTTCTCCTAAGGTATCTGCCTGAAAAATCCACAGTTCGCTGCGGTCAGCGATTGAGTTGTACACCACGGTGAGTAGCCAGGCTTGGCCGCTGCGATCACTTGCATGCATGGGTTCGTTGGCATAGTTCCCTTCGCCAAGATCGGCTTGCAACAGTTTGCCTGATGCGTAGTCGAACCGGCCCACCGCGCCAAACCAATTTTCTCCTGTGCTGACGTGATCGCGGTGCATCATCACATAGGTGTGCTGCCACGGCTGCCCTACTTTGGCGGCGGCGACCATTGGAAATTCGCAGTCTCGCTCTAGGACGCAGTCGTTGTTGAGTATCTTGCCAGTGGTAGGGTCTAGCCTAAGCTGCCACAGTCGGCCATAGGCTTTGGTTTGAATATTTCCGGTAGGGACTTCTCGGAGGACTTCATTGATGTGGAGAAAGTTATCGAAGCGGACGAAGTCGAGTTTTATGCTGCCGTCTTGTTCGATGCAGCCGTTGCCATAGTGCCACTGGAACCAAGGGTCTGTGCGGCTGTCTGAAACGGTGGCTAGGGTTTCGCGGTCGACGACGATGATGCGTGTGCCTTGCTCAGGCGTCCACTCGACAGCATCGGTGAAGGACTGTTTATTGAGCAGCAGTTTTAGCGGGTCTACCGTGACTGGCGATACTAAAAACACCAGGTAAGGCCCTGCAACAGCAAAGCTATGCACCATAGGCACTGTTTTTAGCGGAATGCTGGTTTGCTTGATCAGGTTGAAGCTAGCGTCGCAGCGGTGAATTTTGAGCTGGCACTGTGGGGTGACGCCAATGGTATAGATTTCTCCGCTGAGCGGGTCTTTTAAGGGATGTGCGGAGAATGGCTGAGCTGTTTTTAGCCAGCCTAAGGAGTCGATTCCCTTGGTTTCTAAAGTTTCTAAGTCTAGGCTGTGAGGGTTGCCTGCTTCCCAAAGGGCGAGCAGTTTGTCTGGTAGGGCAAAAACAGAGGTATTTGCAGCGTTCTTGACGCTGGTGCCATTGAACAGACCTATGATGTGTTTCCACAGTGGGCCCGGATAACGTCTGCCGTAGTTGCTGTAGAGGAATTCGCTGGCGGCACTTTCTTCTAGGTAGCCTTTGGTTTTTACATAGCGATAGGTGCCTGTGGCTTTGCCTTCGCCTATGCCTACTCGCAAAATCGCGCCGTCTCCGTCGAACCAGTGACCGACGGACTGTTGACCTCTTTGCAATCGACCTGTTCCGTTTTGGAAATAGGTGCCGTTTAAGTCAGTGGGGACTTTGCCCGAGAGTACTTTTAGAGGGGTGGTCGCAAACTCTTTGGCGGGTTGTGCGATCGCTTTGTGCCAGGCTTGGGGGTTGTTTTTCAGCATCAGGCTTTTGGCAGTATGAGGGTAAAGGCTGTTTGGTGGTGAGGGTCTATATTGCTGTGAGATTGGTTTTGATAGGTTCTGTCTAGGTACAGCTTTCCTTTGTGCGACTTGGCGATTTCTCTGGCGAGGCTCAGGCCTAGGCCGAAGCCTTCTCGTTTGCGATTGCGGGAGGGGTCGCCTCGGTAGAACCGGTCGAAGATGCGATCGCATTCTTCTGCTGAAATCTTTCTAGAGGCGTTGGCGATGGTGACCTTTACTGCGCCGCTTTCGACTTTGCCTATAATGGATAGCCATGCCTGAGGTGCTTTTGCTTTGGGTAGCGCTTCTGGCAGATTGTATTTGATGGCGTTGTCGATTAGGTTTTGTAGCACTTGTGTGAGTAGGTCGCGATCGCCCTTTACGCTCAGTCCTTTTTCAATTTCTACGCTCACCGGTAGTGTCGGTGCCAGTAGCTCAATATCTTCTATTAATACAGACAAAATCTCTCCCAGCTCAACTTTGTCTTGTCTTAAACTCATTTGCCCAGCATCGGCCAAAGAGAGTAACAACAGCTTGCGGACAATGGTGCTAAGCCGGGAGACTTCATCCATCAGTTTGCTTAGGCTTTGCTGTAAGTCTGAGCCAGGTTTGGCTTGCTGCATGGCCAGCTCTAGCTCACCGCGCAAAATCGCCAGCGGTGTTTTAAGCTCGTGGGCGGCGTCGCCACTGAAGCGAGAAGATTGTTTGAAGCTGCGCTCTAGGCGGGTGAGCATTTCGTTGAAGACTTCGATGAGTTCTACGAATTCTACGTCGGTACTGCCGACGGGGACTTGTTGATCGAGCCCAGTGGCGGTGACCTGTTGGATGACGCTGGTGAGTTTGCGGACGGGTTTTAGGGCGCTGCCAGAGAGCACCCAAGCGCCAGCGGCAATCATGAGTAGGGTGCTGGGAATGGCGACTAGGAAGATGTTGCGGATGACGGCCATGTCTTGATTGATGGTTTCTAGGCTGACAGCGATCGCGCCTCTTCCCGATTCAGTTTTGATGACGCCTACCAGCCAATTGCCTGCCTGGGTATTTGGCGTAAATACGCGTCTGACAGGTCTGCCTATGACAGCGTTTGGATTTTCTTCAATAGTCTTGGCTTCTTTGAGAATCATTTCTTCTGCTGTGTCTTTTAGCAGTAGCCCGATATTTAGGGGGGTAGTGCCGAGCTGTGCGCCGTCTACCGAGTAGTGAATTGTTTTCCCTTGTGCGTCTGCGAAGAGCAGGGTGATGGGTGTGCCAATTGCGGTTTCTAGCTCGCGAGGTAAGTCGTCGCGGGCAAAGTCTTGCCACCAGTCGGTTGAGCGATCGGGTCTCATTTGCTGCAACTGGCTGTCGAGCTTGGCATCTAAGCTGTTTACTTTTGCCACGTAAATGAGTCGCCAGGCGACTAGCCCGAAGCCTACTAGGGCTCCGCCCGCTAGGGCGACTGACAATAGCGCAATTCGTAAGCGAAAAGAGGCCAGCTTCATCTAAGGTTTTTGCGTAGGCTGTATTTCTAGTGGTTTAGTCTCTTCTTGCTGCCATCGTTTGACAGAGATAATTTGAGACTCTGCAATCTCAACTGTCACTTGTTCTATGTCAAAGCCTTCTAGACTATAGCCGTCTTCCTTGTTTTCGGGGGGTGCGTAATGTTCTACAACAGTTGCGATGGTGCCACGAGTGAGTGCGTACTCTGGTAAATCTTCAGCCAAAGCCACCTGAGAAAATAAAGAGTATTGCGCGCTCACTGTTTCGTCCTCGTTACTTTTATTCTGCTTGCCGAAATCGATAGCCTACCCCACGAACGCTTTCTATCCAACGGGATTGGCCTTTGATGTCTATTTTTTTGCGTAGACGCTGAATACAGACATCGACGACGTTGGTGCTGGGGTTGAAGTCGTAGCCCCATACGTGTTCTAGCATTTGGGTGCGGGTGAAGACTCTGCCGGGCGATCGCATCAAATACTCCAATAAATTAAACTCGCGAGTCGTCAGCTCTACCAGCTGCTGCTTATCTTCTTGCTCGCAAACAACAGTACGTGTAATGCGGTCGAGTTTAAAGGGCCCAACGGTTACCAAATTTTGACGTTCTCCAACACTGCGACGAGCTACCGCGTTCATTCGGGCTACTAGCTCTTCAACGAAAAAGGGCTTGGCGATGTAGTCATCTGCGCCGAGATTGAGGCCGTGCAGGCGGTCGTCTAGCTCATTGCGGGCGGTGAGGAGGATAACGGGTGTATTTCTGCCCGCTTGGCGTAAGTGCTTGAGGATGAAGAGACCGTCTTTGCCTGGCATCATGATATCGAGCAGGATGACGTCGTATTCGTTTTCTAGTGCTTTGTCATAAGCAATGTCGCCGTGGTCGCAGTAGTCAACAACAAACCCCTGTTCTTTGAGTCCTACCTGCACGAAGCTGGCAATTTTGGGCTCATCTTCTACAAATAAAACGTGCACTGGGTTCTCCTTGCGGGTAATTTTTGCGCGAGTAGGTGAGGGGGTGGTGTACTGCTTTTCATATTAGGTGGCTAGTGTAGTCTCCACTTGGCAGCGTGGCCATGCTTTTGGGCGGCACATGGGTGCTTGGTAAAAAGAACGACATCAATGGACTACACAAGTACTGACCTAAATCCTGAAATAGTCTTTTCTTAAATCTTTTTGAACTGACTTTGCAAGTGGTCTTATCCCTCGCCAGCACTGGGGTGGCGCGTTTGCAGAGAGATGGTATTACAAAAGCGTAATTAAAAAACGGGAAAATTGTTAACTTTCGTTTTCTTTAATCCAATTGTCGAAGGTTAATTGCCCTGATGTGCAGTCCGCAGCCAATGGCTGTTGTAAGTGTTGGACTCATATTTAACGGGCCTTCGCAATTTGTTAACTCAACCTAGAAAGAACTTATGCGTTTTTCAACTTCTTTGAATATGAACAAGCTGGCTGGTGTAGCTGCGGCTCTGATGATTTTGCCTGTGGCGGTTGCTTGTTCTGGTGAGCCTGTTGAGGAGACGGGCGCGGATGTTACTTCTGAATTGCCTGAGAGTGTTGATGGTGAAGCCGCGATTGATGAAGTGCCCGGTGAGATTTCTGGCGATGTCACTGATGAGGCTGTTGGGGGTGAGAGCATCGTTGATGTCGCGAGTGCCAATGGCTCTTTTGATACGTTGGTAGGCGCTATTCAGACTGCTGGCCTAGAAGAGACCTTGAGCGATGAGGGCCCGTTCACCGTATTTGCGCCTACGGATGAGGCCTTTGCCGCTCTGCCTGAAGGCACTGTAGAGAAGCTGGTGAAGCCTGAGAATCAGGAAGCACTCAGCCAAATTTTGGCTTACCACGTGGTCGCTGGTGCGGTTGCAGCTAGTGAGATTGAGCCGGGTGCGGTTGGCACGGTTGAAGGTAGCGATGTTGAGCTGGCTGTTGATCCTTCTGGTGTGATTGTGAATGGTGAAGCGACTGTTGTGCAGCCGGATGTGATGGCTGACAATGGCGTTATTCACGTTGTTGATACTGTGTTGCTGCCACCTACTTTTGACCCTGCGACATTGCTTTGATTTTGTCTGCGGTATTGCTTTGACTTTAAAAGTGGTTAGGATTGTTTCTGTGTGTAGCGGTGCTTTAGTGCAGCTTGTATGACCTGATTTCATCTGACTTCATGACGAAAGCCCTCTAGGATGAGAGATTTCCTAGAGGGCTTTTTTGCATTGCTTCTATGTGTTCGACAGATTGCAAGCTGTCGCTGTGTGTTGAAGGCTACTCACGTGGTGAGCAGGTGCCGGCTGTCGGTTAGCAGATAGGCGTAGTCTGAGGCTTCTATGCCTTCGCGGACTTCTTCGTAGTTTTCGACTATGTTGGTGAGCTTTTGGTGGACTAGCTTGAGAGAGCTGCCAACGGGGGTGATGTCTGGAATGTCTAGAAATTCTGAGAGCTTTTCGGCTGTTTCTGGGTAGCTGTTTGGATCCATTAGATTGTCTTCGTAGACAAGATCTAGCCGAGGAATGTCGTGTAGGATGGCGTCTGCTTCGATGCGCTGGTTGTCGAGATATTTGAGACAGGCGAGGAGTTCGCTGACGTCTATGGTGAGTTTGTTGGAGCGGGAGGGGTCTGTGCCATCGAAGCGGCAGGTGACGCTGTAGGTGCGTAGGGTGGCGATCGCATGTCGTAGTACGTCTCTTCGGCTGAGGTAAATGACGCGGCAGCCCCCCCGGCGTAAATCTTGCAAGAACTGATTGGGGTCTGCTAGGCGCTGTATTTGTCTGAGCTGTTCTACGGTGAGGTTGAACCCGTATACTTCACCTGTGCTTTGGCGAATGTGCTGATATACGCTCAGCCGGGGGAATCGCACCGTTTGGCTTAAGATGTCTTCTTGGAAGGTGATGGTTTTGTGTGCGGTAAACCACTTTGCTAGGGTAATGCAGCCACTTTGGCCGATATCGAAGATGACGAAGCTAGGCTTGTGGGGTCTTGAGCCTGTGAGGCTGCGAAATGTGTCTAGCCAGCTTCCTGCCATGCGGCTACTGACCAGATTGTGTGCTGCTGTAGAGTTGTCACCTGTCACAATTCTTCCGTAGTCTCCCGATGTCATAAGTAAAAAGCGTTACTGGTTGCCCCTATATTTACTGAAGCCGCTAGACGAATGAGAAGATGGGCACAGTTCCCTTCAATCAAAAAAAATATTTTAGGCACCCATGTAAGGGCCTAGTAAAATCTTGTCAGGCCCTTTTAACGTACCCTTCACAAAGCTGAAAAGCCCTTTTGAAAAGCCTCCTATGAATAATTCGGCGACTAATTTGCTTCGCACGCCTCTCTATGATGATTGCCTTCAGCAAAAGGCCCGCATGACGCCGTTTTCTGGCTGGGAAATGCCCGTACAGTTTGAGGGGATTTGGCAGGAGCACGCGGCGGTGAGAACGGCGGCAGGGGCGTTCGATATTTCGCATATGGGTAAGTTTGTGCTGACGGGCCCAGATGTCATTGCTCAGCTACAGCTGTTGGTGCCTTCTGATTTGTCGCGGTTGGTGAATGGCAAGGCGCAGTACACGGTTTTGCTGAATGAGCAGGGTGGGATTATTGACGACCTGATTGTTTATCATCAGGGCGTTGATGAGTCAGGCACTGAGACGATTGCTCTGATTGTGAATGCTGGGACGACGGATAAGGATAAGGGATGGTTGCGATCGCACCTATCAGATGCTACTGAGCTAAAAGATCTCTCGCGATCGCAGGCTCTAATTGCGGTGCAAGGCCCAAAGGCGGTCGCGCAGCTCCAACAGCTATGTCCCGATGAAGATTTAAGCTTGATTCCTCGCTATAATCACCGCACAGGTAAGATTTCGGGCCATAAAGCTTTCCTAGCACGCACGGGATATACCGGCGAAGATGGCTTTGAAGTGATGGTCGCAGCGGAAGCTGCCTCTGATGTGTGGCAGCAGCTGATGAATTTGGGCATAACGCCCTGTGGCTTGGGTGCTAGAGATACCCTGCGGCTAGAAGCTGCGATGGCTTTGTATGGCCAAGATGTGAATGATTCGGTGACGCCGATCGAAGCTGGGCTGAGCTGGCTAGTGCATTTGGACAAATCAGAAGACTTTATAGGGCGTGCGGTTTTAGAGCAGCAAAAGGCAGAAGGGCCGGCTCGGAGATTGGTTGGACTGACGCTTGAAGGGCGCAATATTGCTCGCCATGACTACCCTATATTGGAAGATGGTGAATCGGTTGGGGTGGTGACGAGTGGAACGCTATCGCCGACGCTGGGGTATCCGGTGGCGCTAGGATACGTACCGCCTGTGCTGGCAAAAGTAGGGCAGACCGTAGAAGTGGCAATCCGTAATAAGGTGTTTCCGGCAACGGTTGTGAAGCGCCCTTTCTATAAAGCCGCCAAGTAGCTCTGACAAATTTTAGGCCAAACTTTGGGCCAAGTAGCTTTACTATAAATCTTGAAATCTCTCCTAAAAAGGTATCGAAAGACCTATGGCATTTGAATATCCTGACGACTTGAAGTACTTGGATAGCCACGAGTACGCTCGCGTGGATGCTGATGACAGTGTGACGGTGGGTATTACGTCTTTTGCGATAGACCAGATGGGGGACGTTGTATTTTTGGAGTTGCCTGAAGTGGGTGACTCGGTAGAAAAGGGCGAAAATTTTGGCACGATTGAATCGGTGAAGGCCGTGGAAGATCTCAAAGCGCCTGTGTCGGGTGAGGTGTTAGAAATTAATGAAGCGCTGGTAGAGACGCCTGAAGATATTAGCCCTGACGATGCTTATAGCGGTGGCTGGCTCATTAAAGTGAAGGCAGCGGATTTGGCTGACTTGGCTGAGGCGATGTCGGCGACGGACTACAAGCAGCAGGTAGAGGGCGAGTAGGGTCGCTTGGTGAATAGCTTGGCGGATAGCTTGGTGAACAACTTCGATAAAATCGCTAGCACGTTATAGATGGGCTGATAGCAGCAACTTATCTTAGTATTAAGGCTAACGTCTTGTAGTTTTTGGGCTTTCTTTAGACTATAGACTCGCCTTATATGTTGCTACCGATTTCATCCTCTCCTTACTTCTATGACATACGATTCTTCGACGGCTGCTGCTGAGGTTATTTCTTCGACGCGTGAAACCTTGGCGAAGACAGTCGCTAAGGATAGTACGGATTGGATGACTGCGCTGAAGCGTGATCGCTTTGCCGATCGGCACTTAGGCATAGATGAGCAAGATGTTGCCCAGATGCTGAAGGTGCTGGGCTTTGACTCGATGGATGCGTTGATTTCGGCGGCAGTGCCTGAGGGGATTCGGTTGCCTGAGGCGCTGAGCGTGAATGCGGCGCTGAGTGAGACGGCGGCGCTGGAGAAGATTGCAGCGATCGCAGCTCAAAATCAGGTCTACCGTAGCTACATCGGCCTGGGCTATCACAGCTGTGTGACGCCAGCCGTGATTCAGCGAAATATTTTAGAAAATCCGGGCTGGTATACGCAGTACACGCCCTATCAACCGGAGATTTCTCAGGGCCGTTTGGAAGCGCTGCTGAATTACCAGACGATGGTGACAGATCTGACGGGGCTGGAGATTGCGAATGCCTCCTTATTAGACGAGGGAACGGCGGCGGCTGAAGCGATGAGTATGAGCTTTGGCGTTTGTAAGAATAAGCCGGCGAAGAAGGCGAAGCGATATTGGGTGTCTGCGGGGTGTCATCCTCAGACGATTGAGGTGATTAAGACGCGATCGCAGCCTCTCGGCATTGAAGTGGTGGTGGGCGACCATTCGCAGATTAATTTCACTGACGACGAACCGTTCTTTGGTGCGCTGCTTCAGTATCCGGCAACCGATGGCACGATTCATGACTACACCGCGTTTATAGAGAAAGCGCACGAGGCTGGCGCGATTGTCGCTGTAGCCGCTGACCTGATGAGCCTGACATTGCTAAAAGCACCGGGTGAATTTGGGGCGGATATTGCAGTTGGCAATACGCAAAGATTCGGTGTGCCGCTGGGCTATGGTGGTCCTCACGCGGCTTACTTTGCGACGAAGCAAGCCTATGCACGCAAGCTGCCCGGTCGCCTAGTCGGTGTTTCAAAAGATAGCAAAGGCGCTCCGGCATTGCGCTTGGCATTGCAGACTCGTGAACAGCATATTCGACGAGATTCGGCGACGAGCAACATTTGTACGGCGCAGGTACTGCTGGCAATAATTGCAGGTAGCTATGCGGTTTATCATGGCCCAGCTGGGCTGAAAGACATTGCGACGCGGATTCAGCAGCTGACAAGTGCGTTGGCGGATGGGTTGCAGAAGCTGGATTATGCGTTGGTGAGTGGTACGACGGTGTTTGACACGCTGACGGTGGAGACGGGCGAGCGGACAGAGGACATCATCGCTCGCGCCGCTGAACAACAAATCAATTTGCGCATCGATCCTGTTCAGGTAAGTCAGCCGAGAACATTGGGCATCTCGGTAGATGAAACAACCGATGTAGAACAGGTTGCCGAGCTGCTGACCATTTTTGCGGGAGATAAGAAAGTTCCTTCGTTGCAGTCTTTGCAAACTCAGAGCTTACCGAGCGTGCTTTCTCGTGAGTCAGACTATCTAACTCATCCTGTATTCAACCAGTATCACAGTGAAACTGAGCTGTTGCGCTACCTCTACAGCCTGCAAAAGAAAGATCTTTCCTTGGCAGATGCCATGATTCCGTTAGGCTCTTGCACGATGAAGCTCAATGCTACGGCTGAGATGATTCCCATCACGTGGCCAGAGTTTGGACAAATTCATCCATTTGCACCACTCTCACAAACGAAAGGTTATCAGACGCTCTTTACTCAGTTAGAAGACTGGCTGGCAAACATTACAGGATTTGCAGGAATTTCTTTGCAGCCAAATGCGGGCTCTCAGGGAGAGTACACTGGCCTACTCGTAATTCGTCAGTACCATGCGCAGCGTGATGAGGCGCATCGCAACATCTGTCTAATTCCTCAGTCGGCGCACGGTACAAACCCGGCTAGTGCGGTGATGGCTGGGATGAAGGTAGTGGCTGTGAAGTGTGACGATGACGGCAATATCGATGTTGAAGATTTAACGGCAAAAGCAGAGAAGCATAAGGACAATCTCTCCGCACTGATGGTGACCTATCCTTCTACGCACGGTGTGTTTGAGGAGAGCATCAAAACTGTGTGTGAAATCGTGCACAGTCACGGCGGCCAGGTGTATATGGATGGGGCCAATATGAATGCGCAGGTAGGTCTGTGCAGCCCTGGCGATATTGGCGCAGATGTCTGCCATCTGAATTTGCACAAGACTTTCTGTATTCCGCACGGTGGCGGTGGTCCGGGGGTTGGGCCGATTGGTGTAGCGGCTCACTTAGTTCCTTTCTTGCCAGGGCATTCTGTTGTGGCGATGGCCGATAAGGCAGGTGGTGATCAGGCGATTGGGGCGGTGTCGGCTGCGCCCTGGGGTAGTGCGAGTATTTTGCCGATTTCTTGGATGTATATCCAGATGATGGGCGCGGAGGGGCTGAAGCAAGCGAGTGAGCTGGCGATTTTGAGTGCGAACTATATTGCGAAGCGCTTGGAAGGGGCCTACGACAT
>ERZ1740067.76-NODE-76-length-77903-cov-42.893074_pt1 | contig 77903 bp, 86 predicted proteins | sample MGYA00581736_ERZ1740067 | MGnify/ENA primary metagenome ERZ1740067 (study PRJEB43018, sample SAMN04849236) | marine metagenome | isolation source: floating plastic debris | place: Pacific Ocean | collected 2008-08-27 | study: EMG produced TPA metagenomics assembly...
CCGTCAATTACCACAAGCACCGATACAAGCAGCGCAACCGCCCCTCTCGGGACATCCGCGCTGCAAACAGTTCCGTCGGAAATACTCTGATCCCAATCGCGGCAGGGATATCTACGACATCTCCAAACGAGGAAGCCAGTATCTCCGCACCTGGCGCGTCCACGGAGCAAGGGCAGTCGTCCGGACGGCCCCTGACAGGAACAACCGCTGAACATCTGGGGCAATAACCTTCGAGAGCTTCGCGGCTACAACCGGGCCACGGTCGCGGTCGCCGACAAGAATGCAAGGACCATCCGGGCCGCACAGCGCTCTGGGCTACCGCCCGCCCGCGCCAGAAAGCCTCGTTCCGATGGACCAAAGGCCAACGATGCACTAACGATCAAACCGGACCACCCGATGGGGGCACGCCACGGGCGCGACGCGCCTGAGTTTTATAGAGGCCTTCGAGGGCTGCCGGATGTAGAGGTGCGCGCATGCGGATACCATCAGAGGCAATAGGAACGCAGTTCAGGTATGGCTCACCAGGGCTTTTCTTAGAAAGCTGATGCGGTTGTAGTCAGTTTGCCAAGGATCACGGAAGCGCACGGTCCAAAGGCATTCACACCGAAATCACATCAGTTGTCTTGTAGTCTTTGGGCCACTTGATGACGAGGAACTTCCACAATTTTCGCACGTCAATGACGCTTGCTAATGGCTGAGCACCTGATCCAGGAAAGTCTTGGTCCGTTCGTTTTTTGGAGCATTGAAGAAGCTCTCAGGGTCGTCCTCTTCGATGATCTCACCTGCATCCATAAAGATCACGCGATCCGCGACCTGGCGGGCGAAGCCCATTTCATGCGTCACACAGATCATCGTAATGCCCTCCTGCGCCAACGTCGCCATAACGTCCAGAACCTCTCCGATCATTTCTGGGTCGAGTGCTGATGTTGGTTCGTCGAAGAGCAGGATTTCAGGCTTCATGCAAAGCGCCCGTGCAATCGCCACGCGCTGCTGCTGGCCGCCCGATAGCCCGCCGGGGTACTTGTCGGCCTGGTTCGCGATCTGTACCTTGGACAGATGATGCATCGCCGTTTACTTGGCGTCTTCCTTACTGATCTTGCGCGCCAGCATCGGCGCCAGCGTGCAGTTCTCCATGATCGTAAGGTGCGGGAAGAGGTTGAAATGCTGGAAGCACATGCCAAGCTTGCGCCGCATCTCTTCGATGTTTGTCGCGTCCGCGCTTATCTCATCGCCATTGATCAGAATCTGACCCGACTGATGCTCTTCAAGCTGATTGATCGTTCTAGTCATAGTTGACTCGCCTGAGCCAGACGGGCCGCAAATAACAAGCACTTCGCCCGTCTTTACAGAAAGATTTACGTCTCGCAGCGCATGATACTATCCGTACCACTTATTGACTTGTTTCATTTAGACGGCCGGTTGCATGGTGCTATCTCTCCGTGATCACTTATTTATCGCCGCAGTGACAATGATTTCAACTTTCAATACATCTCTGGCGAGCTTTGCCTCGCCGCATGCGCGCGCAGGCGCATGACCTTTTGGCATCCAGGCATCCCAAATGTCATTCATTTCCGCGAAGCAGGCCATATCCGACAGCCAAACAATCGCTTGCAGAATATGTTCCCGATCCGAACCTGTCTCCTTAAGAAGTCTGTCGACTCGCTTTAGGCAATCAATGGTTTGCTCGGTGACCATCTCTCCGGTACCAACCTGCCCGCACAAATAGGCAACGCCGTTGTGCTTCACGCGATTTTGCTCATCCTGTCTGATGTGTGCAGGCGTTCGATCATGTTTTATCCAATCAGGTCGCGCGCTTTGAGCGCGTCTGCTTTTCCGACAACTGCAAACTCGGCAATGTTGGGGTGTGAGGCGATCACCTCTTCCATTGTACCGGTCGATAGCTGGTGACCTGCTACATTGATGATGTCATCGGTGCGCGCCATGATGAAAACCTATCCGTCCTCATCAATGATCCCAGCGTCCGATGTCTCGTAGTAGCCCGGGAACTCTTCCATGTAGGACAAAAAAGAGTTCTGACGCATTCCACAGCGTGGGGAATCCTGACAGCGGCAGTGGCAACTTGCACTCGGTTTTGCCCAGCGTGCCCAGCAGAACCCGGTTGCCGTCATCGTTTAGAACGTGGATGTCATAGCCTGGCATCGGTTTGCCGGATGAGCCGAGCCCGATCGGAAAAGCGCCGAAGCCCACCGGATTGCCTGACGTCGCCCATCCGGTCTGCCACCAATGGTCGATCACAGGATCATTGAGTTTTTCTTGCGCCTATTCGATCATTGCCGGGTCCGATAGCTCGTCCTTGGGCTCTTCTTTCTTGATCGCGCGGAAGGCTGTCGGCGCGGTGAAGAGAACGGTGACTTTGTGGTCCTGAATGACGCGCCAAAACCCACAGGCATCGGTTGTTCCCACAGGTTTGCCCTCGTACATCACCGTTGCGCAACCATGAAGAGGCGGCCCACAGCAAATGTAGGAATGCCCAACGACCCAACCGACATCAAAGGCCGCCCAGAAAACTTCGCCGAGCTTCAAGTCGTAGTGGTTTTCCATAGTCCATTTCAGCGCCACCATATCTCCGCCAGTGTCGCGCACGACGCCTTTCGGCTGACCGGTCGCGCCGCAGCTGTAGAGGATGTAGAGCGGATCTGTCGTCGCGATCTGCACGCATTCCGTGCCCTGCCTGGCGGATTTGGCGGCAAGACCAATTCGCTACAATCGTGATCGCGCGCTTCATGCAGGTCGCAAAGATACGTCTCGCGCTGCAAGATCAAACACGCCTCAGGCGTCGCGTTCGCAACACTGATCGCCTCGTCCAGAAGCGGTTTGTATGCAACGGTCCAGCCCGGCGCGATCCCGGAGAAGGCCAACACGATGACCTTGGGTACAGCGCCATCGAACCAGCGTCCGTAGACTCCGAGCGCCGGGTTGAATACGCTTCTTGCAGGCTCAAACCGGTCGATGTTGCGGGCAGCACCTTCTCAGAAGCCGACTGGATCGGCTTGCAAAGCGGCGTATGTCACTTCGTAGTTCATGACATAACGTAGTTGAGACCCAGACGCCCCCCGTCGACGTATATTGTCTCGCCGGTCACGTAGCTCGACTTCTTCGAGCAAAGGAAAGCGACCACATCCCCGATCTCTCGCGCCGAACCAGCGCGGCCAAGCGGCGTGCGTGACATCGCCATTTTGAAGGCCTCTGGGTTTGCGTTCACGCCGGCCATCATCTCGGTGTCGATAGAGCCGGGGCCGACCGCGTTGACGCGGATATTGTTCTTGGCGAGCGCCAGCGCGGCCACCTTGGTCAACTGCATGACCCCACCTTTCGAGGCGCAATAGGCCGGGATCGCCGGGATTGCGACCTGCGCATTGATCGACGACATGTTGACGATGGCCCCTTCGATGCCGTTGTCGACCATTGCTTTCGCTGCACGTTGCATCGCCACGAAAACCCCGCGAAGGTTGACGCCGAGCACTGTGTCAAAGGCTTCCAAGTCGTAGCTGAGGAAGTCGCCCGGCATTGCGATCCCCGCGTTGTTGACAAGAGCCGAAACCGCCCCGTGTTCCGTCTCTATCGCGTCGAAGAGCTTCAGGATCGCGTTGGCGTCACCGAAATCGCAGACGTATCCGACCCCGCCAAGCTTTTCGGCGGCATCGATCACGCTGTCCTGAATATCTGCGAGGATAACTTTGAAGCCGTCCTCGGCAAGCGCTTCGGCGCAGCCATACCCAATGCCCTGTGCGGCACCTGAGACGAGTGCAATCGGTGAGTCAGTCATATCAGATATCCTGTCCGTAGTCGGATTTTGCTTGGTCTTTAGTGATCAGGCCGGCGTCGAGATCCGCCGCAACCATTGCTGGGTCACGATCAGAAGGTGAGCCATAGCCGCCGCCGCCCGGCAGGCTCAAGACGAGGCGTTGACCGTTCTTGATCAACTGCCGTCCTTTCGCGCGAAGTTGCGTGCCATCGGCCAATTCCACACGCCCCTCGCCGCCCGGCATCCCGCCATCGCGGCCGCGTGCCGGATTCTTTACACGATCGAACATGGCGTTGAAGTAGAAATCATAGCCCTTACGTGGTTCAATCTCGATGGTCTGGCCCAACCCACCCCTCAGCGCACCAGCGCCGCCGCTGCCTTGACGCAAGTCCTTGCGCCAAATAGTGATCGGCCCGATCTGTTCCGTTGCTTCGACGCTCATCGTTGAAACACCAGAAGGAAAGGCGGTTGCCGACAACCCGTCAAACTGCGGTCGCGCCCCTGTGCCGCCCGAGTTGAACATGAGCACCTCGCGATCCGGCAAACCGCTCTGGGGATCGGTGGCGCGCGACGAAATCTGAATGTTCCAAAGCGCCGACGCACCCTCCGCCGGAACCGTGTTTGGCAACGCCTTGTGAAGCGCCCCCAACACGACATCCGGTACCAGATGTCCCATGACGTGCCGCACCGAAACAGGTGCCGGGCGCTTGGCGGCAAGGATACACCCCTCCGGCGCGATGATGCGGAAGGGCTCAAGCGACCCGGTATTGTTCGGCACTTGCGGCGCAATCGCACATTTCAGTCCGTAACAGGCATAGGCTCGTGTATAGACCTCGGGGCAGTTTACGCCGAACTTGCTCATGCCGCTCGTTCCAGCGAAATCCGCCAGCAAGCTGTCCCCGTCAATGTCGAGGCGCACCGCCAGATGAACCGGTGCCTCATAGCCGTCGACCTGCATCGTTTTCTCGAAACTGCCGTTCGGGACTTCGGAGATGGCGGTATGCGTAGCTCTGCGGCTGGTTTCGATGATGAAGTCGGACAAACCGTCAATGTTGTCTATGTCGAACTCGTCCAGCATCGCCTGAAGCCGCCGCTCTCCCGCCTCGTTGCAGGCGGCAAGAGAATATATGTCTCCGACGGTCTGATCAGGCGTCCGCACGTTTGCACGGATCATGCGAAGCAGGTCCTTGGAGACCAGGCCCCGCTCAGCGAACTTCATGATCGGGATCAGGAGGCCTTCTTCAAAAACTTCGCTACCATCCGGCCCGAAGCCTCGCCCACCGATGTCGACAACATGGGCTGTACAGGCAAAATAACCAATATGCGTGCCCTTCCGGAAAACCGGCGACACGATGGTGATGTCATGGAGATGCCCGGTGCCCATCCAAGGGTCGTTGGTGATGAGGACATCGCCCTCAAAAATGTCCTGCACTCCAATCTCGCGCACGAAATGCGTTACACTTTCGGCCATCGCGTTGACGTGTCCCGGTGTGCCTGTCACGGCCTGCGCGATCATCCTGCCCTGCCGGTCGAACAGGCCCGCCGACAAATCACCCGCCTCCCGCACCGACGTCGAAAACGCCGTGCGGATCAGCGTTGTCGCTTGTTCTTCAACCACGGCGATCAGGCGGTTCCACATAATCTGGAAGTCGATGCTGGTTGGCTCGATCATTCTGCGCCCTCCTTCCGGCTGAGAAGGAGACTGCCATCCCCCTGCCCGGTCACGCGATACGCCGACGTTACAATTGTTGTCGTTTCCCGCTCGACGATAACCGCCGGCCCCTCGACACTGACGCCAGGTGTGAGTGTCTCGCGGGCAATTTCCTGCGCGTCGAACATTCCGCGCTTGGCGGCGTCGAAGAATTGCCGGGAACGGAGCAGCACTACAGGTTGTCCGCCGTTGTGACGCGTCGCAGGCTTCACATCAGGCAGCACCGTCGTCACGATGAGCGACCAATTGGTGATCTCGCAGGCTAGCCCGTCGATCACGCGACCGAAAAGCGCGCGGTAGGCGTCTTCGAAGGCAGCAAGAATCATATTGGCATCCCAAGCAGCAAATGTCTTGTACTCGAGCGGTACCGGGATTTCCCAGCCCTGCCCGGAATAGCGCATAAAGGCCGTCAACCGCGTCTGCATTTCAGCATCCGCCGAACCGGCGCGAACAAAGGCCGAAGCTTCGTCTTCCAACTCGACCAGCATTTCGTTCACAGCGTCCGGGTCAAATTCTGACAGGCGCTGGAACAGGCCACGCGTCGCTTCATAGCTGAACGGCGCTTTGAGGAACCCGATAGCGGAGCCAACACCCGCCCCTGGTGGGATCAGCAATTCGCGAATGCCCAGCTTCTCGCACAGCCGACAGGCGTGCAGCGGCGCGCCACCACCAAAGCCTATCATTGTGAAGTGTTCGATGTCGCGCCCGTTTTCCACCGTGTGAACACGGGCTGCGTTGGCCATGTTCTCGTCAACCATCTCGGTCACGCCAAAGGCCGCGTCTTGTGTACTAAGGCCCGTCGTCCCGGTCAGCCTTGCCGTCACGGCCTTATCAGAAAGATCGGACGAAAGTGGGATTGATCCTCCGGCAAAGTTGTCCGGGTCCAACCGCCCGAGCAGCAGATTGCAATCGGTCACCGTCGGCTCTTCACCACCGCGCCGATAGCATGCAGGTCCAGGTTCGGACGCCGCCGACTTGGGGCCAACCTGAATGCGTCCCATTGCATCGATTGAGGCGATCGAGCCACCCCCTGCCCCGATTTCGACCATCTCGACGACTGGGGTCGAGACCGTCATTCCCGACCCCTTTTTGAAGCGATAGGTCCGTGCCACCTCGAAGGTGTTCGCCGTTTTTGGGGTGCCGTCTTCGATTAGGCAAATCTTGGCCGTCGTGCCGCCCATGTCGAAGCTCAACACCTTGTCGAGCCCATGGGCCCGGGCGAAATCAGCCGCATAGATCGCGCCCCCAGCCGGACCGGATTCAAGAAGGCGCACCGGCTGCTCTGTTGCTGTTTCAACCGAAATAAGCCCGCCGCCGGAGTGGAGCATGAAGACAGGCGCACCGACGCCAGCCTTTCGCAACCGCGTGACCAACCGGCCAAGGTAATCTGCAACCTGCGGCTGCACGTAGGCGTTGGCGATCACCGTATTGAAGCGCGGCAGCTCCCGCATCTGCGGGGAAATCACCGAAGAGATCGAGACAGACAGATCGGGCGCAAGGGCCCGCAGCGCCTCGGCCATCTGCACTTCATGCGCGTCGTTGGCGTATGCGTGCATCAAACCGATCGCTACCGCCTCATAGCCACCGTCGACAATCTGCTGCGCCATCTCTGCCACCTCGTCGGCCACCAGCGGCAACAACACCTCGCCCGCTGGACCCATGCGTTCGTTCAGCGTCAGACGATCGCGGCGGGGCACCAGCGGGATCGGCAGGTTGAGGTTCAGGTCGTATTGCTCGAAACGGTTTTCCGACCGCATTTCGATCACGTCGCGGAACCCTTCCGTCGTGATGAAGGCCAGCTTGGCACCGCGCCGTTCAATCAGCGCATTCGTCACCAGCGTTGTGCCGTGGATAACCTGTCCGATTGCCGCAAGCGGCAAACCGGCTTGCTCCATGGCCTTGGCAATCCCGTCCAGAATGGCCTGTTCCGGCTGGCTATAGTTGGTCAGAACCTTGCAGGTCGATAGACCACCCGGATGGGCAAGGGCGACATCCGTGAATGTGCCGCCAATGTCGACGCCGACGCGAACAGAGCTTTGGGGCATGGGCTCAGAGACTTCTTAAAATTTGATTTGCAGTGAATGCGGTCTGGTACAGTCGCGACATGATCGGCGCCGTCGGCACCGTTGCCACATCGGTGATCGGCAGTGGCAGGTCGGACGGATCGCTGCCAGTCAGCAACCCGGCAATCGCCTCGCCAAACAGTGTACCCGTCGTGATCCCGCGCCCGTTATAACCGATGGATGTATAAAGGCCGTCATCGAGGTTGTAGATCCGCGGCAGGTGATCCGGCGTCATTGCGATCTGCCCGTGCCAGGCGGCTTCAAATGTGACGGGTCCAAGGTCGGGATACATCCGCGCCAACTTTTTGCGTGCCCAACGGTGCGACAGCCCTTGCCCCACCGAACCGACGATTGTTCCCATTGAGCCAATGATGAGACGATTTTCCATATCCCGCCGTAGCGAGAACATGATCTGACCGGTGTCCCAAAGCCCTTGTCGCTCCGGCAGAATGTGGGCGACTCGATTGCCCATCGGCTCAGTCGCGAGTTGGAAATAGTGGATCTTGGTGAAGACCCGACTCAAATTCGGCCAAAGTTCATCGGTGTAGGCGTTGGTGCCGAGCACGACGTACTTTGCCTTCACCGTTCCGCCCGTCGCTTCGATCGTCCAGCCCGTGCCATCTTTGCGCAGCTTCTTGGCCCGCACGCCAGTGACGATCTCGGCACCCGCGCCGCGCGCCGCCCGCGCCAAACCCTGGCAATAGCCCATCGGATTGATCGTGCCCGCCCGATGATCAAGCAAACCACCGTGGAACATGCTTGTGCCGACCTTCGCGGCCATTTCATCCCGGTCCAAAAGCGCAACCGGTGCCTCAAGTCGTTTCCATTCCTTGTACCGCGACCTGAGATCCTCGAACCCGGAAGGCGCGTGAGCTGCGTGAAGCGTCCCAGTCTTGGTGACTTCGCAGCGAATCTGATGTTTCTCGATCAGCGAAAAGACCTTCTCCGGTCCCTCTCCAAAACGCCGCACAAACCGGGGACCAAAGGTATCCCCGAGTTTCTCTCGCACCTTCGCGGGCGGATGCCAAACGCCAGCGTTGACAAGTCCGACATTTCGCCCCGATCCGCCAAACCCGATGTGGTTGGCTTCCAGAACCAAGGCACTCAAGCCGTTTTCCGCACAATGCAGCGCCGTCGAAAGTCCGGTAAAGCCGCCGCCGACGATTGCGACATCAACGGTGGCATCTTCGACCATAGGATTGATATAGTCCTCCTCGGCGGAAGACGTGTCCCAAAGCGAAATGGCGCCGTTTCGTGTCATCGCAATACCCATATGGCACGGCAGTCAACCAGAGCAACCTAAGAAATTGAACGGTTGCATCAACTCGCAGATTGTGTCAATATGTGAAATACTTGTTCTATATTTCGGCACAAATAGCATGGCAAAACTCAAAATTTCCGCCTCGGAAATGGTACGCTCGGCGCGTCGTCGAATCGAGGAGATCGAAACCGCCGACCTGATCGAAATGCTGAACGATCCCGACGTCGTGATCGTCGACATCCGCGACATTCGCGAGCGCCAACGCACCGGCGCGATTCCCGGTTCAGTCCACGCGCCCCGTGGCATGATTGAGTTCTGGGTCGACCCCGACAGCCCGTACCACAAGGAAGTCTTTGCGCAAGAGGGCAAGAAATACGTCTTCCACTGCGCCTCCGGCTGGCGTTCGGCTCTTACGGTCGCCACACTCCAGGACATGGGCTTTGACGCTGCTCACCTGAAAGAGGGCTTCTCCACTTGGGCAGAAAAAGGCGGCCCCATCGAACCGATTGAGAAGAAATAGTCAGGTCCGACTGATCTTGGCTGTTACACTGTTGGCGGCATGGGCAACAAGCGAACCCAGCCAGTCTGGTCCCTTCTCAGGCATATTCACATCTGGAAGAGATACCCCAAGGGCTGCGATGGCCTCTCCAGACGGGAGTGTGACCGCTGCGCCGAAGCTCAGAATACGCTCGCGAAATTCACCGCGATCGATGGCAAAGCCGCGCCGCAAGGTTTCTTCCATATCAGCATCGAGATCGGTCAGGTTCGTGCGCGTCAGCTCAGTATGCCGGCTCAACTGGCCGCTGACCTGCGGGCGCAGAACCGCGTAGTTCTTGGCCAAGATCGCCTTTCCGGTTCCGACACAATGGATCGGCGCGGAGCCGCCAATCGGGTTCCATGACCGAATAGGTTTCGGACTGTCCAGCTTGTCGATGTAGATCACCATCAGGTTTTCAGGCACGGCAAGGTAAATCGCCTCACCGGTTTCCCGCGACAGATATTTCATCTCCGGACCGGCCAGTTCACGCAGATTCAGGTTGTCCAGCAGTGCGCGCCCAATCTGCCAAGTCTTAAGCGTGGCGGCATATGTCTTGTCTGGTTTGCGTTTGACGTATCCCAGTGCCGTCAAAGACTGCAAAAGCCGAAAAGTATTCGACTTGGTCAGTTCCAATGACTTGGACAGCTCCGTGACGCCCATACTGGCGTTAGAACCCGCCAGCGTTTCAAGAATGGACAGCCCCTTCGACAGAGTTGAATCAATCTTTGGTTCCTTCGTCTCTGAAATCAGCCCGTCCTCCCGTTATTTTCGTGCTTTATGCCTTGCCATCGACCCCATTGAAAAGGGCTGGCGGTCTGTGCACGGCCACCTCCGGCGGTTGCCCTTCGAACTTCCGAACGGAAACCCGCGCCGAATGGGCCGCCGGCGATTGCGACAACGAAGAGGTGCGCTGGTCATGTGTCAAAGCTTTTGGGTTGCCGTGTCGGTCCCGCATCTGTTGCGCATCGAAATCCGGGTCCCACCAGGCGCCCGTCCACAGGAATACACAGCCCTGGCGAACCTCGTCGGTGACCCGTGCCCCGAAGAGGCATCGCCCGCGACTGTTAAACAGCTCCACAACGTCGCCATCGTGAATACCAAGTGGCGCAGCGTGACCTGGATGGATCAAGACCGGCTCACGGCCTTTGATCTTTTGGCCGAGGCTGCAGGCGCCATTGTCCAAATGGCCGTGCAGTCGGGTCTTGGGCTGGTCGAAGAGCAAATAGAAATCGCCTTCACCCGCATCCAGGTCGCGCGGCGGAGACCAAACGGTATGACCGAGGCAATCCTCAAGATCGAACGAGGCAAGCATTTCCGAAAAGATCTCGATACGTCCGCTCGGCGTTGGCAAAGGGTTTGCGTCCGGATCTGTTCGGAAATCCGACAGAAATATCTGATTGGGTGAAGGATCAGACAGCATCACCACGTCACTTGCCATGAACGCCTCCCAATCCGGAAGCGTCTGACCATAGGCCAACGCTGCTCTCCGAGTCTGCTCCCAGATCGCATCTAATCACTCTTCCGATGTACGACCTTCCGAGAAGGCCTCAAGCGCGTTCATCCGCTTTGCCAAGTTGCAATAGATGTCATACTCTACCCGCGCCTCTCCCGGCGGCTGCGTCAGTTCATGCATTAGGATCAACCCGTCGTCTGACTTGCCTGCGCCAAAATCACGCCGCTCCTGTGCCGCCGCGACCGGCAGCGCGATATCGGCATGGCGCGCGGTCACGGTCCAGTTGATGTAGTTGACGATCACGGTCTCAGGCATCTGAAAAGCCGCGTGCAAGCGGTTCAGATGCTGGTGGTGGTGAAACGGATTTCCACCCGCCCACCAGACAAGTCGCGCGTCGGGCCTCTTCAGCGTTGTGTTCCATCCGTGTGACGACGACCAGATCCGCGCCTTTATCGACGCGCTCCACCATTTTGGCATCGGCGTCAGCCGGGGTGGCTACGAAAGTATCGTCCTACCGATCAAACCTGTCCGCAGTGCAGACACCTGGAACGAAGACGGCCAGCTTGTCCGCTTCAACATCAGTCAGGAGCAGGTGCAGTCCCTCAAAGACGATCTTGCCGACGCACTGTCTCTTCTCAACACATGACCAAAACCATCGGAGCCGCTTGCTAATGCCGATCAACAAGACCGATCACATCGCAAACGGGGGCCAAACCCTTGAACAAGGCGTTGCCGCCATGTCCGATGCGCTCGGCGTCGAAGTCCCGCGCGGAGGTAAACATGATAAGATGAGCACCCACAACTGCCTTATGCAGGCCGGAAACGAGAACTTCTTTGAACTGATCGCCATCGACGCCGAAGCGTCGGCACCGGGGCGCACCCGCTGGTTCACGCTTGATGATCCGGCGACACAAGCACGACTGTCCGAGCGCCCCTGCGCTTTGTGCTGGGTAGTGAACACGGATGACCTCCATGGCGCCATCGCCGCCAGCCCGGTCGATCTGGGCGAAGTCGTCGACTTCGCACGCGGCGACCGAACGTGGCGCCTGACTGTCCCGGAGGACGGAAGCCTGCCGATGGGCGGCCTCCTCTCTGCCTTCATCGAATGGTCGCCCGGACCACACCCCAGCACGGGCCTGCAAAACCTCGGCGTCACGCTGAAGAGAGTGCATTTGTGCCACCCTGACCCGTCGACGCTCAGGGCGACTTTGGCAGCGCTCTGCATCGAACATTTGGCCCAGATCCACGAGGGCCCGGAGGCGCTATCTTTCGAGCTGGAAGCGCCCCAGGGCTATCGTCACGCTCAACTGACAGTACCGACCGCGCGAAAGGAAAGCCGACCGCTGGTTCATCTGTAGTAGGCTCTCTTTCTTTTGGCGGACTCTACTGTTCGGAGATCGCCATTCTGCCTGTCAGATACTCCCCGTACCGGCCGAGAGAGAAAATGGACCCCCGGTAAATCAGCGCCACAAAGATGTAGCCCTCCAGATAATACGATGCCCATTCGCCGGTGCCGAAGGCTGCCTTGGCAAACGCCATGATGTAAAAAACCGATGATGATCACCGTGGCCGTCTTTTTGAACGTGATGACCACTATGTTTATCGTCGATGGCAGGGCGTGACGGAAAACCTGGGACAGCACGATACGTCCGAGCGTTTGCCAATATGACAGCCCCAAAGCCGCGCCCGCTTCAAACTGCCCCTTTGGAATCGCCTGCCCCCCGGAAAACCTCCGCCTGATAGCAGGCGAAGAAAAGGGAAAAGGCAATGATCACACGCCAGATCTTATCCCCTTCCAGCCAGCTTGGCAGAATGATCGGAATGAAAACGGCAGCGGTGAAGAGCGTCACAAGCAGCGGCAGGGACCGCACGAAGTCGATCAAAACAACCGCGAAAACGTTTAAAATGGCATCTCTGACCGGCGCATCAGCGCAAGTCCACGCCCCATCGGCATCCCTATGAGGACGACGGACGAGAACAAGAACGGGGTGAGTGATAGCCCGCCCCACCCGTCGGTCATAACTTGCTGAAAGCCAAATAGGCTACCTTCCATCAAAAGGTAGTAGGTCGCGAAACCAACAATCCACAGCGTGACGATGCGGCTGGCCGTCCACATTGGTGGCGCGCAGGACAACACGACTGTTGCAATGATTTCACTGGCTACCGGCGTTGATCGAAAGGATAGAGGCCGAACAGGCGCCCGCCCGGGTTCCTTTACCGCATTGATCGACATTTTCCGCCGACCAGACTGCGCGCAGGATCGCGCAATCAAACAAGGACCACGCCAGCCAGATCAGGATGCCAAAGACAAGCACCGTCAGTGCCGTGTCGGTGGCCGAGGAAAACGCCCGTTTGCGAAGTGTCGCGCCAATGGATGCCGTTGGTCTGGGAGTTGCTGCCGCAGAGATCTCGGTCATGTCAGTGCGCCTTCAGTTTCATGCGAGCGTTTAGCCAGTTGGTAAAGGCGCCAAGGCAGCCGTCAGCTTCAGGATCGCTACAAGGCACGCAAGGTCAGCGAAGCTGTCCAGAGAGAGCTTCGGTTTTCACCACAACCCGGTGCGTTTCCAGATGCCTGCCTAAACGATTATTGCGGTGCCGCCTGTCTGAAAGCGGGTAACGCCTGACATACAGCTTCAACGGATCTAATGCGGTCGCATTGGCTGTAGTCTACGCACCAGCGATTGGCATTATATAGCTGGGGTATCAGGCAGATATCGGCGAGGCCCAAGCTTTCGCCGGTGGTGAAGGGTGCCTGTTCGAAGCGCTCAAGCGTGGTCTCAAAAGCGGCCAGCGCCGGCGCAATGAAGTGTCGCATCCAGTTGGTGCAAGCGGGGTCTTGACCGCCCGTGGCATGTCCTGTCACGGACAGATTGCAGACCGGATGCAGATCGATGGCAATGATATAGGCCAGGGCCTGCGCCTTTGCTCGTTTGATAGGATCGTCAGGCAGGAGGCTCAGACCATGCGTTGCATCGAGATAGTCGAGGATCGCCAGCGATTGCGTAAACCGCTGGCCGTCAATGTCGAGGACAGGGACAAAGCCCTGCGGATTGCGGGAAATGTGATCGGGGCGTTTGTGCTCTTTCTCAAGCAGATCGACCTGTTCAATCCGATAATCGACACCCGCGAGGTTGAGCCCGATGCGGACCCGGTAACTCGCTGAGGACTTCGGATAGTCCCAGAGAACGACCTTGCTCATTTTGCGGCCACCAAGGCAGCGCGGAGCACCTCGCGGTCGCCGATGTGGTTGGCCAGTATCAGGATCAGGCGGGCATTCAGGGCGTCGCTTTCGGCCTTGCTTAGATGCTCATGTGCTTCCAGAAGCTCCTGATAGAAGTCATCAGGGTCATGAATATTGGGATCAAGCGTTAGGCTCATACCAAGGTCTCTCCTGTCGCGGTGATCAATGCGCGTTCAATGGCTGCGGCATCGAAGGCTGGCCAGCGCGCCACGACGTGCTGGTCTGGGCGGATCAGATAGATCGCGCCCAGAGACGACCCCATGTAGCGGGCGCGCAGTTCAGGTGACAGGTCGGTGAGGTGCAACAGCCGCGTTTCAATCGCCTCAAGACGGACAGGTTCTACCGCGATCTCGCCCAATGCTAATAGCGTGAAGCCGCCGGTCAGATTACCCAGCAGAAAACCATCACCCACGGGTGCATCCGGGCACGGCGCGCCGGGCCGAGAGACCGCAGGCCCTTGGAGAGCGTCCTCACCAAACAAGGGGAAACCATCGTAAACACTTGGCACAGAAAGCCTGCCTGAGTTCACCAGCGGTCGCGCGAAAGATGCGCGAGCGGCCAAATCCAAAACAGCATTGCGGAAGATCTGGCTGATCTCCGTTTTGGGCGTCATGAAGTCCGTGGCGCGCGTGGAGTTTAGAATGTTCTCATCCGCCGCATGTTCGCGCTCGGCTGCATAGCTGTCGAGCAATGCCTGATCGCTGATGCCCTTGCACACCAGGTCCAGCTTCCAGGCGAGGTTTTCGGCATCCTGTACGCCGGAATTGGCGCCGCGCGCGCCGAAGGGGGAGACTTGGTGGGCGCTGTCGCCGGCAAAAAGCACACGGCCATGGCGAAAGCGCTGCATCCGGCGGCATTGAAAGGTGTAGATCGAAGTCCATTCCAGATCGTATTCCGGCACTGTGCCGGATTGAGACGAGAGCATGGCATCAACGCGAGAGCGGATGCGCTCTGGTTCCATCTCCCTTTCGCGGTCAATCTCCCACCCCAGTTGGAAGTCGATCCGCCAGATGTCGTCGGGTTGTTTGTGCAACAGCGCCGATTGGCCTGCGCCCTCAAAGGGCGGCTCGAACCAGAACCACCGCTCGGTCGGGAAGTCGGCCTTCATCTTGACGTCTGCGATCAGGAAGTTGTCCTCAAAAACACGCCCTTCAAAGCTAAGGCCGAGCATCTCGCGCGTGGGCGATCGTGCACCGTCACAGGCGATGAGCCAATCAGCATCCAGCCGATATAGCCCTTCAGGTGTGTCGACCTCAATCGTGACGAGATCCTCCTGCTGTGTGACGCCCGTGACCTGGTTGCGGCCGCGGATTTCGATGGGCGCGCCATTGGCCTGAGCGGTCTCTATGGCCTCGAAGAGGGACTTCTCGAAGTAGGGTTGTTGCAGGTTGATAAAAGCGGGGTTGAGGTGACCGTCTTCAGGCAGGAGATTGAACTCAAAGATCTTGCCCTGCCCATGAAACACCTTACCGACATTCCAGACCACACCCTTGTCGACCATCTTCTGCCCCGCGCCGAGCCGCGTGGCGATGTCAAGCGTGCGCTTGGCAAAACAGATCGCCTTGGAGCCGAGACCTGCACCTTCATGGTCGTCAAGAACCAATGCGGGCGTGCCGCGTTGGCCCAGATCAAGCGCCAGCGCCAGACCCACGGGGCCTCCGCCAACGATTACGACAGGGTGGCGCTGAACGGGTCCAGACTGACCAGCCACTCGGGCATAGGGGTAGAGGTCAAAGACCGTCTCGTAGCGGGTTGCGACCATCAGCTCAACCTTGCAAAGCGGCCCACATCTCAAGATCGCGTTTGTCGGTCCAGATGCGGGGATGGGCGATGCCGCAGGCCTCGTCATGGGCGCGGGCGACATTGAACGGCAGGCAATGCTCATAGATGGCGTAGTCTTTGAACTTGGGATCGCAGGCATGGCGTACCGCATCCCAGGCTTCTTTCAGAGAGCCGCCCCGGGCAGCGACGCGCGCGGCAGGCTTGTAAGTTGAGTTGACAAAGTCTCGGGTGCTTTCGATAGCGCGATCCACCGCCTCTTTGCCAATGAGGGCTCCGCCACGACCGGGGGCGATGGCGGCCACCTCATGGGCTTTGATCGCGTCGAGCGTATTGCTCCAATCGGCGAAATGCCCGTCGCCACAGTAACACGCCGAATGATCTTCGACGATGTCGCCGGTGAACATGACGTTTTCATCCGGCACATGTATCACCGCGTCTCCTGCTGTATGCGCCCGACCGATGTGTTTGATATCGACGCGGCGTTTGCCCAGGTAGACGGTCATGGCGTCAGAGAATGTTGTCGTCGGCCAGGTGAGACCAGGGATGCTCTCATGCCCTTTAAAAAGACGTGGAAAGCGCTGAAATTCGCTGTCCCAGTCCTCCTGACCCCGCTCGGCCACCATGGCGCGGGCGGCGTCCGACATGATGATCTGATCCGCACCATAGGCGCTGGCGCCCAACACGCGGACAGCATGGTAATGCGTGAGGACCAAATGGCTGATGGGCTTGTCTGTCACGGAGCGGACCTTTTCGATCACTTTTTCCGCCAAACGCGGCGTGGCCTGCGCCTCGACGATCATAACGCTGTTGTCGCCGATGATGACGCCCGAGTTGGGGTCGCCCTCGGCTGTGAAGGCCCAAATGTCACGCCCCACCTCGTCAAATGTGATTGTCTTCTCGGTCATGTCGCCTTGAGAGGCGAAGGCTTTGGTCACGGCTTTGTTCCTTCGTCTGGTGTTTTAACGGCTGGCAGGATAGTGCCGGTGCAGGTACCGAAGCCGATCTGATAGCCTTCGCCTTTGGCTGCGCCTGTCAGGGTGAGCGTGTCTCCGTCCTCAATGAAGTTGCGCGTTTCACCGGTTTTGAGCGTGAGCGGCGCCTTGCCGCCCCAGGTCAGTTCCAGAAGACTGCCCCCCTCATGTTTTTCGGGGCCCGAGATGGTACCAGAGCCCAAGAGATCGCCGGTGTTCATCCCACAACCGGAACTGGTGTGATGGGCCAGTTGCTGTGCCGCAGAATAATACATTTCTTTGTAATTGGTGCGCGCGATGGTCGTCGCAGGCTGATCCGCCGGGGCCATCGTGACCGCCAGGTCGATGTCATAGAGCATCGGACCCGGCTCATGCAGATAGGGTAAAAGGTCCTTTTCGCGCGCAGGCGTCGAAATGCGGAAGGGTTCCAGCGCTGCCTTGGTCACAATCCAGGGGCTGATCGATGTCGCGAAGGCCTTGGCCTGGAAGGGGCCAAGGGGCTGGTATTCCCAGGCTTGGATGTCGCGGGCAGACCAATCGTTAAGCAAAACATAGCCAAAAATCATGTCGTCCGCCTCGGCCACGCTGACGGGCCAACCCATTTGCGATGGCGTGCCGACAATGGCACCCATCTCCAACTCGATATCGAGCCGTTTGCAGGGACCGAAAGAGGGCATATCGGCATCGGGTGCTTTGGTCTGGCCGCAAGGCCTTGTGATCTGAGTCCCCGATACCACCACGCTGGACGCGCGCCCGTTGTAGCCAATGGGGATGTGCTGCCAATTGGGCGGCAGGGCGTTTTCGGGACCCCGGAACATCGTGCCCACATTCTTGGCGTGGTGTTTTCCAGCGTAGAAGTCAGTGAACTCAACCACCTTGAGCGGCAGGTGGAGCGTCACTTGCGCCATCGGCACCAGATGGGCGGTGATAGCGTTTTGCGTCGCCTGCTCCACGCCTTCGAGGAGCAGCCCGGCTAGCCGGGTTCGATAGGTCGCCCAGGCCGCGGGCCCCAGCGCCATGAAGTCGTTCCAGTTGGGCGCGCCGAGCACATCCGCGTCCTCGTCAGCGCGCAAGAGCCCCGCAGCCTCCAGCCCCGTTGCGTCGATGATCTGGTCGCCGAGTGCAACGCCACATCGCAGCGCGCCATGGCCAACGGAGAAAACGCCATAAGGCAAGTTGTTAAGCGGAAAGGGTGTGTCCGGCGCGTTCGCCGAGGCCACCCAGCTTTTCAGTAATGGCATTTTTGCTTCCTATTTGCGGCCGGGCGTCCCGTCGAATTTCTTTTCAAGCGAGGTCCAGCAATCGATATAATCGTCCTGAAGCGGCGCTTCCTTTGCAGCGAATGCCGTGAGGTGCTGGGGAAAACGCGTTTCGAACATAAAGGACATCGTGTTCTCCAACTTGTTTGGCCCCAGGTTTGACATGCTTGCCTTTTCAAAGGCATCGCGGTCTGGGCCATGCGGCAGCATCATGTTGTGAAGGCTCATGCCGCCGGGTACGAAACCCTCTTCCTTTGCGTCGTATTGGCCGTAGATGTTACCCATTAGCTCCGACATGACGTTTTTGTGGTACCAGGGCGGGCGGAAGGTGTCTTCCGCGACCATCCAGCGCTCGCGGAAGAGCACGAAGTCGATATTGGCCGTGCCCTCGACGCCCGAGGGCGCGGTCAACACCGTGAAGATGGAGGGGTCAGGATGATCAAAGAGGATCGCGCCGACCGGGCAAAACGTCTTTAGGTCGTATTTGCACGGCGCGTAATTGCCGTGCCAAGCAACAACATCCAGTGGGCTATGTCCAATCTGCGTTCGATGAAAGCCGCCGCACCATTTGACGGTAACAGTTGAGTTCACCTCGCGATCTTCAAAGGCTGCCACCGGCGTCTTAAAATCGCGCGGATTTGCAAGGCAGTTCGCCCCAATCGGGCCGCGCCCAGGCAAATCGAACTTTTGCCCGTAATTCTCGCAGACAAATCCACGACATGGCCCCTCCAGCACCTCGACGCGATAGACAAGGCCGCGAGGAAGGATCGCGATCTCCTGGGGCTCCAGATCGATCACCCCAAGCTCGGTCGCAAAGCGCAAGCGGCCCTGTTGAGGAACAACCAGCAGCTCACTGTCAGCGGAGTAGAAATAGCTGTCCACCATGCTTTCGGTGACCAAGTAGATATGAGACGCCATGCCAACCTGCGTGTTCACATCCCCCGCCGTGGTCATGGTGCGCATGCCGGTGATCCAATCGAGCCCCTCACCCGCTTCTAACGGGTTCCAACGGTATTGGCCCAGAGAGATGATATCCGCGTCCATATGGGGCGCCGATTTCCAGTGCGGCATGTCGATCTTTTCAAACCGATGCACGTGTTTCACTGAAGGGCGGATGCGATAGCACCACGTCCGCTCTGGCCCGGGCGCGGTAAAGGCAGTACCCGAAAGCTGCTCACCATAAAGGCCGTAGTTGCAGCGCTGCGGCGAGTTCATGCCTTCGGGCAGCGCAGCCGGCAAAGCTTCGGTCTCAAAATCGTTTCCCCAACCGGGCATATAGCCTGGATGGGTGCCAACACCCGTCGCTGCCATCTGCAAATCCAAACTGGCGATGTCCTTGTTCATGGGTTAGTCCTCTTTGAAACTATCGAAACCTTATTGGTTACTTTTGTAACTAACAACAAGAAAAGCGCCGCCGATGACAAAACCGACCAACTTCGACCTGCGCGACTTCATGCCCTATCTGCTCAACCAGGCCGCCGACGCGACCAGCCGCGAGTTTGAACCGACCTACAAAGCAAAGTATAGAATGCTGCGCACCGAATGGCGGGTGCTCTTTCACCTCGGACACTATGGTAGAATGACCGCGAAAGAGATCTGCGACCGAGCCCAGATTCACAAAACTAAAGTCAGCCGCGCCGTCTCTGCACTGGAGCAGAAGCGGTTCCTCCGCCGAAAAGAACAACCAGAGGATCGCCGCCACGAAACGTTGTCGCTCACCGCCTCCGGCCAGAGCGTATTCGCCACGCTCGTGGAAGATGCGCAACGGTTCGATGCCGCGCTGATGACCGAATTCACCGAGCAGGAAGCAAACCAGATGCGTGCGTTCCTCATTCGAATAGCGAAGCTCTGACCATCATGCCCCGAGATAGGCACGTTCCAGAATTGTACGGAATATCTTGAGTTGGCGAGTAAGCCGTCGAACCGGATGCGGCCTTGCGAGAGCAAATAGTGGCGTTCGGCGACATCCAGAGTCAATTGTGTGAACTTCTCGATCAGAAGTATACCTGTCTATGCTTCCAAACTTTTGGGACACAGCAACACACTCGTAACGCAAGATGCGTATCAACGCGCACGGCCTGCCCATGAGAACAGACATCACGCTAGGGCACCTCAAGTAGTCGGCAAGATTCGCTTGGGTTAGTTGAATGTCCAAACGCTGCTTCATTAGGCTTCGCGAAACATCTGCGACGTGTTAGATTGGTGGTGTTTTTGTTTAACTCATTTATCTTCGATGCCGCGTTGCCAGCATCCACTTTGGATTTGGAGAAATTTTATGGGTCAGGTTCTTGATAGAGTTGCAGCGGTTTCTGCAATTTGAGGAGAACGAAATGGATTACTTTGTGGGTTTGGATGTGTCACTCGGGTTAGTGGCGGTCTGTGTAATTTGTTCGTCGTCAGGGATCTTGGGACAGATTGCTGCGTGAGCTAAGAGAGGGTCTGGCGCATCTGTTTGGTTTGATTATGCGGCGGATTTGCGGTGAAGCAAGCGTCGCGTTTCGTTGGTCTTCTGTTTGATCTTTTCTCGGTGTCTCAGAATGGTTTGTCCGCGTCCGAAGTAGACCTCGGCCGGGGTGAGGTTCTGCAGGCTCTCGTGGTAGCGCCGGTGGTTGTCGTGGTCGACGAAGGCATTGATCGTTTGCCTGAGAGCGCCAGGCAGGTAGTGGTTTTCCAGCAGGATGCGGTTCTTCGGGGTCTGGTGCCAGCGCTCGATCTTGCCTTGGGTTTGCGGGTGATACCTTCCGCCCATCGATAAAGTGCAGGTCATGACGCGGCGCGGTCCGCGCTACCGACCGGTTATCGCCCGCAAAGCGCCCAAGGCGTTTGAGGAGTTCCCGCAGTATGCCACGGGAGAAGGTCTGTTCGTTGAAAAGGGGTTCACAAAATGATGCAGCTATTTGCGAGCGATCTTGCCCTTCATCAGCGCATCAATGTCGAGGTCAGGAAAACCGCGCGATGAATTCCTCGCGCAAATCTTCGCTTTCGCTCTGCATGAAAAGACTGTGTTTGTAGAGCGTCTCGGTGCCACCCTTCATGGCGGCTTCTGTGCTCAGCATACGCAGCACGTAGGCGACCGTCGCATGATCGAGGCCTGCCATAAGCGCTGTGTCTGCGCGCAGGCTCATATCGTGCAGCAATCCATTCTGAAGTTCAGTTAAATCCGGGGGTTTTGTCATGGGGTCTTTCTCCGACGAAATTGATGATAAAAAGCAACTATCTCTTGTACCAGACCACGAGAAATCGACGCAAATTTCGGATCATGATGAGATGCGTCTGCGCATCGCGGGTCTGCCGAACGAGACCGATCGGGCTGTGTGCGAGGCGCGGCTCGTCAATCTCGAAGAACATGTCGATCTATCAGCCCGCGCGTACGCAATGGCCGAAGCGCGCTACGTCGATAAGCACGTTGAACCGTTCCCGGAACTAAGGCCGGAGCTGGTTCCAGACAGCCGCACTTACGAACAACGGGTTGAGGACGCCAAAGCAGGGTTTGCGCAATCGGAGCGTGGGATAGAGCTCCAGACCATGCGTGACGAGCGCCGCGACAAGCTCTGGCAAAATCTTGAAACCTTTGTGGATAGTTTTACGCCGGAGAAAGCCGATCGTGACGAGCCCGATCAGAGCGTTGAAATCGACAAGACAACTGATCGGCTCAACGTCACGTTTGAGAGGATGACGCGGCACTAGATGTGCGCGCAAGTCATTATGAAAAAACAATAATTATTGTGAACATATTCCTATTTGTGATATGTTCATGGATTGTTCTTTTGCGCCCTTGGGGTGGCGCGAAAGAACTTCACTTCCATCACCCCAATCAGAAAGGAGGTTCAACATGGACCAACGAAGCGAAAAGAGGCAACCTCTGACCACCTTGCGCAATTGCGCGCTCAAAGCCACCATCTGGGAAAACGAAAACAATAAAGGCGCGGTGTTCCACACCGTAACTTTTGCCAGAACCTACGAAGACAAGGATGGACGTCTGCAAGACAGCCATTCTTTTTCCCGTAGCGAGCTCTTGCGGGTCGCTAAGCTCGCCGACAGGTCGGACGATCTGATCGAAGACCGCCGTCGTAAGCTGGCGGTCGAGCGCACACAGGACCAGGCACCGTCCCAGGAGGGACGGTCTGATCGGTTTCACAACCAGTCCTATGGACGCAATGGCCCGGGCCTGGAGCGCTGAACTGTGAAGACTGACAAGACGAGCGGCGCAAAGCCACGCGCCGCTCTGTCTCTCATTACATATCCGAGCCGGAAAGGATGCCGCTATGGCTGACGACAATGACGTTAAACTGCACGGGTGCGATGATCCGGACAGGCTCGTGGCGCGCTATGGTGAGTTGCTGGAGGCCTCTACGCCCGAAGATCAAAAGGCGATCATTCTGCGCGCACTCTGGGTGATAATGCAGGGTTTTGTTGATCTGGGTTTTGATGTTGGTCCTGAGGATAAGTTTCACCCGAAATGCGACAGCGGCATGAATGAGGTGATAGACTATATTTGTCGCGATGAGATCAATGCAGGTCCAGCGGCACATCCATCACCAACCAGCCGAAAGGAGCCGACATGACTGCACCACCAACACAATAACAAGCCGTGATCTACTGCCGTGTCAGTTCCAAAGCGCAGGAAACCGAAGGGCACGGGCTGCAAAGCCAGGAAACGCGGTGTCGTCAATATGCCGCAGCCAAAGGTTATGCTATTGCCGCTGTCTTTCCTGACATCATTACCGGCGGCGGGGACTTCATGCAGCGCCCCGGTCTGGTGGCGCTTCTATCGATTCTGGATGCGCAGCCTAACGAAGATTTTGTCGTGATCTTCGACGATCTCAAACGCTACGCGCGGGACACGGAGTTTCATCTTCGTCTGCGCCGGGAGATGGAAAAGCGCGGGGCAAAGCGTGAATGTTTGAACTTTAAGTTTGAAGACACGCCAGAGGGCGAGTTCTTCGAAACGATCATGGCGGCGCAAGGTCAGCTCGAGCGCAAGCAGAACGGCAGACAAGTGGCGCAGAAGATGAAAGCGCGAATGGAAAACGGCTACTGGATCCACAATGCGCCCGTCGGATACCGTTATGAGATCATCAAGGGGCACGGCAAGGTGCTGGTCCCGCATGCCCCCTTTGATGAAATCGTGCGCGAGGCATTCGAAGGCTACGCGTCGGGGCGGTTTCAGACGCAGGCAGAAGTGAAGCGTTTTTTGGAAGGCTTTCCGGATTTTCCGTTCAACAAGAGAGGTCTGGTTCGCCAGCAACAAGTCACACGCCTACTGAGCAACTCTGTCTACACGGGACATATTTGCTCTGAGACCTACGGGATCAGTTGGCTCAAAGGCCGCCACGACGCTTTGGTCTCGATAGATGTGTTCGACAAAGTACAGAAACGCCGTGCTGGTACGGCGAAGGCCCCCAAACGCGCGAATATCGGCGATGACTTTGCACTGCGCGGTATTGTGACGTGCGGCGGTTGTGATGTGCCCCTCCGCTCGTCTTTATCAAAGGGACGGTCTAGGTACTATGCTTACTGTCTTTGCCAATCCAAGACCTGCGATGACTATGGCAAGTCGATAGCGCGGGATCAGATCGAGGGTGAAGTGGGTGCTTTGCTGAAAGAGCTCCAGCCGACGCAAAGCCTGTTTGCAGTTGCCTGTGCGATGTTCCGAGATTTGTGGAACGCGAGAGCGGAGCAGATGAAAGAGATTCGGAAAGCGACAAAAACCCAGCTTCGCACACTCGAAAGACAAAGGGACAGTATCGTCACCAGACTCCTAGAGACGAGTGACTCTGCCGTCATATCCGCCTATGAGGAGAAACTCAGCGGGCTTGCAAGAGAGCAGCCGCGGTTACGCGATCAGATCGCCAATCAGAGCATCCCAAAAGACAGCTTTGAAGAAAAACTAGAACCGGCCCCGAAATTCCTCGCAAGCCCTTGGAAAATATGGGAAAGTGACAGTATTGATATGCGTCGTTTAGTGCTGAAACTGGTGTTTGCGGACCGTATTTCTTACCATCGGGATAAGGGAGATAGAACCGCCGAAACGACATTACTTTTCAAGGCGTTAAGGGGGTTTTTGACCCCGGAAGTCCCTTTTGGTGCGGTCGAGAAGACTCGAACTTCCACTCCGGTTAAGGAACAGCGACCTCAACGCTGCGCGTCTACCAATTCCGCCACGACCGCACGTCTAGGCTTGATGGCAGGGTCATAGCGACGTCGCAGCGCGATGCCAAGAGGCATTTGGCAACAAAAACGCCCGCGCGAAATGCGCGGGCGTTCTTTAAGGAAGCGCTGTCAGTCGTTGACAGAGAATGTTGGGATCGCCGAGACCGGCTGAATGGTCTCGGGCGCCGCGCTGGACGACGAATTCGTTCCAAGGCTCAGCGATGCCTTGCGCAGCAATTCCGTCCGTTCTGGCTGACCGGGTGCAAAGACCGCTTCGGCCCCGCTGTCAACCGCCCGCAGGCTGTCTTCATACCAGACACGCGCCATATCTGTCCGCTGCGCCGTGCCAAAGCCCTGCGCCAGATGGTGCCCCATCAGCTCTCCATACACGCCCTGACCCATTGCATGCAGCAGAAGCGCCGAACCAAGTGCGACATCCATGTCATCAGTGCGGTAGCCCACGCCAAGACAAATGCGCGCTGTACCCTTGAGCTGCGCGGGGCTCATGCCTGTGGTCAGGATGAAGTTGCTGACATCTGCTTTCACCTCATTCATAGATTTGAGCGAGAGTGCAGCCACATGTTCTTTCATCGCCGGGCCGAAACCTTCGCATTGATCGGCGACCTGGGTGGGCGTGAAGCCTGTAACTTTACCAATCAGCTTTTCACTGTCAGCGATCGCATAAGTACGGGCCAGGCAGAATTGCTCGTTGAGCGCCTGTTGCGGATCCGTCATCTGCGCCGCTGTTGTGAACCCGCCATTCGAGTTCGTTAAAAGCGAAACGGTGTTGCAGTGTGAGGCAAGCGATTGTTGCGCCCCACCACCGAGGAAGTTTGGCAGCGCGGCTTTGGCTTGCGCTGTTGGCGCAGCTGGCGTTTCGGCCACACTGGGTGCTGCAGCCACAACCGTGGTTGTCGTCGTTGTTCCGACAGGCGGGACGGCTGGCTGTGGCGTCACAACAACCGTTGTCTGGGGCACCACAGCCGTGGGTGCCTGCTGGCCAGCAAGTTCCGAACGATACGTCTTTAGCAGCCCACGCGTTCCATCGGGGTTCGCTGCGATTTGCTGGTTGGTCGCATATCCGCCAGCTTGGGCCCGGTTATAGGACGTGATCAGCAGATTTTGCTCATATGGCGTCAGCTGGCCTGTCGCAGGATACCCCATATAGGCCTGATATGTTGAAATGGCCGAGCGCGACCGCTTGCCCAACTGACCATCGACCGTGCCTGCGTTGAACCCGAAATAGTTCAAAGAGGCTTGGATCTCCCTTCCCTCCTGCGTCGATGGCAGGCGTGGACGGTAAGACTTGCGATATGTTTTGCGGTACGTCGTGCGCTGTTTTTTCCGCTGCGCCTCTTTCGTTGCGGCATGCCCCACGATGCCACCGATTAGTGCGCCCGCAATGAAATCACCTGCATCCGCCTTCACTGGCTCTACGGGAACAACGGCGACTGAAACCGCCAACACCGACACGGCAATTGATTTGTAAAACATCCTTAACCCTCCAAAAATATCTGGCTAATAGTAACTTTATCACCCATCAGCGATTTGGGTAGCAAAAACTTGGTGAATGGCTAAATATGGCGCATGGAAAATGAACCCTCCGTAGTCGAGGTCGATATTGTCTCGGACGTGATGTGCCCATGGTGCATCGTAGGCTACAAACAACTCGAACAAGCCCTTGGTTTGACAGGGTTTGGTGCCCAGGTTCGCTGGCATCCTTTCGAGCTGAACCCGAACATGTCTCGCGAAGGGCAAAATCTGGCTGAGCATATTACAGAGAAGTATGGTGCAAGCCCGGAACAATCTGCCCAGAATCGGGAACATCTCAGAACATTGGGGCAAAGTCTCGGAATCACATTCGATTTCTCGCCGGAAAGCCGCATTGTGAATACGTTTGCGGCCCACCAACTCTTGGATTTCGCACTCAGCCAGGGCAAACAGCATCCCTTAAAGCTGGCCCTGTTCGAGGCACATTTCACGCAGCAACGCGATGTCTCGGACCACACGGTACTTTTGGATGTTGCAGCCTCGGTTGATCTTCCGGTCGAGGAGGCACGCGAGGTGCTTGAGACCGGCGCACTTGCCGAAACTGTGCGCGAAAAGCAGGCATTCTGGACCGAACGAGGGATCTCTGGTGTGCCGTCCATGATCTTTGATGCGAAGTATCTCGTCACAGGTGCTCAAGGCGCCCGAAACTACGCCGAAATCCTGCGTCAAACGGTTGCCGAGGCCGCGTGACTGAATGGATCACTACGCCCGGCCTGACGGATTACCGCAAGGCAGAGGCATGGATGGAGGCGCGGGCCGAGGCGATTGCCGACGGCCAAGCAGAAGAATGTATCTGGCTCCTGGAGCATCCTCCCCTTTACACTGCTGGTACATCCGCAAAGCATGAAGATCTCATAGACGACCGGTTTCCAGTCTTTCAAACCCGGCGCGGCGGCCAATTCACGTATCACGGACCGGGACAGCGAATTATCTATGTGATGCTTGATGTGGCGCGACGCGGACGCGACGTGCGCAGGTTCGTGCACGACCTTGAGGCTTGGGTAATTGCCACGCTTGCGCAATTCAACGTGTCCGGTGAGATCCGCGAAAACCGTGTTGGCGTTTGGGTGCAACGTCCAGAAAAGCCTTTATTAAGCAATGGGCTGCCTGCAGAAGATAAAGTCGCTGCGATCGGTATCCGACTGCGCAGATGGGTGAGTTTTCATGGGATCAGCATAAATGTCGAACCGGACCTCAGCCACTTTGAAGGGATCGTCCCCTGTGGCATCCGTGACCATGGTGTCACAAGTCTGGTAGATCTGGGCTTGCCGGTCGCAATGCATGACCTGGACCTCGCCCTCCGCGAGACGTTTGATCAAGTGTTCGCTCAGCCGGTGGAAGCGCGCGGTTAAACGGGCCCACAACTTGGCCTGTACAGATTGACCTGCATCAACAAGAATGCTCGGTATATTATATTTGGATCTGAATTCTCGCATTGGACATCCGGCCTTGGCTTTATTCACAAGACCGCCGGTCATTGAGATCGGCGCCGATAGATCCAACCGATCATTCATCACCTTTTACTTCGGTTTCATGGTTTGCACTACAGCTGGCCTTGATGCAGAAATGACATGGCATAAGCCCCCGCAGTGAAGTCAAACATCTTGGCAACTTCCACGCCCAAACCACCGTACACGCCCAAACCACCGTATTAGTTGAACTTTCCGCCCATGGTCGATTGGGTTCCCACCTTTTTATCAATTGCCAAGAACATTTCTTATCTCGACGCGCCGCGACAATCTGGCCCGAGCCGCGGCGCCATCAGACATTGAAGCGTAAGTGCTATCCTTTTAAAACAAGAGAAGAATCCGAGCACGATCGGGAACCTGACGCACAGTCACTCAAGGAGGCACCCTATATGGCAGACGCAGCCATCCATGGGCACGAGCATGAGGACGAACGGGGCTTTTTCACCCGTTGGTTCATGTCCACAAACCATAAAGATATCGGGATCCTATACCTGATCACCTCGGCCTTGGTCGGGTTCATCTCGGTGGCTTTCACCGTCTACATGCGGCTCGAGCTGATGGACCCTGGCGTTCAGTACATGTGTATGGAAGGCGCGCGCCTCTTTGCAGCCGCTCCGGGTGAATGTACGCCAAACGGCCATCTTTGGAACGTTCTTATCACCGGTCACGGCATCCTGATGATGTTCTTCGTCGTGATCCCGGCCCTTTTTGGCGGGTTTGGCAATTACTTCATGCCATTGCAGATTGGTGCGCCGGACATGGCGTTCCCGCGCATGAACAACCTTTCATTCTGGATGTATGTTGCGGGCACATCGCTGGCCGTCTGCTCGGTCCTCGCCCCCGGAGGCAATGGGCAGTTAGGTTCCGGCGTTGGTTGGGTACTCTATCCTCCGCTCTCCACAAACGAACAAGGCTGGTCAATGGACCTTGCCATTTTCGCGGTTCACGTTTCGGGCGCGTCGTCGATTCTTGGCGCGATCAATATGATCACCACCTTTCTGAACATGCGCGCGCCGGGCATGACATTGTTCAAGGTGCCGCTGTTTTCCTGGTCGATCTTCGTGACCAGCTGGCTGATCTTGTTGTCCCTGCCGGTGCTGGCTGGCGCGATCACCATGCTGCTCATGGACCGCAACTTTGGCTTCACCTTTTTTGATCCGGCCGGTGGTGGCGACCCCGTGCTATACCAGCACATCCTGTGGTTCTTCGGCCATCCAGAGGTTTACATCATTATCTTGCCCGGCTTCGGCATAATCAGTCACGTGATCGCCACCTTTAGTCGCAAGCCCGTGTTCGGTTACCTGCCGATGGTCTGGGCGATCATCGCGATCGGCGTCCTCGGCTTCGTCGTTTGGGCGCACCACATGTACACCGTTGGCATGAGCCTCAACCAACAGGCCTACTTCATGTTGGCAACGATGGTCATTGCGGTGCCAACCGGCGTGAAAGTGTTCAGTTGGATTGCCACGATGTGGGGCGGCTCGATCGAATTCAAGACACCCATGCTCTGGGCCTTCGGCTTCCTGTTCCTCTTCACCGTCGGTGGTGTGACGGGTGTCGTGCTCAGCCAGGCTGCCGTAGACCGGGCTTATCACGACACCTATTACGTCGTTGCGCATTTCCATTATGTGATGAGCCTTGGTGCTGTCTTTGCCATCTTTGCAGGCATCTACTTCTATTTGCCCAAGATGACCGGCAAGATGTACCCAGAATGGGCCGGCAAAGTGCACTTCTGGACGATGTTCATCGGCGCAAACGTGACTTTTTTCCCGCAGCATTTCCTAGGTCGTCAGGGCATGCCGCGCCGTTACATCGACTATCCTGAAGCATATGCGCTTTGGAATGCGGTCTCAACATGGGGCGCCTTCCTCAGCTTCGCATCGTTCCTCTTCTTTTTCGGCGTAATGGCCTACACACTGCGCAACGGCGCCCGCGTGACCGAGCCAAACCCGTGGAATGAATATGCAGACACGCTGGAATGGACCTTGCCAAGCCCACCACCCGAACACACGTTCGAGATCCTGCCGAAGCAGGAAGAGTGGGACAAAAGCCCGGCTCACTAGGGCCCAAGTAGGGTACACCAAACAAAAAGCCCCGGCACCCACCGGGGCTTTTCTTTTGCGCCTTGGTCGATTGCAGTTGCCACCTTGTCCTTCTTAGGCTCAGGAGCCATTCATCTCTGGCCAGCGGCAAGCTTCGCGGCGACCATGCATTGATGACAGGCGCGCGCTCAACGGGTTATCTTCATCAATCGCAATGGTTTACGGTGTGATGTTGCGCCTTGGGATTACGGTCCGCAATAGACGCTCTCGAACCGCTGTAAGCGTTGGAGGTGAGTGACCGAACACCACCGGTTCAAGAGAGACCACGAACAAAGCGTCTTCGCCCGGATGATGGCCGGCCTGTCCGCCGAGCATGGAGAAAAGAAGACTATAGTGCCCCCCCCTCTTCGAAACTGCGTTTCCACTGCCGAGCAAGGGACGCCACCTATCTCAAAGCCCATCGCACGGCGTCCAGCCTCGCCGTCAAAAAGGGGGCATTGACACCTGATTGGCAGCAACCAGAGCAGTATGAATCACCGACCGGCAGGTGATTGGCACAATCAACGAGAGGGGCCAAGCTGCACGCGATCTGCGAAAGATGCGCCATGGCGCGCCATTGGTCCGAGCGACAATGATGCGCTGACCGCTCAATCCATTCGTCACTGCCTGGCAGGTTGAAAGATTGGCGGCGCGTCGCAAAGAGATACGACCGTTGCCCAAAGGTCTTTCTCTCTGTTATCGCCTGGGCTCCCCGCGTCATTTATTCGCGATGAGGCCAGACCCTAGGTGTTTGATCCCACGGTTTGATGGTGTGATCCTTTTATTGGAATGGAAGGAAGCGCTATGGAAAAAAAATCGTCATGGCAGCGCCATGCACACTTGACCGGCAGTGCATTCGCAAAGCGAATGTCACGAGAGGGGGCGCACGCCGTCAGAGTAGAAATACAGCGATCGCAAGCTTCGTTCGCGGAACTGAGCCGATAGCTTGGCAGCAACCCAAAGACAGTGGCGGAAGCGGCAAACTCTTCTGGATCAGAAGGCTGGTCCCAGAGAGCCTCGTTCAACGTTCTTAGCGAAGAAGACGAGGCCATGATCGTTGCTTTCAGGTGGCACACACTTCTGCCACTGGATGGCTGTCTTCATGCTTTGCAGCCAATGATCCCGAATCTGACGCGATCTTCTTGGCATCGTTGCTTGCATCGGCACCGTATATCTCGACTGCCGGACGTCGCGGATGACAAGTCAAACCGGCAGAAATTCAAGCGCTACCCAATTGGCTTCTTCCACATTGATATCGCTGAGTTCAGAACGGAGGAGGGAAAACTCCATCTCTTTGTCGCTATCGATCGAACCAGCAAGTTCGCGGTGGCACAGCTGGTAGGGAAGGCCAGTCGCAAAACGGCGTGGGAATTCCTCGAACACCATCTCGAAGCCGTGGCCTATCGCATTCACAGCATCCTGACATACAATGGCATTCAGTTCGCAGAGCAGCCTCGGAACCGGAACACCGCCTATTCCAGGCCAATGCGGTTCGACATGATTTGCGCAGGCGCGGATTTGTCCGCCATTGGTCCGAGGACAATGATGCGCGCTATCGAGCACAGGCTGGCAAAGCCAAACCACCCGTGGACCAACGGTCAGGTCGAACGACTGAACCGAACGACCAAAGAAACCACCCTGACGCGACACCACTACGAGCTTCGCAGGCACCTGGCCGACTTCCTCAACGCCTACAATTACGCCCGCCGTTTGAAGACGCTCAACGTCTCACACCTTACGAATGTATCTGCAAAATCTGGACATCTGAGCCAGATCGATTCATCCTAAATCCGATACACCAGATGCCGGTACTGAACACCTGAGCCGACAATGTTATCGCGCAGCGAGCTATCTTGAACGACGTTCAACGCATGATTTGATCGATTCCCATGACGATGCCTCGCGTTGGTTGCCGGGTATTCTATTTGAAGTGCTCCTCGCATTCTTTGCCTATCTTGCCTTCGCACTTTTCTCAACGACCCGTCCACAGACGCTTGAAATGTCAATCTGACAGAGATCAACAAGGATCGGTCCTCGGCGGAGGAGGATCATAGGGTCGGTGGGCGGGCGCCTTTGGCCACAGGCCAAACAGAGCCGCCCAGCGAAACCACTAGTTCAAGACCGATGGCCAGTTTGCGTCTCCAGATGCGATCCGCGCTGGAATATCTCGTTCCCAACGCCGTTGGATCCGGTGAGAATAGTTCAGATACAGCTTTCCATCCACGATCTTCCACGCATCTGGAATGGTTGAAGCCGTATACCCCTCACTGACTGCATACGCGCAATAGCCGCCATATTGGGGTGCATAGCCTGCGGGATCCGCTGCAAACGCGTCACGATTGGCAAAGGATGCAAAACGCCAAGTCGCACCATTCCAATCGTGCGTAATGGACGGATCACCGGCCACCGGCATTCCTTCGGTGAAGTACGACACAACATCGGTCCCATCCACCGCGATGCCGTCATCTGCGTAGATTGCCGGTGTCGCAGCACGGGCCGTTTTCGCAACGAGGGGCAGTGTGGCCACCATACCCAAAAACAATCTGCGTGTCGTCATATGCATCAGTTGCCTCCGTTTGGCATTCATTTAAAAAGAGACATTGGCCCTCCCCGCCATTTACGCCAGTCCCATCGCAGCGATTTGATCCACCGTCAGCAAGTCACCGCATCACGCAGCAATGGAGATGGACCCCTCTGCATAGTCAGGATGGGATGGCGTCGAACATGACTTACTTCGCGCGGGTCACTTGGGCTGATCCGCAAACCCCGATCAAAAGTCGTTTCATTGACCGGCGGCAAGGCTGTCCATCTTACGCGCCATCTTTACGTCCAACGCACTCAGACCGCCTACGTCATGCGTCGTGAGAACGACATTGACGGTCTTGTAGACATTGTCCCATTCGGGATGGTGGTCCCATTTCTCCGCCCAAATCGCCACTCGGGTCATCCAGCCAAATGCATCCACGAAGTCGTTGAAAACGAAAGTTTTGGCAATCGCATCACGTCCCTCCTGCAGGTTCCAGCCGCTTTCAACAAGGGGATCCAGAAGGGTCGCGCGGGTCTCTTCACTCAGCTTTTCAGTCATTCCTGTTCCTCGATTTGAACACGTTTGAACGGCCCGTAATCCGTTAAGACTTCGATCTCCTGCTCGACCGCCTCTCGCTCCGCTTCAAGATAGCGCCCTATGGCGTCGGCAAAACCCGGATCACCTACCCAATGCAACGAATGCGTTTGCGTCGGAAGATACCCTCGGGCAAGCTTGTGTTCACCCTGCGCGCCCGCTTCCACACGGTCCAGTCCATGCCGGATCGCGTAGTCGATAGCCTGATAGTAACAAAGTTCGAAATGCAGGCACGGATGATGTTCGGTGCAACCCCAGTACCGGCCGTAAAGAGTTGATGCACCCACGAAATTCAGCGCCCCAGCGACATAGCGACCTTCCCGCTCTGCCAGAACAAGAACCATGTCGTTCGCCAGCGTTTCATGTGCGAGATCAAAGAAGCGGCGCGTCAGATAAGGCGTACCCCATTTGCGTGCACCGGTATCCTGATAGAAGATCCAGAACGCATCCCAGTGATGGGGCCGCAAATCGGAGCCCGTCAGCACATGCAAATCACCGCCAAACTCTTGCGCCTGCCGACGCTCCTTGCGGATGTTCTTGCGCTTGCGCGAACTGAGGCCCTCCAGAAATTCATCAAACCCCCCATAACCATCATTGAGCCAATGAAACTGTTGCGTGGAGCGCGGCATAAGCCCCATCTGCACGCCCGCCACCCGCTCGGCTTCGGTACAGAAAGTTGCGTGCACCGAGGACACCTGATTGTTCGCCGCCACTTGAACAGCACCCTGAACCAGAGCCGAAAGGCCGACATCCGAAAAATCCGGATGTGTCAGGAACCGCCGTCCGGTGGCTGGTGTGTGGGGCACGGCAATCTGCAGCTTGGGATAGTACCGCCCCCCTGCCCGCTCATAGGCATGTGCCCAGTTGTGATCGAATATGTATTCGCCCTGGCTGTGCGATTTGGCATACATCGGCGCAACCGCAATGACCTGATCTTCAAGACGCGCCTCAAGATATTGCGGCTGCCAGCCCGTGCCCGCCCCGACCGAGTTGCTATCTTCAAGCACTTTCAAGAAGCGATACGTAGTGAAAGGGTCATTGGGGCGCAGGCCACGTGCGGCCTCGGGACAGGCGCAGGCATCCCAGGCGGCCTCTCCTATCTCGGAAAGTCGAGAGACGACCCGGATTTCAATAGCTTGTTCAGCGATACTGGATTGCTGCTTCATCAACATCTATCTGTGGCGATCTCGGGCGCGATCAACCGTCCAAGGAGGGCAAGTAACCCTCGAAAGTGATATTCTGTACGACCTCTCGCGCCTCTTGTTCCATACTCGGTGATCTCACAGTCCAGCAAAGCACGTCCGCGCCTGCATCGCGCAAAGCATGGACGCGCTCCCTACTCAGATCACTTACCTCATGGCTGATGAAGGACGCCCCGACACGGTCATAATCCGGTATCTCCCGCAGCCGAGCGCATGTGCCAGCATCTAGCGGCCAATCCGGCAGGCGGTAGGCGCTGGTGACAAGGCCCCGCGCCACATCCGGTGAAAGCTCAGCCATCTTGGCGACCGAATGCGGATTAAACGACATCATCGCAACCGGCCCCGCATAGGCCTGCACTTCGTCTGCGACCGCCTGTTCCAAAGGCCCGATATCGGGACCCATCGCACCATCCTGATCCTTGATCTCGATGAGAATGGGCACCTGCCCCGCGACAAGCTCAAGGATCTCAAAGAGTGTTGGGATATGGGTCTCCGCTCCAACCAGGCCAATTGCCCGCAACTCATCGCGTGTGCGCTGTCGCACGGGCCCTTCAGCATGGGTCAGCCGGCCCAGATCATAATCGTGAAACACCATCGCTGCCCCGTCGGCTGACAACTGAACATCAATCTCGATGCCGTAACCGTGTACAAGGGCCGCTCGCACCGCATCTATACTATTTTCCGGCCTGCCTTCGGCCAAATCATGCAAGGCGCGATGTGCAAGAGGCGCCGCAAGAAACGCCTTGGGCAAGCTTGGCATCATTCGATCTGAAAAATGCCTTCGATCTCGACCGCGACGCCAAATGGCAAACTTGCTGCCGAAACGGCGGACCGGGAATGCCGCCCGGCATCACCAAGCGCCTCCACCAGGAAGTCCGAGGCGCCGTTGATAACCTTGGGTTGTTCTCCGAAATCTGCGGTAGAGTTCACAAAACCAGTCAGCTTGATCACCCGCTTCAGCCGCTCGATATCACCACCACAAGCCGCCTTTACCTGGGCGAGGAGGCTGATTGCACAGGTCTTCGCCGCAGCTGCACCGGCCTCCACATCCATGGTATCGCCAAGTTTTCCGATGATCATTCCATCGGGTCCGTTCGAGATCTGCCCAGAGATGTAGACAATGTCGCCGACCTGCACATGCGGCACATAATTTGCTGCCGGTGCAGGAGCATCGGGAAGTGTCACGCCAAGTTCAGCGAGGCGAGATTCAATTGTCATGTGGTATCCTTTCGGTCGGTCTTGGCGCGACGCTAGCCTGCCCATCCCTTGCCGAAAAGACCCAATTAGGATTCTCGGAAAGCACGATTGAAGTAATCGGTCATCGGCTTGACGAGATAAACCAGCGGTGACCGATCAGCCGTGCGAATGAACGCCTCCACCGGCATGCCCGGGATCAGCGCCTGTCCGTCTGGTAGGCGGTCCACCTCACCCGCGCTCAGGATGATCTCGGCCCGGTAGTAGCTGATACCCACCGCTTCATCTTCAAACGCATCCGCTGACAGAAGGGACACTTGTCCGATCAATTCAGGCGTGGTCCGCTGATCGAGTGCGGAAAAGCGCAGGTTCACGGCCTGTCCGACGGCAATCTGATCAATGTTGATCGGGTCGACCCGCGCAGCGATCACCAATGGTCTGTCCTGTGGAATCAGATAAAGCACCGGATCCGCCCCTCGGATCACCGAACGTGGTGTCTGCACACGCATTCCATAGACAATGCCAGAAACAGGCGCGCGGATTGACAACTGGTCAAGCTCCGATGTCAGCGCTGCGCGTTGCTCTAGGAATTCAAGCTCACGATAGACCAAATCCCGTAGCTGGGTGATGGCCTGTTCCCGCTGGCTTGTTCCCAGTTTGATAATCTCGATATCTATCTCGGTGATGCGCCCCTCAGACTGGGCGTATTGCGCTTCCAGTTCGCCCAATTGGCCATCCAGGCTCGCGGCATTCCGTTCAAGGTTCAGCACGCTTGAGGCTTGGGCAAGCCCGCGATCCAGAAGCGAGCGTTGGTTGGCAAGCTCTTCCTCAATCAGCTCAAGCTGACGGCTCAGAGACACTTGTTGCGCGCGAACCCCATCGATCTGATTGGAGATCTGCGCCTTGCGTTTCTCGAGCTGTTCAGTCTCGCGTGCGATACTTTCACGACGCGCCTCGAACAGGTTCTCTTGACCGATCATCAGCCCCTGCACATCGGGATTTTCTGCGCTCATCTCGATTAAGAGTTCAGGATAGGTCAGCGTGTCGGTTCCATCCCGCTCCGCCTCAAGCCGACCACGACGGGCCATCAATTCAAAAAGCTGTCCCTCCACGATGGCAAGTCGGCTCGCAAGTTGTTCGGCATCAAGCTCGATCAACACGTCACCTGCCTCTACCACATCGCCCTCCTTGACGGCGATGGAATCGACGACCCCTCCAATCGGATGCTGAACGACCTGACGGTTCTGATCGACTTCGATACGCCCAGGTGCGATGATCGCCCCGGCGATCTGCGTCATGGTGGCCCATAGCATGAAGCCTCCCAAAAGCCCGATCAGCCCGATCATTCCGATCAGGACGGGGCGGAATGCGGACCAGCGCCCTTCTTTCATCGCACACCTCCTGTCCCGGCTGGCACAGCCTGGATCTGCTTGTGGTTCTTGACCATGCTTTTCAATATTTCATCCTTTGGTCCAAAGGCCGTCGCGGTGCCATTGTCGATGACGAGAAGTGTGTCGCACTCCTGAATCGCCGCTGGCCTGTGCGCCATTATGATGACGGACCGTTTCTCGGTTTTCATGGACTTGATCGCTGCGTTCAGCGCCATGTTGCCGTCGTTGTCTAGGTTCGAATTCGGCTCATCCAGCACCATGATCACGGGATCGTCATAAAGCGCCCGCGCCAGGCCGATCCGTTGGATCTGACCACCTGACAAGCGCTGCTTGCCGCTGTCGATGCGGGTATCATAACCTTCCGGGAATTCGAGGATCATCTCATGCGCCGCCGCCTTCTTGGAGGCCGCAACCACCTTCGCATCATCCGGTTGCCCCGCCAGTCGGGCAATGTTTTCGGCAATGGTCCCATCAAAAAGTTGCACGCGTTGTGGCAGATACCCGATATGGCGTCCCAGCACTGCGGGTTCGTATTGATCAAGGGCCGCCGCATCCAGCCGCAGACTGCCGCCTGCCGGACGCCACACGCCAGTGATCGCTCGGGCCAGCGTCGATTTGCCTGCACCAGACGGCCCGATGACACCCATGGCCTCGCCCGGCCGCAATTCGAAATTCACGTTGCGCAGGGCCGCCTGGCGTTCCCCCGGCGGTACGACAGTCAGGCCCTTGGCGACCAGCTGCGCCTTGGGGTCGGGTAAGGAGGTGCGGCGCTGCTCGGGCGGGACCGTGCCCAAAAGCTCTGCCAGCGTGTCCCAGCCCTTCTTGGCGCGCTGCACAAGTGGCCATTGGTTCAACATCATCTCGACCGGCGCGAGCGCGCGGCCAAGAAGGATCGAGCCCGCGATCATCGCACCCGGCGTCATTTCATTCTGCAGCACCAGATAGGCACCAAGGCCCAGCATCGCGCTTTGCAGAAACAGTCGGATCGTCTTTGTGGCCGAAGTAAAGCTGCCGCCGACGTCGGTCGCGGCGATCTGTTCTTCCAGCGCCTTGCCCCGCGCGGTGTTCCAGCGGTCAAAGGCTGCGTCGCGCATGCCCATGGCTTGCACCATCTCGGCTTCAATCCGAAGCTGGTCCGACATCGCATTGGCTTGCTGGCCAGCCATACCGGCCCGCGCTTGAGGCAAGCGCGACAGCCACTGGTTGGCCAGGGCGATCCCGATCAGAACAACGGCCCCAGCGACCGCCAACCACCCAAGCATCGGATGAAAGATGAAAATCCCGGCAATGAAGATCGGTGTCCAGGGCAGATCGAAAAACGCCATCAAAACGGGCGAGGTCATAAGGCGCTGAATTGACTCAAGATCGGCAAGACCCGACTGTGTGTTGTCATCGGGCGCAATGGCAGATTTGCGCACGACTGCATCAAAAACACGACGGTCCAGTGCCGATTGAAACCGCGCACCCACACGTGCCATGATCCGGCCACGCGTGTAGTCCAGAATACCCATGATGCCGTAAAGGAACACAACCAGCAGCGACAATGCGATAAGCGTTTCTTCACTGCGGCTGCCCAGCACGCGGTCGTAGACCTGTAGCATGTAAATCGGACCCGTCAGCATCAGCAGGTTTGCAAACATACTGAAGATGCCAACAACCCAATAAAGCGTCCGGCTTTCGCTGCGGGCTTTGCGCAATTCGGCGCTGCCCCTCATCATTATCTTGTCTTGCATTGGCACCTTTTCGCTCGCGCGAACTTATTCTATGTCACTGACGTGCTTCATTCGATGTTCTTGTGCCACAACCCCGATGCTATGGCGAGTCCGGCACTGGGCATAAGCGTTATGTGTATTAACTATCGCCTAAAGGTGGCGAGCGAGGACTTCAATTGACGATTTCCATTCTGGATTCTTGGGCCAAAAGGGTCGGAACTGCCGCAATAATGAGCCTTAGTCTGACCGCCTGCGCGGGAAATGACCGCGATCCGACAGACGGCATCCACGATCCCTACGAGACACGAAACCGGGCGTTGCATGGCTTCAACAAGGGTCTTGATACGGCCATCGTTCGGCCTGTCGCCCGCGGCTATTCGGCCGTTCTGCCGGACCCCATTGAAGACAGTGTCAGCAACTTTGCCGAAAATTTCGGCCAACCCGCAAATGTCGTCAACAGCCTGCTCCAGGCCGATTTTCGCGGCGCCGGCATCTCGTTTTCGCGGTTTTTCTTCAACTCGACTATTGGGATCGGGGGCCTTCTGGATCCAGCGACCGAAATGGCCATACCCGAACATGACACTGATTTTGGCGAAACACTTTATGTCTGGGGTGTGGGTGAAGGCGCCTATGCAGAGGCGCCGCTTCTCGGGCCGACCACGACGCGGCGCAGCGTCGGGCGGATCGTAGATCTCTTTACCAACCCCCTTGGCGATGCTTTGCCCGAGCCCGAACGCTATAGCGGGACCCTCGCGAACGTGGGCGCGCGCCTGACCGACAGGAGCAGGTTCTCGAACACGATCGATTCTGTTCTCTATGACAGCGCAGACAGCTACAGCCAGTCGCGCCTGATCTACCTGCAATCACGACGTTTTGAACTTGGGGATCGGTCGGATGACTCGTCACTTGACCCTTATTCCGATCCCTATGGCGACCCTTACGAGGATCCATATGCTGAATGAATTGAACCGACGTCATTTTCTGTTTGGGGCTGCGGCCACGGCCTTCGCGGGTCCAGCCCTGGCTTTGACCGAAGCGCAAGCACGCGGCATGGTCGACACGCTTGTTGCGGACATCAACAAAGTTATCGCCTCCGGCAAATCTGAGCAGGCCATCATCCGCGATTTCGAACGGATCTTCGGACGTTACGCGGATGTGCCGACCATGGCACGATACACACTTGGCGCAGATGCCCGCAGGGTCAGCCGGTCGGAACTGCGCGCTTTCACGGATGCGTTTGCGGGCTACATCGCCCGGAAGTACGGAAAACGGTTCCGCGAATTCATCGGTGGCAAGATCGAAGTGAATACCGCCCGCGCCATCCGCTCGGGCTATGAAATACGCACGACGGCGTTTCTGCGCGGCGAAGCCCCTTTCGAAGTGATCTTCCTCGTCTCGGATCGCTCGGGCAGAAATCTCTTCTTCAATATGTTCATAGAAGGAGTGAACCTGCTCTTGACCGAACGCTCTGAAATTGGCGCGATGCTTGACCGCTCGGGCGGAGACATCAACGCGCTGATCAGCACGGTTTCACGATCAGGCTGACGTGATTGGAGGCGTCTGGCCAGCGTCAGCGATTGCCGCCGCCTGCCCCACTGCCGCCTGCGCCACCAGAGGCGCCGGTGCCGCCGCCTCCGAACAGACCATCCAACAAGCGATCAAGTCCGTTGCGATCGTCCCCTTGCAGAACAGGTCCGCCGCGCGGCTCAAGTTGATTGCCAAAACCGCGCCCGTCCAATGGTTCCATCATCGGCAACGGTTTCGTGGGCAATCCTTCGTGCACGCGCATCATCGCTTCATGCCAGATCTCAGCGGGCAGGCCACTGCCCGTAACCCCTTTGAGCGGCGTGTTGTCGTCGTAACCTATCCAGACACCAGCGACGTAGTCGGCGGTAAATCCGATGAACCACGCGTCTCTCGCGGCTTGGGTTGTACCCGTTTTCCCCGCCACCTGCCGTCCTTGAAGACTGGCACGTCCGCCTGTTCCATCGCGAACGACCTTTTCCATCATCCAGATCAACTGGCGCGCCGCTTCTTCTTGCACAACTCGCTCACCTATGCCCCCGCCCACGCCCATCAGCGGCTCTTCATCACCGAGAAGCCGCAATTCGATCAAACCATAAGGTTCAACGGACGAGCCACCGTTGAGAATACCCGCATACGCGCCCGTCATCTCCAGCAGCGTACTCTCCGACGCGCCAAGTGCCAAAGCGGGTCCGGCTGCCAGGTCGCTTTGCAGGCCAAACTGCCCCGCCACATTGCGCACCAGATCGCGCCCCACACTTTCCGAGATCTTGACCGCTGGTACGTTGAGCGACCGTTTCAGCGCATCGGTGAGTGTGACCTGCCCATAATGCTTGCGCGTGTAATTGTCCGGGCACCACCGACCCGAACCCGGAATATCGAGGCAGTAAGGCTCATCGAGCACGAGGTCGTTTGGGCCGTATCCAAGATCGAGAGCGGCCGCGAACACGAAAGGTTTGAAAGCGGAACCCGTCTGGCGCTTGGCCTGGATTGCCCGGTTGAAGGCGCCTGCAACCTTGGTATCGCGCCCGCCGACCATGGCCCGGACGGCGCCATCTGCGCTCATCACAACAATTGCGGCCTGCGCCTTGGACCCCGGGCTGACTTTGTCATCGAATACCTTGCGCATACCTTCTTCGGCAGCCTGTTGGATGAGCGGATCCAGCGTCGTGCGGATGACAACGTCTTCTGTGGTCTTGCGCGTGAAGAATTCAGGACCCGAAGACATGATCCAGTCTGCGAAGTATCCGCCAGCCTTTGCCGCAGCTGCTTCGCTTAACTGTGCGGGATTTGCGGTTGCCGCGGCACGGTCCACATCACTGAGATAGCGTTGTTCGGTCATCAGCCGCAGGATAGTCGCTGCCCGGCCTTGCGAGCGTTCCAGATTGTTTGTGGGTGCAAACCGGGTGGGTGCTACCAGAAGACCAGCAAGCATCGCCGCCTCGGCCGGGTTCACCTCATTCGCTGACTTTCCGAAATATCGTTGCGATGCCGCCTCAAAGCCCCGCGCCCCAGCCCCAAGAAACGCCCTGTTCATGTAGATCGTCAGGATTTCGTTCTTGGTGTATTTCAGCTCCATCGCTAGAGCATAAAGCGCCTCATGGGCCTTGCGCTGGATGGTGCCGCGTCGGCACTCTGCCTCATACTCCGCTTCGGTCAAACCGCTCGACGGGTCGTAGTTCCGCCCAAGACACAACAGCTTAGCTGTCTGCTGCGTGATCGTTGACCCGCCATGGCCCGACAAAGGCCCCCGCCCTTCACGCAGGTTGATCCGAACGGCGCTGGCGACACCGCGCGGGCTGATCCCGAAATGCCTATAAAACCGCTTGTCTTCGGTCGCAACGATCGCGTTTTTAAGATGCGGAGAAACGGTTTCGGTCGTAACCACGCCCCCGAACTGATCACCCCGCCAGGCGAAGACCTTGCCGTCACGGTCCAGCATCGTGACCGAGCCGCGCGCACGTCCGTCCAAAAGCTCATCAACCGGGGGCAGCGTGGTCCAGATATACCCGACCGCCAGTCCAAGGATCGCGGCAGCAATCAGCGAAACCCGCCACGTAACGCCCCAGATCATCCGCATGACCCAACGAATAAAACGACCAAGGAGGCTGCCCTTCGCCGCCGGTTTACGCCGCTTGCGCTGTGACGTCTTTGTCGAACGTGCCTTGGCGGCTGCCCCCTTTTTGGGCGCTGTCTTTTTCTTGACGGGCCTCTTGGGATATCTGCGATCAGCCACAAGAGGCCGTCTACCGCGTGTCGATTTACTCATACGGACACCTGCTCGCGCCTAATGTTTTGGACGTCATAAACTGTTCTGTTCCAAGATACACGCCAAACACAAAACGAAGCCAAAGTTTTCATTAGGCACAAATTTTAGGCTTTTTTAATATTTAGCATAAATTTTAGGCAAGTTAAATGGGCCACGCTGTGCAAACGCAGCGCCCGTCTTTGACCTTATCCTCCGATAGCCTCTGTTGCGAACCACAACGCAGGGGGGCCTGCCAGAAAAGGGGACATGTGGTGAAACTCATCATTGCAACAATCAAACCGTTCAAGCTTGAGGAGGTCCGCGAGGCGCTGACCGATGCAGGCGTGCGCGGCATGATGGTGACCGAGATCAAGGGCTTCGGCTCCCAGTCCGGCCACACCGAAATCTATAGGGGCGCCGAATACGCGGTCAACTTTGTACCAAAGGTGAAGATCGAAATCGTAGTGGCCTCCTCCATGGCAGATCAAATCGTCGAGACGATCGCCAAGACTGCCCAGACGGGCAAGATCGGCGATGGCAAGATTTTCGTTCTGGACGTCAGTCAGGCAGTGCGCGTCCGCACCGGCGAAACCAATGAAGACGCGCTTTAACGCGCGCACCAATCAAGGGAAACAACGGACAATGAAGCTTATCAAATCACTTCCCGTCGCCGCAGCGCTTATCGCGATACCGACGCTGGGCTTGGCACAGGACGCCGAAGCGCCTGACATCAACCCGTACATCTTCACAACCCTTCTGTTCCTGATCGGTGGTTTCCTTGTTTTCTGGATGGCCGCTGGTTTCGCCATGCTAGAAGCGGGCCTCGTGCGCTCCAAGAATGTCACGATGCAGCTGACGAAGAACATCGCGCTCTTTTCGCTGGCTGCGATCATGTATTGGCTCGTGGGCTACTCGATCATGTATCCGGGCGACGGCTGGATGATCGAAGGGTACTTCGGCGCCTTCGGCACCGCATCGCTTGAGCCTGTCGGCGCTGGCGCAGACATAGTCGACACGGGTTATGCCTCTGTAGGATCAGACTTTTTCTTCCAGTTGATGTTCTGTGCGACAACAGCCTCCATTGTTTCGGGAACGCTCGCTGAGCGTATCAAGCTTTGGCCCTTCCTGATCTTTGTGATCGTCTTGACGGGTGTCATCTACCCGATTGAGGCGTCTTGGCAGTGGGGTGGCGGCTGGCTGTCCGAAGCAGGTTTCAGCGATTTTGCAGGCTCGACCCTCGTTCACGCGGCTGGCGGTTTCGCAGCCCTTGCGGGCGCCATCGTACTTGGCCCGCGGATCGGCAAATACAAGGATGGTCGGGTGGTGCCGATGCCTGGTTCGAACCTGGCGCTGGCCACACTCGGCACATTCATCCTGTGGCTCGGCTGGTTCGGCTTTAACGGCGGTTCGCAGCTTGCCATGGGTACTCTTGGTGATGTGACCGATGTCAGCCGCATCTTTGCCAACACCAACATGGCAGCCGCATCCGGTGCCGTTACGGCTCTGATCCTGACACAGGTGCTCTACAAGAAACCCGATCTTACCATGATCTTGAACGGTGCCTTGGCCGGTCTTGTATCGATCACCGCCGAACCGCTTGCGCCGTCGCTGTTTGGTGCACTTTGGATCGGTGCGATCGGCGGGATCATTGTGGTCTTTACGGTCCCAATGCTCGACAAGATGAAGATCGACGACGTCGTCGGCGCGATCCCGGTTCACCTTATCGCAGGCGTCTGGGGCACATTCGCCGTGCCCTTCTACAACAGCGATGCAAGCTTCGGCACGCAAATCGTCGGCATCGTCGCTATCGGCGCTTTCGTCTTTGTCGCCTCGCTGGTGGTCTGGTTTATCCTCAATGCTGTTATGGGCATCCGTGTCACCGAAGAGGATGAGATCAACGGCCTCGACATGTCGGAACTTGGCATGGAAGCCTATCCGGAGTTTTCAAAGGGCTAACTGGGCTTCCGTCTGGCAACCTAACGAAGAAGCCCCGCCCAAGGCGGGGCTTTTTTACTGGGCCTGTTTGGTCAAGCGCTAAATCTGTTAGCAATCTGGTCCGGTCTATGAATCACTTTGCTCTTGGTCGCGGATCATCAAAATACTGATCTGGGCCAAGGTGTTTTCGCTCGTTGAGTTCTAAGGTTTCGAGCAATGGGAAGTCGATCCTAGCAACCTTGGCCAAGCAACCCGGATATAGCCGTTGATAACCGTGCCAGTACTTCGACAGCAGGTTCTTCCTGAATGAATGCCCGGGAAAGTCAACGGCCAACTCACCGTTGGCGACATACAGATGGGTTCCGCTGAAACCTTCTGACGGGCTGATACATTCCCCATAGAAGCCTTCCAACGGAAGATGCTCCAAGAATACGCCAGCCAAAATGTGGCAAGCACCAAAGCGGAAGAAAGCCCGGTCTCGTTGGAGCCAGCGTTTCTCACGCCCATTCTTTATACGACGTCTTGGGCGGAACATGCCTTCCAAAGCATCACAGTTCGCGCCAGTTCTCAGCGCAAATCCGGCAAGGCTCTTGCTTCTCGTCGAAGTCAGCACCGGGCCGCTTCATGATGGGGTCGGTAGGAGAGGTATCCCAATCCTTTTTTGCGGAATACGACGGAAACCGCGTTTAACCCCGCCAAGCGCTGAGCGACAGCAATCGATGCTCGCATCCGTCCTCCGCATTTTGCGATCGCCTGGCCCCACACCTTCGAAAAGGAGCGTCTCGTGTTTTTGCGCATGATCGCGCCGGTGGCTTGAACCAATGCCCATCGCACCCCGGCCTCCCCGCATTTGGAGATACCGCACCCGCGATCCAGCTGGCCTGATTATAACGCATGGGCGTCAGCCCGAAATGAGCGGGCACGGATCGCGCGGTTCTGAAACGGACGACTTCATCCGCCCCAGTGCGGAACGTGAAGGCAATCAAAGGGCCAACGCCGGGTGCCGTCAGGAGCAGCTGACACACACAATCTTCAGCGGCAAACCGTTACATCGCCTTACGCAATTTCCGATATTTGCACCAAACTTCATACCAAAGTTCCGCAATAACCCAAGCAGATCATTCTTAATATCAATGATCGTGGATTGCAGGAATGTGCAGGGCGTCAGCAGCATTCTGATCTCCTGGCTGCGCTCTGTCTTTGTATGCACGGGACGAAACAGACCGAAACGTATCATTTGCGCGATCCCGCGTGCATCATTCTGGTCGATCTTGTTGATTTGGGCAGAGAGAGCCGCCTTCATGTGGCGTGTCTCCACGCTGGAGACTGAATAGCCCGCAGCAGCCAGATCGCTGTAAATTACTGAGGCAGTGGATCGGCTTCGAGCCCAACGCGCCGATATCGCCCCTTGATCTTGCCCGGCAGATTGGCGATGGATGACGACGTATTCCGTTGAAAAACTCTTTCTTGCCCGCCGCCTAATTGGCTGATTCAATTCCCGTATTGATTGGGAGATTTTGCGATGATGGGACCGAAGCATGAAGCACAAGCGGCTCTGTTTTACGAGTTCTCTCTGGAAGACCACGTCCCGCAAGATCACCCGCTGCGTTCGATTGACCGGTTCGTCGATCTGAGCGACATCCGCCAATACCTAGCCGAGGCTTACAGCCATACAGGCGCCCTTCGATTGATCCTGAGCTGCTGATCCGGATGCTGTTGGTCGGGTATTGCTTTGGCATTAGGTCAGAGCGCCGTTTGTGTGAAGAGGTACATTTGAACTTGGCTTATCGCTGGTTCTGTCTTCTCGATTTGTCTGATCCGGTGCCCAATCATTCGACATTCTCCGAGAACCGCCATGGGCGCTTTCGGGAAAGTAAACTGCTGAGGCATCTGTTTGAGAAGACAGTCGCCCGGTGCATTGCAGATGGCCTGGTGAGCGGCCAGCGCCTTGCGGCAGATGCCAGTTTGATTGAGGCTGATACAAACAAACAAAACTCCACACCGAAGGAAGATTAGGATCACAGCACCATTGATCCAAACGATGCGCCGCGCGCGGTGAAGGAGTACCTGGATGTCTTGGACGATGCAGCTTTTGGTGCAGCATCGGAGGTTCAGCCCAAGTTCACGTCCCATTCCGATCCGGCAAGCCAGTGGACGGCAGCCCGTAAAGGCCCGGCATTCTTCAGCTATTCGACCAACTATCTGATCGACACCGATCACAGTGTCATCGTCGATGTGGAAGGCACCAGATCAATCCGGCAGGCCGAAGTCGGATCCGTGCGCACCATGTTGGATCGGATCAAGGAACAACATGAGATTGATCCGGAGCGATTGATTGCGGACAGTGCCTATGGATCAGGGCCAATGTTGGGATGGCTCATAGATCGCGACATCAAACCTCACATTCCTGTGCTGGATAAAGCAGGGCGAACAGATGGCACTTGGTCCCGGACCGACTTCGAATGGGACCCCGAAAACAACCAGTACATTTGCCCTGAAGGTGAGCCGCTCAAGCAGTTCCGGCGCAATTATTCCGACCCGAACCGAGGCCCCAGCGGCAAGGGTGTCGCTAAGTACCAAGCTCTAAAACATACATGCCAAGCTTGCCCATCAAAGATGAAGTGCTGCCCAAATGCCGACGCCCGCAAGATCACCCGCGAAGAACATGAAGATGCCCGTCAGGTCGCCCGCGACATTGTCAAAACAAAGCAATATGCGATCTCAATGCGCCTGCGAAAGAAGGTGGAAATACTCTTCGACCACCTCAAACGCATTCTCGGGTTGGGACGATTGCGGTTACGCGGCCCATGCAGTGCAAATGATGAATTCCTACTCGCCGCCACCGCCCAAAACCTCCGCAAACTAGCCAAGATCTTTCCTGCACCGCAGAAACCGTGCAAAGCCTGACAAGAAAGGCGCACGCGCTCCGTTTGAAGCCACACTTTCTGCGCTCGCAACACGTTGTTTTTCCACAGAACCGGCTCGCTACCGACCTTGGCCGCGCTACGGCAACGACCCTGTTGCCAGTCGCTCTGGTCACACACCTCATCACAAATGTGATGCAACAGATCATCGACGCGATGCCAAACTATACGGGTGGATTCGAAATCCCAGACGAATGAGAGCGACTTTCCCAAAGGCAGAGCTTATCGGGGCATTGTACCCACTGATCGTGGCCGTGCAGATAATCACTGATGCGCTCAACCTCGCTGCTGGGATTGTTCTGATCCATGGCGCTGAGACTGGTAGAATTGACAATGCCGAATTGACGGCGACGGCAGCGCGGTTGTTCAATGGGAAGCGCCGATAAGCTAGCGGGATGCGCCATTGCGACGGCTCAAACAGTCCCTAGGTTGAATGCATCTGAGAAAACGCCTCGTCGGCCCGTCGATGCAAAATTGAACCGAGCCGTGTTTTCCGGAAGTTCCAGCTCTTGATTGTAGTGGCGCATAATGAGCGAGACCGCGAACAGATATTCATTGGAAGTGCGCGCAGATGCCGTTCGGATGGTATTGGATGGCACAGGTCAGCATGAAAGCCGCTGGTCGACGGCCCCGCAGGGCCTCATGCCGTACTGTCCCGAGAGGGACGATTGTGTCGATTGCATCAAAGATCGGTTGCGCGCCAGCGACGCTGGACGAACGGTCAAGAAGGTCGAGATTGACACTGGCCAGCGCGGCAGCGTCACGACTGAGCGGACCCAGAGGAGCGAGCCTTGTCAGCCATTGGTGGGGGGACAATGGCGAGCGCCATTAAGCGTGATATGGGTGATGTGCATGAGGTGCATGAGGTGCATGAATGCAAGCAGGTGATGAACGAGAGCCTCTGCAAAGCGTCCGTATAGTTTACCCGGGCGGAGCTCGACCGCCCCTTCAAACGATGATCCGGTTCATAGAAGACCACCGGGGGGTCACGGGGTCGGGCCAACCTGCCGCGCCATGCCGATTGCCCCCGCAACTTTCTATGACCATTTGGCCAAGCGCGCTGACCCGTCACGCCCGTCAGATCGCGTCAGTCGTGACGCGGAATTGACGGTCGGCAGCGTTGGCGACAGCTTTGACACTGCCCTGGCCCGGACGATAAACGGCCTCTTCAAGGCAGGGGTCATTCACCGGCGCAGACCCTTGCGCGGTTTCGATGCAGTGGAATACGCCACATTGGGATGCGCGGACCGGTTCAGCACTCGCCACACGCCTGAACCCATCGTGAGCATCCCCCCGGGAGAGGCCGAGACATACGTCCACACCGCTCCCCAAAGATCACAAAGCGCCGCCGAACCAAGACAAACCAACCTCCACCAAAACCGACAAAGTTCATTTCATCCGGATGACTTTTTCTTCACGAGTTGACGAAAAAGCGCAGACATCTGACGTAAGTCCGTCAGCACTTCCGTGTCGGGCCGAAACACAATCCGGTCAAATGCCATGAGATGAGCAAAGAACACGGCTTTGGCCGCCGCATGACCTACTTGAAAACGGGCGCCCGCTTTTGCATGGCGGCGGCCACAACCTCCATCTGGTCGGGTTTGCCCATAAGGTTTGCCTGCTCGCGGCTTTCGGCCAGCAAGACCTCTGCTACACGCTCTTTTTCCGCCAAGGAAATCAATCGCTTGGCCGCTCTGATGGCAGAGGGCGACTTACCAGCGATCGTCCGTGCCATGCCCATCGCGGCCTCCAACGGCTCATCGGCCAGTTCTGTCACCAACCCCCAGTCAAGCGCCTGTTGCGCGCCCACGGGCTCGGCCGTGTAGGTCATCCGCCGCAACACATCACCCCGCACGAGAAGGGGCAGAAGCACCATACCCCCCATGTCCGGGACAATGCCCCATTTCATCTCCATTACAGCGATTTCAACGTCTTGGCCCGCGATCCTGACGTCAGCCCCAAGCGCCAGCTGACATCCGGCGCCATAGACCGGCCCGTGCAAGGCTGCGATCACCGGCACCGGCACGCGTGTCCAGATCATCGCGACCTCTTGCCACTGGTTCGTCAGACCGTCCCCATGGGTGCGCGGCATCAAAAGATCCCCGGGATCCTTACCAATCATCCCAGACAGGCCGGAAATGTCGATGCCCGCGCAGAACGCCTTGCCTTCGCCCGAAATCACGACAGCCCGTGGGTCCGAGGCCATAACCTCTTCTCCTGCCGCGATAATTCCATCGATCATCGCCTGATCGACCGCATTCATCTTATCGGCCCGCGTCAGACGCACATGGGCGACATGTTCTTTGTACGTTACAGCGACACGTGTCATAGGAGCCTCCCTTTTCATCCACCAAAACCTGTTCACGCTCAACTGACCAGCAAAACGTGAGGGCACTTTTGATGCCAGCCCCACAACAACGTGATATGCGCCCCCCATGCCAGAGCCGCCAACCCGTTCCGCAGCGATACGAATTCTCTGGGTCTCAGCAGGGATCTGGGCCCTGATCTTGGGCGGGATCGGGGTGTTTCTGCCTCTGCTGCCCACAACGCCCTTCATCATTCTGGCCGCGTTCTGCTTTGGCAAGGGCTCGAAACGGTTGCGCAACTGGCTTGTGACGCACCGCACATTCGGCCCACTGATTACGGATTGGGAGATGCATGGTGCGATACCGCGCTACGCCAAGATCCTCGCATGCACATTGATGGCCGCTACGTTTCTCGGCAGCCTGCTGGCCGGGTTGGCGCCGATGCTCCTGATGATCCAGGCCGTTTTCATGGGAAGTGCGGCGCTTTACGTCCTGACCCGCCCAAGCGGGCCCTCCTGACTTGCGATGCACTGCGCCGCACGGTAGCCAACCTCATGACCAAATTCGCCCTGACCCCGCTGGCCGCAACCTTGCCTTCAACTGTGCCCTTTGTCGGACCCGAGACCCAGGAACGCGCAATGGACCGGGCCTTTGATGCCCGACTGGGGGCCAATGAAAGCGTGTTCGGCCCGTCCCCCAAAGCGCTGGCCGCCATGAAAGCTGCTGAGATTTGGATGTATGGCGACCCGGAGAACTACGATTTGCGTCTGGCGCTTGCCGGCCATCACGGCATCAGCGCCGATCACATCATCGTGGGCGAAGGGATTGACGGGCTCCTGGGCTATCTCGTGCGTCTGTTCGTCGGACAGGGCGATGCTGTCGTAACTTCAGACGGGGCATATCCAACGTTCAATTATCATGCGGTAGGCTTTGGCGGGACACTTCATAAAGTGCCTTACAAGGACGACCACGAAGACCCCGTAGCGCTCTTTTTCAAGGCAAAGGAAGTGGGCGCGAAACTGGTCTATTTGGCCAACCCCGACAATCCGATGGGCAGTTGGCATGATGGCGCGACGATCAAGGCCGCGCTGGATGATTTGCCCGATGGAACGTTATTGATCTTGGACGAGGCTTACATCGACTGCGCGCCCGTCGGGACCGCACCCAACATCGCCGCCGATGATCCTCGGGTGATCCGCTTGCGCACCTTTTCAAAGGCTTACGGATTGGCCGGTGCGCGCGTTGGCTATGCGATCGGGGCACCGGATCTCATCGCGGCCTTCAACAAAGTCCGCAATCATTTCGGCATGAACCGCGCCGCCCAGTCAGGGGCCCTGGCTGCCCTGGCGGACCAGACGTATCTGCAAACCGTTGTGTCTAAGATCGAAACGGCCCGGCAGACAATCAGTGAGATTGGGCGAGAGAATGGTCTGATACCCCTGCCCTCGGCCACGAACTTCGTTGCCCTCGATTGTGGGCGGGACGGGGCCCATGCCAAGGCGGTCCTAGGGGGGCTGGTTGCCCGGGGCATCTTCGTGCGCATGCCGTTTTCCGCCCCACAAAACCGCTGCATTCGCGTGTCGTGTGGAACGGATCTTAACCTTTCGACCCTACGACGGATCCTGCCGGATGCAATTGCTGCGGCAGAAAAGGGCTGACATACGCATCTTCCGCATTATTGTCAGTCGCACAGGCAGAACGGAACAGGTCATGAGACATCAGCCACTGGATCGCGCCCCCGACTTCACGCAAGCCTTCATCGTTATGTTCGGTGTCAATCTCAGCTGGATCCTCGTGGCGCTCTGGGCCATCTGGGGACTTTTTGCGGCAATCCTCTTTGCGCTGACGCTCAACCACGTGATGACCCGGATCGAAGCCCGCGTCCGCACCCGCCGGGCGGTCACCTCCCCGCGATAATGTCAGCGGCCGCCTCGACCGCCCCATCTCCATGCGGTAGCACAATGGCGCGCAGACCCGTCTCGATACCGCCCAACATCCCCATGATCATCTGGCCGTTTACATGGCCCATATGGCCCAGCCGGAAAAAGCCGTGCCATGCCGGATCACCCGGTGGGGCCATACCCAGCCCGATACCAAGCGTCAGGCCCAGATTGTGCTGCAACCAGTCGCGCAAAGCCGTCCCGTGCGGCGCCCCGATCCGCAATGACGTCACCGCGTGACTGCGATTCTGCGGATCCGCCACGTTCAACTCAAGCGGACCGTTTTGCGCCCAGACATCGCAGGCGGCCCAAATCGCACGAGCCAAACGTTCATGCCGCGCCCAGACATTTTCGAGCCCCTCGCCGTGAATGATGTCGAGGGCCGCCCGCAAACCGTAGATGTGATGGGTCGGCGCTGTCCCGTTCCAATACTGATAGAACTCCTCCGGATTGGCCCGCGGTGCCCAATCCCAGTAGCGGCTGACCCGCGGCATCGCCGCACGCGCCGCTGAAGCCCTTTCATTGAAAAAGACAAAGCCCATGCCCGGCGGCACCATCAGCCCCTTTTGGCAGCCTGTTACCACCACATCGACGCCCCACTCATCCATCTCAAAAGCGTCGCAGCCCAGCGAGGCGATGCAATCGGCCATCAGCAGCGCGGGGTGCCCGACCTCGTCCAGCACCTTGCGCAGCAGGGACACATCCGTCTTGATCGAAGTCGACGTATCCACAAAAACACCGAGTACCGCCTTGATCTTGTGGCCCGTATCCGCCCGCAATGCCTCGGCCACACGCCCCATATCCATCGGGTCGCGAAGGCCAAAATCGATGACCTGCGCCTCGGCTCCAATGCCCTGCGCCATCTCACCCCAACCATGCGCGAAACGCCCCGTCGCCGGCACCAGCACCGTCTCACCAGGCGCCACAACATTCGAAAGGGCCGCCTCCCAGACGCCGTGCCCATTGGCGATGTAAATCGCGCAATGATGCTTGGTGCGCGCCACGCGGCACAGATCCGGGATCAGGCTGGCCGTAATATCAATCAGCTCTCCTGAATAGATGTTCGGCGCGGGCCGGTGCATGGCTTGCAGGACAGCATCCGGCATGACCGACGGGCCCGGAATCGCAAGATAATCACGGCCGAACCCGGCCATTGGCTGTTGTGGCATGACACCCCCACTAAGACGCAACATCCGCCACCCTACAAATGCCGACGCCAGCGTCAATCGCCGTTAGGCTTGCCCCCGCACGTCGCTGCGACTAAACCTCTGGAAACGCTCACAAGGCGCGCAGTCTGACACTGCGCGAGGCCGGACACAGGTGACATCTCCCGAAAATCAGCCCGACCTGACGGTCAACACACGCTCTAGCGTTTTGCTGTCTTGGCTCTGGCGCGGATACCTTCGCAAACACGCTGCTCTGATGGGTGTCGCCGTGATCTTCATGGTCCTCGAAGGTTCCATGCTGGGCGCGTTGAGTTGGCTCATGCAGCCCATGTTCGACAATGTCTTTGTGGAAGGTGACGGGCAGATGCTGATCTGGGTGGGCTTTGTGGTGGTAGGCATCTTTATCGTGCGCGCCGTCTCCAGTGTGATCCAGAAGGTGATCCTGACCCGCGTGGCCCAACGCACGGCCGCAGCCCTGCGCATGGATCTTCTGGCCCGCATGATGCTGCAGGACGGTGCTTTCCATCAGACCCACCCACCCGGTTTTCTGATTCAGCGGGTGCAAACAGATGTAGAAGCTGTGGGCGTGGTCTGGAAGGCCATAATCACAGGTGCAGGCCGCGATTTCATCGGGCTGTTTGTGCTGATGGGCGTCGCGATCAGTGTTGACCCGGTCTGGGCAGCTCTGGCCGTTCTGGGCGGCCCGCTCTTGATCCTGCCCGCCGCCGCCGCCCAGCGATATGTACGGCGCAAGGCCAGCCAGGCGCGCGATCTCGGGGCAAATCTGGCCACGCGTTTGGACGAGGTCTTTCACGGTATCGTTCAGATCAAGCTCAATGCGTTGGAAGACTACCAATCTCGCCGATACCGCGATCTGACCCAGAATTTCGTGCGCACGGAGGTCAAAACCGCCTTCGGAAGTGCTGCCATCCCCGGCATGATCGACATAATGTCCGGCCTCGGATTCATGGCGGTCATACTTTATGGCGGAGCCGAGATCATCTCGGGCGAGAAAACAATCGGTCAGTTTATGACGTTTTTTACAGCAATGGGCTTTGCCTTCGATCCATTGCGGCGCCTGGGCAATATCTCGGGGCTCTGGCAGGTCGCGGCGGCAGCCATCGAACGTTTAAAAGAACTGATGGAAGCGCCCATCGCGCTAACTTCACCGGCCGCCCCAGTCGCGCGCCCTGAAGGTGTCCCGGAAATCGTCCTCGACGACGTGCATCTGTCCTACGGGGACACGAACGTCTTGCGGGGCGTCACCCTGCGCGCCGAACCCGGTCAGACGACCGCGCTGGTCGGGGCGTCCGGTGCAGGAAAATCAACTATTTTCAATGTTTTGACACGGCTTGTTGATCCAGTTTCCGGGCGGGTGGAAGTGGGCGGCGCGCCAACAACCGAACTGGCCCTTGAAGATTTGCGCAGCCTTTACTCCGTTGTCACACAAGAGGCTTTGCTTTTTGATGAAACCCTGCGTGAAAACATTCTGCTGGGCCGCACAGATGTGAGTGATGCGCGGCTTCAAGAGGTGCTGGAGGCGGCGCATGTTGCCGATTTCCTGCCCAACCTTCCGGAGGGGCTTGAAACGCCAGTCGGTCCGCGGGGGTCGGCCCTCTCGGGCGGTCAGCGGCAGCGCGTCGTGATCGCGCGGGCGCTCCTGCGCGACACCCCCATCCTTCTCCTGGACGAAGCGACGAGCGCGCTTGATGCGCAGTCCGAGCAGGTCGTGCAAGCCGCCCTCGACCGCCTCTCGACCGGCCGGACGACGCTGGTTATTGCGCACCGTCTCTCGACCATTCGCGAGGCTGACAAGATCATCGTCATGGATCGCGGGCAGGTTGTCGATGAAGGCAACCATGATGCATTGCTCGAACGCGGCGGGCTTTATGCGGATCTTTATCGCCTGCAATTCCAGGACGGCAAAACAGTTGTAGATTTGGAGGGCACCCGCGCCATCCACGGCGAAGAAGGCACGGAACGCCCCGGCCTTCTCGCCCGCCTGCGCGAACGGCTTTTTAGTTAGGAGCGAAAGACTGCAGCAATGTCCAGCACCTGCGCGCGTCCGGGATCATCAGCGCGGTCGCGCCGAACCAACAAGGGGTGTCGCGCGCTCAATCGCCCAAGCCGACCAGCCAGATTGATGAGACCCGCCCGGATCAAACCGCCACGTTGGAAACGGATCGGCAGCCACGCTGATCGCTCTCCTCGAATATGCTCCATGACGGGCCGCGTCCAACCGGTCTCGAGGACCGCACCTGGATCCACGATCAGCAACCAATCCCCCTTGGCTGCCTTCCACCCAAGCCGCACCCGATCTGCGCGGGTGACACCGCCAGTGACAATCTCGGCGCCCCATTCCCGGGCGAGCGCGCCAGTATCATCACGCGAACCTGCATCGCTCACGATCAATTCGCGGATCAGGCCAATCTCCAGCCCTTCCGTCAATGCTCCCAGACAGCTGGGTAGCGCTCCCGCCGCATCCCGCGTCGGCACAATGATCGAGATCGGTGCGCGCATAAGCCCTTCCGGTTTTTTCCGCCGCCGCTATATGACAAGGCAAACCATCAAGGACCAGACCCCATGAACCTTCGCCGCATACTGCGCATTTCCGGCTCCGACGCCCGCGATTTCCTGCAAGGTCTTGTCACCAATGATGTCGGGGGGGTCGATACAGGTCTCGTCTACGCGGCGATGCTGACCCCGCAGGGCAAATACATCGCGGATTTTTTTCTGCTGGCCGATAGCGAAGATATCCTGCTGGATGTCGATGACACGCTGGCAGACTCTCTGATCCAACGGCTTTCAATGTACAAACTCCGCGCCGATATCACTATCGCAACCGCCACCCTGCATGTCCATCGCGGTACTGGACCGGCGCCGGATGACGGACATGCCGACCCCCGCCACAAAGAGCTTGGTTGGCGGGCCTATCGCGCAACCATTCCTGAAGATGAGCCAGACCTGACCGCGCTGCGCGTCGCCCACCTGATCCCTGAAACCGGCATTGAGCTGACCCCGGATACATTCATTCTCGAGGCGGGCTTCGAACGGCTGAACGGCGTGGATTTCAAGAAGGGATGCTATGTTGGCCAAGAGGTCACGGCCCGGATGAAGCACAAGACCGAGTTGCGCAAGGGCCTGGCCCGCGTCTCACTGGACGGCACGGCCGAACCGGGGGCGCCAATCACCGCAGATGGAAAACCGGCCGGGACACTGCATTCGGTCGCGGGCAATCAGGCCATCGCATATCTGCGTTTTGACCGGGCAAAAGGCGAAATGATGGCCGGCGACGCCAAGGTGTCACGCGCCTGACCACCAATCTGCGATCTCATCGCGGGTGATCCGCCCCTTGAGACCGATGCCGACCAATTGACCCACCCCCTCCGCGGGGTGTGTCTTGATCGACCAGTTTGCACCAACCACATGCAGTTCGAATGACCCGCCACCTTTTGCGGGCACCCGCCCCTTGAGGCGCAAAAGATCAGGTGACCGCACCATCAATCTCGCCTCGATCTCCTCGCGCGAGAACGGGAGATCGACCGTGTCGGACCAAGAGGCGTAATCCGCATGTAGCAATCCGGCCTTCGGCACCTGATCTGGACGCAGGCCCAGAACCAGAGGTGCCACCTTCTCAAGGGTCGAAAGGTCGACGGCCTCTCGCCCGACAGCATCGGGCCATGCTCCGCCTTCCGACTTGCTGACCAGCAAGACGTCAGCGACCTGCGCCTGCCCGCGCACCTGTGCCCCAATTTGGGGATCGATACTCAGCCCATCATAGGCCAACGCGTCGACAACCGTTACGATGCCACCATAGGCCAGGTCCGGCTCGGCCTTTGCGACCTGCGCGATCTTTGCCGGATCCGCGATTCCCGATGACTCGACCACCAAGTGATCGGGGCGGTCGGCAAGGTCCAGCACATCCCCTACAGCCATGAACAGATCCGCCCCCATGGTGCAGCACACGCAGCCATTGGTCAGCGCGATCGTGTCTTCGCTTGCCGAGACCAACAGACCCGCATCAATGTTGATCGCTCCGAAATCATTGACCATTACCATCAGGCGCTGCGCATGAGATTCCCCAAGCAAACGATTGATAAGGGTTGTCTTTCCGGCACCCAGATATCCCCCGATAACCGTCAGTGGCAGGCTCATATCAGATGCACCTTGCCGCCCAGAACCGTGCCCAGAACCGGTACGTCCTTCAGGGCAATCGCAGCGACAGCGCGCGGATCTTCCCCCAGCACGGCAAAATCCGCACGTTTTCCTGGCGTGATGCTGCCCACCTCGTCGTCCATCTTCAGCGTGTAGGCTGCGCCCATCGTGATCGCAAATAGCGCCTCATCCACATCGATGCATTGCGCCACCCCGAGGATCCGATCGCTCATCGTGCGCCGGTTGACCGCACACCAGGCCGTAAAAAGTGGACCCAATGGGGTCACAGGCGCATCCGAATGGAGGGCAACCCGCGCGCCAGTGTCCAGCGCGGTGCGCGCCGCATCCATCCGTGCGGCCCGGTCGGGACCAAGGGTCAGCGCCACGTGCTGATCGCCGAAGTACCAGATGTGATTGGCGAAGATGTTGCAGCAGACCCCCAGCTCCGCCGCACGTTCATAAAGATCCCGCCCCATCATCTGGCAATGCTGCAAGACGTGCCTGTGTCCAGGTCCGGGATACGCCCGCAAGGCAGCCTCGATCGCATTCAGCGACACCTCTGCCGCTTCATCGCCATTGACGTGGATGTGCATCTGCAAACCCTGCTTCTGCATCTCAAGGCATAGCGCGTGGATCTCGTCTGGGGACGTATTCCAGATGCCGTTCGGCTGTCCACCCACATAACCCGGCCAGCGCACTCTTGCTGTCCAGCCCTGGATTGAGCCATCGGTCATCAGTTTTACCGCCCCAAGACGCATTTTCTCTGTTGATTGTGGGGCGAGCCGCCGCGCCTTGGCCGCAATCTCAACCGGATCCCCCGCCGCACCCAACGCTGGCACGATCCGCAGCGGAAAATCGTCAGCATCCGTCACCGAGATCAAAGTCGCGACGTCCTCGTCTTCAAGGAAGGAATAAAGATCCGTCGCCGTCGTCACCCCCGCCCGCACCGCGACCTGTCCATAGGTGCGGATCGCTTCAGGTGTTTGGCTCAACCCCCTGAAATCAATACCCAAACGACGCATGACAGGAAACATCGCCGCCATTTCCTGCAGCTCGCCCGTGGGAGCACCATCAAAACCCTTCACCACACCCTCGGCATTGGTGCCCGCGTCATAGCCTGCCATCGCAAGGGCCTTGGAATTGGCGCAGAGCAGATGGAAGTTCGAGAAGATGATCGCGATAGGCCGCTCCGTGCTGATCTGATCCAGATGCGTCGCTCCCATCCGCTCGCCTTCAAGGAAGATCGGATCAAAGCCCCAGCCGACCAGGGGTTCGCCAGGGCCAAGGCCCTTTTCGTACTCCGCCAGCCCCACGATCACCTCATCAAGCGTCATCATGCCCCGCCACAGCTTCCCATCCGGGTCCAGCCGGTCGTGATAGCCTGCATAGGCATATCGCCACATCGCCCCCGCCATCATATGTGCGTGCCCCTCGACAAAGCCCGGCATCAGCACCGCGTTCCCAAGGCTGTTGTCCAGCAAACCACCACCCCAGGGGTCTGCGCAATCTGCACCGCCGACCGCCAGGATATGACCGTCTCGAACGGCCACATGCGTCGCCTCTGGCAGATCAGGATCCATCGTGACGATCCGCTTTGCGGCGAAAACTGTGGTTTCGGACATGATCTCTCCCCAAAGGCGGTGACAAAAAACGCTTCCCCGAACACGCATCCCCGCATACCGTTGAAGGAAATCACGAAACTGGGGAGCTATAAATGTCTTTTTTCACACGCATTCTCGGGATAACCGCGCTGCTGGCATCGACGACCCTGGCAGCCCCCGTCTTTGCCGAAGGCGGCACGCTGGTGATCGCCTCGACACAGGTGCCACGCCATCTGAACGGGGCTGTGCAATCTGGCATCGCCACGGCGGTGCCTTCGACGCAGATCTTCGCCTCGCCCCTGCGCTATGACGAGAACTGGGAGCCTCAGCCCTATCTGGCCGAAAGCTGGGAAGTGGCTGAGGACGGCATGTCGGTCACACTGAACCTTGTGCAGAACGCGACCTTCCATGACGGCCAGCCCGTAACGTCGGAGGACGTCGCGTTTTCGATCATGACGACAAAGGAAAATCACCCCTTCAAGTCCATGTTCGCACCGGTCGAGGCCATAGATACGCCCGATCCGCACACGGCCATCATCCGGCTGAGCCAGCCGCATCCGGCACTTCTGCTGGCGCTTTCGCCAGCGCTCGCTCCTGTGCTACCAAAGCACATCTTCGGTGACGGTCAAGACCCGAAGTCGCATCCCGCCAACAGCGCTCCTGTAGGTTCCGGCCCCTTCAAATTGGAAGAATTCACTGCGGGCGAAGCCGTTGTGATGAAGAAAAACCCCGACTTCTTCCTCGAAGGACGGCCCAAGCTCGATGAAATCATCATCCGCATCATCAAGGACGAAAGTGCGTTGCTGATCGCGATGGAGAATGGCGACATCGACCTTTATCCTTTTATGGCGTCTTCGCAATCAATCCGGCGCCTTGAAAAGGACGAGGATCTTGGCGTTACGACCGAAGACTACGCTGCAGTAGGCCCGATCAACTGGCTGGCCTTTAACACACAATCCGACAAGCTCAGCGATGTCCGGGTCCGTCAGGCCATCGCATACGCCGTGGACCGTGACTTCATCACCGACGCCCTCCATCGCGGCGTGTCTTCCCCCCAACGCGGGCCAATCACCGAAAGCTCTCCTTTCTTCGACAACACAATCGCAGCCTATGATGTCGACCTGGAAAAGGCCCAGGCCCTCATGGCCGAGGCAGGCTTTGGCGACGGGATGGAACTGACCGTCGACTACATCCCCGGCCCGAAAGAGCAGCAGCAATCTGTGGCCGAATACCTCAAATCCCAGCTTAAGAAGATCGGCATCGACGTGACCGTCCGCGCGGCCCCCGACTTCCCCACATGGGCCGGGCGGGTCTCCAGCTACGATTTCGAGCTTAGCATGGACGTCGTCTTCAATTGGGGCGATCCGGTCATTGGCGTTCACCGGACTTATCTGAGCGACAACATCCGCGAAGGCGTCATCTGGTCGAACACCCAACAATACCGCAATGAAAAGGTTGATGAATTGCTGAACGCGGCGGCGGTTGAACTGGATGTGGACAAGCGCAAATCGCTATATGCGGAATTCCAGCAACTTGTTGCAGGCGACCTGCCCGTATACTGGATCAACCAGCTGCCCTATCACACCGCCTACGACAAGCGCTTGCAAAACGTCCCCACGGGCATCTGGGGCACGATGCATCCGATGGATACGGTTGCGTGGTCCGAGTGATCGGACAACGCAACCAGTGCGCTGCAGCGGGTCTAACGGACCCGCGTGCGACACCCGGCGGCAATCCTTGCACCCAACCCGAGCGAAGCGAGTGGGTTCTGACAGAAAACTTATGGAGCCCGGCTCACATTGGTCAACCCGGGCACCCGTCTCTATGACCACCTCCTACACGGCTCGCCTTCTCACCCCTGAAGACCTAGATATCTGGCGCCGCTTACGCCGCGAGGGCGTGACGCGCTTTCCCAATGCCTTCCTGCTGGACCAGGAAGAAGTCGCCAACACCCCCGAAGAACGCGACCGGTCGGTTCTTGCGGCGAAAGTCCTTTTTGGGGTCTTTTGCGAAGACAAAGCAGTTGGCATTGCGGGCCTTCGCATGGGGTTTTTCAATCAGAACAAACACCGTGCGCATATGGGCCCGTTCTATGTTGACCCCGATCACTGGGGTATGGCCGCTGCTCAGACGTTGCTGGATACACTGATCCAGACCGCACAAGACCGCGGCGCCACCCAGATCGAGCTGGAGGTCGACGCAGAAAACCCCCGCGCCATCGCCTTTTACAAAAAGGTCGGCTTCCAGCAGATCGGCCGGATGCCAAACGCCATGCACCGCGAGGGCGCCTTTCACGATGACCTGCTCATGGTCCGCCCAATCGAGGCCACATGAACGCCGCCTACATCCTCCGCCGCCTGTTTTACGGCGTTCTCATGATGCTGGGCGTCGTGATCCTGAACTTCCTGCTGATCCGCCTCGCGCCAGGGGATCCGGCTGTTGTTATCGCAGGTGAAATGGGGGGCGCCACAGAAGAGATGCTCGCCAGCATCCGCGCGGAATACGGGCTCGATAAACCCGTCCTGACCCAGCTTTGGATCTATGTCAGCAGCGTCGCACAAGGCGATCTTGGCCAGTCCTTCTTCTTCAACCAACCCGTCAGCAGCCTGATCGGGCAGCGCATCGGCCCCACGATCCTGCTGGTGCTGACGGCCCAGGTTCTGTCCATCCTGCTCGGCGTTTTTCTGGGCGCTGTCGCCGCGCGCAAGCCACATGGTGTGCTTTCGGCCTTTGTCGGCGTTTTCGCCACCATCGGCTATGCGGTCCCGGTTTTCTGGACAGGGATCATGTTTATCATCCTCTTCGCCTCCGTCCTGCCCTGGTTTCCGGTTGAGGGCATGCAATCCGTACGCCTGCGCGACGCGGATCTCTGGACGCGGATGCTGGACGTGACCCATCACCTTGTCCTGCCCGCCCTCACGCTCGCCATTATCTATCTCGCGCAATATGCCCGCCTTACACGCGCCTCGATGCTCGACGCGCTATCGTCGGAATATATCCGCACCGCCCGCGCGAAGGGGCTGAATGAACGCAGCGTGGTTTTCAGTCACGCGCTGCGCAACGCGCTTCTGCCGATCCTGACAGTGGCCGGGTTGCAATTCGGCAATCTGATTTCCGGCGCATTGCTGGTCGAAACAGTCTTCAACTGGCCCGGCATGGGACGGCTTGCCTTCGACAGCATCCTCCGACGTGACTACCCCACCATTATGGGCGTTCTCTTTTTTGCGTCTCTGATGGTCGTCATTGCCAACCTCATCACCGATTTCAGCTACCGCCTGGCTGATCCCCGGCTGAAGGACGAACAATGACAACGATCCCACCCCCAGTCGATGTTGGCCCCTCCCCCTCGGCCGAGGCCTGGCGGATGTTTCGCAGAAACGTGCCCGCCATGATTGGACTGTTTCTCCTGGTCGTGATCATCGCCGTCACGCTTTATGGCGCCATCTTCTATACGGCCGATCCCTATGAGATCGTTTGGGCCCCCCACGAGGCGCCCGGGGTCACGCCAGACTTCCCGCTCGGCACCGACTATCTGGGCCGCGACATCCTCGCCGGCATTCTGAGCGGGGGTGGCCCCACCCTCGCCGTGGGTGCCGCCGCCGCTGCGATCACCATGGTCATTGGTCTTCTTTTGGGGGCTGCGGCCGGTTTCTTCGGCGGGTGGGTCGACAACCTGCTGATGCGCGTCACCGAATTCTTTCAGGTTCTGCCGACGCTGCTTTTTGCGATGGTTCTGGTGACGCTTTTCTCACCATCGCTTTTTGTTATCGCCATGGCCATCGGAGTGGTCAGTTGGCCGCAAACCGCCCGCCTCACCCGCGCCGAGTTTCTCAAGATAAAAGAGCTTGAATACGTCCTTGCCGCCCGCGCCTCTGGCACGCGGAACTGGCGGATCATGTGGCGTATCATCCTGCCCAATGCCGCGCCCCCTCTGATAGTGTCAGCAACACTGACGGTGGGTGTTGCGATCCTCTTCGAGGCGGGCCTCAGCTTCCTTGGTCTCGGCGATCCCAACGTGATGAGCTGGGGGCTGATGATCGGCGCCAATCGGGACTACATACTGGATGCATGGTGGCCAGTGACCATTCCGGGGATCGCAATCTTTCTGACTGTGTTTGCCGTGTCACTCGTGGGTGACGGGCTGAATGACGCGTTCAACCCCCGCCTACGCCGGCGTTAAGGCTTTGGCAACAAACACCAGCGCGCGCTGCGTTAACTAGGCAAATGCAGACACCGGAACCGACGCAATACCGGCATATTACAGACAGCTGGTCTGCCTTGTTTTGCTAGGTTAAGAGGTCGCTAAAGGCCCTGATCGGAAAACGGCCCATTAACTGTTGCGCGTACGGTCATTAGGCGCGTTCCGAATACTCCATCGTTTCGGTGTTGACGACGATATCCTCTTCCGGCCCGACAAAGGGCGGCACCATGACCTTCACCCCATTGTCCAGCACCGCTGGCTTGAAGGAATTGGCCGCTGTCTGGCCTTTGACGACAGGCTCAGTCTCCACGATCTTGCAGGTCACTTTTTGCGGTAGCGTCGCGTTCAACGCTTCCGCCTCGTAGAACTCCACCACGATGGTCATGCCATCCTGCAAAAACGGACGGCGGTCGCCCAGAATGTCGGCAGGCAGTTCGATTTGCTCGTATGTATCGGCATCCATGAAAACCAGCATGCCATCGTTTTCATAAAGGAATTGCTGGTCTTTCTGCTCCAGGCGTACCCGTTCGACCTTGTCGGCACTGCGAAATCTTTCGTTCAATTTCGAGCCGTTGCGCAAATTGCGCAGCTCGACTTGTGCAAACGCGCCGCCCTTCCCAGGCTTCACGTGATCGACTTTGACCGCAGCCCAAAGCCCGTCATTGTGCTCAAGCACGTTGCCCGGGCGAATTTCGTTTCCGTTGATTTTTGACATGTGAAGAAACCATGGCGAAAGGTTGATGAAAAGTTGACAGCCCCTATATATCGCGGACAGTCGGGTCGCAAGACAACGAAATGTCGTGGTTTTAACACCTGACCCATGCATTCAACGCATGGAAGACATGCAGTAATGGGGTATCCGAATCGTTGCAGATCGGCCATAAAGAGCCTCACGCCGGAAATACAAGAGCAAGAATAAAGGAAAGGACGACGAATGAAAGATTTCGTTGACGGCACAGCCTTTAACAACGAACAAGGCAATCGTGCGCGTAAACTTTTTGCAGCTGTCGTACTGGCTGCACTCGACGACGCAATCGCCGACGACAAGAAGTATGGCAATGGGCCAGAGCAGATTGCCCGCTGGGCGCGCTCTCGCGATGGTCGCGAAGTGCTGAGTTGCGCAGGCATCGACCCAAATGAGCGGGTTGTCGAAGGTCTGATGGAATTTGTTGGTAAAGGTGTGCGTACTTCCGTCGCCCTGTCCCGCGAAGAATCAGAGCGGCGCAATGCAGCATTACAGGCTGAAGCGGCCTGATATATCTCTGACCTCATTTGAAAAAAACGCGTCCTCATCGGGCGCGTTTTTTCATTTAGCCATCTATAAAGAAAAACAGCCACTGGCGCACCACCCAGATCTCGGCCAAGAGCAGGGCCAGAACAGCCATGCTGACTGACCATCCCGGGCGGGCTTTCCAAAGCACAACTGCTGCAGCGCTGGCTATCGCCGCCTCGATTGGTGCGACCCACATAGCCCCCTGCCTCCGGTCCCAATAGCTAAGCGGGCTTTCAAACACCCACCAGGATAAGGGCCAGAAATGCGGGCGTCCGTCATCGTGATGCAGCGGAAAATCCAGCGTCAGATGCAGCAAGGCGGCACCGGTCAGCGCAATCGCCCATGCCTGCCTGCGCCAAAGGGCAATCGCAAACAGCCCGCCCCAGACCAGAAACGAATTGTCGATTGCGAAGATCGTCTGCCAAGTCTCTGAAAAGTATAACTCATCGAAGACGACACGCGGTGGGATGGAGAGAACAAACAACGCCGTCCCCGCCAGCAGATAAAGCGATAAATCGGGCAAAAGTGCGCCCAGAAAAGCTGCCGCCAGAACTGGCCATTCCTTGCCCCGTCCCATCACGGCCGCGCCGAGAAGGAGATGGGCCGGCGTATTCATCTGCGGATAACCACGTTTGGAAAGGTGCGGCGCTGCACCCTATTCCAGATCCTGCGCCGCAAGAGCGCGGTGTATCTCGCGCCGGACAAGCTTGCGAACGTTGCGGGTGATGCGCTCACCCAGAACGCCCTGCAACTCTTCCCGGACAATCTCGCTCACCATGTCGCGCAGCGTCTCTTCATCAATAATTGCTGCATCATCTGCAAAAAGCTCTGGATCCGGCGTAACATCAGAATCCGGCGCAATATCAGACGGTTGTGACGCGTCTTCTTGGGTCGGGGTGACATCTTCCGCAGCGGTGCCCTCAATTTCGACCGTATCATCTGCGGACGGATCATCATCTTCGCCCACGCGCAAGGCTGCCGTCAGCACGAACGCTTCGGGCTGTGCAGGTGCTGTTTCGGAAACCTGCCTTTTTACAGAGGACAAGACATCCTCGGCATCACGTTGGCCTAGCGGGTCTGACATGCGGTCCGTCGCGGTTTGCTCGGGATCAAACTACATGCCCGGCCAACCTCGCACAACCGCATCCTTAAAGTTCAGTCTTTTTGCAGGGCTCGCAAAACCCGGTCGAGCTGCCTGCCCTGGCGACTTTTCTTCGCGACGCCATCCTTGACCAAATTGTAGTAAGCGGAGGGGTCATAAATCTGAACGGGCAGCCGCAGCCTCTCAGCCGTCAGAAGCCCCTGCGCTGAAAGCAAAGAATAGGCCGCGATATACTGGTTTGCCTGCGCTGCGATACGGTTGGCTTGCGCGTCCAGCAATTCCTGTTCCGCATCAAGCACATCCAGCGTCGTTCGTGCGCCCAATGTTGCCTCTTCGCGCACGCCCTGAAAAGCGATCCGTGCCGCCGAAATCTGCCTTTCGGAGGCTTCCAGCTGGGCACGAGCTGACAGAAGATCGGCAAAGGCGTTGCTTACGTCCTGTTCGACGTCATGCCGCACGATATGAAGGTTGCTTCTCTCGGAATCGCGTGTTGCCATGGCACGGCGCGCCAAGGACGACAGCCTTCCACCCTGATAAATCGGCCCGCCAATCTCGACTCCGACGGAGCCAGTGTTCGAGAAGGCACTTGAGTTGAGATTATCCTCCACACCGATACGCGAATTCAGCGTCACGGTGGGCTTCATGTCTCGCTCAGCGGCACTGATCAAAAGCTCGGCCGCGGCCACACGCCGCTGCGCCTCGGCCAGGGAAGGATGCGTGCGGAGCGCAACAGCCCGTGCGCTTGCAGGGTCACGCGGGACGCCCGGCAGCGCCCGAGGCGGAGTGAGATTGCCGGGGTTACGACCGACAGCATTCCGATACTCGGCCCGCGCCTGCACCAGATTGCCCTCTGCGGCCGCAAGACCACTACGCGCCTCGGCCAATGCCGCTTCGGCAAGCGCCACGTCGGTCCTGGTGACTTCACCCACATCGAACCGGTCCCGTGCCGCACGCAATTCCTCGGTCAGAAGGCGGACGTTGTTTTGACGGAGGGCGACGTTCTCGACCTCACGTCGCACGTTCATGAAGGCAGCAACGGCCCGCAGAAGGATCTGCTGTTCGATCGATGTCAACCGCGCACGCGTCGCCAAGACTGTTTCTTTCTGCGCCTCAATCCGTGCGGAATCCGCCCCAAAATCATAAAGTTGCCACTGGGCGATCAGTTCGATGGTTGCCGTGGTCGTCAAGATGTCATTTGATTGCAAGTCCCCGGCAAACCCGGTCGAAACGGAATCCCCGACCGTCCGTGTCACATCTGCTGCCCAGTTCACAATAGGCAAAAGCGCCGCTGCAGCTGTTGCAACATCTTCATCGGCGGCCCTCAACAGCGCTCGGTTCTGTTCAAGCAAACCACTGTGATTGTAGGCACCAACAAGCGCGTCAGCGAGTGTTTCAGTCATAGCTACTTGCGCACTGCCAATCACAACGCCGACAGCAATGAAGCTTGCCCGAAGTTTGAGTTTCCAATATTTCATGCTGCCTGCCTCTGTTTTTAGCCCCGAGCCCTATTGAGCTTTCAGAGCTGGAATGTGTTATGTCGTTCAAAGCCGGGTAGGACCGGCGCACCTGCATTGAATATGCGCCGCCAGGACAGCCGACCATCCAGTTTGTAGCCTACGCGCACCTCGCCCAACGCACCATCCATAAAGATGCAGGCGATGCGGCCGCCATCCTTCATCTGATCGCTCAAGCTGTCGGGCAGATGAGCCACGCCGCCTTGCAAGATGATTATGTCATATAGGCCATGCTCGGGGGCGCCATCGACAAGTGGGCCCTCTTGGACAACAACGTTGTCCGCACCCGCCTGGGTGAGCGCCTCTTGTGCATCACGGACCATGACCGGATCTTCCTCGAGCGCCACAACGGCCTGCGCCATACGTGCGATCACCGCCGAGGAATAGCCAAGCCCCGCACCAATATCCAAGACCAGTTCTTGCGGACCAATGTCGAGAGCATCGAGCATCTTGGCCAATGTGCGCGGCTCCAGGGCGAAACGATCGCCACCGAGATCAAGATTCTCCCCCAAATAGGCCGCCTCGCGCTTTGTCGTAGGCACAAAATCCTCTCGAGGCACGGCCAACATCGCCTGAATAATGGGGAACTTGGTCACGTCCGAAGGACGGACCTGCGTATCAACCATCACGACACGGCGCGCAGCGAAATCGGCCATCAGCATCACTCACGTAAATAAGCTTGAAGTTGGATGTGCCACATCCGCAAGCATCGGGCAACATGGGGCGAAATCAATTCACAGACTGTTGCTCTTGCGCGCCTCAGGCTTATCCGCTATCGCCAGTCCACACCTCTTTGCGGCGAGTTGGCGGAGTGGTGACGCAGCGGATTGCAAATCCGTGTACACCGGTTCGATTCCGGTACTCGCCTCCATTTAATTTCAAGCACTTAGCTCTCTCCTCTCTTTGCCCCATCGGGGGCGTTTACAATAGCGTTTACAGTTTTGCCCTCGCGGCGCTGCTTTTCGCGCTCCAGTAAGTCCAGGACTTCCGCGCTCTCAGCAGGTGAAACGGCGGCATAATGCTCGATCACAGCGGCTGCGTAGCGAAGCGACCAGCCCATGTGATTTGCAATTTGGTTGAGGCCGAGGCCCGCGCGCAAGAGCCTTGTGGCCGCTGTACCGCGCGTATCTTGGAGGCGTAGCGTCGGATCTCTCAGCTTTTCCGCGATGCGGTCTCGGTAACGGGTAATGGCACGACTGGCCGAAGTGGGCTTGAGCGGCTTGTTCCGGTCGTTGACCAATAAAACGAGCTGACCTGCGGGTGTTTCATCAATCAACTGCCGCAATTCAGGCGTGACTGGAATGTGTGCCACGCGCCCGCGCTTCTGAGTACGCACCCGGAAACGGTCCACTCCATCGAAGCTCTCAAGGTTGCCGCGCGTGAGCCGCACAAGGTCGGCGGGCCTTAGGCCTGTCTCGCAAGCTAGTGTCATCACGCGCTTGACCCATGATGGTGCAGCGTCCTTGAACGCCTGTTGATCCGCTTCGGTCCAAACGATCTCGGCCCGATCCACTGAATAAATGCGATGAAGGCGGTCGCAGTAGTGCGCAGCGATCTTTCCTTCGTCCCTCGCCCAATTGAGGATGCGCACAGCAACAGTCCCCGCGTAGTCGTGTTGCTTGGGCGAGTCTTTCCACTTGGCCCGCCACTCGTTCAGCTCCCCGCGCGACTTTGGATTTTCCCAAAGCTTCGCCGGATCGTCTACGAACTCTTCCGCAAAACGTAGCGCCCACTTTCGATAGTCATCTTTGCTGCGCTCGCTTGGTGGCATAGCTGTGCTGTTAAGGAAGTCGTCCACCATTTGTGGCGTCATGTAGTCAACTGAATGCCGCGTCTTGATCGCTTCGGCAAAAGCGATCAAAAATGCGGGGTCGCGCGGCTCTTTCACCGTATCCACCCAGAACTTTGGCCCGCCACGCCAAGCATAGAAATGGTACCTGACGCCTTCGACTGTCTTGCGTCTAACTCTGTGGACACCCTTCGGTAGGCTACTGCGCAGCACGTCTTGCCCTCCTAGCCTCCACCAAATCCCTCTCTTGCTCCGAACCATTCTGTCGAGCCTCCAGGCCCTGCGCGGCGTCTAAACGGGCGCGTACATGGATCGGGTCAAAATAGTGCGGGTTTCGACGGATCGGTTGGATACCAAGCTGCCTACAGAAAGCGCGGAACCCGTCGTTAGGCCCGTTGAACCCAAATTTTTCTGCTAGTTCGACTGCCGAGACAAACTGGATCATGGCGCAGTCTGACTTTGCTCAGCTTCAGTTTCCGCGAGCAAAATCGCCTCAAACTGGTTTGGCAAAATTAACATGAGGTTTCCGATTGTGTAAAACTGGGAGTGCGCTCTGGCCTTAGCCCTCAGAGTTCGCGGAGAGAGTTTGATGCCGCGTAGACTGAGCTGCTCGCACCATTGTTCTGGTGTTCTGCCGTTCTCCAACAAGTTTGACATTTATCAACTCCACTGAGCAATTTGGAGCAAGATCGTGCAATCCACTTGTAAGCGCAATACATAGCGCATAGAAGCAAATAAATGATCATTTTTGCGCAGATATCTGCGCTTTTAAGGTGAAGAATGAAATTTAGACTCCCTGAGCCAGATACAAACAGCATGACAAAGGCCGAAATCGAGCAGGCAATGTCACCCAACTTTGATCCAAAGACGTTGGAGTTCGACGGCGTTAGTCTGCAAGATGGCCTGATCCACGAAACTTTGGCTAAGTGTGATCCGGCTGGAAATCTGAAGAAATTCCGAAAACGCCTAGGCTTAACCCAAGCAAATATGGCTGAAAAAGCAGGGGTTTCTCGACGCGCTTATCAAGACTTAGAGGCGGGTCGAACCAGTATGACCGCCGACTTCATGCTCCAATTGTACGCTCGATTTGGCCTCGATGTTCATGCTCTTCTTACTGGAAGCAGCCCTCAAATTCGGCAAGAGGCTAAGCAGATGTTAGCGAACAAAACGATTGGGGCGTTATGTTTGATGATGAGGCTCTATCAAGGCAGCGACCATAATAACATTGTTTCCTGGGCTATAAAGCTGGCAGCGACGGGTGATCCCTCAGTCGAAGTAACCATTCAGGATATATGGGCCGCAGATGTACCGGAGGAGCTTTGAACCAACTGATAGCTTAAGTCATTCCAACATTGCTAGCTAGCATGCTAGCTATAAAGGCTGCTAGCATTATGCTAGACTTTGTATTGCAGATCTTAGTTGCTGTTCAGACATCTTCATGTCACTCGATAAATCATAGTAAAATTCAAAGACTTCTATACCTGCCTCTAGCCCAATCTTGCCGAGCCGCACCAGCCCAGATTGCTGAGAGGATGGCGACTTTGGATAGATCAAGATCGCTTTCTTGACGCCGTATGCCAAAGCATGACTGACAATCTGGTAGCGATCCTCTTCAGACGGTTTCTTTTTGTACTTTGCGTCGCCAATTATCAGCGCTCCTCGACCATCTTTGACAATCAAGTCGGGTTTAATTTTGTACTTCTTGTTGTCGACGAAAAACGGAAGTTGATGCCGCTTCTTGTTCCCATCGAGTGTCGCCACGCGGCCGAAACCAAAATCGGGTAGCTCCGCAAGGACTGATCGAACATAGCCTTCGAAAACATCATCCAGTGAAATAATGAAGGACTCCAATGCCAACCCTTTTTGCGCTGTATTGAGCGAAACGTCTACAGCACCAATGATCTTAATGGCCTGTTGGAGACCTCGGTGGTAATCGCTCCTCCAAGCCGGAACGACTTGTTGCACAGCCATCAAATCTCTTCTCAATGTGTAAGCGTCACGCTGCGATACTCTCGATAGCTGGCGCAATGAAGCGGCAAGGTCACCAATACAGCCACTGAGGTGAGGATTGCCTTTGGAAATTGCGAGTGCCTTTTCAGCGGCGAACCTCAGGCATTGATTAGGCAAATTATCATGCCCAAACTCATAGTATTCCACTACCGCCATTGTGGGTTTTAATTTGGACCAGTATTTTTGCTGGGTCTTGTTGAAATCCACACGGGACTTTGGAGGCCCATCAGATTGTTGCCGTTGATAGCGCTTAAGAAGGCCCCTAGTAATCAAAGACTTCAGAATCGCTGCAAAGGTGCGCACGAGTGGGACGGGCAGGTAGTCTTCGGAGACCGCATCCTCATATGGCCGTTCTGTTCCGAATGGATTTTCAAGTTGTTCGTTCGATGCATACACCATACGGTTCAGGTTGCTGACCGGGAACTTAGGGCCGATATCAAGGCCGACGCGACTGTTCAAAGGTAGCCTACCAACCAAACCATTGATCTGAAGCCTAAGGTCAAATTTTGATTGCTTGACTTCAACTAGGCCACGACCAATCAGATCGGCTCGAAGATTGAGCTGACCATCCTCGCCGATCAGGTCGGAGAGCGGAATTGCGATGCTACTACGCTCTTGAGCCTTTAGGATTCTCAAGGGGCCTCATCCGACAGAGCTTGTTCATCTACCACTTCGGCCTGCTCTGCCTCCGTACCCTCAGCGGTTTGGAGGATCGGAAAAACTTCGGCTATCTCGTCCTGCAAACTTTCGAGCGCAGCATCGTCAAACTGTAGTGCTCTGCCGATCAAAAAGCGCAACCGAGAGTCCCACAAATCATGGAAGTCTGTCTCCGTCCGCAGGTTCCAAAAATGCGCATGACCAAATGTATTTCCAAGCTGCTGATTTATCAGATCAAATGCGTGAACAAGCCTTTGGGCCATATTGGATTGAACCGAGTTCTCTTCAAATCGACGTTTTAGCAGCACCTTATCAGGCGGAAACTCTTTCATAGAAAACCGGCGAACCAAGGCGTCATCTAGATCGCCAACTGATCGATCATGCGGATTTGCGGTAGCCAGTATTACGAGATTTGATGGTACGAAGGTTGGCTTGCCCGAATAAGCCAAATCAAACTCCTCGCCGCGATGATCTGTCTCAATATAGGTCAGAAGCTCTCCAAACACGCGACTTGGATCGCCGCGTGTCAATTCATCAATTACAATGGCGTATAAATTGCTACCGTCGCTCTTTGCCTTGTTGGCGATCCGCAAGAAATGCTTCGCCTGAATTTCATACGAAACAGCGGTTCCAGTACCCTGTAAGCGCGGAGTGTATCCCTCAACAAAATCATCATACGAAAATGATGGGTGAAACTGCACAAAAGACACTCGATCCGGGTTGCCTTCAGAGAGCTTTAGGGCGACCTCTCTCGCATACCAAGTTTTGCCTGTGCCCGGGGATCCAAGGAACAAAAAGTTTCGTTCGTGCTTTTTGAAGACTTCAGCTGCAAACCAAGTCCAAATCGGGTCCTCATCCTCGATTTTTGTTGCCTTAGTCTTGGAAGGTTGAGCATCGCCAACTGGTACAAAGTCTAACAGCTTCAATAAATCTGGAGAATTGGCAGCAAGCTGATCTTTGATACCTGGGAACAGGATTGAAACCGCCGTCAGCAGTGCTGCTGTTTTTTGGCGGTCATCCTCGTTAACCTTTTGGATTGCATTGTTACGTGAGGATCGCACGCCCACGACCGGATACTTAGAGAAATACTTGTAGTGTGAAGCACTTCGTTCCAAGAAGTCGAACTGGTCGAGGCTCTCGGGCAATAGCGCAATGACTTCAATCGCAATCTGACTAGGGTCATTAAACCCGCCGCCCCTATTCAGCGTTGCAATCTGACCAATTGCGCGGATACCCTGCTTCCAGCCTGTAGGCTGGCCCTTATTGTTGTCAGAGCCAAGCCATAGGACCACGTAGTCGGACGGCCCGATGCCTTCCTCAACTTGTGTACACACAAAGCCGAAACTGAAGGGCTGAAATGATTTGGTATCAGCGGTATCAAGCCGCTTGATATCCTGAACACTATCTTTTCCGAGACGGACAACAACAAACTGCAATGGGCACCTTTGGACAAATCGATTCCGTCCCTAGTACCAAAAGTGTGCCTAGTTAGCGAGTTGCGGTTGCAAAACCGATGCGCTCTGGAAGCTGCGTTTGCTCGGCTTCTTGGCCATACGTCTCAAGGCTGTGTCCATCGGACCAAACAGGGTCCGGTTTTGACTGTCGACTCGCCGAAGAATACCTTCAGCAGCGTTTGCGCTCAGGTAGTAGTGTTGAGCGGGCTTTCGGGTTTCGATAACGTCAATCAGCGGGGTCTCGATTGGTTTTGTTGGAGCCTCGGGAGCTCTAACATCTATGCAGACACCCTTCCGCGCGTACCCACCATTTTGCCAACGCAAACGTTCTTGACCGTCATCAACCGAGAAGTGCAAGCTGCTAAGTTCTTGAACTCGGGCTCCCTTCACTTGGAAGTCTGGATACCGGCTCGTCGCATCCTCAACGGTGAAGCCGTTGAACAGCCGAAGCTTAGCATCGAGCGCTAACCGAAGGTTATCGGCGATCCATTCGATCACAGGGACTGCCACCGCATTGCCCAAAGCATGATAGCGCGGAGTGTCGCAATCCGCCGCATTTTTTCCCTTAAGCAGTGGAATATCTGTCCAATGCATGGGGAAACCCTGTAAGCCTTCGCATTCGTTCGGCGTCAACCGGCGAACAGATGAGTGGTATGAAATGTAAGTCCTACTCCAATCTGTCCCAGTGTGGCGTCCGGATGTTGCTGCGAGGCAATAAGCAACGCCAGGAACCTTCGCGCCTGAAACATCGCACTCATGCACCTCAAGAAATCCTTCACGGCGTGCGACTGGCCTCGTTCCTGCACTCTCCTCATACAGAACGCGTAAAGGCAACTCTGGGTCGTCAAGCGATGCGCAGATAAAAACTCTTGGCCGCGATTGTGGTGCACCAAAATAGCGACTATTCATGACACGCCAAGCAACGGCGTAGCCAATTTCGGTCAGCTCCTCCAAGACAACACGAAAGTCTTGGCCATTATGAGAGTTTAATAGGCCGACCACATTCTCAAGCACCAACACCCGAGGCTTTTTCGCCTTTATCAGCTCCAAGAAAGGGTAGAACAGTCCACTGTTTTTCCCACGCAAACCATCTCGGCCTCTTGCACCCCTCGCTACCGAGACGTCTTGGCAAGGGAAGCCGCCGCACCAAATGTCAGTGCTGGGGATATCGTCTGCGTTCAGGGTAGAGATGTCTTCCGCACGCTCAACTGTTGGCCAGTGGTGCTCTAGGACCGAAACACAAAAGTCATTGATTTCGCACTGGAATGCGGTCTTGAACCCTTTCCTCTCAAAACCCAAGTCAAATCCACCGATTCCGGCAAAAAACGAGCTCAAACTGAGACTGCTTACTTCCATCACTGATCTCCGCCCTTTTTCTGACTGCTGAACAGGTTACGTTGAAGCTTAAAGCCGCTGTTCTCTATATGTTCTCTTATCAAACGATTAATCAAGGTCGATTTTTTGAAGCCATTTGCTTCGCAGTATGCTTCAAAAACCTCACCCTCTTCTTCATTAAGGATGACTGTTACGCGCATTGGTCATATCCTTCAGCCAGCCCCGCCCTCAGCACTTGTGCGCACTTTTCCACACATTTACGCACATGTGAAGCGTTTTGTTTTGCCCCATCACAAAACCGCCGCGCTTTGCTGCTCTCAAGATTTTCAAAGCTAATTCAACATCTTGCGCGGTTTACTTCGGCCTAATTAAGGTTTCCGAACTTAAGGCAACCAAAAAATCGCGAGCGGCTCCAACTTGGGGAAGTATCTTCGCCCTTAGTTCTTTAAAGGCTGTTCGTCTTAACTCTCTGATAGGTTCAAAAATGTGGCTGACATGTCTTGTCGTCGGCACCCTTTTTCTCTCTGGTTTATTCCAGTGCCGCCGCCCCACAGCGCGCTTGAGTTGCGGCCGAAAGCCACCTTCTCCATCCTCCCCGACGAAGAACACCTCCAGTTTACGCGACCACCACGCTTCAAAGTCCTTCCACCAGCGAGCCGCTTCGAAAATGGTTAGATCATCAGGTACATCCACATCCCATTCCGTACCCCGTTTGTCAGCGTGCAACACTTGCATCATCTCGCGTTGTTCGACCGCGTAGTCGTAGTATTCCTGCATCGGCCCCAAGCAGCCCTCCTCATCGCCCCAGAGGGGGCAAGGAACCGCGTCAAAGCACTTCTTGGTCAGTTCATCTTCGATGAACGCTGATGTCGGCTCTGGGGCCTCGCTCTGGCTTAACAGGGCAATTGCGGCATCGACCCGGCCAGCAACGTCAATGCGTTCCTCAACCTGCTTCCGTTCAACAGCGACAGCTGCCCGCTCAGCTTCCAACTGAATTTGGTCCTGCCGGAGTTTGTAAGCTTCGACCTCCAGACGGTCAGGGTCGCTTCCGACTTTGGCATTGCCGCGAACCACCCAATCTAGCTCCATCTCATCTCGCAGGTGTTTGAACCACGCTTGCTGAAGCGCCTTGCCCTGATTGGACTGACTATCGCATGGGATCATTACCGGCTCGCCGTCTGAACCCAGAACAATTTCTCGCTGTCCAGTTCCCTTGTTTTGGACTTCTTTGGGCTTGTAGCCGAATGCATCGACCGCCAGCGCTTTGCCGAACTTCGTCAGGCTTGTCCACGTCGTGGAACCCCGTTTCGTCACTTTCTCATAGCGCGGGGCATAGAAGACATCGACGGTGTGTCGGCCAGTTTCATCCCGATCGAGGCGAGCATGAAACACGGCGTTCCCGCCATGCAATTTGTTCACGAATGCCACAGCCTGAGCCAGCATTTCGCGCTCAGTCTGATCGTTGATCTCCATGTCGGTAGGAAATTGGACAATCGCATGCAGACAACTTTTTTTGGCTCCCTTGTTCATTCTGGCCCCGGCCAAATGGTGCTCGCAAGCCTCAGAAATTGATAGGTGCAGATTAGGGTTTCACACCGCGATCTGATCTTCGATTGTTTGTTCATAGTCGTCGGGCAAGAGACTTTCTGAGTAGGGCGAAAATACAAGCGCTCGAACATTGCGGACGACTCGCAGCTTGGCTACATGGTCCGCTCTGTTCTCGTGCGTTTCCATCGCGCCAATCTGCGATGCATCCAACGCTCTGACCCTGATCGCACCCGACTTACCCATTTTCGACCTCGTTCCTATTTCCCTTGAAAAAAGGGAAACCCGCTTTCCGTTTTTGGCCCCTACCTAGCGGCATCCCAAAACAGCGTGCAAAGGGAGACCCTTTGATCCCCTCTTCGGCTTCGCCTGCGCAGCCCGTTCCGGACTTTGCGGTTGGCGCTATTGCGCCAAGTCTCCACCATCCATGCCCAGCCGTTTGGTGGGCGGCATGGCTGGTGGAGACCCGTTTCATTCGACTTCCATTGGGTCATTGAGCTGGTTTCGAAGGCTTGTTCGCTGAACGTCCAAGGCTGCTACCAACGCATCCAGCTCAGCCTGCTTTTCGTCTTCGTTGGCCGGAACGAAGTTCGATGTCAGCCGGTACCAACGCGACCGGGTTCTCGCCAAACCAACGCTCAAATCGACAGCGAAAAGCGGCGACGTGGTCAGCGTTCGGTCGCAAATGGTTGGATGTCCGGTGACGATACCAAAGAGCCGCATCACATCTTCATTCGGGAACGAAACGTTGCTCCACCGATCCAGCAGCGGGGCTTCATACAGTTCACGTTCCGACGGCCCGCTTTCCACCGATTTTAGGATCGATGACATCCAAAAAGCGTTAGGCGTCATAACCAAGCTCCCGTGCCTTGCGTTCCCAGAAATTGCACTGAATGGGGTCTGTGCGAAAGCGCTCGGCAAGCTCCAGAGCAGCAGCCCAGTTTCCATCTTCAACGACCCGTTCAAGCAGGTCGTTCGGGCATGTGATCGTTCCCCATGAAGTGAGCACCAGAATTGCGTAGCCGCCATGATAAACGAGCGCCGACAACGCCAACGCAACCACCATAGCCAACAAGGTGTCTATGAACTCTGCTTGAAACCGCGTCCCATAGGCGATGGGGTTCTCAGTAATCGATACTGATTGGTCGATCCAAAGCGTCACGAAAGTGAAAACAAAAACGGCACCAGTGCTCCACCAATACAGCCCCCGCCCATTGAAGACTTTTGCTTTGTCGAGCTTGTGGACCCAAACCCTTGCCGTCAGAGTCAGCCGTGCTGCACGATCATGGAAGACCATGAATCTTGCGCTCCTCTTTTGTCAGGATGTGACCACCATGCGACGGCAATCCGTAAACACCGGTTGATTGGAAAGTTCGCAGCGCCTCCTCTCGGATGAAACCGGCGTCACCTGGTTTGAGGCGAGGCCGTTCAACTGGCTGCTGCGCCCGCAGTTCTGGCGCGTTGGCACCAAGTTGGAATTGCACGTCGAAACTGACCCGGAGAGCGGCATCAATCTCATTCGCCAGGGAGGCAGGATCAAACCCCGCATTTTCCAAGACATCAGCGTAGTGCTTTTGCCCAGCTAACCAGTCGTCCTGATCACCTGAAAAATGATAACGACGAGCCAATATTTTGCCGATCTGACGTTGCTCAGAAGAACCGAAGAACAATATGCATAACGCTTTGATAATATTCATTAGCCTCTTCTTTTCTTGGTCATCTGGCGACCCGCCTTGAAGGCGGCGTCACGTACCAGCCCGCGGGTTGTTCCTTGTCTTGAAGTTCCGACACCGCCCGACGCCGCCGACGAGCGTGCTCCGGCCAAGTCACCACCGATCAAAGCCGTTCTGGTAGATGTGGGCGCTGTGATGCCGCCTCCTTTGGGCTGCATCGGCGCACCACCTCCGGCAGGGCCTCCCATTGGCGCAGGTGGCCGAGAGCTGGCCCCACCTGATCCGGGCAGCATCTTCGCAGCACCGCCTGCAAGACCGGCACGGTTTGGCAGTGCGCCTGCTTCAACGCCAGAGCGTGCCTGGACCTGCTGCCCGACGCTCATGCTGCCACCGGCAGCACTGATGCCAATATTTAGCCAGTTCATCGCGCCATCGCCGATCTGGGTAATCATCTGCGACCCAAGGAGGACGATGTAGAACGAAACGATAACCGACACCAAGACGACGCCAAGCATTGAGAAGATGTTCAGGATCGATGGAGTCGGTGCAACCATCACAACCATCGATCTGAACAGATCATAGGAAAAGTCTAGGATGACTGCGACCAGTAGCATTCCCGCAAACAGCCCAATGATCGTAAAGAGTGGCCGGAGGAAGATACCGAAAATTGTGAGAATTATCCTGTTCCACGATCCAAGTAAGGTTCCTTCACGGGCCGGGGTGAACAACGACAGCACCGCAAGCGGGACAGCAAACATTGCCTCAAGTACCAAAATTAGCCACGACGCAACTGCCGTGAGAAAGTACACGATCGGTATCAACGGAAGGATTGATGCAACAAAGAAACCCGACATCAGCAGGGTCCACCCGACCGGGTACAATACATGATCGGCAAGGCCATCAAGAACTGGAGATGCGGCCCTGGCTGGGGTAAAGGCAGCAATGCCGCTGACGATATCAGCTACAGCGCCAGAACCAACCATAAGCCCACCGACCTTCATGAGACCGAACCCGTATTCGGTGACATCGACCATTGGGTCGCTGTACCCCTCCCCGTCTCTCGGAGAGAAAGCATCAATCATTAGCTCCGCCAAATACCCCAAAGCCCCCGACATTTCTTCTGCCCCCCCAGAGCTAAGGGATGTTGGCGCAGAAGACGCACGACCGCGTGTGGCCGCGGCGACCTGAGGCGCAACCGTACTCCACGCCTCCATGCTGACTTCCATGTCGCCTAGCAGGGCGTCAGTCGTCGGATTACGATTGAAAAGCGAGCTGTTAAAATCGCGTGGATTAAGGAACCGGGAAACATTGCTTTCCTTCACGACATCGAGGCTGAAATCGGAAAAACTTGCCCGCTGGTCCGCGACCGCGCGAGAAATACCGCGCTGCCAAGCAGCGGCCATTACCCAGCCGTCAGCGGACACCTTGTCCTGCAATCTCTCCGCCAGTGTGGTGATATTCTCCTCGGTCAGAAAGTCATCCCGAGCGTCGGTCGCACCGCTTACAAAGGCAAGCCGCGCATCATCTACGGCGCTCAACGCTGAAGCCTGCATATCAGGGGCGTCCACTGATCCTGCCTGGTCTTCCCCCACTGAAGTGGTCCTCCGCTATGTTTAGGAAAACGGAGGAAGA
>ERZ1740067.77-NODE-77-length-76178-cov-44.434547_pt1 | contig 76178 bp, 76 predicted proteins | sample MGYA00581736_ERZ1740067 | MGnify/ENA primary metagenome ERZ1740067 (study PRJEB43018, sample SAMN04849236) | marine metagenome | isolation source: floating plastic debris | place: Pacific Ocean | collected 2008-08-27 | study: EMG produced TPA metagenomics assembly...
CAGAAATCTCTGCTGCTTGGATACCCATTTATCCGACCTCTTTCATTGCATTCTGTAGGGATGAGAGCTTTGAGCGGATCGACGTGTCGATCATCTTCGAGCCCACTTTAACGATCATACCGCCAATCAGGCTTTCATCGACGGTGGCATTTATGGTGACATCCTTGCCCATCCGCTTTTTCAGCGTCTCGGAAAGTTTTTCGCTTTGAGTCTTCGTCAGCGCCTTGGCGGTCGTCACATCCGCCGTGACCTCGCCCTTGTCTTCGGCGATGATGTCGCGCAGGGCCTGAACAAGCTGTGGCACCACAAAAAGGCGCCGCTTTTCCGCCATCAGGGCCAGAGTGTTCGACATGATCGTCGACAAACCCATCTTTGCGGCGATTGCCGTTATGGCGGCACCCTGCTCTTGGCGACTGTAAATCGGGGAATGGATCAGGCCATTGAAATCGGCGCTTGTCGCCATCGCATCAGTTAGGGCGCTCAGATCGGCCTCGATGGCCTTGACGTCTTTGGCTTCCTTGGCAAGGTCATAAACGGCTGCGGCATATCGGGCCGCGATACCTGTGGAAATCGAAGCTGGTTCGGACACGTCCACCCTTTCGATGTCATGGCCCTACCTCAAAAGGGCAGGACACGGTTAGTGGACCCGTTTGGGGCGGGTCTGCAAATCAGGGCGGATGTAGCAGAGGGTTCGCCACCCCGCAACACAGGTTTGCGATAACGCAAATCGTTTGATTTTTTTCAATTTCAATACGTTAGCCCGCCTGCGGCAGTTTGTGCCGGAAGTTTTGTCAGGAAATCGTCACAAAAGCGCAGTCCAAATCATTCCGATTCATCAAGATGCACACTCATAAGTTGATTAGAATCTGAATCAACCCTTCACCTGGCATCATCAAATCAAGCAGGCCCAACTTTCTCTGGGTCAAAAAAATCCCGGAGAGTTCGAGAGGCAGCGCCTCTCGAGGCCCGCGCGGCCCAAGCGCAATAAATCAAATGCGGCGCAGCCGCGCCTTTTGGTAAAACCGCCGGATCAGGATCGACGCCGCCCCACTTGCCGACAGATTAGAATGACCGGCAAAAGCCCCATCGCTACGATCACCAGGCTCGGCACCGCCGCCCCTTCCAGCCGCTCGTCCGAGGCGAGGCGATAGGCCTGCACCGCCAGCGTGTCATAGTTGAAAGGTCGCATGATCAGCGTCGCGGGCAATTCTTTCATCACATCCACGAACACAATCAACAGCGCAGTCAAAAGGCTCGGCGTCAGAATCGGCAGATGAATCCGCCGCAACGTGCCCATAGGCCCGCGCCCCAGCGAACGGCTCGCTGCGTCCATATTGTCATGGACCTGCGCCTGCCCTCCCTCATAGGCGCCGAGTGCAGCTGCCATGAACCGGACCATATAGGCAAAGACCAGCAGCCAGATGGACCCGGTGAAAAGCAGACCCGTTGAGATGTCGAAGTTCGCCCGCATCCAGGCGTCAAGCGCGTTATCAAAGCTCGCAAACGGCACGAGCAGGCCTATGGCGATAACCCCCCCCGGCACCGCATATCCCAACCGCGCCACATAGCCTGCCCCATTGGAAAGCGGCCCCGGCGACATGCGCCGGAAGAACCCGACGGCCACGGCGCCGCCCACGGTTATCAGCGCCGCGACAGAGGCCAGCGTCAGCGAATTCTGCACAAAACCCAGATAGCGCGGACTCAGTAAGTCCTGCTCTGAACCAATCCCCATCTCGAACAGGATCACGACCGGCAGGATCGCACCGAACACAACCGGCATGCCACACAGCGCAACGGCCAATGCCGCCCACCCGCCGCGCAGGGTGATGGGTGCCTGATGACGCTGCCCCCGGCTGGGGTCGTGATATTTGGCATTGCCCCGTTGCGCCCGCTCTAGCATCGCCAGCAGCAAGGCGAAGGTCAGCAAGCACAGGGCAAGCTGCGCCGCCCCGGCCCGATCCGCAAGGGAAAACCAGCTTGTGTAGATCCCGGTCGCAAAGGTCTGAACCCCGAAATAGGCCACCGTTCCGAAATCCGCGATCGTCTCCATCACCGCAAGCAAAACGCCCCCCGCGATGGCAGGCCGCGCCAGTGGCAGGCTCACACTCAGAAAGGCGCCCAGCGGGCTGCTTCCAAGCGCCCGCGCCGCGATGAAGGTTGATCCGCTTTGCTGCAGAAACGAGGCACGCGCCAGAAGATAGACGTAAGGATAAAGCACCAGCACCAGCATAACCGCCGCCCCGCCCAATGATCGCACCTCGGGGAACCAATAATCCCGCGGCCCCCATCCCATCAGATCCCTTAGGGTCGCCTGCACGATGCCCGGATGATCCAGTACATGCGTATAGGCATAGGCCAGCACATAGGCGGGGAAGGCCAGCGGCAGGACAAGCAAGATCTCAAAGATCTTCACGCAGGGAAAGCGTGTCATGGTTACCAGCCAGGCCGCTCCGACACCAATGGCAAAGGTGCCGAACCCAACCAAGAGAACCAGCAGCCCCGTATTGGCGATGTACCGCGGCAGAACCGTCGCAGCCAGATGACTGACCGCATCAAGCCCACCCAGAAGCGCCGCAATTGCCACTGCGACCATGGGAAGAAGACATAGAAATGCGACCAGCAGTGCTGTGGCCGACAGCCCAAACGGCACGGTCCGACCTTTCGGGGCTTGCAAAAGATGGTATTGCGTCACGTCTGGTCCGCACTCTGAAACACCGAACGTTTATGTGGGATTCCGCCCCGGATATCCAGTGCAAGGCGCGTGTCCAAAAGAACGAAGGGCGGCCCTCCTCTGGCCGCCCTTCGCTGGCTTCCTAAGGTGATCCAGCGGCTTACTGGCCCCCTCCAAGCCGGTGCACATAAAGTGTCACCGCGCGTATCTCAGCCTCGCTCAGCCGGTCGTCCCAGTTTGGCATCACGCCGTAGCGGCTGTACCGCACCGTTTCCGTCAGCGTCTCGAAATCACCGCCATAAAGCCAGATCGCATCGGCGAGGTTTGGCGCGCCCTGCAACGGATCGCCTTCGCCCGCCTCGCCGTGACAGGCCGAACAATTGTCAACAAACAGCTCTTCTCCGGCTGCGGCCAGTTGCGCGTCCTGCGACGCACCGGACAGGGATTGCACATAATTGACCACCTGCGCGATTTCTTCATCGCTCAGAATATCGCCGAAGGCTGGCATTTCGGAATAGCGCGAATCCGGGTGTTCGTTGCGGATGCCATAGGTGATCGTGGTGTGAATATCCTCGATCGAACCGCCCCAAAGCCACGCATCATCCAACAGGTTCGGATAGCCTGCAGCCTGAACACCCGCCGCACCCGAGCCGTGGCATTGCGAGCAATAGGTTCGAAAAACCGCCGCACCCGATGAGGTCGCGTATTGCGTCAGTTCAGGATCTTCGACCAGCGAGGTCAGTTCGACCGAGGCAAGGCGGCCATTGATATCCGCATTTGCCGCCTCGACCCGCTGGATTTCTTCAGCGACTTCGGCGCGGGTTGAATAGCCCAGAAGCCCGGTTGTCGCCTGGCTGATCAGCGGCCAAGCCGGATACGCAATCGTATAACCCAGGCCCCAGATGATGGTCAGATAGAAGGTCCAGAGCCACCAGCGGGGCAGGGGGTTGTTCCATTCTTCGATCCCGTCCCATTCATGGCCCGTCGTTCCGTAGCCCTGTTCGCTGGTATGGTCGCTTTTCTTCATGTCCGATCCTCCATTGGATCAGCAGGTTTGTCGTCGTTTCGAAAGGGCGCTTGTGCCGCATCGTCATGGATCTTCCGAGATCCGGGCCGGAAGACGTAGATGCCGACCCCCAGAAAGATGAGGAACATGACGAGAAGGCCCCAGCTGTCGGCCAGTTCACGCAGGAATGAATATTGCTCCATCTTGCGCTCCTACCGGCTTGCATCCGGCACAAAGGTCGAGAAATCGACCAGCGTGCCCAGCATCTGCATGTATGCTATCAGCGCATCGGCTTCGGAAATCCCGTCCTGCCCGTCGAAATTGCGCACCTGCGCCCCCGGATAGCGTTCCAGAAGCCCATCGAAATCGCTATCCGCATCGGCCTGCGCACGGAAATCGGCACGCGCGTTTTCAATCATCTCGTCGGTGTAAGGCACGCCCACGAAACGGTGGGTCGACATCAGGTCTTCGACATATTCCGGGGTGATCAACGTGCGTTCGAGAAAGGCGTATTTCGGCATCACCGATTCCGGCACGACCGATTGCGGATCACGGAAGTGATCGACATGCCAATCGTCGGAATAGCGCCCGCCGACCCGGGCCAGATCCGGCCCAGTCCGCTTCGAACCCCACTGGAACGGATGGTCATACATCGACTCGGCGGCCAGCGAATAATGCCCATAACGTTCGACCTCATCGCGCATGGGTCGGATCATCTGACTGTGGCAGACATAGCAGCCTTCGCGCACGTAGATCTCGCGCCCGGTCAGTTCGAGGGGCGAGTAGGGTCGCATGCCTTCCACCTTCTCGATCGTGTTTTCGAGGTAGAAAAGCGGAACGATCTGCACGATGCCCCCGATCGTGACAACCAGAAAGCTGAAGATCAGCAGAAGCGTCGCGTTGGTTTCCAGGATCTTGTGGCGGTCAAGAATTGCCATCTCACATCCCTCCCTATTCGGCCGGGACGGCTGTTGGCAGCGGCGCCTTGGCTGGGGCCGCCCGCACAGTCATCCAAAGATTGTAGCACATGATGATCGCACCAGCGAGGTAGAGAACCCCGCCCAGACCGCGGACCACATACATCGGGAACTTCGCACTGACCGTGTCGGCAAAGCTGTTGACCAGGAAGCCGTTGGCGTCCACTTCGCGCCACATCAGGCCTTCCATGATCCCGGTCACCCACATTGCGGCCGCATAAAGAACGATGCCAATCGTGGCGAGCCAGAAGTGCCAGTTCACGAGGCTTAGGCTGTAAAGCCGCTCGCGTTTCCACAGGACTGGCGTCAGGAAGTAGAGCGCGCCGAACGTGATCATGCCGTTCCAGCCCAACGCACCGGAATGCACGTGCCCGATGGTCCAGTCGGTATAGTGGCTAAGGCTGTTGACCGCCCGGATCGACATCATCGGACCTTCGAAGGTCGACATGCCGTAGAAGGCCAGGCTCGTCACCATCATCCGGATGACAGGATCCGTGCGCAGCTTGTCCCAAGCGCCCTGCAGGGTCATAAGGCCGTTGATCATTCCGCCCCAGGACGGCATCCAGAGGATAATCGAAAACACCATGCCTAGGGTCGACGCCCAGTCCGGCAACGCAGTGTAATGCAGGTGGTGCGGACCAGCCCATATGTAAAGGAAGATCAGCGCCCAGAAGTGGATGATCGAAAGCTTGTAGCTGTAAACCGGACGTTCCGCCTGCTTCGGAATGAAGTAATACATCATCCCCAGAAAGCCTGCCGTCAGGAAGAAGCCCACGGCGTTGTGACCATACCACCATTGCACCATCGCATCCTGCACGCCGGCAAAAACCTGGATGGATTTGGATCCGAAGATCGAAACCGGGATCGCGATGTTATTGACGATGTGCAACATCGCGACGGTGACGATGAAGCTCAGGAAGAACCAGTTGGCAACGTAGATATGCGGCTCTTTCCGTTTGACGATCGTGCCGAGGAACACGGCCAGATAGGCCACCCAGACGATGGTCAGCCAAATGTCCACGTACCATTCAGGCTCTGCATATTCTTTGGATTGTGTGCCGCCCAGCAAATAGCCTGTCGCGGCCAGCACGATAAAAAGCTGGTAGCCCCAGAAAACGAACCAGACGAGATTGCCACCCCAAAGCCGCGCCGCTGAAGTTCGCTGTACGATGTAGAGCGACGAACAGATCAGCGCATTGCCCCCGAAGGCAAAGATCACCGCCGATGTGTGCAAGGGACGCAGTCGGCCGAAATTCCCGTAAGGTTGCGCCCATTCCAGGTTCAGCGCTGGAAAGGCCAGTTGAAAGGCGATGACCACGCCCACCAGAAAACCAACGACGCCCCAGAAGGCGGTCGCGATCACGCCGTAGCGCACCACATCATCCATGTATTCGTTGGTGGGTGTGGGCTTTACCGGCTCATCCGTTTGGCGCACCGTCCAAAGAAACAGGCCGCCTGCGACCAGCATCAAAAGGATCATGTGAACCTGATAGGCCAGATCGCGCGCGTAGTTCGCGGCGATCATGGCGGCCAAAGTGGCCAGACCGTAGCCGATCAGTTTGACGTAATTTCCGTACCCTATCATTCCGGGCTCCACTCTCCTGCGTGACAGCTTGGCCAAAGCCACGCTTCTTCTCTGGCGTCTCTTTTGACGACAGGTCCGCTCCCACGCCTTGATCTGGGTCAAGGAAAGTCGGGGGTTGGATTGACGGGGATCAAGGCACCACCACCCAGCCGGGAATAACGTTCCGCCAAATACATGAAGGAGACCGGCAATGGCTTACAAATCCATCTTCACCGTGGTGACCGAAGACAGTCACGTCAAAGATCACGTCAGCGCTGTCATGAGCTTTGCCAAAAGCCACGATGCGCATCTGGAAGTTCTGGCCCTTGGCGTGGATCGCAGCCATGCTGGCTTGCACTACAGCGAACTCAGCGCAGCCATATTGCAGGCCGGTATGGAAGATGCCCAGACCACCGCGAATGCGCTTGCAAAAGGGGCTGAGGATGTGATGCAGGGCGAGATGCTGCGCTTTGGCGTGACCCCGATGATCGCGCAGACAGGCAGCATAGCGGACGAAGTTACGCGTATGGCGCGGTTTTCCGATCTGGGCATTTTGCCGCAACCCTACGGGCCCAACGCCCATCCCGATGATGTCACCGTGACCGAGGCCGCCCTTTTCAGCGCGGGAGTGCCTGTGCTCTTGCTGCCCGACAATGCAGGACCGTATGTCGCACCACGCCGTCTGCTGCTGGGCTGGAATGAAAGCGAAGAGGCTATGGCAGCGACCCGCTCGGCGATGCCGCTGCTGATCGAAAGCGACACCGCATATATCACCATCATAGATCCCCCGCGCCACGGGCCGGACCGATCAGATCCAGGCGGATTGCTCAGCCAATATCTGGCACGTCACGGCATCCGATGCGAGATTGACGTGGTCGCCCGCACTCTGCCCCGCATCGGCGACGTGCTGCAACGTCAGATCGTGGACCGCGACATCGACATGGTGGTGATGGGCGCATATGGCCGCCCGCGCTGGTCAGAGGCGATGTTCGGCGGGGCCACCCGCCAGATGCTCGAAGAAGCCAGCGTGCCGGTGTTCATGGCACGCTAAGCCGATCCTTAAACGAGGAGGCCGCCGTCGCAATCGTCGCCCGCCTCTTCCAGAAGAACACCCATATCCGGCACGACGACCCTGCGCTTACCCTCTAGCCGGATCACATCGTCGCGCTTCAGGGCAGAGACCTGTCGGCTGACCGTCTCAAGCGTCAGGCCGAGGTAATCCGCCATCGCCTCGCGGGTCAGCGGCAAATCAAAAGTGCATGACGTCATCCGACCAGTGCTCAGCACCGCATCCCGACGGGCAATGATCGACATAAACGACGCGATCTTCTCCCGCGCGGTCTTGCGGCCCAGAATCAGCATCCATTCCCGCGCTGCATCCAGCTCGTCCAAAGTCATTTGCAACAGACGTTGGGCAATGTGCGGCGTACGGTTCATCATATCTTCGAAGGGGCGCTTTCGGAAACAGCACATCACAAGATCTGTGCGCGCGACAACGTCATAGGGCGATCCTTCTCGCCCCGGGCGTCCGACAAAATCCGACGGCAGCAAAAGGCCAACCATCTGACGGCGTCCATCCTCCATCGTCTGGGTCAGTGTCGCCACACCCGACACGACCGAGGCCACAAAGTCCATCTTGTCGCCAGACCAGATAACCGTCTGTCCTGCTTCATAATTTCGATAAAACTTGATCTCTTCTAGTTGAGCCAGTTCGTCTTCTTCGCAGCGGGCACAGACGGCCCTGTGCCTAATGGGACAATCGGCACATTCCTGGGTCGCAACATTGTAAGCGTTCTGCATTTTTCGATGCCCGTTGATCTGTATCAATGTGCCCGCCCCTGGCTGGACCTAAACATGAGCACCATGGATGCTCAAATTCGATTCCAAGCCATGGGGCTATTTGACGCGAAAGTGCCGCGTTATACAAGCTATCCGACAGCAGCACACTTTAAGGATGCAGTTGGTGCGGGCGATCATCGCACTTGGGTTGAAGCCGTGCCCGAAGGCGCCGAAATCTCGCTTTATCTGCACATTCCGTTCTGCCGCAGGCTCTGCTGGTTCTGCGCCTGCCGCACCCAGGGCACTCAAACGTTGCGCCCGGTCGAGGCGTATATCCAAACGCTAAAAAACGAGATCAGCCTGCTTGCCCAACATCTGAAGCCGAGCGTCACGCTCGGGCGAATGCATTGGGGCGGCGGCACGCCAACGCTGCTCAGCCTCGAACTGATCGAGGATCTTGCCAGCCATATTGCGGCGGTGCTGCCGCTGAGCGATGGCGCGGAATTCTCGGTCGAGATTGATCCGGCCGAGGTCGACCAGACCCGCATCGACGCACTGGCCAAGGCGGGGATGAACCGCGCTTCAATCGGCATTCAGGATTTCGATCCCGACATTCAGGTCACGATCGGACGGGTACAGGGCTTTGACATCACCGCCGATGCCGTGGAGATGCTGCGCAAAGCCGGCGTGCATTCGCTTAACGCCGATATCCTCTTTGGTCTACCCGACCAGACCGGCCGCAAGATCACAGAATCCGTCCAGAAGCTGCTTTCGCTGAGCCCGGATCGCGTGGCGCTTTATGGCTATGCTCATGTGCCCTGGATGGCGCGGCGGCAATCCATGATCCCGTCCGACAGGTTGCCCACGCCGCAGGAACGTCTGCGCCTTTTTGAAACTGCGCGGCGCCTTTTTGTCTGGGATGGCTACCGCGAGATCGGGATAGACCACTTCGCCACTGCCCATGACGGTCTGGCCATCGCGCAGGAAACCGGCGCATTGCGGCGGAATTTTCAAGGCTACACCGACGACAACACGCCCTGGCTGATCGGGCTTGGCGCGTCGGCGATTTCGCGGTTTCCGGAAGGCTACACGCAAAATATCAGCGCCACGTCCGGCTATGCCACAGCGATTGAAAACGGCACCTTTGCCACCGCCCGCGGGCATACTCTGACGGATGAAGACCGTCTGCGCGGACGCGTCATCGAAAAGATCATGTGCGATTTCAACGTCGTCGCCGACGATTTCGGTGAAGACGCTGCCAGGGTCCGGTCACTGATCGGAGAGGCGCGCGATGCGTTCGGCGAAACGCTTGGCGGCATGCGAGGCCGCCTGCTGATCCCGACCGAGGCGCGACCCCTCACCCGAATGGTCGCCCGGCACCTCGACGCCTACGAGGCAAGCCCAACAGGGCATTCCTCCGCGATCTAATGAGTCGCCTGTAGCAGCAACTTGGTGTAATCCGTCTGCGGCCGGTCAAATAGATCATCCGCAGCACCCTGTTCGACCACGTCGCCCTGTTTCATCACCAAGACCTTGTGCGACATGGCGCGGACGACTTTCAGATCATGGCTAATAAACAGATAGGCCAGCCCGTACTTTTCCTGCAGCCCGCGCAGCAGATCCACGATCTGCACCTGCACGGTCATGTCGAGAGCGCTTGTCGGTTCGTCCAGTACCACCAGTCGCGGACGCAACACCATTGCCCGCGCAATCGCGATCCGCTGCCGCTGCCCGCCCGAGAATTCATGAGGGTAACGGTCCATCGTTGCAGGATCGAGGCCAACCTCGGCCATCACCTCGGCCACCAATTCACGCTTTTCGCGATGCGCATCGACCTTGTGGATGCCCAACCCTTCCGAAATGATCTGCATCGCCGTCATCCGCGGCGAAAGGCTGCCATAAGGGTCCTGAAAGACAATCTGCATGTCCTTACGCAAACGCCGCAACTGACGCACGGACCATTCGCGAATGTCCTGGCCCATGTAGACCACCCGGCCTTCTGATGCGATCAGTCGCATGATCGCCAGCGCCAGCGTCGTCTTGCCAGACCCGCTTTCGCCTACAATACCAACTGTCTCGCCTGCGCGGACTTGCAATGTGGCGGCATTGACCGCTTTCACATGACCAACCGTGCGCTTGAGCAGGCCCTTCTGGATCGGAAACCAGACCCGCAGTGCGTCCGTTTCGGCCACCACTTCGGCCCCTGTCCCGACGGGGCCGGGTTGGCCCTTAGGCTCTGCGCTCAGCAGCTTTTGTGTATAAGGATGCTGCGGGTTGTCAAAAATATCGGCTGTCGGACCGGCCTCTACCACCTCGCCCCGCTGCATGACGCAAACCTTGTCGGCGATGCGCCGCACGATCCCGAGATCGTGGGTGATGAACAAAAGCCCCATACTTTCGCTTTTCTTCAGCTCCGCCAGCAAGTCGAGAATCTGCGCCTGAATGGTCACGTCCAGCGCCGTTGTCGGCTCATCCGCGATCAGCACGTCGGGCTTGTTGGCCAGCGCCATCGCGATCATGACCCGCTGGCGCTGCCCGCCAGAAAGCTCGTGCGGATAAGCGTTCAACCGGCTTTCCGCGTCCCGGATCCCGACCTTGTCCAGCAGTTCCAGGATCCGCCCGCGCGCATCATCGCCCACAACACCCTGATGCAGAGCCAAGCTTTCACCCAATTGCTTTTCAATCGTGTGCAACGGATTGAGAGAGGTCATCGGTTCCTGAAAGATGAAGCTTATGTCGTTGCCACGCACCTTCCGCAACAGCTTGTCATCAGCACCGATCATCTGCTGACCATCATAAGTGACCGAGCCCGACACTTCGGCGCTGTCGCCCAGCAAAGACACGGTCGACAATGCCGAGACCGACTTGCCCGACCCGCTTTCGCCCACCAGCGCGACTGTCTCGCCCCGGTCCACGCTAAAGGAAACGCTTTTGACCGCGTGGGTCACTGCGCCGTCCTGCCGGAAGCGGACATTCAGGTCCTTTACGTCAAGGAGGCTCATCAGGAAAACGTCTTTCGCGGATCGAACGCATCCCGGATGCCTTCGAAAATAAAGATCAGCAGGCTTAGCATTATGGCGAAGACGGCAAAGGCTGTGAACGCCAGCCATGGGGCCTGAAGGTTCTGTTTCGCCTGCAGGGTCAACTCCCCAAGTGACGGGGCAGATGACGGTAAGCCAAAGCCAAGGAAATCCAGAACTGCGAGGGAAGAGATTGTGCCCGTTACGATGAAGGGCAGCATCGTCAGCGTTGCCACCATCGCATTGGGCAGCATGTGCCGGAACATGATCGTCAGGTTCCCAACGCCCAAGGCGCGGGCGGCGCGCACATACTCCAGGTTGCGCGCCCTCAGGAACTCCGCCCGCACCACGCCCACAAGTCCAACCCAGCCAAAAAGCACCAGCAGGAAGACCAACAACCAGAAACTGCGCCCCAGAACGGCAAACATGATGATGATCACATATAGCGAGGGCGTGGCCGACCAGATCTCAATGATCCGTTGAAAGATGAGGTCCGTACGCCCGCCAAAAAAGCCCTGCACAGCGCCTGCGATGATCCCGATGACCGCCGATGCGCCGGTGACAATCAGCGTGAACAGAATGGATAATCGGAACCCATGGATAACGCGGGCCAATACGTCGCGTTTCGTACCGTCGGTCCCCAGCAAGTTTTCCCCGTTGGGCGGCAGTGGTGCCGCGCCGGGCCGGTCCACTGCTGTGTCGTAGGAATAGGGGATCAGCGGCCAGATCATCCAGCCCTTCGCAATCTCAGATCCATCGACCAGACCGTCCTGCGAATCCTCGATCACGCCTTGGGGATCATCGAAACACGCATCCAAACCGCCCGAGACGATCAGGCATTGTACCTCTGGATCGCGATAGGCGGCCTCGGTCTGGAAATCTCCGTTAAAACGTGTCTCGGCGTAGAAATTCCAGATCGGTGTGTAATAGTCGCCCCGGTATTGGATCAGGATGGGTTTGTCGTAAGCCAGAAACTCCGCAAAGAGCGACAGCCCGAACAGGATCCCGAAAATCCAGAGCGACCAATAAGCCCGCCGGTTTTTCTTGAAGTTCCGCCAGCGCCGTTGGTTGAGCGGGGATAACGTAAAAAGGCCGCCCTTCGGTTTCGGCGCGGCAGCGGCGGCGGGCTTCGGTTCGGTGACGATGCCGTCATTCAGGCTGGGGTCAGGTTGCGTGGCCATTACCCCTCCCGCTTCTCAAAATCGATGCGCGGATCAACCAGCACATACATAAGGTCCGACAGGATCCCCACGATCAGGCCAATCAGGCCAAAGATGTAGAGCGTTCCGAAAACGATGGGGTAGTCGCGCGCCACCGCTGCCTCGAAGGCCAGACGACCCAGCCCATCCAGCGAGAAGATCGTCTCGATGATCAGGCTGCCCGAAAAGAAGACGCCGATGAAAACCGCCGGAAAGCCCGCGATCACGATCAGCATCGCGTTGCGGAAGACGTGACCATAGAGCACCCTGCGTTCGGCCAGGCCCTTCGCGCGCGCAGTCATTACGTATTGCTTCTTGATCTCATCGAGAAAGCTGTTCTTCGTCAGAAGCGTCAGCGTTGCAAAGGCCCCGATGGTCGAAGCGATGACCGGCAGTGTGATGTGCCAGAAATAGTCCGCGATCTTGGCACCCCAACTCAGGCTGTCCCAATTGTCCGACGTCAGACCGCGCAGGGGGAAGATCTGGAAATACGACCCACCCGCAAAGAGAACCAGCAGCAGAATACCGAAAAGAAAACCGGGGATCGCATAGCCCGCAATGATGATCCCGCTGGTCCATGTGTCGAAGGAGGAACCGTCCCGCACCGCCTTGCGAATGCCGAGCGGGATCGAGATCAGATAGGCGATAAGCGTTGACCACAGCCCCAGAGAGATCGAAACCGGCATCTTTTCGAGCACAAGGTCGATCACGCCGATAGATCGGAAATAGCTCTCTCCGAAATCGAACTGCATGTAATTCCAGACCATGTTGAAAAACCGCTGCACCGGTGGCTTGTCAAAGCCGAATTCACGCTCCAACTCTTCGATGAATTCCGGCGGTAAGCCGCGCGCGCCCACGTATTCGCTCTGGGCATTGCCCAGATCCGCGGCGCCCGCATCCTCATTGCCCCCGGCAAAACCACCGAACACATCCCCGCCACCCTGCGCCCGCGCGATGGCCTGTTCGACCGGACCGCCCGGCACAAACTGGGTCAACGTGAAGTTGACCAGCAGGATGCCGAACAGCGTCGGGATGACCAGCAAAAGCCGCCGAAGGATGTAGGCGGACATATGCGTTTACCTCAGCGCACCGGCCGACCGCAATTCGGCGGCCTTGTCTTCGATGAACCACCAGAAATCCATGTAGCCCAGGAAGTAGGGCGGCATCTTCTCCGGCCGTCCGTACATGTCATAATAGGCCACCCAGTGATCGTCATTGTACCAGACCGGCACCAGCGCGAATTCGTAGCGCAGCGCCCGATCAAGCGCCTGCATCGCGGCAAGCTCTTCTTCCTTGCTGCCCGCCAGAAGCGCCTTGTCGATGATCTGATCGACCAGCGGACTTGCCAGCCCGGCCGGGTTGAAAAGCGAATACTCCGCCGCCTCGGATCCGAACAATTGCCGCAAACCCGTCCCCGGTTCGAGTATTGGGTAGTAGCCGCCAAAAATCAGGTCGTAGTCCCGGTCGCGCCTGCGCGAGGTGAATTGCGCGCCGTCCACGACCTCAAAATTCACATCCACACCCAGCTTTTCGACATTCGAGACGTAGTTTTCGAAGATCCCGCGCGCAGAGGCCGAGCTTTGTGCATTGAACAGGAACGTGATCCGCAAAGGCCGTCCATCCGGCCCCACCCGTGTGCCATTGTCACTGACGGTGTAGCCGGCCTCATCCAACAACCGCATCGCCTGGCGGGCATTTCGTCTGTCAAACAGACGCTCCGGGTTCGAGGTGTGTGCCGTCCGCACCTCCTCTTCCAGCAACTCCGCAGGGACGATGTCGCCAAGCGATTGCAGGAATTCCAGTTCCGACCCCTCGGGCACACCCGTCGCCATCACTGGCGTGTCCTGACTGAAGGACACCCGCTGTTTGAAGAGACCATATTGCAAGCTGTCATTCGTCCATTCGAAGTTGTAGGCCAGCGCCAATGCCTCGCGCACCCGCTTGTCCTTCATCACCTCGCGGCCGAGGTTGAAGACAATGCCTGTCGGCACAGCCGGCGCCCCATCCGGCAGTTCTTCCCGCACAATCTGGCCAGCATTGGCCTTCGGGAAATCATACTGCGTAGCCCACCGGCGGCTGTTGCCTTCGACGTTGAAGGTGTATTCGCCCGCCTTGAACGCCTCGAAAGCCGCCGTATCGTCGCCAAAATACTCAACTCGGATCGTGTCGAAGTTGTTGCGCCCCACATTGAAAGGCAGATCCTTTGCCCAGTAGTTTTCGTTCCGCGTGTAGGTGATGCGCCGGTTGATATCGATCGCACCCAGCATGTAGGCCCCCGATCCCGGAGAGATCTCAAGACGGCTCTCATCCAGCATCGCGCCCGTCTCTTCGTACCATTTCTGCGAAAATACCGGCACCGTCCCCACTTGGTTGATAAGGCTTCGGCGCGAGATATCATCAGAAAAGTAGAACTTGATCGTGTGATCGTCGATCACCTCGTAACTTGGCACCCGTTTCTTGACCGCTTCAGCGTATGATTTTAGCCCTTGCTCCAGAAACAGGTTGTGGCTGAAGCCGACATCATGCGCCGTTAGCGGTGTGCCATCCGAAAACTGGGCCTCGGGCCGCATGTAGAAGATTACCCACTCCTTGCCGGGTGGATATTCCAGCCGCTCGCAAAGCAGGCAATATAGCTCGCCCAGAACATCCGCTGGGGCCGTCGCCGGATCCACGTTGCTCGCTGTCGGCGCTTCGCCCAGCAGGCTTTCATACATAATTGTGCTCAGCCCCGGCGCACGACCCTTCCGGCTGTAAGGGTTCATGGAATCGAACGTGCCCACCGCGCCAATCGCGATTTCCCCCCCTTTCGGCGCTTCGGGATTGACGTAGTTGAATTGCGTATAGTCCGCCGGATAGCTCAGATTGCCGTAGAACGAATAACCATGTGATACGATCAGCTCTTCATGGTCTGCCGCCCGCGCCGTGCCCGCCGCCAGCCCAAGGATGAGCCAGAATGCAAAAACACACCACCAGCGTCGTCTCTCATGATCGTCAATGTGTCGAACCAAAACGCGCGCTTGTGGTTTTTGCATCGGCATATCCTCCTGATGGGCTTTTCAGCCAGGGCTAGGCGTAAAGCTAATCGGCCCGCGCAATTATGCAACTTGCGATGTCGTGAGTGTGTATAGCAGCGCGATTTACATGCAAAAAGGCCGCGCTTTGTCGGCGCGGCCCTGCAAAACAGCCTGCGGTGTCAGTTGTCTACGCTGTCGAGATAGGCAATCAGGTTCGCCCGATCCTCAACATCGCGCAGGCCGTTATACGCCATCGACGTGCCAGGCGCCCATTGACGCGGTGCCTCGAGGAAGGCGTTCAGGTTCTCGGGCGTCCAAACATCCGCCGCTTCGGACAAGGCGCCGGAATAGCTCGCGTAGCCCTCCGCTGCACCAATGTCGCGCCCCACAACGCCGTGCAGATAGGGACCAACAGCGTTCGCGCCTGCTTCCAGCTTGTGACACGCGCTGCACTGCCGGAACACGCGGGCGCCATCATCAACGCTGGCCGCTGCCAGAACTTCCTCGAATGGCACTTCTTCTTCGGCTTCCGCCGTTTCAGTCTCTTCCACCCCGGTATCGATCGAATAGGACTGCTCGCCGCCATGCGTTCCCACATGATAAAGTTCTTTTGCCGCCCATTGGCCAAGCAGAAAGATCAAGAGCGACCCGCACAGGCCAGCCGTGATCTTGGTGAAAGTCATCGTGTCAAACATACTGTTCTTTGCGTCCGTCTGGGTTGCTTTGGCCGGGTATCTATGGGTTTCACTTCGGCCTGGCAAGGTGTACGAAGCGCGACCAAACGCCCGGCATGTTCGTGTCGGCAGAAAGTAGGGCGGGACAGGCCAATGACAATACGAATAGCCTTCCAGGGCGATCTGGGCGCCTATGGTCATGAGGCCTGCCTAAAGACCCATCCCGACGCGACCCCGGTGCCCTGCACGGCCTTCGAAGACGTCATAAATACCGTAAAAAGCGGCAAGGCAGATCTGGCGATGCTGCCAGTTGAGAACACCACATATGGACGCGTGGCCGATATCCATCGTCTGTTGCCCGAAAGCGGATTGCACATCATCGACGAGGCATTCGTGCGCGTGCGCATCAGCCTGATGGCCCTGCCTGGGCAGACATTGGACGACATTCGACATGTCCGCGCGCATCTGGTGCTGATCCCGCAGGCCCGCAAATTTCTGGATGCACACGGTATCACTGCGGAACCAGCAGCAGACAGCGCCGGGGCTGCCGCCGACATTGCGCAGAATAGTGTGCTTGGTTTGGGAGCACTGGCTTCGGCTGTGGCCGCAGATATCCATGGGCTCGACATCCTGGCACGAGACATCGAGGACCAGCACCACAACACGACGCGCTTTTTGCTCATGGCGCCCGCGCTTGATCAAACGCGGCGAGGCGACACGATGCTGACAACCTTCGTATTCGAAGTACGCAACATCCCGGCCGCGCTTTACAAGGCCATGGGTGGCTTTGCGACCAACGGCGTCAACATGACCAAGCTGGAAAGCTACATGGTGGGCGGGGCCTTCACCGCCACGCAGTTCTATGCTGATATCGAAGGCCATCCAGAAGACCCACCCGTCCAGCGCGCCTTGGAAGAGTTGGCTTATTTCACCAATCGTCTCGATATCTTGGGCGTTTATCCCGCCGCCGAAGGTCGCGATTAGGCGCTTCGATAGCTTTCCTCGACCCGAGCGCCGAAATCGGCGACCCGCTGCTTGAACCGCCTGCTGACCGACCCCTTGGCCAGCCGAATCGATTGGATCATCAAACGTGCGGCCAATGTCTTGGGCGACACATCCAGACTGACAGAGAGCCGCGTCATCCGGGGCGAAAGAGCCATCAGATTGATCAGAAACTCACCATAGATCCCATTGGAGACCGAGATCACCTTTATCGCCCGCGGTCGGTCGAATTCCGTCATCTCCAGGGTCAGATGCCGCATCCGCCCGCGCATTTCGAATGACACTGCCCAGCGCATGCCGATCCCGGCGGCGGGTATGTCGTCAAGGCGTTGCACCTCGGCACCGCGCCGCATGGCCGAGCGTTCAAACCGTTCGAACCGGCAAAGCTGTTCGAACACGAAATCCGCCGGTGCTTCGATGTCCTCGCGGCTCGAAAACTTCACCCCATCACTCCAGCGTGTCAGCCAGCCAGTTCTCGATCAGAAAATGCGCAATGGCCCCCTTCCGAGCTGGCAGCATTGCCGTGGAGTTGCCCGCGAAGACATCCATCATCGCTTCCCGCGTGACCCAGATCGCATCCTCGATTTCCTTCGGGTCGATGTGGATCTCTTCACTCGTCGCCTCTCCGCGGCATCCGAACATCAGCGAGGATGGAAAGGGCCAGGGCTGGCTCGCCAGATAATCCACATGCCCTACATGAACACCCGCTTCCTCAAAAACCTCGCGTCGTACGGCGGCTTCCAGCGTCTCACCGGGCTCCACGAACCCGGCAAGCAGAGAATACATCCCCTCAGGCCAACCCGGTGAGCGGCCCATCAACACCGAGTTCCCCCGCAGGATCAACATTATGACCACCGGGTCCGTGCGCGGAAAATGATGCGCCCCGCAGGCAGGGCATTTGCGCTGCCAGCCACCATGCGCGATCTCTGTCCGGCCGCCGCACCGCGCGCAGAAGCCGTGCGTTTCGTGCCAGCCAAGCACCGCCTTGGCCGTTGCCGCCAGCTCGGCGTCACGCGGGCTTAACCATGTCATGATCCGCCGCAATTCCGCAAAGACCATTGGCGCCCGAAGCGCAGGATGCTGCTGCTCGGTGGGATCCAGAAAGGCACCCACCTGTTGTAGATCCTGGTTGTTTGGCTCCCACGCGCTTAGATCCACCCCGAAAACCGGGACACCGTCTTCCCGGCCCAGAAAGATCTGCAATCCTGCATCCTGCTCAATCACCGGGTGATCCATGGGCAACCGCGCCAAGGTCGCAGGACGTTCGCGCAGGATCAGCGGTTTGCCCCGCCACATCAGAACGGCGCGTGCCGCCGGATCCGCTGCGGCTGCGTCCAGTGCCGCCTTGTCCCCCCTGATCTGATCCGCCCGATCAAGCCCCGAGCCCCCGAATGTCACCGTTTCCGCATGGCGCATATTGTCTTCCTTGTCCCTGCGCGCAGCCTTGGCATGCGAAATGTCGGGGTGCAATCCCGGGCATGCTTGGTCTATATGCAATTTCAGGTAGAGCGCACCCAAAGATCCTCGCGAAAATGGAACTTGAGGCAGCGCTGGAATGAGGGGACGTATCTTTGCAATTGCGGCTGCTCGCGACCAGCGACGTCCACATGCATCTGTCCGGTTGGGATGATCGGCTTGGCGTCGAAAATCCGGCGATGGGGCTTGCCCGCCTGGCCCACCTGATCGACGTCATGCGCAAATCGTCCGAGGGCCCCGTTCTGCTTTTGGACAACGGCGACAGCTTTCAGGGCACCCCGCTCGCCACCAGCGCCGCCGCTGCTCCGGTCAAGTCACATCATCCTTGGATAGCAGCCTGCAACCTCATGCGCTATGACGCGATCGGGTTGGGCAACCATGATTTCGACTTCGGTCTCGACTACCTTCGCGCGGTTGCGGATCTGCTGGATGCACCGATGCTTTGCAGCAATCTTAACCGTGCGCTTCATCCGATCCGGCATGCCCAGATCATCGATGTTCCGACACCGGATGGCAAACCCGTCCTGAAGATCGGCCTCCTGTCCTTTGCGCCGGTCGAAACAGCCATATGGGCCAAGCGGCAACTGGATGGGCAGATCGGGTTCCTGGATCCACGCAATGCCTTGTCTCAAAGGGCCAAAACGCTCCGCACGGAAGGCGTCGACTTGATCGTGGCTCTGGCCCATAGCGGTCTTGACGATGGAAAGGACAGCGAAATCGGAGAGCTTTTTGCCAGCGATCTCGCCGCGACCGGTCAGGTGGACGCAATGATCGCTGGGCACACGCATCGCCACTTTCCCGGCCCCGATCACGCGGCTGCAAGACAGATCGATCCACTGGCCGGCACCGTTTTCGGTGTGCCAACCGTGATGCCGGGATATGCGGGGGCTGCCCTTGGCGTTATTGACCTTGACCTGTCCCGCGAGGAGAGATGGCGTATCACCCGGCATCGCCCCCGTCTTCTGCCCAGCGATCACGCGCCCGAACGCAGCGAGATCCTCGAAGTCTCGCGACGGGCGCGGCGGGCAACGATGCGCAAGATGAGCCGCGCCGTTGGGGAAACCGCCTGTCACATCAATAGCTTTTTCAGCCTTTTGCGCCCCGACACATCTGCCGCGCTGATGGCCGAAGCATTTCGGGATGCCGCAGGAGAAGCGGTTGCCAATTCAGCCCACGCGAACCTCCCGCTGCTTGTCTCCGTCTCGCCCAAGGCCAGTGGCGGGCGCAGCGGCCCTGACAACTATGTCAACATACCGCCCGGTCCGGTTACTGAGCGGCACATTGCTATGGCCTGCCCTTTCCCGAACACGGTTTCGATCGTGCCCATGACCGGGGCCATTCTGCGAGACTGGATCGAAAGGTCGCTGGCACTTTTTCCGCAGGTTCCAGACGACGGCGTCACCCGCGCGCTTCAGGACAGTTCCATGCCAAGCTTTCATTTTGAGATGGTCTGGGGCCTTGATCTGACAGCGGATCTGCGGGCTTCACCGCGCTTCACCGTCGACGGGCAGCCGCTTGAGGGCAGAATGGGCAGGATCAAGAAGTTGCATTGGAACGGGACAGCGGTTCAGCCCCATCAACGCTTTCTCGTCGCCATGACCAGCTACCGCGCCGCCGGGGGTGGACGCTTCCCGGGTCTTACAGAACAATCGGGCCATATCCAGACGCGCGTCAGTTTGCAGGACGCGCTCCGCCAACTTCTGTTTCGGTCGAAACCCTGGAGGCCCGGAGTTCGACTGAACTGGCGGATCGAAGCCGGCGGGCGCGACTGGCTCTTTGACACAAGCCCCGCCGCCAAAGTGCATCTCGACGAGATTCCGAGCCTTAATCCGGAATCGCTGGGCCTGACCGACAAGGGGTTCTTGCGGATCAAACTGCGGCTCTAGACCGCTTGCGCTTGTCCGGTCATCGGCCTATATCACAGGGCGAGAGGTTGGCGCGGGCAAGCGCCTCGCCAACCCGGTCAGATCCGGAAGGAAGCAGCCGTAACGAGCCCCGCTTGGGTCGTTGTCAATCTCTCACCCAAGCGCGCATCATGTAGCGATGTGCGCGATGCCAGAACCGCCATTTCCGTAGGAAGCGATGCGAGTGGCAAAAAAATCCTATAAATCAGAGACCTGCAGCAACCGGCCTCAAAAAACCGTCTAACAGCTACCCCAGAACCTGATCCCACAGCGCCTTGTTGCGCGGCGCAAAAACGCCCAGATGCCCCACTTTATCTAACCCCGATTCTGCCGGATCGATCAGCACAGGCTCGTATTCCCCATACCGCGCCCCCAACCGCCAGACGCAACGCGGCGGGATCATCTCGTCATCACTGAACGCCACAAGCCGCACTGGCGCATCGCTCTTTCCCCAACGGGGTTCTGACAACCGAGTACCGATGTCGCTGCGATGAAAACTGCGCGAGATGCACCAACGCCGCCATTGCCAATAAGCCGGGCTCGGCAGGTCCGAACCAAAGCCGATGGTCCGCCCCGGCAGATACCCGAAAGCCGCAGTGGCCAGCGGCCCAAGACCGAACCAGAACGTCATCGCCATCGCGCGAAAGGGCCAGGGATGGTCGCTGTGATGCACTTCACCCGAGGCCACACCAATCACCCGCGCCACGTTTTCCCGCGCGCCCTGCATGGGCACAAGCATCGCCCCAAGCGAATGGCCTATGATCCAGATCGGCATCTCTGGCATCTCGCGATGAACCCAGTGGCGCGCCGCCTCTGCATCCGTCACGCCCCAATCGGCCATATCCGCCCGGCTTTGGCGTGGATGGATCCGGGCCGAAGCGCCCATATCCCGGTAGTCATAGGTCAGGCAGGCCAGCCCCCGCTCTGCCGCCAGCCACCGTGCAAAGTGACGGTAGTAGCTTTGTGACACGCCGGTCGCTGCATTCAGCACGACAATCGCGAAAGGCGTCATGGCTGGATGGTAAAGACGCCCGACAAGCTCTGCCCCGTCCCGTGTCTTGAAAACGACCTTGCGGTCGCGCACCCCATCCTCTGAGGCGTTTTCCGTGTCAAACATATCGTGCCTCCAAAAAAGCTAGACCAATTGGTCTACTCTGCAAGCTGGACCAACTGGTCTATTCCTGTCAAGACATCTTCATGACGACCGACAAGCCCCGCCCCACGAAAGACCGCCTGATCCGCGCAGCAGCGAACCTTTTCCGCACACGCGGCTATCACGGCGTCGGGTTGAATGATCTTTTGGCAGAGGCGCAAGCCCCCAAAGGATCTCTCTACCACCATTTCCCGAACGGCAAATCCGACCTCGCCCTTGCTGCTGCCGACTGGGCGTCGGATGCGATGCTGCGGCTGATCGCGGAATCCTTTGCGGACGCGACCACCTTCAAGGATGGCGCCACGACGCTTTGCTACAAGCTTGCCAAGCTCTTTGACCTCACCGGAAGCTGGGAAGGCTGCCCAATCTCGGCCACGCTTTTCGAAGGGCCCGACAACACGGCCTTTCGGGAGCATGCCGATCACCTCTATAGCGGCTGGATCAACGAGGTTCACGACCACGCCCAACGCATGAACATGTCCACAGATGGGGCGCAAAGGGCCGCAGAACACCTGTTCGTGCTGATCCAGGGGGGCTGGCTTCTGGCCCGCGCCCGTCGGTCATCCGATGTGCTGCGCGGCCTGCCTGATTATTTCAGCTAGGGCAACATGGTCGAGAGAGGCACCCGACAGAACATCGCCGATCCTCGCCTTCAGACGTCAGACACGCCAAACCGCACGTCGCACGCTCTGGTCGCTCCGAAAGGGATGCACTAGGCTGCCAGGGTCACGACCGAATCCGCACAAAGGCCCTCATGCCCGACACGCCAAAGTATCAGGTGCTCGCCCGCAAGTACCGCCCCGAAACCTTCGCCGATCTGGTGGGGCAGGACGCAATGGTGCGTACACTCAAAAACGCGTTCGAAGCGGACAGGATCGCACAGGCCTTCATCATGACCGGCATCCGGGGTACGGGCAAGACGACGACCGCTCGGATCATCGCCAAGGGGATGAACTGCATCGGCCCCGATGGCACAGGCGGCCCCACGACCGAACCCTGTGGGCAATGCGAACATTGCAGGGCGATCATGGAAGGCCGCCACGTGGACGTTATGGAGATGGATGCGGCCTCCAGAACGGGCGTGAATGACATCCGCGAGATCATCGACAGCGTGAATTATCGCGCGGCCTCGGCCCGCTACAAGATCTACATCATCGACGAAGTGCACATGCTGAGCACCTCGGCTTTCAACGCGCTGTTGAAGACGCTTGAGGAACCCCCCGCACACGTCAAATTTATCTTCGCCACAACCGAAATCCGCAAAGTGCCCGTAACCGTACTAAGCCGCTGCCAGCGGTTCGACCTCCGCCGGATCGAACCCGAGGTCATGATCGTCCTTTTGCAAAAGATCGCCGCAGCCGAAGGCGCGGAGATTGCGGCAGATGCGCTGGCGCTTATCACCCGCGCCGCCGAAGGATCCGCGCGTGACGCGACATCCTTGCTGGATCAGGCCATTTCCCACGGCGCGGGCGAAACAACTGCCGATCAGGTCCGTGCTATGCTGGGCCTTGCGGATCGGGGCCGCGTGCTTGACCTGCTCGACATGATCCTGAAGGGCGATGCGGCAGGGGCGCTGACCGAGCTTAGCACCCAATATGCTGATGGGGCTGATCCGATGGCCGTGCTGCGCGATCTGGCCGAGATAACCCATTGGATCTCCGTGGTGAAGATCACACCCGCAGCCGCCGAGGATCCGACGATCTCGCCCGATGAAAGGGCGCGCGGACAACAGATGGCCGAAGCGCTGCCGATGCGGGTGCTAACCCGGCTTTGGCAGATGCTGCTCAAAGCACTGGACGAGGTCGGCGAGGCCCCCAACGCGATGATGGCAGCAGAAATGGCGATCATCCGGTTGACCCATGTGGCCGATTTGCCCAGTCCCGAGGAACTGGTCCGCAAGCTCGACGGCATGACACCGCCCCCTGCACCCCCCCCGAGCGGGCCGAATGGCGGTTCGGCTGCGTCGGTTCCGCGCACCGACGCAATACCGACGCAATACCGACATGATACCAACGTCCATTCTGGCGGGTCTTCCCAAGGGCCAACAGCCTCCGCGGCACCCGCTCTCGATCAGGCTTTGGCCCGCTATCCGACCTTCGATCACGTGGTCGAACTGATCCGCGCCAACCGGGATGTGAAGCTGCTGGTTGAGGTTGAAACAACACTCCGCCTTGCCGCCTACCAGCCCGGACGGATCGAGTTTCAGCCCACCGAAAAGGCCCCTCGCGACCTCGCCCAGAGGCTTGGTCAGCGCCTGCAATCCTGGACCGGCAACCGATGGGCGGTGACATTGGTCAATGAAGGCGGCGCCGAGACCATCGCGGAAATCCGCGACGCGGCTGAACTGTCTCTGAAAGCCGAAGCCGAAAAACACCCTTTGGTTCAAGCGGTTATCAATAACTTCCCGAGGGCACGCATCACCGCGATCCGCACGGCGGAAGAAATCGCACAGGATGCCGAGATCGAAGCCCTGCCCGAGGTCGACGATGAATGGGACCCATTCGAGGAAGATTGATGCCCCGCGCCATTGTCCCAAATTCAATGCGTGATCTGGTCAAGGATTGGCGCATGTCACCAGGTCTGGTCTCGGGTGATCATGTGTTTTTGACAGGTTTCAACGGCTGTCCCGTCGATGGTCCGCCACCAGCCGATCCGATGGCTCAGATGCGCATAGCCTTCGACACCATAGCCGAAGTGCTGGCGGAAGATAATCTTGATTGGGGGCATATCGTTGATATGACAAGCTTTCACGTCGGGCTCGGAGATCATCTCGAGATCTTCAAAGCGATCCGGGCCGAATATGTGCGGGAACCATACCCGGCCTGGACGGCTATAGAAGTGGCAGGTTTTGCGACCCCGGGCGTCGTTGTGGAGTTGAAGGTGGTCGCACGACGTTCAAAAGTGTAGACCAAAGAAAAAAGCACTTCAGGAGAGACCGAATGCTCAAAGGACTAGGTGGCCTTGGCGATATGGCCGGGATGATGAAAAAGGCCCAGGAAATGGAAGCCAAGATGACGCAACTGCAGGAAGATCTGCACAGCGTCACGGTCACCGGCGAAAGCGGGGCAGGTCTTGTGAAAGCCACGGCTTCTGCAAAGGGAGAACTGAAAGCGCTCGACATCGACCCCTCGATCTTTAACGGGGATGACAAGGAAGTCGTCGAGGATCTCATCCTCGCCGCGATCAAGGACGCGCAGAGCAAAGCCTCAGAGCGGGCGCAGGAAGAGATGGCAAAACTCACCGAAGGGCTTGGCCTGCCCAAGGGGATGAAGCTGCCCTTCTAGGGTTACGCGTGTGAGCAGCACCAAAGACATCGAAGCGCTCATCGAGATGATGGCGAAACTTCCGGGGCTCGGGCCCCGTTCGGCGCGTCGTGCCGTGCTTCATCTGATCCGAAAGCGCAACCTGCAACTGACCCCACTTGCCGATCTGATGCAAACCGTCGCCGCGACGGCGCGCGAATGCCTCAATTGCGGGAATATCGGGACATCCGATATCTGCGACATCTGCACCTCGGAAAAGCGCGCCAACGGAGAGATTTGCGTCGTCGAAGACGTGGCCGATCTTTGGGCAATGGAACGCTCCGGCGTTTTCAAGGGCCGCTACCACGTTCTGGGCGGCACGCTTTCCGCCCTCGACGCAATTGGCCCGGACGAACTGCGCATCCCTCGGCTGGTTGACCGCGTCGCCACGGAAGGCATCACCGAAGTAATCCTCGCGCTCAACGCCACAATCGACGGCCAGACCACAGCCCACTACATCGCCGATCAGCTTGAAGGAAAGGTCACACTCACCTCTCTCGCGCAAGGTGTACCCATCGGGGGAGAGCTGGACTACCTTGATGACGGCACAATCACAGCGGCTATGCGCGCGCGCAAAGCACTTTGACCCCGCCCGCAGAATGATGCGAACGGGGCAAAAAAACCGCTACTCAAGAATTGCAGGGATCGGCGGATGCCCTGTCAGGCCAAGACCGGTTTTGATCTCTTCCGCATTTGGTGCGATACCCAGAAAGTTGTTCATCGCGCCGTAGTACTGCCCCATATGATCACTGAGCAATCTACCGATATGCAGGCCATTTTCCTGGGTGTTTGAAGCAAGCTCGGCCAAGACAGCGACCCAAGTTGTTACGATGGCTCCCGCCGCTGCCAGCCTTTGGGTCGTGACCTCTGTGATCATCGGGTTGAAGTCCGCGCAGGCATCAATCACGACATAAACCTCATAACCGTCCCTTAAGGCCGAAATGGCCGGGAACGCCGCGCAAACCTCGGTGGCAAGCCCTGAAATCACCAGCTTCTTCCGGCCGGTCGCCTCCACCGCGGAACGCGACGCCTCATCCTTCCAGAAATTGACAAATGGCCGGTCGATCACGTCGACATCCGGGAAAATTGCCTTCAACTCGGGCATTGTCGGACCGTTTGGGCCTGTCGGCCAGCTAGTGCCCATGATCACAGGAATGTCGAAGGCCTTCGCTGTCCGAGCGTGGCCCACAATGTTGTTTTTCAACTGCAATGGATCGATCGAGGACAGAAACTGCATGAGGCCGACCTGGTGGTCGATCATCATGAAGACACAATTGTCAGGGGTCAGATCCGAATTGGGCAAAGTCATCGTGTGATCTCCTTGTGATCTGTCTAAAAAGGCGGCGCGCATCGATGCAGATCGATGCTGGCCGCTTGGACAAGTCACGAAATGGGACTGGAAATGATTGAAACAATTGCACAAATTTGGGACGCAGCATGACCAGAAACGGGATGATCATCGCTGATCTAATCGATGCACGCATTCTGACCGAATTGCACAAAACAGGCAGTTTCGCCGGAGCAGCCCGCGCCCTGCGCCTGCCGAGCACGACAGTCAGCCGCCGTGTTGCACGCATGGAGGATCGGACCGGATTGCGGCTTTTTGAACGCACATCCCGTCGGGTTCAGATCACCGAGGCCGGCGAAGTTGCGGCACGCCACGCCGCGCAAATGCTGGTTGAGGCCGAAACGGCAGAGGTGTCGCTGGATCACCTTCGCGGCAAGCCCTCCGGCATCGTCGCGGTCAGCACCCCGGTGATCTTCGGGCAATCCATCCTCGCACCGGTTGCGGCACAATTCCTCAAGCAATACACCGATTGCGCCCTCGAGATTGATCTGTCAGATCAACATGTCAATCTGATCGAGGACCGATTTGATGTGGTTGTAAGGATCGGCCCGCCCGAATCCGAGGAGATCATTGTCAAACACTTGGGCGTGGTCTTCGCGGGGCTGTATCGGGCAGCATCAGCACCAAAGCCACAAAACGTCAAAGATCTACGCGAGGCGCCTCTGGGGCTGTTGCATCCTGGCGCGGCGCCAACGCCGGAACTGCATCTGACATCAGTCAATGGCGCCGAGAAGACGCTTGCTGCCTCTCCGGCACTTGTGGCGATGAACCCCTGGCTTTTACGTGATGCAGCAATCGAAAGCGATCTGATCGTCGTCTTGCCGGATATTGTGGCGGCCCCGGCAGTGACTTCGGGGAAGCTCGTGCGCGTTCTGCCCGATTGGTACGCCCGGCGGGCGCCAGTTCACCTGGCCTTCACATCCCGGCGGTTTATGCGCCCGGCTGTCCGGGCCTTTGTCGATCACGCCTTCGCGACGATCCCACCGCACCTTAAGGTTTAGGGCTGATCGTCCTCGTTCCCGCTTTTTGGCAGATTGAAGAAGCTGTCCGCGTCGACAAGGTTTTCCTCCTCTTCCTCGTCGTCATCCTCATCGGCCAACGTGAAGGTCTCAAGTCCTTCGATCGCGGTCGGGATCTTTGGTTCTGCTTCCATGCCCAGCGACTGTTCGGTGCTGACCAGCTTGCGCCGCTCGTCATCGCTCATCACTTCGCCCTCAGCCGCCTTCTTCTTCGCGGCCTTCTGCACCGCTGCGTCAAGCTCTGACTGCTTCGTCAGGCCAAGCGCCACCGGATCAACCGGCTGGATGTTCGAAATGTTCCAATGCGTCCGCTCCCGGATCGACTGGATTGTCGGCTTCGTCGTACCCACAAGCTTGGAGATCTGGCCATCCGTCAGTTCAGGGTGGAATTTAACCAACCAAAGGATCGCCGCCGGACGATCCTGCCGTTTGGAAAGCGGGGTGTAGCGCGGGCCGCGGCGCTTTTCTTCGCCAACCGCTGCGGCGTTGAACTTGAGCTGTAGCTTGTGCAGAGGGTTGTCTTGCGCCTTGTCGATTTCTTGCTGCGTCAACTGGTTGTTCGCAATCGGGTCGAACCCCTTGACACCCGCCGCCACATCACCATCCGCGATGCCCTGAACCTCAAGCTCGTGCATGCCAACGAAATCCGCAATTTGCTTGAAAGAGATCGTCGTGTTGTCAACCAGCCAGACGGCTGTGGCCTTCGCCATGATCGGTTTGTTCATATCAAAGCTCCTAACATGCCCTTCCTGTCGCCTGTCTCCAGGCGGTCCCGGGGATCTGGCCCGAAACGGTTTCCGTTGTGGGGAAATTCCGCCGGGTTATAGTCGCGACATTCGCCAAAGGAAAGACCTGATGCGTATTGTTCTGATCTGGCTTCTGCTCGCTCTACCGGCCCATTCCGAGGGCGAGCAGAGCGGTGTCTTCGACTATTATGTAATGGCTCTGTCCTGGTCGCCCAACTGGTGCGCCATTGAGGGAGACGCGCGCGGGTCCGATCAATGTGACGCACGGCATGATCACGGTTGGATCTTGCACGGGCTTTGGCCGCAATTTCATCGCAGCTATCCGTCTTTCTGCAAAACCGCCGCGCGCCCACCATCGCGCCGCATGACCGCCGCGATGTCTGACATCATGGGCACCCCGGGTCTGGCCTGGCATCAATGGCGCAAGCACGGTGTCTGTACGGGTCTCTCTGCCGAAGACTATTACGCACTATCCCGCGTTGCCTATGCCAGCATCCAGCGCCCTTCCATCTTTCGCAGATTGGAGAACAGCGTGAAGCTGCCTGCGTCCGTGGTGGAAGAGGCTTTTCTGGCGGAAAACCGGTCGCTCGAACCTGACGGGATCACGATCACATGCCGGGGTGGCCACATTCAGGAAGCGCGGATCTGTCTTTCAAAATCGCTGGATCCGGTACCGTGCGGTCAGGATGTAGTGCGCGATTGCAAAGCAACTTCCGCGATTTTTGAGCCCGTCAGATGACATTGAAGGCAAAATCTTAGCGCGGCTGACTTGAATAAAAAAGTAAGGAAGACCCTACTTTGCGGATCCTCGCCAAGCGCGTAACCTTACGTCATATTTTCAGAAGCGGCATCTGATTTCGCCGCAGATTGATTGACGAGTGAGGGCCAAATGGTCCGGGAATATGCTGCTACGCCGCCGACCTTATTTCAAACTGGCGCAGCAGCCGAGATGCAGGCGGAATTGCTGCGCCTGTCATCTCAGATCCTGATCGTGCGTGAGGTGTTCGGTGTAACAAGTGTGGTGTTGTAACGCGCGGCAGAATTGGATGAGGGGCCGGCTTACCCCGTGCCGGCCCCTCATCTGTCGACAAGCTGGACTAATCGCCCGCAACCCTCAGAACGATTTTTCCGATATGATCAGAGCTTTCCATGCGCCCATGGGCCAGAGCTGCATCCTCCAGATCAAACTCCGAATCCATAACCGGCGTGATCCGGCCATGCGACAGCAGCGGCCAGACCTTTTCGTGCAGTTCTTCCGCGATCTTTGCCTTGGCCAGATCGCTCTGCGGACGCAGCGTGCTGCCGGTCATCGTCAGTCGCCGCGTCATGAGCTGGGCGAAGTTCACCTCAACCTTCGGCCCGCCAAGGAAAGCAATCTGCACCAGCCGACCGTCATCCGCCAATGCAGACAGGTTGCGCGGAATGTAGCTGCCACCGACCATGTCGAGGATCAGGTTCGCGCGACCTTCTGCCTTCATGATCTCGACGAAATCCTCGTCCCTGTAGTTGATCGCCCGCTCCGCGCCCAGCTTCACGCAGGCATCGCATTTTTCCTGTGACCCAGCTGTGGCGAAAACGCGCGCCCCGAAGACACGGGCCAGCTGGATCGCGGTCGTTCCGATCCCGCTTGATCCGCCATGGACCAGGAACCTTTCGCCGCCCGAAAGCCCGCCGCGCATGAAGACGTTGGACCAGACCGTGAAGAATGTTTCCGGCAGGCAGGCCGCCTCCTTCAACGCCATGCCGTCCGGAACCGGCAGGCAGTGGGCCGCAGGTGTCGCAACAAAATCGGCGTAGCCGCCGCCCGGCAACAGGGCACATATCTGATCACCCACCGACTGGCCCGCGACGCCTGGACCAACCTCGACAATCGTACCCGACGCCTCAAGGCCCGGCAGATCGCTCGCGTCAGGCGGAGGATTGTAGAGCCCGGCCCGCTGCAACGCGTCCGGGCGGTTCACGCCCGCCCACGCAACCTCGATCACAACCTGGCCATGTCCCGCACTCGGTCTGGGCCGCCTGACACGTTTCAAAACATTGGGGCCCCCGTGCTGGCTGATTTCGATGGCACGCATTTGGTCTGTCATAGCTTTGATCCGTTCGCTTTTTGGCACCGTATCGTCATTTGTCAGACAAAAGGAACCCGGATGCTGATCGCCACGCTCTTTCTCAATCTGCTGATTTTAGTGCCGCTTGTCTGGGTTCTGCTGTCCGCACCCGGATCGCTCGACCGGGTTTTTGGCGCGCAAAGCGACGCGCGCGATATCCTGACCTGCGTCTATGCCAGCATTGCCCTGGTCAGCGCAGGACTGATCGCTGCACTTTGGCGAGATCTTGAGTGGGCTGTACCAGCGACGCTGGCACTTTTTGCTGTGCAGATCAGCTACAAGTCCGCCACTCTCATCCTGGTCGGACTTCAAAGCCCGATCGTGCAGACCAACCTTCTCGTCGTCGTCGTTCAGATGATCGCCATTGCCACACTGATCCTGCGGGGCTGATCAGTTACCGGATGGTGACCAGCGGCCAGGCATGTCCATTCGGTCCGTTTTCCTGGGCCGACGTACACGACCAAAAAGCCAGATCGGTCCTGCCATTGCCCGGCTCACGATCGGGTTGTCGCGCATCCTTGCCTTGACCTTCTCGATCTCCATCACGTTGTCGATGCGGCGGTCGAGAAAGGCCCAGGTCGCTTGATGATCAATCGAATCGTCGCCCAGCCAATAAAGCACCGTCGCTGAATAAACTCCGCTGAGTGTCGCGCGCTTGGTGTACCAGTTGATATCGTCTGAGGTATCTCCAAGCGCATCCCAGATCTTGTCCGTTGTTCCCCAGATCAGCTTGGCTCCGTCAACCGCATGCATCGGCAGAGCGAAAAGGGTGGTGCCCCGGCGCACCGCCTCTTTGTCCTCGACGACCTCAAGCCGAAGGCGCACGGCACGGGCCACCTTGTCGCGGAACCGCATGTTGCTCAGATCTTCCTCGGCCAATCGTTCGAGCATCTGCGCATCTGTTCGGCGATGATAGGCGACGGCAAGGTCAACCGCCCCGCGCGGACAGATCGACCGGGCAAGCGGCAGGTCGATTTCAGCATCCGCTGCCGCCGCACGAAAGGTTGCCTCCGACCAGCCATCAAAGGGAACGTGGCTAAGTGCTGCGTCAAGCAAGCGGTCTTTGGTCTGTTCGTAAGAGACGGTCATATTCGGTCCTTTCCAGAAGAACGTCCGAGACTGGACAACGTAGTGTCGCCTTGCTATAGGGACACCTCCTGCAAATCCTTGCAACTCAAATCTAGAAAGGTGGTGACAACCACATGCAGGTTAGTGTTCGCGACAACAATGTCGATCAGGCGCTCCGCGCTCTGAAGAAAAAGCTGCAGCGCGAAGGCGTCTTCCGCGAAATGAAGCTCAAACAACATTTCGAAAAGCCGTCCGAAAAGAAAGCGCGCGAGAAAGCTGAAGCGATCCGCCGTGCCCGAAAGCTCGCACGGAAAAAAGCACAGCGCGAAGGCATGATGTAAGCCATCCCTTCAGCTATGCGAAAGAGGAAGCCCCTGCCGACCGGTGGGGGTTTTGCTTTTTTAGGTTTGATTGTGTTTGGACTGCAGCAGCAGCACTAAGCAGCGCTCGTTGCGCCCCCGTCTCGTCCACTGTCATTGCCCAAATGAAAAACCGACAATCGGTCCGTGATGTCTGTCATTCCTTCGGTCAGTTTTGCGCAGGCCGTATTGGTTTCCTCGAACATCGCCGCATTGCTTTGCGCAACGGCGTCAAGCTGACTTACCGAACTGCTGATATCTCCCAGACCGTCAGATTGTTCTTTGGCCGCGTTTGCAATCCGTTCGACGGAAGCCGTCATGTCCGACACAGACGCAACGATCGCGTCCAGCGCATCGCCTGCCTCTTCTGCGAGGATCACGCCGGACTTCACTTGCGTTTCACTGCGCTTGATCAGGGTGCTGATCCCTTGCGCCGCTTCGGTCGCACGTTGAGACAATGCCCTCACCTCTGAGGCGACCACCGAAAATCCGCGGCCCGCCTCACCAGCGCGCGCGGCCTCGATCCCGGCATTGAGCGCGAGGAGATTGGTCTGAAAGGCGATGCCGTCGATCAATGCGTTAATCTTGCCGATCTCGCGCGAGGTTTCTTCGATCGTGCCCATGGCCCCAACGACCTTGCGCACAACCTTACCACCCGCTTCGGCACCGGATTTCACGGAAATCGCCACGCCCGCCGTCGAGGTTGCGTTGTCAGACGTCTCACGCACTGCACCATTCAGGGTATTGATCGCCGCACCGGTTTTTTCGAGGGAGGCCACCTGCGTTTCAGTCCGAGAGGCCAGGTTACCTGCCGACTTGCTGACTGCGGAGACCTGGGCCAGCAGGTCTATCGTTTCGGCCGATACGTCCGAAAGAACAGCGCGCAGCATCTGCAAAGTACGATTGTAGTCCTGCCGCAAGGCCTCGTAGCTTTGCGGGAAGTCTTCATCGATCTCGGTTGTCAGGTCGCCTGCGGCAATCCGCGCCAAGCCTTTGCGCAAACGTGTCACCACCAAATCTTGTTCATCCAGAATGCGCTGACGCTCCTGAGCGTCGCGTTCTTCGGCTTGGCGTGTGGCAGCATCCGCCTTTTCGCGCGCCTCACGCTCGTGCTGCAATTGTGCGATGACCTTTTCGGACTGGCGTTGTGCCTCATGCGCCCTTTCGGTCTCCGCTTGTGCATGCTGGCTTGAGGCCTCTGCACGCTGGGTCAGCGCTTCTGCTTCGCTTTTTGCCGCCTGCATGGCCTGCATGCTTTGGCTGACCTGCACGCTTAATTGAAGACCGGACCGGACAATGAAGAATAGGATCAGAACCAGAAAACCCACGATCACGCCATGAAACAATGCCCTTTCGATGTTAATCAAAAGGTCGACGCTGGGAAAAACCAGCTCGGGCAGAAAGACACCCAAAGCCACGTGATGCAAAACAACCGTAAAGGCGGCGAGCAGGATGGTTTTGACGTCGACAAGAACGGAAAGGGCCGCCAGCGCCACGTAGAACATCATGTGCGAATCGATCTGCCAGTCAGTCCCCGAGAAGGCTGCGGTGAGGGCAATGGCTTGCCCCACTGTCGCCTGACCCAATATGATGCGGTGATGTCTGTGTCTGCTGCGGACCGCCCAGAAAGCGACTATGGCCGACCCGATCGAGATCACACCGGCAACGCCGATCCTATGGGTAAGACCAGTCCCAAAATAGCGATCAGAACCGATAGCGGTGCGCCAAACCTTAAGAGGCGGATGGCTGCTTCATCTCTTGATGCTTCCAGCATGGGGGTGGCAATCGTGCTCATATCTTGACCCCGCAGATCCGCGCGATGGCCGCGTCGTCCAACACCAACAGACATATGATCAGAAACACACGCATGAACGTCCACAAAACTCAGTTCGGCGAGTGAATAGGCCCAAGTATTGAACATTTGGCTAATCGGACGACGATCCCTCAGACCGGCAGCGCCGTCGTCTTGAAGACGGTTCTGAGTGCGAAGCTCGATTGCATCTGCGCGACCCCTGGAAGGCGGGCGAGAGAACGGCGGTGGATCTGCGCGAAATCCTCGGTGTTCTGCGCGACGACCTTCAACAAATAATCCGCGCTGCCCGCCATCAGGTGGCATTCCAGCACGTCCGGTATTCGAGCCACGGCGCGCTCGAACGCCTCAAGCACCTCGTCGCTTTGGCCCTGAAGGGTGATCTCAACGAAGACGGTCGTCGGCACATTCAGCTTTCGCGCGTCAAGCAGTGCGACGTAGTCTCGGATGTAACCCTCCGCCTCCAGCCGTGCGACGCGGCGATGGCAAGCTGAGGCCGAAAGATGGACCGTCTCGCTCAGTTCTGCGTTAGACATCCGCCCCTTCTTTTGCAGGGCGCGTAGAATTCGGCTATCGGTGTCATCAAGGCTCATCTCGCCAAATTCTTCGATCCTTGCGCTGTTTTCCAGAAGAATCTTCTGTGTTTGCCGCTAACATCTCAAAGGTTTTTGTCTGACTTTGCAGCGGAAGGGGCGCAAAATTCGGTTGGGGATAAGGAGGAATCTATGAAGATTGGTTGTCCAACCGAAATCAAACCGCAGGAATTTCGTGTCGGGCTGACCCCGGCGGCTTCGCAAGAGGCAAGGGCACACGGGCATGACCTGCTGGTTCAAAGCGGGGCCGGACTGGGCGCGGGTTTCGCAGATGAAGACTACCTGCAAGCCGGTGCAACGATCGTTGACACAGCTCAGGAAATCTTTGCCAACGCGGACATGATCGTCAAAGTGAAGGAGCCGCAAGCCGTCGAACGCCAGATGCTTCGCGAAGGGCAGTTGCTTTTTACTTACCTGCATCTCGCCCCCGATCCAGAGCAGACAAAGGACCTGCTCGCATCGGGCTGCACCGCCATAGCATACGAGACCGTGACGGACGATCAGGGCGGCCTTCCCTTGTTGGCGCCCATGTCCGAAGTCGCCGGAAAGCTCGCCCCGCAGATGGGCGCATGGACACTGCAAAAGGCCAATGGCGGTCGCGGCGTTTTGATGGGCGGCGTGCCCGGCGTGGCCCCGGCCAAAGTCGTCGTCATCGGCGGAGGCGTCGTGGGAACACATGCCGCACGCGTTGCAGCAGGGATGGGAGCCGATGTGACCGTGCTTGACCGCAGCCTGACCCGGCTGCGCTACTTGGATGACATGTTTGGCCGCCTCTTTAAGACGGGCTACGCAAGCGCTGCAACCACCGCAGAGCTTGTCATTAAAGCCGACATGGTGATCGGCGCGGTGCTGATCCCGGGTGCAGCCGCCCCGAAACTGGTTACGCGCGCGCAGCTCTCTACGATGAAACCAGGCGCCGCGATTGTGGATGTGGCGATTGACCAGGGCGGCTGTTTTGAGACATCCAAGGCCACGACCCATCAAGATCCGATCTACGAGGTCGACGGCATCATGCATTACTGCGTGGCGAATATGCCCGGCGCCGTGGCGCGCAGCTCAACGCTGGCGCTTAGCCACGCGACGATGCCCTTCATGCTGGACTTGGCCGACAAGGGCTGGCAACAGGCCTGCACTGATGAACCACATCTGCTGGACGGGCTGAACGTTCATGCCGGAAACTTGACATACTACGCCGTGGGAATGGCCCTTGGCATAGACGTCCTGTCCCCGACGCTGGCCCTAAAAAGCTGAAAGCCCAGCCAAAATGCCAGGCTTTCAGGGTGTCGTTTTAGTTCTGCGCCTTCAAGGCGTCGCGGATTTCCATCAGCAACTCTTCCTGGGTGGGGCCTGCAGGTTCTTCCTCTGCGGCTTCTTCCGGGGCGGTGGTAGCTTCTTTCACCCGGTTGACCATTTTTACGAGAATAAAGACAACCCATGCGATGATGAGAAAATTGATTAAGGCCATGATGAAATTGCCGTAGGCAAAGATCGCGCCATCCTCACCGTCGGACAAACGAAAGCCGAGACCCGAGAAGTCGATCCCGCCGGTAAAAAGACTGATGATCGGATTGATCAGATCATCCACCAAAGAAGTCACAATGGCAGTAAACGCCGCACCAATGATGATGCCAACGGCCATATCCATGACGTTGCCCTTGGCGATGAAATCTTTGAATTCTTGTATCATTTAGGTTCCCTGTCCATTTTGCTGCGAAGCGCCGACTGTTTAGACGTGCGCTTATGAACATTGGTTAACACATCTGCTCACACGGTCATCCCTGTTTCACCGGGGAATTCCGCCTATCTCGGCCCCATAACTTCAGGAGATCCAAATGACCGACCTCAGCGCTTTTCCCATTACGCAAAAATGGACACCCCAAAACCCCGATATTCTTCAGCTCTTTTCTTTTCCGACCCCAAATGGCGTGAAGGTTTCAATCGCCTTGGAAGAAATGGAAATCCCGTATGAGGCGCACAAAGTCACACTCGCCGATGCGGACGTGAAGAGCCCCGAGTTTCTCTCGCTCAATCCCAACAACAAGATCCCGGCAATAGTCGACCCGCATGGTCCCGACGGCCCGATTGGCCTGTTCGAATCCGGCGCAATCCTGATCTATCTGGCCGAAAAGTCGGGCAAGCTGATCGGTGACACCCCAGTGGAACGTGCCCACGTCCTTCAATGGCTCATGTTCCAGATGGGCGGTCTCGGCCCCATGTTCGGGCAGATGGGCTTTTTCTACAAATTTGCGGGCAGCGAATGGGAAGACAAGCGCCCGCAGCAACGATACATCGCCGAAGCAAAGCGCCTGATGGCCGTTCTGGACAAAGAGCTTGAAGGCAAAGACTGGATCACCGACAGCTACTCGATTGCCGACATCGCCATCGCACCCTGGCTCCGCGCGCTCGATTTCTACGGTGCCAAAGAAACGTTGGGCTGGGAAGATCACACCAACCTTGTGGCCTACCTGGATCGTTTCCTGGCGCGGCCTGCGGTTCAAACCGGCCTTGTCACCCCGCCTCGGGACTAGGGCAGTTTGCCTGTCAGCACATAGCGCAGGATCTTGACCACTTGCTGCGGCGCCTCGCAGACCGCCAGCGCCGCAGCATCGACCTCTTTGAGCGCATGAGCATGGTCAGACCCGTGCAGGATAATCAACGATTTGCCAAGAGCCGCAGCATAACCTGCATCGAATGCCGCATTCCACTGCTTGTATTTCTCCCCGAACCGCACGACGACCACATCCGCATCAGCGATCCCCTTGCGCGTCCGGATGGCGTTGACCATCGCCCCCTTGTGGTCATGCCAGTACTTGTTGTCTTCAGCGCCCAGAATGGCCACGCCGCAATCATCACTCGCCGCATGATCCGTAACGGGACCGTCAAACGCCACATCAAGCCCCTCTGCGCCAGCGACAATCTGCTCACGCCAGTCGGTGTGAATTTCACCCGAGAGATACACCTGAATTGTCATTGAAACTGGCCCCTTGTCCGGAAGTGTTGATGCTTTTGGAACAGAGGTAGCGCCGAAAACCGCTGATGACCAGGCAGCGGATCGGCAAGATTCTCGTAATAGGGGAAATTCACCTATGACGCAGTGCAGCATCGCCATAGTCTCTCCACCGTACCACTTACGAGGAAAAAGAGTATGCGACTCAAACTGATCGCCCTGGTCTCAGGGTTCTTGGGCGCGGGCGCCGTTCAAGCTGCGACCTTCGATTTACCACTCACGGAAACAGATGTTCTGCCAGGCTTCGGCTACCGGATCGACCTTTCGGATATCGGCCTTCTGTCAATTTCGTCGATCGAATTGCAAGATGATCCCGCAAACACCACAACCGGCCGCGCCACCGGCTTCGACGTCGACGCAATCCTTTTTGATGTCGATGGCGATATCGCCACGACCGACGATCAGACGGCCGCGACCAGCTTTCAGTTCACGCCTGGCATGTCCACCGATGGATCAGCGCTGAACGGCAGCGACGGCGCGGGGGGGATTGATGAAATGCGCGCGACGCTCGATGCGTTTGACGGCACAGGCGGTCTAAACGGCACGGGCTACCTGTCAATGGGCCGGGACGGCATCCTCCGCGCCAGCTTTGACCCGGGTGTCACAGTAGGCGAAACGCTGTTTCTCTTTACCGGTGAGGTCGGCCGGTCAGAGAGTTTGTCCCGCATCACTGTCGAAGGCACAGCTATTCCCCTGCCAGCAGGCGTCTGGTTCATGCTGACCGGTTTCGGCCTTCTTGGATTCTGGCGCCTGAAATTTCGGGCGGCTTGAACAACATGTGCTGCGCTTAACCGCGCAGCACACCCCCTGTTGCCTTCGCGACCTTCTCGACGATCTTTGCTCCGATCGCTTCGATATCTTCGTCCTTCAATGTCTTGTCCTTGGGCTGCAAACGTACGGTGATCGCAAGGCTCTTCTTGCCTTCCCCGACACTTCCCCCAATGAATTCATCAAAGACACGCACCTCTTCGATCAGCGCTTTATCCGCCCCGGCTGCCGCATTGACCAGCGTCAGCGCCTCGACCTCATCCTCTACGATAAAGGCGAAATCGCGTTCGACAGACTGCAAATCGCTTATTTCGAGCGCCGCCCGTGTCGCGCTGCTTTGACGCGGCATTGGGATTTCTTCCGGCCACAGGGTGAAGCCCATGGCCGGTCCTTTGACATCCATCTCGCGCAGAACCTTCGGGTGGATCTCGCCGAAGATGCCCAGCACCCTCTTTGGACCAAGGCAAATCATGCCGTGCCGCCCCGGATGCCACCACGCGTTCGCGCCCCTCAGGATCTGCACTTTTGCGGGTGCATTCATTGCCGCAAGGACCGCCTCGGCATCCGCTTTTGCGTCAAAAACGTCCACAGAACGCGACGCACCATGTGTGTCCTTCGGACCTGTTCGCCCGACCAGCAAACCGCTGACCAACAGATGCTGTTCCCCCGGCTCGCCTCCATGAAAGGCAGGGCCCACCTCGAAAAGCGCCAGATCCATGAATCCCCGGGCCTGATTGCGCGCAGCCGCTTGCAACAGACCGGGCAAAAGTGCCGGGCGCATGTGGCTCATGTCGCTGGAGATCGGATTTTCCAGCCGGGTCGTATCCTCGCCCCCCCCAAAAAGAGTTGCCGCCTTTCTGTCGATGAAGCTGTAGCTGACGCATTCATTGTAGCCTAACGCCGCACATGTGCGGCGCGCGGCTCGTTCCCGCAACTGCTTCGGTGTCATGACAGGTTTCGGAACACCGTCTGTCAGCCGCGGCAAGGGCTTGCCCTTCAGCCCCGTCAGCGATGCGATGCGCGCCACCTCCTCAACCAGATCTGCCTCGCCCTGAACATCCGGCCGCCAACTCGGGACATGCGCCATGTCGCCTTCCAGACGGAAGCCCAGTGCCGTCAGCGTCTGGCGTTGATCAGCCTCAGCAATGGTCATACCGACAAGGCTTTGAACCTGTGCCGCATCCAGCCGGTAGGCGCGATCATGGTTAGGAATCTCGCCTGCACGCACGACCTCGGACGGCTCACCACCCGCATGTTCCAGGATCATGCGCGTTGCAAGCTCAAGCCCTTCCGGTGTGAAATCCGGGTCAATCCCCCTTTCAAAGCGATAGCGCGCGTCCGAGTTAATCTTCAGCGCACGCCCCGCATAGGCGATCTGGATCGGATCCCAAAACGCGCTTTCAACAAAGACATTCACGGTCTCGTCGGTGCAGCCCGTCTCGGCCCCGCCCATGATCCCCGCGATGCTTTCAGCACCCTTATCATCTGAAATGACCATCATGCCAGCTTCGAAGCGGTAGGTTTTCTCGTCTAGCGCCAGCAGTTCTTCCCCACCCTCCGCACGGTGGACCCGCAGATGCCCCGCGACCTTATCCGCGTCAAACACATGCAGCGGACGGTTTCGGTCGAATGTGAAATAGTTGGTCACATCCACGAGGAACGAGATCGGGCGCAAACCGATCGCGCGAAGCTTGTCCTGCAACCACTGTGGTGATGGCCCGTTCCTGACCCCTCTGATAACGCGGCCATAGAACACCGGGCAACCGTCCAGCGTGTCATCATCTATCGAAACACTGATCGGACAGGGATATTGTCCTTCAATCCATTCAGTCCTGGCAGGCTTCAGTGTCCCCAGCCCGCGCGCCGCCAGATCTCGCGCAATGCCCCGCACACCCAGCGCATCCGGACGGTTCGGCGTGATTGCGATCTCGATGACCGGGTCAACCTTGGCCGGATCATGCTCCGCCAGCCAGTCGACAAAACGCTCACCAACCTCGCCCGAAGGCAATTCGATGATTCCGTCATGTTCGTCCGAAAGCTCCATCTCGCGCTCAGAAGCCATCATGCCAAAGCTCTCGATCCCCCGGATCTTGCCCACACCGATTGTCGTGTCGATGCCAGGCACATAGACCCCCGGCTTGGCGACAACCACTGTGATACCTTCGCGCGCATTCGGCGCCCCACAGATTATCTGCTTTTCACCGTCGTCCGTGGCGACCTGACAAACGCGCAGACGATCCGCATCAGGATGCTTTTCAGCCTTCAACACCTTCCCGATGATAAAGTCCTTCAGCCGCGCAGCCCGATCCTCGACCTCTTCGACCTCAAGGCCAAGATCGGTCAGTGCATAGGTGATCTCATCAAGGCTTGCCTCGGTATCGAGATGCTCTTTCAGCCAGGACAACGTGAATTTCATCAGGGAAACCTTTCGCGCGATGACCGGCCACGAAATCGCAAATTCATCCGCAAAGCGCAACCATACGGGACGGCGGGTGGGGCGAATTTGCCCATGAGGGCGAAAAGCGCCCGCCCACCGTCACGGATAGGTCGGTCCCAACCCCAATATCTCGTCCAACTGACGCCCGATCCACCCGCGCGGAATGAAATGACCGCGCGGATGAAGATCCAGGGTCACCTTTCCCTCGGCACAATTGTCCCAGACAATCCGCTCAAAGGTCAGTTTTTCAACAACAGACCACGCGCCGGCCGAGACCCCACTCCCGCAGCCATAAAGCCCGCGCCACAGGACGACAGGATATGTCACATCCCCGCCCGGCCCCATGGGAAAGTCCATGACAGTGTCCGAAAGCCCGTGCACATGCCGCACCTCTTTAGGGGCTTCGGGGCAGGTCTCGGTCTGTCCGATGCTGCCCGCAATCGCGAGAAGCGCACGTACATCTGCTCCATTTTCGCAGACGTAACGCCAGGCCATCGCCCCACCGAACGAATAGCCCGAAACAAAGATGTTGTCCTGATCAACGGGATAGCGATCCGCCACATCGGCCAACACATTCGCGGCAAAACCAACATCCGGCGTGTCCGACGTCCAGAAATCCCATGTCCGCCGCTCACCGTTGGGAGCCACAAGCAAGACGCCCCGCAGACGCGTGTGCCCGGCAATACGCTCATGATTCACGACGACCGGCCCCTGACGCTTCCAGCCGTGAAAATGTAACAGCACCGGCAGAGGCGACGTCCCATCCCAACCGTCCGGCTCTAGAACGTGATAGGATCGATCCCCCAAAGGACACGGCACATCCCCATGACATGCTTTCCAAGGACCCAGCGCGAAAAGCGGAAAAGCAAAAAGACAAAGGCAAACAGTCAGAACACAACGCATAGCGCGCAATCTACCCACCGTTTGCCCTTTGTCATCTCACATGATCGTGGCCCGGATCGTTACAAATGGCCGGGTACAAGATCCGCCCCTTGATCCGCCCAACCTTTAACCGATTCCGGATAAAGCCGCACATTGTCCAGCCCTGCCAATTCGGATGCATAAAACCAGCTCAGCGCACCCAACTCGCCTGACGAACAGAAGCTGATGATCGGGCCGGAAGCACCTACGGGTCCGTATTCATAGAAGAAGGCCTTGATGGCATTCACACCATCCTCGGCCTCGACCCGCCCCGACAGAAATGTCAGCAGGGGCTCGACCGGCGCGCTTTCCGCACTCGGCAAGGTTGTTGCGATCGCATCGCCTAGCTTGTCGAACCGCTCAAACATGGAATGCGGGCGTGCATCCAGCAATTGGCCCGGGATTTGCTTGGTCACCACCCCGTAAATATCCAACTCATCCGCCCGCCAGTCCCGCGAAAACGTGACGGAGGCCTCGTACTCTGCCAGCACCACCGCTTCCGGCGAAATCGGCAATCCGGCATCAATCCAGCCCCTGTAGCCATCTCGCAGGATCGCGATCTGCTCTGCGCCAGATGATTTCAGCAGCCAGTAGACAAACGCGGCCCGTCCGCTGTCCATCTGCGTGGGCTTTTGATGCACGATCACGATCGGCTGATCCAATCGAAGGCCTGCAGCCCCAACAAGCTCGGCAAGGCGGGATTCGGTGGGCGGCTGACCCGGATTGTCTTTCGGCCCGCGCCATTCGGCATATGGTATCGAGATCGTGCCCGGCAGTACCCCGGCCAACACCGCCCTTTCAGACCGAATATCCAAAATCTGAATGTCGTAGATCTTCGTCAGATCTGCCAGAACAGTCGGATTCGGCATAACCGACCAGTCGATCCCCGATGGTCCGCTCGGATCACATGGTATCTCAAGAACCTGACCCACCGACAATCTGTCCGGATTGGCGCCAATCTCGTTTTGGTTGATTTCGTACAAGGCCGTATATCTAAAAATCGACCCCAGTTTTTTCGCGGCAATTGCGGACAGCGTATCGCCTGCCCTTACTGTATATTGACCATAGCAGGCGAATGAGGCCGTTGCACTGAAACAAGCTGCCACAATTGCAGCGCATATCAATCTTGTCATATTTATACCCCCATATAAATTTAACTCTATCTATACGTGTATGGCTAACAGAACTCGTCGCGTTGCTCAAGGTAGGGATTTCGCGACTTTCCGAGGAGATCGGATCGCACTACACTGCGCCGCAGATCGTCAGGGAGTCTGGTTCGACCCTTGTTCTGAGTTCTGTTTTTCGACAGCGCGCAACCAACGCGACACCAGAAAAATCGGGAAAAGCACCACGAACCAGCCCGCGACATTGATCACCGTCAGCCTTAGCTTGATGTCGGCATCAAGATCGGATCGCCATAAGGCCACATGCGCAAGCGCTATCCCGAGGACAAGCACCGCAAGATAAATGCGGTGCCGCCCGCTCATCCGCTCAAGCCACCATGCAATGTCGGCATATCAAGTGCTGCGAACCCATAATGGCGCAGCCAGCGCAGATCCGAGTCAAAGAAGGCCCGCAGATCCGGGATGCCGTACTTCAGCATTGCGATCCGGTCGATCCCCATGCCGAAGGCAAAACCCTGCCATTCCGCCGGGTCGATCCCACCGGCCTGCAAGACCTTGGGATGCACCATGCCAGAACCAAGGATTTCCAGCCAGTCATCGCCCTCACCAACCTTGAGCTGTCCACCTTCCCAGGAACACCGGATATCAACCTCGGCCGAAGGCTCGGTGAATGGAAAATGCGACGCACGGAAACGCAGCTCGACATCTTCAACCTCAAAATAGGCTTTCACGAACTCTTCAAGCACCCATTTCAGGTTGGCCATGCTGATATCGCGATCGATGGCCAGCCCTTCGACCTGATGGAACATCGGCGTGTGGGTCTGATCGTAGTCCGCGCGGTAGACACCGCCGGGGCAGATGATGCGCGTCGGTGCGCCCGTCGCTTCCATCGACCGGATCTGCACAGGGCTGGTATGCGTGCGCAGCACATGCGGCGGGCGATTGTCGCCTTCCGTCCGGTGCATGTAGAATGTGTCCATCTCGGCCCGCGCAGGGTGATGGCCCGGAATGTTCAGCGCATCGAAATTGTACCAATCGGTATCGATACGCGGACCCTCGGCCACCGAAAAGCCCATTTCGGCGAAAATTGCCGTCACCTCTTCGGTCACCTGGCTGATCGGGTGGATCGTCCCGCGCCGCTCCGGGCGCGAGGGCAGCGTCACGTCCAGCCATTCGCTGCGGAGACGCTCATCCAGTGCGGCATCCGCAAGGGCGGCCTTCTTGGCACTCAATGCGCTGTTGATTTCGTCCTTCAGCGCATTCAGCGCAGGCCCCGCGATCTGGCGCTCTTCGGGCGTCATCTTGCCCAGTTCGCGCATTTTCAGGCTCACCTCGCCCTTCTTACCCACTGCCGAGATGCGCAGAGTTTCAAGCGTATCTTCATCCTGCGCTTCTGCAATCTGAGTCAGATATTTGTCTTTCAGATCGTCCATCGACCGGCACCCCGAATTGATCATTCAGCGATCTACCGGCAAGTGCCCTTCTGTGCAACAGCGCCGCCACGACCTGCCCGATCAAAAGTGCAAGCCAAGGATAGTCACCAGCATTCAGGCAGTGCCTGTCTGCCACAAAAGCCGCGCTTCATAGGCCTTCAGAACCGGACGGGCGAAATCATCAAGACCTGGCGGGCATGTCGCAAGATCTGGGAAAATAGCCAGCAACTCGGCGCGCATCGGCGCATTCAACGTCGCAAGCCCCTGTTCCCCGGCAAACAAACTCTCGGTTTTGACACCGTTGGACCAAAGCACCTCGTGACGATCGAACATCACGTGAAAATAGGTGACCATTCCTCCGGGCTTTCGGTAAACACTGTCCCCGTTCAAAAGATACTTTGCCGGGACAAGGTATTCGTCCTCACCAAAAAGCACCTGGCAATTCGGATCGTCGATCAACACCCGATGCTGGGGTGAAACGATCAGATCATGCTCTGCACCATAAGTGCCTTCTGTGATGACGATGGGGGCAAGATCTCCCTTCGCCTCAACCGACCTATGCGCAAGCCAACGGATCGGCTGTGGCCCATTATCGACCGTTTCTACAAGATCTCCCTCTTCGAGGTCCTCGACCTGCCGCAGTCCTTCCGGACAGCGCAGCCATGTGCCCGCCGCAAAGCAAATCACCCCAGACGATCCCGGATCGACGCTCTCGTAGGCGACATCGTTCGGATTGGGCTGATTGAACTGGATCGACGTGGTCGCCTGTTCCGGGCCGGTCAGCACCGCAAGGTTGGTCGAGGTCGCCCCTGCGGCGAGTCCGTTTGCAGCCGTGATGTTCTGCGTCCCACCCCCGATATCGTAGAAATCAATAACCGTGCCGGTGTCAGTATTGACGAGGGCATAGGCCTCGTAGTTGTTGGCGCCACCGCCATCGGGGTCTGTCAACAGGATCGGAAAGACATCGGCCGAGATGACATAGATCGTTTCGTTGGTCGAAGAATCGAACGTAGATGTCACGCCCGGATCGTTCAGGGCGACGGCAAAGCCCTGCTGCCCATTTGCCTGATAGAAGGCCGCTGAAAAATCCGCAGGATCTTCCCCGGCTGACAGAGAAACTTCAAGAAATTCCGAAACGCCCGACGACCGGGCATAGGCATTGGAGTAATGCAGTTCACTGATACGCGCCATGACACCCGTCCTTCCTCACACAGAAAGGATACAGCCCCCATCCGGCTCGAGCTAGCGATTTGTGGAAAGCTGGTAAGCGCGCGGAGCCGTGGTCCCGCGCGAACATCTTCGCATCAGGCGGGCAATGCACCCTTGGCCTGATCGACGATAGCGGCAAACGCCTCGGGCTCGTTCACGGCCAGATCCGCGAGAACCTTCCGGTCCACCTCAATACCGGCCAATGTCAGACCGTTGATAAAGCGGCTGTATGTCAGCGCTTCGTCATGGGCGCGCACGGCAGCATTGATCCGCTGGATCCACAGCGCGCGGAAATTCCGTTTGCGGTTCTTGCGGTCGCGCGTCGCATATTGGTTGGCCTTGTCGACGGCCTGACGTGCGACCTTGAATGTATTCTTCCGGCGACCGTAATAGCCTTTCGCCGCCTTAACGACTTTCTTATGACGAGCGTGAGTTGTGGTTCCACCTTTAACGCGGGACATGTCTTATCCTCCTATCAGCGGTCGTAGGGCATATAGCCCTTGACGATTTTGGCGTCGGGGGCCGACAGGGTCGTGGTGCCACGCGCATCGCGAATGAATTTCTTGGTCCGTTTGATCATACCATGACGTTTGCCAGCTTGTGCCGAAAGCACCTTGCCAGTTGCCGTCACCTTGAAGCGCTTCTTCGCGCTCGACTTTGTCTTCATCTTGGGCATTTCCGTCTCCTGATCTTGGGTTCGGTTTCCACACGACTCGGCATGCCACACTGGCCGGTCGCGCCAACAAAGTTGGCCGTGTAAGCGCCCTGCAACTTGGATGCAAGCGAAAACGGGTTCGCGCAATTCACACGCAATCCAAGATCCTCCTGTGTTGCCGCGCAAAGCTTTCAGGGACCTGCACTGTAAAGAAACCTTTCACATCCTTGTCCGAAAACAGCTTCGCGAATGTCTCAGGCGCAACGGCTCCAGCGGGACCCAAAGGAACGTCAGCACCCGAAGCTGCAGCAAAGCTTCGCTGTCGTTGGCATCCCGGATGTAAGCCAAATAGTCAAAAAGGCCATGGCCAAGCTGGGAACGCTGTTTCATGGTGAAAAAGGCATGCGCGAAGAGATCGTCGGACCGCCAGATGATCGTATGGACTTCAGTGATCTCGATAGCGGCTTCTACGATCTTGCGGATACCGAAAAAATTCTCAGAAAGCTGCCAAAGTTCGTCCCATAGGTTGATGCCTACGCCGCCAACAACTGAACCGGTGCCTATGCAGATCAGTCGGCCTCTCGTCGGCTAAAGTACGCCTCCATTTTGGTGGGCCATGAAGTTGGTCGTCTGTCTGATTTCGTTTGAGCATTCGAGTGGCTGACGCTTTTATGAGTTTTGCTTGTGGAACAGTTGCGGTCAGGTTCTTCAGACCCAATCAAATGGGGCTTAAAGCTATGTTAGTAAAGGCAACCGTGCGATCTGTTAATGCGATGAATGCCGACATCTGCACCGACGCAATACCGACATGATACCGACGCAAAACAGATTGCCGAGTTGCCTTCTTTTTCTGGGTTAATCAGCCCATTTCCCACATTTGCACATATCGCGCCGTTAACCGTTGCGCGCGCGGTGCCCGGCGGCAGACCTCATGCGATGTGCTGAATGGTGCTGAACCCTTCGAAGGTCGGCGCGCCCTCATGCAACTTGGCCGTCTTGCCGGCATCCTTGTGAGCCGCCCGAAAAGCGTCGCTGCGCGTCCACGCCCGGAATGCCTCTTCCGAGGCCCAGACTGTGTGTGACGCATAGAGGATCTGCCCCTCTGCCTCGGGGCCTTTGAGCATGTGGAATTCGACAAAGCCTTCAAGCTCTTTGAGGTGGCTGTCCCGCCCCAGCCACAGATCCTCAAATGCCTGCGCATTTTCGGTGCGGACAGTGAAGCGGTTCATCGCGATATACATGGCCTTGCGCCTTTCTTGAAAGTCGCCCCCGCCAGGTAAGCGGGGCCGACAGGTCTGATTCATCAGAAGTTTTTTGACACAGTCAGGATGAAGTTGCGACCCGTTGCGTTCCGCGTCGAAAGCCTTGGCTGATAGGTCTTGTCAAAGACATTTTCGACACCAAAGCGGATCTCCGTCCCTTCCAGCACACCGCTTTGCGGGATGTACGTGGCCCGCAGATTGTTCACGCCAAAGCCTGGAAAGACGTCGCCGCCCTCATCGTAGCGCCTGTTGGCCACCAGTTCCCAACTCAGGTCCAGCTCTTCGCCGAACTTCTTGCCCAGCGTGACCTGCAAGCTGTCGGCCGGGTTCTGACGCCAATCGACAATCGCACGATCCTCGCGTATCGCCACGCCATTCGAGATATGCGCGTTCAGATCCACGTAAAGCCCCGTCGCCATGGCGTATGACGCCTCAATCTCAAAGCCTTCGCGGTCGGTCTCAATGATCGAGCCGCCAGGCGCGAAACTCCGATAGGTCGTCAAATCGTACAGGAAATTGTCGTAGTAGTTCAGCTTGAACGCCAACGCATCGCCGCTTGCAAATACCTCTTCGCGGTCAAAGGATACGCCCACTTCGTAAGAACGGCCCTTTTCCGACCGTTCGATCAGATCGGCCGCGTTGATGTCGTCGATGATCGGCAGATTTTCGGTGTAGGACGCCGATCCGAAGACCGCCCAACCGTTCGCAAAGGCATAGCGCACAGCAAGCCCGCCCATGAGCGCATCACTGTCAAACTCGCGATTGCCGTTAAGCGGATCCTCTTCAATCGTCTGTGTCTCGTAACGCAGCGCAGGTGTGATCGTCCAGTTTGGCCCGATGCTGATGTCGTCGACCGCATAAATCGCAAAGACATTCTTGGTCCCGCCTGGGGCCGAGCCTGCCGTGGCGTCCTGGCGTTCCCGGCGGATAAACTCGACGCCGGTGCGAAGATCGTGCGAAGCGATGCCTGTATCAAAAAGGGCCGTATTGCGGATCCGGAAAGTAGTTGTTTCGTAACGATTGTCCGCGTCAAGAAGCGCAAGGGACCGCGGATCCGCCGTCCTGTCAATGCCTTGGCTTTCGACCAGCTCGTCCGAGTATGTCAACTCTACATCCAGATCCAGAAGATCGTTGCCAAGGGGATTGTAGTTGTAGCGCAGGGTCAGGACCTCATTCTCGATCCGCCGGTCTACATTTCCGAAATCCGCCAGCCCGAACGTGTCGTACGGGACGTCGAACTGCTCTTGCTCGGTATCCGAATAGCTGAACGTGAGGGAATGCGCGTCGTCCTGACCGAAAGTGTACCGCCCCTTCAGCAGGTAGGATGGGTCGTTGATGTCACCCCCTGCCGGATTGATGTCGTTGCCGTCCCCGTCAGTACGCACATCCTGAAGACGGCGCGTGAAGTTGAAAAGCAGCTCAAGATCTTCCGTCGGCTGCCAGGCCAGGATCGACGAGGTCACGAACCCATCACCATTGGACGAGAATTCAAAGGTTTGCCGACCAGCAAAACCAACCTCGCCCCCCGTCAGATCCGCCGCATCAATCGTTTCAAGGCGAACGATCCCGCCGAAGACACCGGACCCGTATTCGAACGATCCGATCGTGCCTCGGCGCACCTCAACCTCGCGGTAAAGGAACGGATCCGTATATAGCTGCGTGCCAATCCGGTAGAGTTCCTCGCTGCCCTTGGTGGCACCATCAATCTGGATCAGCACCTTCTGATCCGTGCCGAACGTGCTGTTGGCCCCATAGCCGCGGATGTTGATGCCGGAGCCAGCCGCGGTCGAGCCATTCACCAACGTCACACCAGGCACGGAATCGATCAGTTCCGCGACGGTGCCCGCTTGACGGTCTTTGATCTCGGCGTCGTCAATAGTGGTTGTCGGGATCGCCGTGTCCGTTGCGACCTCACGCTTGCTTTCCCCCAGAACGATTGTGCCAAGAAACACATCCCCCGTTTGCTCCTGCGCAAAAGCACCCATTGGGCAACTGCACAGCGCAGCGACAGTAGCACGCAGCACACCGCGTGACGAAAAAATCATCATTAGAATTCCCCTTGCGAGTTGGCTCTTTCCCGGCTCGCTCAAGGCTGGCTGCGATTTATTTTTGATTTTGGGCAGGTTTCAATTCTTGCCACTTGCAGCGGGTATTAAAGCCGACTAAAAATGTCAAGTAATTGGATCGCGGCCAGAATCCACGCCCGCTGTCGGTTCAGCAAAATCTTCACATCCACGGAAGACGAGCGTTATGCAGCATACCAAAGATCTATCACCCGAAGACATCCGCGCAGCCCGGGCTGAACATTCAAAGCTGCGGGATCGGGATCTGGCGGACAAGCTGGATCTGTCAGAAGCGCAGCTTGTTGCGGCATTCGTCGGGCATGGAGTGACGCCGATTGTTCCGCATCCCGATCAGGTGATGCATGCCGCTACAACTTTCGGCGAGGTTATGGCACTGACTCGCAACACCGCTTGCGTGCATGAAAAAGTGGGGGTGTATGAGAATTACCATACAGGCCAACACGCGGCGATGGTGCTTGCCGATCAGATCGACCTACGCCTCTTTCCAAGCCACTGGCGCCACGCCTTCATGGTGGAAAAAGACAGCGATGCCGGCATTCAGCGCAGTCTGCAAGTCTTCGATGCGGCCGGTGACGCCATCCATAAGATATTTCTGCGGGATGGCAGCGACCTGACCGCATGGGAAACGGCCAAGGCTGAAGCCGCCCTTCCCGATCCCACACCGCATTTGACTGTCAATGCCCGGCAGCCCCCCGAAGCGCCCAAGGCCGACATCAGCAAGGTCGACATACTGCGCAAGGAATGGCAGCGCCTCACCGACACGCACCAGTTCCTGCGCCTGACGTCAAAGCTGAAGATGAACCGGCTGGGCGCTTACCGCATCGCCGGTGCGCCTTTCGTGCGCGCGCTGGATCCATCCGCGATTGACGTCATGCTGGAAAATGTGCGTGCAGCGGGGATCGATATCATGCTGTTTGTCGGCAATCGCGGTTGCATCCAGATCCATACAGGTCCGATCAATACTCTGAAACGGATGGGACCGTGGCAAAATGTGCTCGACCCCGGTTTCAACCTGCATCTCAGATCCGACCACATTGCCGAAGTTTGGGCCGTCGAAAAACCGACCCAACGCGGTCCGGCCTTGTCGGTCGAGGTGTTCGATGACCGCGGCATGCTCATCTTCCAGGTCTTTGGCGTCGGAAAGGAAGGGCGCGACAGCCGCCCGGCCTGGCAAGCCATTGTGAATGAATTGGCGTCGCTTGATATGGAGGCCGCATCATGAAATCCAACCGCTTTCAGGGGCGGCTTTGCCTCAGCGATCGGATCGCACTGGTCATCACGATGGTGCTTGTAGGCGTTGGATTGTTCAGTTCGTTCGCACGGGCGACTGAAACGACCAATCGCGTCGTGGCGATCGGTGGATCCATCACCGAAACCGTTTATGCCCTGGGCGAACAGGACCAGCTTGTCGCCCGCGACACGACCTCCATCTATCCGCCAGAGGCGATGGATTTGCCCGATGTGGGCTACATCAGGCAACTCTCTCCCGAAGGCGTGCTCAGCGTCGGACCTAATCTGATCGTTTCCGAAGCGGGTGCCGGTCCGGCAGAAGCCGTGGCCCTTCTGCGAGAAGCCTCAATTCCCTTCATCGAAGCATCAAGGACATACACGCGCGAAGGTGTCGTTGACAAAATCCTTTTGGTCGGTGAGGCCATGGGCGTGCCCGAAAAGGCGAAAAAACTCGCCGATCAGGTCGATGCGGATCTGCGCAAGGTAGAAACAGAGGTCGCCAAACTTAAGACCGAACCACGCAGGGTGTTGTTCATTCTCAGCACACAGGGCGGCCGCATTATGGCGTCTGGGACAGGAACTTCGGCCAATGCGATCATCGCGATGGCTGGCGGTCAGAACGCCGTCACTGAGTTTGAAGGTTACAAACCCGTCACAGCCGAGGCTATCGCCGCGACACGCCCTGACGTGATCCTGATGATGGATCGGGGCGGGAATCACTCAACGACGAACGCAGAGCTTTCCGCGATGCCGGCGCTGCAGACAACGCCCGCCGTGCAGAACGAGGCGATCGTGCGGATGAATGGCCTCTTGCTGCTGGGCTTCGGTCCACGCATCGCGGAGGCTGTCCAAACACTGCATCAAGCGATCTACGGAGACACCTAGGGGTGGCGCTGGCCGATACTGCGCGCGCCCTCGTGGACCGTCGGCTGCGCGCACGCCAGATGCATCTCTGGCTTGGCATCTTGCTGGCGGCCATCGCGATCATCAGCCTTGCCACGGGTGCCTCTGGCACCTCGCTTTGGTCAGCCCTGTTCCGGCTGGCAAGCGGGGACGGGATCTCGCTGACCGAGCGGGTCGTTCTTTGGGACATCCGCGCGCCGCGCACCCTGCTGGGCATTTGCGTCGGCGGTGCTTTGGCCGTTTCAGGTGCAGTGATGCAGGGGCTTTTCCGCAATCCGTTGGCCGATCCGGGATTGCTGGGTGTCAGCGCGGGCGCCAGTTTGGGAGCAATCACTGCGATTGTGCTTGGAGGGCTCTTGCCCTTTGGTCTGGGTGCTTTTCTGGGCGCAGCGCTGCTGCCCATATTGGCCTTCGTCGGGGCCTGGCTCACGATGATGGTGCTTTATGCCGTCGCAACGCGGTCCGGTCGCACGTCCGTGGCGACCATGCTTCTGGCAGGCATCGCCCTTGGCGCACTGGCGGCGGCATTTTCGGGCTTGCTGATATTCCGGGCCGACGACATGCAATTGCGGGAACTGACCTTCTGGAACCTCGGATCGCTGTCGGGCAGCTCATGGTCCAAAATCCTTCTCGCCGGACCTGTCATTCTGATTGCCACCGCCTTTGCAACCACCCTCGCACATGGGCTAAACGGACTTGCCCTGGGGGAGGCATCGGCCCATCACATTGGCATTCCCGTTCAGCGAACGAAAAATCTCGCGATCCTTACGGTCAGCGGGGCCACAGGGGCAGCGGTCGCGGTATCGGGCGGGATCGGGTTCATTGGCATCGTGGTTCCGCATCTTCTGCGGCTGGCAACCGGACCGGATCACCATGGCCTTCTGGTCAATTCGGCCCTGCTTGGGGCCAGCCTTCTGCTTCTCGCTGATATCTTTGCGCGTTTCGTGGTTGCCCCGGCGGAGCTGCCCATCGGTATCGTGACAGCCCTGATCGGCACGCCGGTTTTCATGTGGATCCTGCTGCGACAGCGCGGTGTTGTGGACCTTTAGCGCGTGATTGCAGCAACCAACATCACCCTCCGATACGGTCGTAACACTGTGCTCGACGACCTGTCGTTTCAGGCGGACCCCGGCCAATTCACAGCCATCGTTGGCCCAAACGGGTCGGGCAAGACCAGCCTTCTCAAGGCGCTGACCGGCGAAATGCCGATCGACGGGAAGGTCAGCGTGAGCGGCTGCGATATAGCGGCGACGCCCGCCTGGCATCTCGCGACCCTGCGGGCAGTTTTGCCGCAGGCGACCGTGCTGTCCTTTCCATTCCAGGCGCTTGAGGTCGTGCGTCTTGGCCAGGCGCGCAACACAATGCGGGATGGAACCCTGCCTCATCAGGCGCTGGCCCGCGTCGGTCTGTCGGGTTACGAGGATCGTTTCTATCAGGAGCTTTCAGGCGGCGAACAGCAGCGAGTGCAACTTGCCCGCGTTCTGTGCCAGGTTTGGACACCGGTTGAGAACGGAACGCCAAGATGGCTGCTGCTGGATGAACCTGTCTCAAGCCTTGATATCGGACACCAGCTTGAGATCATGCAGATTGCCCGCGACTATGCCAACGCAGGTGGTGGCGTCATTGCCGTGATGCATGATCTAAACCTATCGGCCATGTTTGCTGATCGGGTCGTTCTGATGAAATCCGGGGCCATCTTGGCTGACGGCACGGCCAGCAACGTCCTCACTGATCAGAACGTCAGCCAAACCTATGAATGCAGGGTGCAAACGCGGACCGTGCCGCAGGATGAGGCCTGGTTTCTTCTGCCACAGGGTGCGGCTCTCAGACCGGATTGATCGCGATCAGATGGTTGTCGAAGGCCACGGGATGCCGGGCCAAAGGCTCCAGCCTGTCCGCCGAGATCGCATGGACCCGTCCCAGCCCATCTGTCGCCAGCCCACCTTGCGCAGCAGGCGCAATCCCGCAGATATCATCCCGCTGAAATGCTGCGCTGCCCGCAGAATCCAGATCGAATGTCTGGCAGATCCCACCGCGCGGAAAGGTCATTCCGAACCGATTGGGCCCAAGCACGGCAACGCTCCCCGCATATCCATCAAGACGGTGCAGCAGATCGCCGTTCATCTCAACCAGACTCACGCCCCGACCAGGTTTGTAAAGGCCGGTGATGGATGGCGTATCGAACGGATCCCCCTGCCATTGAAAGGCACATGCCACACGACCGTCAGAGAAAGCTGCAATGTGACGAAGGGAGTTCTGGTGAAGTTCCAGCGGCAACACAGCCTCGTCCCAAACGCGCCCCTCAAGATCCACAATTGTTAGATTGGGCCGCATAGTGTCCAGGTTCAGCTTTTCGCGTCCAGACGAAGGATGTGTGTGAATGCCACCATTGGCCACGGCAAATCTGTCGCTGCCGGGCAAGCGCACGATCTCATGGGGGCCAATACCGTTCGACGGAAATTCACCAAGACGGACGTATCCCGACGCAACATCCCACAAACCAAGGCAACCTTCCCCGGTCTCAGTGTCGTTTTCGGTTGTCAAAAGTATCAGACCATCCAGTGAGAACGCACCGTGACCGTAGAAGTGGCGTCCCGGTGGTGTATCCATTCGGCGGAGAAGAGCGCCAGTCGCACAATCGATGACAAGGGCGAAGGTGCCAGGGCGGCGCGCAAAGGCCACCGCTTCGGCCCGGTTTGGGTGCGCAACAGCCGCATGGCCGCGAGCGGGCAGCGGGACTTTGAAGGCGATGTCACCAGTTCGTTGCAGTCCCAAAAGCTCGAACTGGCCTGCGACATTTCGGGCGGCAGACAGATGCGTGGGGCTACCGACCTCGGCCCAACTGACCGCCGGGACCATCGTTGCGGCAACGGCAGAGCCCACAAAGGACCTCCGCGACAGCATAACGTCAGTCCCCGTCCAAGGAATTGAAACCCGCGCTGATCCCAAGCGGCGCGCCGACCTCGTTCATCAGCGCCGGCCGGATGTCACGTACCGCGCGCTGCAGCACCTCGACCTTGAAGCGGCGCGCGGGATCCGCGACGCCAGCCAGCGTCGGATCTTCCAGCGTCTCGGCACGCGCGATCGCATCTTCGAAGGCGGCGTTGAGATCAGGCGTTTGCAAATCGCCAAAGCTTTTGTCGACCAGATCCTGCAAAGACGCCAGTGTTAAGACGATATGTCGGAGACTGCGGTCCGACCGGCGCGCTTCGGCCCGTTTGGGTCTTGGCCGGTCGAATGTGCCAAGCGGACGGCCAAGCCGCTGGTCATGCAAAAACTCCAAGGCTGTAGAGACTGAAGTGAACAATGCACGCTGCACGTCGGCGTCACTTTGGAACGTCCTGTTTCCGTCTGCGCCCGCCGTCACAAATGTTTCGCCAAAATCGTTGCGCCATTCGCTTTCAAGATCGCGCGCGACATCGGCGATGAAAGTCGCAATGGCCTGCATGAAATCACAGGCATAAGCAGCGTCTTCCGGCGGTTCGGTCAGAAGACGTTCAAGAGCAGGAAAACCCTGCGCTGCAACCGAGACCTGCGCGAAGGCAGCGGCATCCGTCACCACCGGATCCGTCTCTGCGACAAGCATCGCTACGGCACGTCCGGTCCTATCTTTCGGGTCTGGCCAAAACGACATGGAAAGTGCCACACCGCGTGCCTCTGCCGGCCCGAACTGAATGTGGCTGACCCGAATCCAATCATCATAAGCCGCATGGTATGCAGGCATCACGGCGTCGGCGCTGCAATCTGCTTCAAGGGTTTTGCTAAGGGCAGCACTGCTATCGGCAAATGCAGCGTAGCGCGGCAGAATATGAACATCCCGCGCCTGGACAAAATCGGCCAAGGCCGGGCTGGCCACCATGGCCAGACAAAGGACGACGCCGCGGATCATCAAAGGCTCTCCAGAAAACGTATAAGTGCGTCGCGGTCGGGTTTGGGCATATTAACCACTCTTTGTTGGGCCGCCTCAGCCTCACCACCATGCCAGAGCACCGCCTCAAGCAGATTGCGAGCGCGACCATCATGCAGGAAATAGGTGTGACCGGACACTTGCTCGGTCAGCCCGATGCCCCAAAGCGGCGGCGTGCGCCATTCCCGCCCTTTGGCCCGCCCTTCCGGGCGGTTGTCAGCAAGATCGGGCCCCATATCGTGCAAAAGCATATTCGTGTAGGGCCAGATCAACTGAAAGCTTTGTTCGGGCATGTCTTCCAGGCGATGCGTCACGTGTTTCGGCGTGTGACAGGCGATGCAACCCGCCTCATAAAACATCTGCTTGCCGCGCAAGACCTCAGGATCATCCACGTCGCGACGCGCAGGTACGGCCAGGTTCGACGAATAGAATGTCACAAGGTCCAAGGCCGCATCCGAAACTTCTGCACTGTCATGCGCTGCGGTATTTCCATGCGGGGCGGACCGGCAATCTGCCTGAGCGTCGGTGCAATCGCCGTAGCCTGCGGGAAAAAGCGTTGTCGACAGCCCGATATCCCCCTGAAACGCGCTCGCCGTCTGTTCTTTCACACTGGGCTGACCAGCCTTGAGGCCGAAACGGCCCAGCATGGGGCGATCATGTTCACGCGACCAGACAATGTTCGCGCGGCCCGAAATGCCGTCGCCATCCGCGTCATCGGGGTCGGCCAGCGCAAGAATGTCTTTGGCCGGTATTGTGTCCAGCAGACCCAACCCGATCATCTGGGGCGCGACACGTGGACTGATCATGACGTCTGGATGCAGCGGACCATAACCAAGATCAGTCAGTTCGTAGTGCGGCTTGCGCAGCGAAACGACCTCGCCCCCTGCCAAGTTTACGAGCGTTTCTGTGTAGGTGATTTTCAAATTCGCTTCAGCCTTGTGGCCTGCCACTCCGAAATCCTGAACCTGACCGCCATAGACTGGGTCCGGCGCGGTCCGAATGTATTCCGAAATTTCGTGCGCATCGGGCTGGCCATCTGGAATCGACAGCCGGACAAGCATTGATGTCGCGCTGTCATCCGGACCTTCGGGCGGATGGCCACGACCATCTTTCAAGTGGCATCGTTGGCAGGATCTTGCATTGTAGAGTGGACCCAGTCCATCCGAGGCCAGCGTCGATGACGGTGAAGACACCCAAAGTTTCTTAAAAAGTCCGTTGCCGACCTTGAAGTCGAGTTCCCGCTCAAACGAGATATTGGCGGAAGCCTGACTAAAGGCATTTGTAGTCTTTGAGGGGCGAACCGTCGCGGCACCGGCTTGGTTGACCTCAAAACGTTCCGCCTTTGTGAAATCAGTCGTGGGGGCGACGATCTCGGATATCCTCGACTGTTCATCTGCCGTGCGCGCCGTGGGCAGCAAATGCGCATCCGGCAGTTCGGATGCCGTACCGAGCGTTCCCGTCGCGATCAAAATCGCCAAGCCAGCTATGCGCATCATAGACTTTATGCCCATTGATCTCTTAGATATACCCTATAAGTATACTCAGGAATAACCAATGGCGAGTCTCTCGTCACAGCAGAATTGCAGGTAGACCGCGACATGGCGCCACTGTCAGCTCAGCATTCGACACATCCGGGCCTCGCGCCCAGTGCTGCTGCTGCGGCACTGCCAGAGATCGAGTCGCTCGGCCTTCTTAACCATCTCCGTATGGTGGCCTTGGGGTGCCGGGCATCTGCAAAAACAAATCTGTTTGAAGCTTGCGCGCTTCTGTCTCTAGATGGCGAGGATGCGAAGCGCACATTCGCGGATACATTGATCAAATGCCTTGAGACGTCGGCCCGCAGTCCCATCACATGGTTCCGCCCAGGCGTGAACGAATTATCGTTTGACGAGGCATGGGTCATGCGGTGCATCGCATGTGTCCGGTCAGGGGACGCCGACAGTCTGGACTTTCTGTTAAGATCCCGCATCGCTGCGTCTGATCGCAGATACATAGGCTTCTTGCTCGGACGGATTTCTGACCAGTTCGAAGCTGTCTAAAGCCGCGGCTATCCGCACCGCCCGCTGCCTACTAGCCTAACTAACCCAATATGTCAGATGGCGTGATCTTTCGTTTGGAAAGCTTCTTGCCGTAGGCCTGCACCCAATGGGAATACTTGCCAAGGCGCCCCTGTTGTGCGGTCAACATCTGCACGAAAGCCATCCGATGCCTGTCTTTTTTCAATGATTTGAACAGCGATTTCTGCGCTTTCGTCATCGAACAACCGATGCAATGACCTTCGCGTTTGAACTTGCAGACGTCAATGCAGGGGCTGGGTGTTTTGCTCATCTGGTGTGCCTCGCAAGATGAAGGGGACGATCTCCCGCCCCCTTCCCATTAGCTAGGTATCTGCGTGTCTTATTGGAAGACAGCGTCGGGATTATCGAGGCTGTCGGACCCTTCGAATTCGATCGCATCGACCCCAAGTGCCGCGACGACCCGTTCGATCGACCGGGTCTGATCGGTCAGGGCGTTCACGGCCCCCATGATCAGCGCCTCGCCCGCTTCATTGCCGCGCTCCAGCATCATGTCGTAGGCAAAGCCCGCTTCGGCCGCTGTCTTGATCTCCATCATCTCCATCATGGTCGCATCAAGCTTCGCGCGCAGTTCGGCATCCACGGACTCATCCGCAGCGGCGACAAGCGACGAAAGCGATGGCCCCGAGACGACAGTGCCGTCAACAGACGTGTAGCTGCCCATATAGACGTTCCGGATACCCATGGCGTCGTAGAAATGGCTGTTGTGGGTGTTGTCGGCAAAGCAATCATGCTCTTCCTCGGGGTCGTTCAGCATAAGGCCAAGCTTCATCCGTTCGCCTGCCTGCTCCCCATAGCTGAGCGATCCCATGCCCGTCAGTATGGCCGAAATCCCGGCATCTTCGTCACTCATAAGCACAGCGCGGGCCTCACCACCGGCGGCCCATTGTGCCGCCATCCACTCCAGATCGGACACGAGCAGATCCGTCACCGCCTTCAGATACTCGGCCCGGCGTTCGCAATTGCCACCGGTACAGGCGTCATCCTTGGCGTAGTCCGTCCAGGGCCGATTGCCTGCACCTGCCGCGTGCCCGTTCAGATCCTGCCCCCAAAGCAAGAACTCGATCGCGTGATAGCCGGTGGCGACATTCGCTTCAACACCATCTGCCTCGTGCAATTGCTCTTCAAGAAGTGCAGTCGTGATCGCGGAAGCATCCACGGTCTGATCGGAAAGTGTAAAGCTTGGGTTGGCGATGACATTCAACACCGCGTATTCGTTTTCATCCGTTGCGCCCCCATAGGTCGCATCGACATAGTCGATCAGCCCCTCGTCGAGCGGCCAGGCATTCACCTTGCCTTCCCAATCGTCGACGATCGCGTTTCCGAAGCGGTAAACTTCGCTTTGCTGGTAAGGAACTCGCGATTTCAGCCATGCCGCTTTGGCCGCTTCAAGCGCTTCGGCAGAGGGATTTTCGATCAAGGTGTTGATGGCCGCCTGCATGGTTTGCGCGGTCGTGACGCTGTCCGAGTACTTGGCCAGAGCGATGTTGGCGTAGTTGTCCAGGACCGCCGCCTTGTCTGCCAAAGCAGGTGCAGCCATCAGAGCGGTTGTACCCATCAGGGCAAGTAGTTTCGTTTTCATGTTTGTTCTCCGAGTTAGACGAAATTCAATGCAGTTGAACGATCTTCGTGCCGGCCTGTCCCATGGCGTCCCTAAGCGCGCCTTCGATGCGACGGATCGATGTGCCCACCCTGGCAGCAAGCTGAACAAGACGTTCGGTATATTCAAAGCGTGTGATCATCGCTGCCAGCAGCTTCGCGCCCGCCTGATCTGCCTTGACCGAAAGCGCGACCAGATTGACCAGCAACAATTCGTCCGTCGAAATGCTGCGGCAGCCACTGGCATGCATTTGAAACGGGCCAAGTTCACCGACCCCCAGCCGCGATATTAAGGTTTCGAATGCTTGCATCTCCGCATTCGCTGTGCCGAGTGACAGATAGAGAGCAAAGTCGTTCCAGACGGTCGCCTGTCCCGCTGGACCCTCCCGAAACAGTCGGATGGAATGGAGCAAACGGACAGCCCACCTATCAAGATCGACCATTTGGGTGGCGACCGCGTTTTGCAGCGGATCTGCACCGGAACATGCGCAGAAGGACCGATCCGCGATGGAAAGTCTGTCAAAAAAACTCATATCCGGGGGCCACCAAACCCTTGTCTCATCTTTGTACCTGGCACGAATGTGATGGTTGCAAACCGAAGTCTTCCCAAGGAAATCGGAAGAAGCCCAAACTGATCGCGCATTCTCCCAACCAAGCCTCGAACACACAGACACCGTATCTCCGCGAAAATCAAGCTTTCCGACTTTTTTTGTCGGAATATAGTTTCAAAGCCAATCTGCAAATGGCGACGATCGACGCTCAGACGATCCCGAAAGCCGTTTTGCGAGAACCCGGCCAAGGAACACCCGGACAAGCTGTTTTCCGCAAAACAAAGCTCAGGAATGCGGCGCGGCTTGGTCAGTCTGCCAACGACAAAGAAGGGGATCCACCGCATGGCTTGACCCCGGTGGGATATGCTTCAATGTCGACCCGTCAAGAAACCGGAACTGGGGGACATCGCAATGGGGATCAACCAAAACAATCAAAGCCGTCGCCATTTCATGCTGACGAGTGCTGTGACAGCCTTGATGGCCAGTGCGTTCGGGGGGACCCGCGCGATGGCTGCCGAACCGATCAAGACGGCTGGCATCTATACCGTGCCAGTCGAACAGCAATGGGTAAGCCGCATTCACAAGGCCGCCCTGACAGCGCAGGAGCGAGGCGATATCTCGTATGTTTTCTCGGAGAATGTGAGCAATACGGATTATGCGCGGGTCCTGCGTGAATACGCCGAACAAGGCAACACCCTGATCATCGGTGAGGTGTTCGGGGCCGAACAAGAAGCCAGAGAGGTTGCAGCAGAATATCCAGACGTGGCCTTTCTGATGGGATCAAGCTTCAAGGAAGATCCGGCCCTTCCCAACTTCGCGGTCTTCGACAACTACATTCAAGATGCGTCTTACCTGTCCGGCATCATTGCGGGGTCAATGACTGAAAGCGCAAACATCGGGATGGTCGGAGGCTTTCCGATCCCAGAAGTCAACAGGCTAATGCATGCCTTCATGGCGGGCGCGCGCGAGATGAACCCAGACATCACGTTTCAGGTCAACTTTATTGGCAGCTGGTTCGATCCACCCAAGGCCAAGGAGACTGCCTTTGCAATGATCGAAAACGGAGCAGACCTCCTATATGCCGAACGCTTTGGTGTTTCTGATGCGGCAAAAGAGCGTGGCATCCTCGCCATTGGCAACGTCATCGACACTCAGGCCGAATACCCCGACACGGTGGTCGCCTCCGCGATCTGGCACTTTGAGCCTACGCTGGACAAAGCCATCGCCGAGGTTCAGGCGGGCACGTTCAAGGCAGCGGATTACGGCATCTATTCGTTCATGAAAGAGGGCGGCACTTCGCTGGCCCCGCTGGGCACGTTCGAAGGCAAGGTGCCTGTAGAAGCGATGGCGCTTGTAGAACAGCGACAGGGCGAAATAATGTCAGGCGCCTTCGTGGTCGAGATCAACGACGAAGAACCCTCATCTTCCTGATCTGATGACCGCGTCCAAAGACGTCATTCTCCGCCTCGAAAACATCACGAAACGCTTTGGCGCGCTGACGGCGAACGATGCGGTCAGCCTGTCCTTGCGGCGGGGTGAGGTCGTGGCTCTGCTGGGCGAGAACGGGGCGGGCAAGACCACGCTGATGAACATCCTTTTCGGCCAATATACGTCCGATCTTGGACGTATCGAAGCATTTGGTCGCCAACTCCCTCCCGGCAAACCCATTGCAGCACTGGAGGCCGGAATCGGCATGGTGCACCAGCACTTCACCCTGGCCGACAATATGACGGTGCTGGAAAACATCATGCTTGGTGCACGGCCGCTGTTGCGTCCCACGCTGCAGAGTGCAGCGGCGCGCAAACGTCTTGCGGCATTGTCCGAACGCTTCCACTTGGCCGTGTCACCAGATGCCACGGTCGGCCAACTTACGGTGGGAGAACGCCAACGAGTCGAGATCCTTAAGGCGCTCTTTCGCGATGTCCGCATTCTCATCCTGGACGAACCGACGGCGGTTCTGACACCACAGGAGACAGATGATCTTTTTACCACACTCCGCGAGGCCGTCAGAAACGATCTTTCGGTGATCTTCATTTCCCACAAGCTGCATGAAGTCCTGGCGATCTCTGATCGTGTGATCATCCTGCGCCACGGCAAGGTGGTCGCTGAGACCGATACGAAAGACACCACCAAAGAAGAGCTTGCCGCGTCGATGATGGGAAAGTCCACAAGCGCCCCGCAGATCTCATTCGGCAAAGGCGGCCAGCCGTTGCTAGAATTGCGGCACGTCAACATGACAGGCGAAGGCACAGCCCCCGGCCTCATAGACGTGTCGCTGAGCCTTAAGGCGGGGCAGATCGTCGGGCTGGCAGGTGTGTCGGGCAATGGTCAGGCGGCGTTGGCTAATTTGGTCGGTGGTGTGCGTTCCCCTCAGTCCGGCGATGTCCGCCTAAATGGCGAAGCCATCCAATGTTGGACACCGCGCGAAGCGATTGAGGCGGGCATTGCGCGTATCCCCGAAGATCGTCACGCCACCGGCACGATCCCGGACTTCGATCTTACGGAGAACGCCATTCTCGAAAAGTATTGCAGCGCGGGCGCCAGCCAATATGGCTGGCTCAACTGGAAGCAGGCCAAGCGTTTCACAGAAGATATCATCGATAAGTACGACGTGCGCTGTCCTGGGCCGGACACACCGATCCGACTGCTTTCGGGCGGCAACATGCAAAAGCTGATCCTTGGACGCGTGCTTGAGGGCGCACCGCAAATCGTTCTAGCCAATCAACCCGTGAGGGGGCTGGATATAGGCGCGGTCAACTATGTGCATGGTCAATTGGTCGCCGCACGAGATCGCGGAGCGGCTGTGCTTTTGATCTCTGAGGATCTTGATGAGGTCATGGCGCTTTCAGACATCATTCACGTCGTTTCCGAAGGCCGTCTGTCGCCCGGTTTTGACCGCGGAACCATGACACCAGCGGAGCTTGGCCTCTGGATGGCCGGGCAGGGTTTCGAAAAGATCACCGCCCATGCGTCTTGAGCCGATCGAACATCCGAGTGTCGCGCGCAGCTTGACTCCCCCAATCTTGGCGATTTTTACCACGATCATCATCGCCTCCCTGCTTGCAATGATCGCGGGCGGCAATCCATTTGCCGTACTTGGCCTGATCATCGAAGGCGCCGTCGGCTCTCAGTTCGCTGTCCTCGAAACACTGAATCGTGCCACACCCCTGATCTTTACCGGACTTGCCGTTGCCGTCGCCTTTCGCGCAAAGTTCTGGAACATCGGAGCTGAGGCGCAGCTTTATGCGGGCGCCCTCATGACCGTAGTTTTAGGCGCAGGCACCCTGCCCTGGCCAAGCTTTGTCCTTCTGCCGGTGCTGGCCCTTGCCGCTATTCTGTCTGGGGCGCTGGTCTTGCTGATCCCGGCGATCCTGAAAACCCGTTTCGGCGTTGACGAGGTTGTGACAACACTGCTGTTCAATTTCATCTTTCTGCTCTTCATCTCGATGCTCCTCGAAGGCCCGTTGAAAGATCCGATGGGCATGGGTTGGCCGAAATCACCCCGTGTCCTGCCCGAGGCACGCTTGCCTCGGATCGTTGAAGGTTTGCGATTGCATTGGGGGTTCGGCCTCGCGCTGATCTCGGCTGTCGTGATCTGGCTGATCCAGACCCGCAGCGTTCTGGGGTATGAGATCCGGGCTGTCGGGCTAAACCGGAAGGCTGCCGCTTTTGCCGGGATCCCGATCAATCTCGTGCTTGTCAAAACCGCGCTTATATCCGGAGGTCTGGCCGCCCTAGCAGGCTTTTCCGAAGTTGCGGGGGTGAAGGCCAGCCTCACGCTCGATCTGTCGCCAGGGTTTGGATACACGGGGATCATCGTGGCGATGCTCGCGCTTCTCAACCCGCTTGGCGTGATTGTCGCAGCCATCTTCGTGGCAGGGATCTTTGTAGGTGCCGACAGCATGAGCCGTGCCGCAGGTGTGCCGACCTATCTGGCTGACATCATGCTGGCAACGGCGCTTCTTCTGATGGTCCTCGCTATCATGCTTACCCGCTTCCGGATCATCCGGGAATAGACATGGAGATCCTCGACATTCTCCTGTCCGCCAGCTTCTGGGCCGCCGCAATCCGCATCGCAAGCCCGCTTATCTTCGCCACCCTCGGTGAACTGATCTGTGAACGGGCTGGCGTTCTGAATCTGGGAATCGAGGGGATCATGGTTGCAGGTGCCTTTTCCGGTTGGATGGCCGTCTATTCCGGCACAGATCTTTGGATGGGGGTCACGGTCGCGCTGCTTGTAGGTATGATATTCGGCGCGCTTCACTCCGTTCTCACCGTGCCATTTGGCTTATCGCAGCATGTCGTCGGTCTAGGTGTGACACTGCTGGCCACGTCGTCCACATACTACGCCTACCGCCTTGCCCTGCCTGATGTGACGACACCACCCAAGATCGCACCCTTTCAACCCATGGAGATACCGGTTTTTGTCGACATTCCCGTGCTTGGGCCTGCGCTTTTTGCGCAAACCCCGCTAACTTATTTGGCCTTCACGCTGGTCGTTGTAGTCAGCCTGATCCTCTACAGAACACCCCTTGGCCTTGCGGTGCGCGCGGCGGGGGAAAACCCAGCCGCTGTCGCGGCACAGGGTCTATCCGTGACCGGCATCCGCATGGCTGCGGTCACCGTCGGCAGTGGCCTCATGGCCGTGGGCGGAGCGTTCCTTACCATGTCGGCCTTCGACAGCTTCTTTTTTGAGATGGTCAATGGCCGGGGCTGGATCTGTATCGCACTCGTCGTCTTCGGATCCTGGCGACCCGGCAAGGCCCTTTTGGGCGCCATCCTGTTTGCCGCCTTCGAGGCGTTGCAGATCCGCGTTCAGCAAACGTCGCTAGGGGCGAACATACCCTATCAGATCTTCCTGATGATGCCCTACATACTGTCCATACTCGCCCTCGTCGCCATGTCCCGCCGCGCTGCAGTTCCTGCAGCCCTCATGGTGCCATTCCAAAAAGGAGCGCGCTGATGTTCGACTTGATCGTGAAAGGCGGCACGCTTCCCGATGGCCGCGTCGCGGATATCGGAATTGCGGATGGCAAGATCACAGCAATCGATGTGCTGGATGACGCTACGGCAGGCGCGGTCATTGATGCCAGCGGTGATCTGGTCAGCCCTCCCTTTGTAGATCCGCATTTTCACATGGACGCGACCCTGTCGTATGGCATTCCCCGCATCAACGCCTCGGGCACGCTGCTGGAAGGCATCGGGCTTTGGGGGGAGCTAAAGCAGGTCATGGCTCAGGAAGAAGTGGTCGCGCGAGCAATGACCTATTGCGATTGGGCAGCCAGCATGGGGCTGCTGGCCATCCGCAGCCATGTCGACACCTGCGATGATCGGCTGTTGGGGGTCGAGGCGCTGCTCGAGGTTCGCGACAAGGTCAAAGACTACATCGACGTTCAACTGGTCGCCTTTCCGCAAGACGGCTTTTATCGCGATCCCACGGCACGAGAAAACACCCTTCGCGCCCTTGATCTTGGCGTCGACGTTGTGGGCGGTATCCCGCACTTCGAACGCACAACAGCGGATGGCTCCGCATCCGTGAAAGAACTATGCGAGATTGGCGCAGAGCGTGGATTGCCCGTCGACATGCATTGCGACGAAACCGACGATCCGATGTCACGCCACATCGAAACGCTGGCCTATGAAACACAGCGGCTTGGTCTGCAGGGCCGAGTGGTAGGATCGCATCTAACCTCGATGCATTCGATGGACAATTACTATGTCTCGAAGCTGTTGCCGCTGATCGCAGAGTCCGAGATCTCAGCACTGCCAAACCCACTGATCAACATTGTCCTGCAGGGTCGCCATGACACATTCCCAAAGCGGCGCGGACTGACCCGTGTAAAAGAGATGCTCGCGCTTGGGATCAATGTGGGTTGGGGACAGGATTGCGTTCTGGATCCCTGGTATTCGCTTGGGACCGCGGATATGCTGGATGTCGCTTTCATGGGCTTGCACGTGGCGCAAATGACCAGCCCGGGTGAGATGCGCAAATGCTTCGACATGGTGACATTCGACAACGCCAAGGCCATTGGTCTGGAAGGATATGGTCTGCATGTGGGAGCGACGGCGTCCCTGGTGGTGCTCGACGCGTCCGACCCGATCGAGGCACTACGTATGCGTGCGAGCCGACTACATGTGGTTGCGAAAGGGAAAGTGATCAGCACGACACCCAGAAGCGACGCGACGCTTAGCCTTGATGGACGACCAAACGTCGCCCGCCGCCGCCATAATGTGGAAAGCCCCTGAACCGTCTCAGGTGTCCTGAACAAGAACGGAAGCCAAGCGCTGAAATCCTTTGCAGAACCGCAGCTGGGATTGGTGTGGTAGTGTTCAGTTCCAGAAACTCCTTGTCGGATTTCCAGTTCCGGTGCACGGTAGGGTGTTGATTACATGGTAAAACAACTTTGAGGTGAATAGTTTCGACACGATAACGCAGGGGGATATCAATGCACGTGGTAAAGTTTTTACGCCGAACCTTTCTGGCAACAGCATTTGCTGCAACCGCAATTGGTTCGCAGGCTCAGGAATACGGTGGGACCTTTGTCTACATCGTCCAACCCGAACCGCCATCACTGGCATCCTATCTCTCAACATCGGGACCGATTGGACTGGTTGCGCCAAAAATCTATGATGGCCTATTTGACTATGACAACGATCTGAACATCGTGCCGGCACTCGCCGAAAGCTATGAAGTCAGCGATGACGGCAAAACCGTCACATTCAATCTGCGCCAAGGCGTATCATGGCATGACGGCGAACCTTTCACATCGGCTGATGTCCAATTCACGGTGATGGAAGTCCTCAAAAAGGTGCATCCGCGTGGACCGAATTCATTCCGGGAAGTGGATTCCATCGACACGCCGGATGAACACACTGCCGTCTTCAACCTCGAAAACCCGGCACCTTACATGCTGCGCGCGCTGTCGGGATATGAAAGCCCGATTGTGCCGAAGCACCTGCTGGAAGGGCAAGACCCGCGCAGCGCGGATTTGGCAAACAATCCGGTTGGAACAGGGGCTTACAAGTTCACTGAATGGAAAAAGGGTCAGTACGTCCGGCTCGACAAGAATGAGAACTACTGGAGAGAAGGCTTACCCTATCTTGACCGGATCGTGGGGCGTTTCATCCCGGATGCGTCGACGCGGACCGCCGCCATGGAAAATGGCGAGGTGATGTATGGGGCCTATGGGGCCATTCCCAACATTGATGCGGTGCGCCTGCGCGAAATCGACGGGATCTCGGTAACGACGGATGGTTATTCGATGATCAACCCGATGTCCTTGATCGAGTTTGATACAACCGAACCGCCGTTTGACAATCCGGAGATTCGCAAGGCCATTTCGCTGGCCCTGGACCGGTCGTTCCTGATCGACAATATCTGGTTCGGCTACGGCAAACCTGCGACTTCGGCCTTGTCGTCCAACTTTGCAGCCACTGATCTCTACAAGGCTGGATTGCCCGTCTATGCGCCCAACGCCAATGTAGAAGAGGCAAAGGCGATCCTGGATGCCGCTGGTTTCGAACCGGACGCGAGCGGTGTGCGCGCAACGGCTGTTCTGGACCTGATTCCATACGGTGAAGATTGGCGCAGGGCAGGCGAATACATGAAACAGGCCTTGGGCGATGTCGGGATCGAATTGGAACTGCGTTACGAGGATGTGCCGACTTGGCTCAAGCGGGTCTATGCGGACTACGACTTTGCCATGAATGTGAACTATTTCTACCAGTTGCCCGATCCGGTGCTGGGCGTTCACCGTCACTATGGCACCGATCAGATCCGTCAGGGCACGCATTTCGTGAACTCGTCACGCTATTCCAACCCAGAGCTCGACTCGCTTCTTTCAGCGGGTGCGACAGAGGCCGACGCAGGCAAACGTAGCGAAATCTACGGCCAGATCCAAGAGATCCTCGCCGATGATATGCCTGTGGTGAACCTGTTCGAGATGGAATTCTTGACCGTCTACAACGACAAGATCAAAGATCATGCGACTTCCGCCTTGGGCGCCTACGGTCCGTTCGAACGGGTCTGGCTCGAACAGTAGTGATACTGAGGGCGCAGCCAAGGCTGCGTCCTCGCATTTTCGGGGCACATAATGGGTCATTTTGCAAAGCGCGCGCGCTATGTAATCAAACGATTGCTACAGGCGGTCCCGATCGTCTTCGCCATTATTGTCGTCAACTTCTTCCTGCTACAGCTTGCCGAAGGCGATGCAGTCGATGTTCTTGCTGGCGAGGCAGGGTCGGCCACGCCTGAATACATGGCGGAGCTGCGCGAGAAATTCGGGCTCGACAAACCGCTGATCGTGCAGCTTGGTCTTTATCTCAAGAACGTCGCGATGTTCGATCTGGGCTATTCTTTCCGCCATGAGATGCCGGTGCTTGAACTGGTGCTCGACCGGTTCTTCGCGACCATGTTGCTGATGGTCTCGACCATTCTTCTGGCCGTGGGCTTTGGTGTTCTTCTGGGATTGCTGGCTGCTACAGGCCTTAACACCTGGCGTGACACCGCGATTTCGATCTTTGCGCTTATCACATATGCAACGCCGTTGTTCTGGGTCGGCCTGATGCTGATCGTGGTCTTTTCACTTAACCTGGGATGGTTCCCAACCAGCGGCATGGAAAACATCGCGATGTTCTACGAAGGCTGGGACCGTGTCTTTGACATCGCCCGCCATCTCGTGTTGCCTACGATCACATTGTCGCTCTTTTATCTCGCACTCTACACGCGCCTCATGCGGGCCTCCATGCTGGAACAGGCCGGGCAGGATTACGTCACGACCGCGCGGGCCAAAGGGTTGACGGAACGTCGGATCATGTTCGTCCACGTCTTGCGCAACGCGCTCTTGCCAGTCGTTACGATGGCGGGCGTGCAGGTCGGCGCGCTGATCGGAGGGTCCGTCATTGTAGAAAGTGTGTTCGCATGGCCAGGTCTTGGCATGCTGGCCTTCGAGGCACTTTTTTCTCGCGATCTAAACCTTCTCCTAGGCATCTTCCTTTTGTCTGCCCTCCTGGTCGTGGCCGTCAATCTGATCGTGGACATCATCTATTCTGTCCTTGATCCCCGCATTGAGGTGGCCTGACATGGTAGGCTTCTGGACACGTTTTCGCCGCAACCGATCGGCTGTTCTGGGTCTGCTCATCCTTGCCTTTGTGATTTTGATTGCCGCGACCGCCCAAATTATATTTCCCGAGGATCCGTTCCGTTTGGCAGGCCAGGCTATGGCACCGCCGGGTGAGTCAGGTTTCCTCCTGGGATCGGATTCGCTTGGCCGGGACGTTGCAGCGGGCATGGCCCATGGGGCCAAGACCTCCCTTCTGATCGGGCTGCTCGCGACAATCGTGGCGGTGACGGTTGGTGTTCTGATGGGCGCGCTTGCGGGCTACTACGGCGGCTGGATTGACGATCTTCTGATGCGCACGACCGAGATGTTTCAAACGATACCCTCTTTCATCTTCGCAATCCTGCTGGTCGCAATCATGAAGCCCTCGATCGAAAGCATCGTGATCGCCATTGCTGTCGTGTCCTGGCCTGCCGTCGCGCGGCTGGTCCGGGGTGAGTTTCTGTCGCTGAAAAACCGCGAATTCGTTCAGGCCTGCCACACACTGGGCATGTCGGACATCCGCATCATGCTGGGAGAGATCCTGCCCAATTGCCTCAGCCCAATTATCGTTATCGGATCGCTGATGGTGGCCACCGCCATCCTGATCGAAAGTGGATTGGCCTTTCTTGGCCTGGGCGATCCCAACATCATGAGTTGGGGCTTTCAAATAGGGGCAGGACGAACGCTTTTGCGGTCGGCTTGGTGGGTCTGCACCTTCCCTGGCATCGCGATCCTGATCACGGTGCTCGCCATCAACCTGGTCGGTGAAGGACTAAACGATGCGCTCAATCCACGCCTGAGAGAACGGACATGAGCCTGCTTGAGATCACCGATCTGCACATCGCCCTACCAGAAGGATCACAGCGACCATATGCGGTTGAGGCAGCGAACCTGCATCTGGCCCCGAACGAGATCCTTTGCGTCGTGGGCGAAAGTGGTTCAGGCAAATCCCTGACGGCCCGCGCTGTGATGGGATTGCTGCCGAAGCCACATGTGAAAGTGGCCAAAGGCGCAGTCAATTTTCAGGGCGAGGATCTGGCCGCGGCGCCAGACGCAAGGATGCGCGACATACGCGGATCCGAGATCTCGATGATCTTTCAGGAACCGATGACGGCCCTTAACCCGGTCATGACGATCGGGAAGCAGATTGACGAGGTTTTCCGCTTTCATGCAGCAATGCTAGGGCGGGAGCGCCGGGACCGGGCGCTGAAACTGCTTGACGATGTGCATCTGCCTGACCCGACCCAGATCATGAGCGCTTATCCGCATGAACTGTCCGGCGGGCAACGGCAACGTGCGATGATCGCGATGGCCTTGGCCCTAGATCCCAAGGTACTTATCGCGGACGAACCGACAACGGCCTTGGACGTGACGACACAGGCGCAGATCCTGAAGCTGATCAAGGAAATGCAAAAAGCTCACGATACCGGTGTTCTTTTCATTACCCATGATTTCGGCGTTGTCGCCGACATTGCAGACCGAGTCGCGGTCATGCAGCACGGGCGCGTGGTCGAAGAAGGCCCGACCGCCAAGATCCTGTCATCGCCGGAACATCCTTACACTCAATCGCTGATGGCAGCGGTACCGAGCCTGACCCCACGACCAGCCCGTCCGCGATCGGAGGACAAGGTGCTTGAGGTCAAGAACCTTGACAAAGTCTATCGCTCTGGCGGTGCGCTGTTTGGGCTTGGCAAACCGGCCCGCGAGGTACACGCGGCAGAGGATGTCACCCTCGATCTGCGCCGGGGAGAGACTTTGGGGATCGTTGGCGAAAGCGGATCCGGCAAGTCCACTGTCGCGCGTTGCATCGTTCGGCTGCACGATGCGGATGCAGGTGAGATCATTTTGGACGGAGCCGATCTGCGCCCACTTGGACGCGCGGCGCTGCGCCCCTATCGTTCGAAGATCCAGATGGTTTTTCAGGATCCTTACGCCTCGCTCAATCCGCGCACGCGGGTCGGCAAGATCATCGCCCTCGGCCCGATCATCCAAGGGATGAGCCAGCAAGAAGCCGAAGACAAAGCGCGCGAGTTACTTGAGATCGTAGGCCTGGACGCCCGCGCGTTCGACAGGTTTCCCCATGAATTTTCAGGCGGACAACGCCAGCGGATCGGGGTCGCACGGGCCTTGGCGCTTGAGCCGCAGGTGCTGGTCGCCGATGAGCCTGTCTCGGCGCTTGATGTGTCGATCCAGGACCAGATCCTAAAGCTGCTGGACGAGATCCGCGAGGCGATGAACCTGTCGATGATCTTCATCACCCATGATTTGCGCGTCGCGGCACAGGTCTGCGACCGCCTTGCGGTGATGCGCTATGGTCGTGTCGTCGAGGAAGGTGCCACAGCGACCGTCTTTGCCAGCCCGACGCATGAATACACCAAAGCGCTCCTTGACGCGGTGCCGGGCAAATCGTGGACGCCCGGCAGCGACACTTTCGCAGCTCAATAGCCTGAACGCGCATGCGTATTGTGAAGAACCCACACCGCAGCATCGGTTTGACCGACCCAAGCCTTACCGGTGTGCCCCACCCCAGCATATCGGCCCGCAAGCCCATCGAAATGCTGAAACGCTGCCCGAGAGCCGAAAAGACACCGTTGCTTCAATCGCCGGATCTGGCCGCGCGTCTGGGTGTCTCACAACTCTGGCTGAAAGACGAACGCAACCGTATGGGTCTTGGCAGCTTCAAGGCGCTAGGTGCGGCCTATGTAATCGCGCGGAATACGGCGGAAGAAGCAAACAGCAAGGCCACTTACATCACGGCAAGCGCGGGCAATCACGGCATGTCTGTCGCTGCCGGGGCAGCGGCGTTTGGGCAAGAGGCCGTAGTCTACATCTCAGAACAGGTGCCGCAATCATTCGCCAACAGGATTGAGGCAACGGGGGCCGATGTCGTACGAGAAGGAGCTACATACGAAGACAGTATGGAAGCTGCAGCGCAAGCCGCCCAAAAGCTTGGCGCGATGCTTCTGTCGGACAGTTCGTGGGACGGATACATGGATGCGCCGTTCGGCGTGATGGAAGGTTACCTCGTTCTGATGGACGAGGTGTGCAATAACCTGACGCCTCCGCCAACACATATCTTCCTGCAAGCCGGTGTCGGAGGTTTGGCGGCCTCTGCCGCAGCCCTCGCCCGCGACCGCTGGAGAGATGCGCCGAAGATCATCGTTGTGGAACCAGAAGCCGCCCCGGCATTGATAAAGTCCATAGAAGCTGGCCGTCCTCTGGACACGACCGGGCCTGACTCCGCTATGGGACGGCTGGACTGCAAAACACCGTCTTTGATCGCCCTGAAAGGACTGGCGCGGGACGCTGACTTCTTCGTCGAAATCACCGAAGAGGAAGGGCAAGCCGGTGCCGATCTGACAGTCCAGGCCGGGATCGCCTCCAGCCCCTCGGGTGCAGCAGGCATTGCTGGGCTTGCAGCAGGTCAGCCACATTTTGGAGCGCTCGGAATCGGACAAGACGCGCGCGTGCTGGCCATCCTGAGCGAAGGCCCCGAAGTATGACGCCGCCGCCGCGAGGCTTTCCAGACATTGAGTACCGCAACCGACTTGGGCGAGCACAATCGCTGATGGCGCGGGCCGACCTTGCCGCAATGCTCCTCACAACCGAGGCCGAGATCCGCTATTTCACCGGATTTCTGACCCGCTTCTGGGAAAGTCCCACGCGGCCATGGTTCGTCATCATACCAGCGGATGGCGATCCCGTGGCGGTCATCCCTTCCATCGGTGCCGATCTAATGGGGCAAAGCCGGAGCATCGATATTAGGACCTGGCAGTCGCCCGATTTGAAGGATGACGGCATTGCGCTGCTTGCCTCTACTCTGGTCGAGTTGTTGCCAGAGGGCAGTCAAATCGGGGTGCCAAAGGGGCCAGAGACGCATCTGCGCATGCCGCTTCATAGCTGGGCCGATCTCCAGGCGCGGGCAAGCGCGCTTCGGTTTGTGGGCGATGCGAAAATCCTGAGACAATTGCGGATGTTCAAATCACCGGCGGAAGTCGAAAAAATCCGCTTTGCATGCGGAATTGCCGATCGCGCCTTTGCCCGTGTTCCCGAAATTGCGCGGACGAGGGTGCCTTTGGAAAGAGTTTTCCGAGATTTCCAACGCCTGTGCCTTGAGGAAGGCGCCGATTGGATCGGATATCTGGCCGGCGGCGCAGGTACAGGAGGCTACCGGGACGTGATCTCACCCGCGTCAGACAGGCCTCTTCAGGCGGGTGATGTCCTGATGTTGGACACCGGATGTGTCTGGGACGGTTACCTTTGCGATTTTGATCGCAACTTCGCAATTGGCGACGTACAGGCCAAGACGCATGCAGCCCACGCGCACCTGATCGAGGCCACACAAAGCGCGTTTGAGATGGCAAGACCTGGCATCCGGACCTGCGATCTTTATCAGGCGATGAAGGCGGCCCTGTCCGGCCATGCGATGGCAGGACGCTATGGTCATGGCCTTGGCATGCAATTAACCGAATGGCCATCGATTTTACCCGACGACCAGACTGTTCTGGCAGAGGGCATGACTATGACGCTGGAACCCGCAGTATCGCTTGGCGCGGGTCGGATGCTGATCCACGAAGAGAATATCGTGATCACGAAGACAGGTGCGGCGTATCTTTCCAGACCGGCAGACACCCCATTGCCTCGGCTGAACTAAGGCCCGGTCCGGGAAAGAATTGCCCGCCGAGACCACGTTCAAACCTCCGAGCGGGCTTTGTTGTACAAGTCCGTTCAGGTGGTCATCTTTTGAATTCAGCATGATAGCTGGAATGCATGAGCCGTTGGCCCCGACGGAGCACAAGACCGCGAATTGGTCGACTTGCAGCAATGCACTCAATCGCCGCGGACCGCTTGCGATTGGTTAGACCCGGAGATGATCCGGACACCCCCACCAGGCGGAAAACGCCGTCGCCGACAGCGTTTCGGCGAAGTGGCGATCCAGACCTGCCCGAAGCTGAAAGTGCCGTTGAAGAGACCGCTTGGGCAAACGACCGGGTTCGTGCAAAACCTTCTGCGGTTGGTTTGGCTGGACTGAGCAGTTCCGATCAAAGCCCCCTGTGCCGCCGCCGGAAGACGCTGAACGTGAGTTGCCCTACCGAGGTGGCACTGGCACTCTCCGTCTCCTGGGAAACTCACAAGTGCCCGGGCCATCGCCCGCAACGAAGCGGTCGGGGTTTCGCGTCACCCCGGCCGCGCGATCCGGCCACGATGGAACGGACACCGCCGCCGAAGCCGCGTCGAGAGCGAAATGAACTGCGTCAAACGCATCAAACGATCCCTGATGGCGAGAGACTTTGAGCGGCACGTCGCGGAAATCCAGATCCGCGTCGCGGTTCTCAAATGCGACACGACCCTCGGCATACCTATCAAAAAAAACCCGCAGGTTAGGTCCGCCTGGTGAAAGGGAAAGGACGCTCGCGAACCAATTTGGTGCAACAAAGCCCCCCGAGCGTCTGAACACTCAGTCCATCCAAAGCTCCAAAAAACCGATGACAGCAATCAATTTGTTGCTTGGTGGGCTTTTTTTGGGAATGATCCCTGAAGGACCGGCATCAAAAGGCAAAGTGCGTTGCGAGTGATGTTATGTCGGCCAGTCCATACCGTCGCCACGAAACCGGCGACCAGATAATAGCTGCGTCAAGCAGAAACGGTCGAAAGAGACCCAAAAAGAAGCCGTCTGCAAACAGACCAACATTCCATTGGGAGGACTGCCATGAATTTGAGACCAGACCCGACATTCCATGCCTCGCCAAAATTGGCGATGCAAGCTCCGGTCGAGAACTATGCTTTCACTGTGATGCTTAGCCCCGACGGATCCCAATCCGACGGGATTGCCGTCGTCGACTTGAACCCGAAATCCGAGACCTATGGCGAGATTGTGCATAAGGTCATCGTGCCAAACAAGGGCGACGAATTTCACCATTTTGGATGGAACGCCTGCTCGTCCTCGCTGTCGCCCCTGACGGGGCATGCATTCCTCGAACGTCGCTACCTGATCGTGCCGGGGATCCGTTCATCACGGGTCTACGTGATCGACGTAAAAGAGCCGCTGGAGGCGAAGATCCACAAGATCATCGAGCCGGAAGAGATCTTTGAAAAGACCGGCTACTCGCGCCCGCATACCATCCATTGCGGCCCCGAAGGTATCTATGTTTCGACACTGGGCGGGGGTGGCAAGGATGGCACTGACGGGCCTCCGGGCATCTTCATCATGGATTGCGAAACCTTCGAGGTCATCGGCCAATACGAAATGGATCGCGGCAAACAGGACAAGCACTACGATTTCTGGTGGAACCTGCCGCAAGACTACATGGTCAGTTCCGAATGGGGATTGCCGCCGCAATTTGAAAACGGAGTCGTGCCCGAGGATCTGCTATCCAACAAATACGGTCACTCCATCCATTTCTGGGATTTGCGCCGTCGCAAGAACATTCAGACGATCGATTTCGGCGAAAACTATCAGATGGCGCTGGAAATCCGCCCGGCGCACGACCCGACAAAATCTTATGGGTTCTGCGGCGTGGTGGTCGACACGACCAACCTGCAAGGCGCGATTTTCACATGGTGGCGCGGGGATGACGGAACATGGCAGGCCAAGAAGACGATCACGATCGATCCGCGGCCCGAAAAGCCTGAAAACCTGCCGCCCCTGCTGCAAGGTTTCGAGGCCGTGCCGCCCTTGGTCACCGACATCGATCTGAGCCTTGATGACAAATACCTTTACGTTGCCTGTTGGGGCTTGGGCGAGATGCATCAGTACGATGTCTCGGACCCGATGAACCCGAAACTTGCCGGCAAAGTCGAACTTGGCGGGATCGCCAGGGGCACCGCACATCCCAATGGCAAACCCTTTGTCTATGGCCCTCAAATGGTTGAGGTCAGCCGAGATGGAAAACGCGTCTATTGGACCAATTCGCTTTATTCCACATGGGATGATCAATTCTATCCAAATGACGAAGGTGGGCAGATGGTCATGGCCCGTGTGGGCGAGAATGGCGGTATTGAGCTTGATAAAGATTTCTACGTTGATTTCCCGAAAGGCTACCGCGGCCATCAGATCCGGCTTGAGGGGGGCGATTGTTCCACGGACAGCTTCTGCTACCCGTCGGTATAGATGCTGTCTGACCCCAATACCATGGCGGCCCTTTGGTGGGCCGTCATACTCTCTGGTCTCTATCATGGTCTAAACCCCGGCATGGGATGGCCGCTTGCCGTATCCGCCGCATTGATGGAGCGAAAGACAGATGCACTGCCAAAAGCACTTGGGCTTTTGGCCATAGGTCATTTGTTGGCCATGCTGGTTATTTTACTGCCCTTTTCAATGATGCTTTTTTTGACGGAATGGGAAACCGATATTCGCATCGGGGCTGGTATCCTCGTCATCGGGATGGGCACCTATCTTCTGATAAACCGCCGTCACCCCAAATTCCTGGCGCGTGTCCACCCAGCGAAACTGGGGCTTTGGTCCTTTTTGGCGGCGAATGCACATGGCGCTGGCTTGATGTTGGTGCCGCTTTTCCTCGGCATTTGCGCATTGGATGCCGATACCGGTCACAAGGCTGCCGAGGCCCTCATGAGCGGAAACATCCTCACCGCGTTCTTTGTTGCCCTGGCCCATACATCTGCGATGACATTGGCGGGAGGTGTCATTGCTCTGACCATCTACCTTTGGCTTGGTCTGAAGTTTCTGTCCAAGACTTGGTTCAACCTAGATCTCGTTTGGGCCGTCAGCCTCGTTTTTGTCGGGGCTTTTGGCATCCACACGGCGCTGAATGGTCATTAACACTTCCGTCAGCAGTCGGACCAAAGCAATTAAACTGGTTAAAAACTCAAGTTGAACCTCTACCCAAGATTGATTTTATCGGTTTTTCAATTTTAATTTAATCATTTACTCATCTGATTCAGCTTGAAAACCTTGCCGGCGTGAAACCTAATACTAACCTTTTCGTGGATAATTTGAAAAGGGTTCGGGAATTATTTGACCGCGCCACATAAAGGATTGGACTGAAATATGCTTATCTCAAAGACGCATGGAATAACCCTTAAAGCCCCTTTGCGTGGGGTTGCGTTTTGTTTTGCGGTTCTTGCGGCGACGCCTGTTTTGGCGACGGATGGCGCGGTTG
>ERZ1740067.78-NODE-78-length-75845-cov-10.436034_pt1 | contig 75845 bp, 60 predicted proteins | sample MGYA00581736_ERZ1740067 | MGnify/ENA primary metagenome ERZ1740067 (study PRJEB43018, sample SAMN04849236) | marine metagenome | isolation source: floating plastic debris | place: Pacific Ocean | collected 2008-08-27 | study: EMG produced TPA metagenomics assembly...
TAGAAGCGCCAATCGCTACGCCGAATCCGGTGGATTTGAATACGCTGAATGGGCAGGATCCGTTGGTGATTGCGCATAGAGGTGCGAGTGGTGACTTTCCTGAGCATACGTTGGAGGCTTATCGGGCTGCAATCGCAGCAGGTGCAGACTTTATCGAACCCGACTTGGTCACTACCAGCGACGGCGTCCTCATCGCTCGTCACGAACCCTTGCTCGATGGCACTACCAATGTTGCCGAGGTTTTCCCCGACCGCATCGCAACAAAGATGCTCGACGGTTTCGAGACCACTGGCTACTTTGCCGAAGACTTCACCCTAGAAGAAATTAAACAGCTACGCGCTGTTCAGTCTCGTGACTTCCGCGACCCTGCTTTCGACGGACTGTTCGAGATTCCAACCTTCCAAGAAGTGATTGAGTTGGTTCAGGAAGTAGAAGCGCAGACTGGTGTACAAGTTGGCATTTACCCAGAAACGAAGCATCCTACCTTCTTCGATGAGCAAGGTCTCTCCCTCGAAGAGCCGTTGGTTGAAACGCTGAAGGCAACAGGCTTCACTGAGCCTAGCCGCATCTTCATTCAGTCCTTTGAGTTCCAAAACCTCATTGAGCTGAAAGCGCAGCTTGAAACAGAAGGCCTTGGTGAATTACCTCTGGTGCAGCTCTACGGCAACGCGACAGACAGTGCCTCACCTGACAGCGGTTTCTCCGTCCCTTACGATATCCGCTTCAACGTTCAGCAGGGCAACGACCTCGTTGCTATTTACGGTCAAGACTTTGTCGATGCTGCTGAAAACGCGCTTTCAGAAGATACGCTTTACAGCGATCTTGACAGCGCTGAGTTCCTACAGGTCGTGAGTCAATACGCTGCTGGCGCTGGCCCCTGGAAGAACAACTTTGTCTTGCGCGAAGCCATTGACACGCCTGTTGATGGAGATGGTGACGGTGTTGCTGAAATTACCTCTCAGCTGACCGGTGAGATTGGCTCTTTTGTCGATGACGCTCACGCTGCTGGTTTGCAGGTTCACCCTTATACCCTGCGTGACGAAGAGAGATTCCTTACGCTCAATGAAGACGGCACGCCGCAGACTCCAGAGCAAGAGTTTCAGCAGCTGGTTGAAATTGGTGTCGATGGCTTCTTTACCGACTTTGCTCGTACAGGCGATCCGGTTGTTGACAAGCTTACTTCTGATACGGTGCGCTCTCCAAACAATCCCGACTTCCGCTTCAACACGCTCAACGGTCAAACACCTATTGTCGTTGGCCATCGCGGTGCCAGCGGAGACTTCCCTGAGCACACGCTAGAAGCTTACCGTCTTGCTATTTATCAAGGTGCAGACTTTGTTGAACCTGACTTGGTCACGACTAGCGACGGCGTGCTGATTGCTCGCCACGAGCCTGTTTTGGATGACACTACAAATGTAGCTGAACTCTTTGGTGCTGAGCGGCAGTCTACAAAGATGCTCGACGGTGAAGAAGTGACTGCCTACTTCGCAGAAGACTTTACGCTGGCCGAGATTAAGCAGATGCGGGCCGTACAGTCTCGCGACTATCGCAACCAGGAATACAACGGCGAGTTCGAGATTCCTACTTTCCAGGAAGTGATTGAGTTAGTTCAGGAGATGAGTGCAACTGTCGGTCGTGATATTGGCATTTACCCAGAGACGAAGCATCCTACTTTCTTCGATGAGCAGGGGCTGTCGCTGGAAGAGCCGTTGGTGCAGACGCTGGTGGATACTGGATTTACTGATCGCGATCGCATCTTCATCCAGTCCTTTGAAGTATCAAACCTGCTAGACCTACGCAACAACCTCCTGCCGGAATCCGGTCTAGACAATCTCCAACTCGTTCAACTCTTCGGCGATACCGAAGGCTCATTCATCAACGAAGGCGGTGGCGGTTTCTCTGTTCCTTACGACTTCGTTGCTAATGCAGAGCTAGACGAAGCGGGTTTAAGAGAAATCTACGGCGACCTAGTTGACCTCATTGACTTCTCCTCTGCACCAGATTACAGCGACCTAGCAAACCAAACGGTGATCGACTTCATCAGCAACTATGCAGACGGTCTCGGTCCCTGGAAGAACAACATCTTGCTACGCGAAGGTATTGATGAGCCTGTTGATGGCAATGGCGATGGCGTCGCTGAGATCACCTCTCAGCTGACGGGTGAAGTCTTCCCACTCGTCGACTTTGCTCACAATGCGGGCTTGCAAGTTCACCCTTACACACTGCGTGACGAAGAGCGCTTTCTCACGCTCAACGAAGACGGTACGCCACAAACAACGGGCGAGGAGTTCCGTCAGCTGATTGAGCTGGGCGTTGATGGCTTTTTCACCGATTTCCCTGAGACAGGGCGAATTGTTGTAGAACAGTTTGAGACCGCAGAAGAGTTCGCTAACCTGCGCGGCTCTCGCGGCTATGAAGGAATGGCCTTCAGCCCCGACCAGCAGACGCTCTACCCAATGCTAGAAGGCACTGTCTTTGGTGACCCAGATGGCTCAGTGCGCATCTACGAATTTGATGTGGCGAGTAGTGCTTTCCAAGGCATAAAGGGGTTGTATCAAATGGATGCGACCAATCATGCAATTGGTGACTTTACGCCCGTTAACGATGATGAGTATCTGGTGATTGAGCGCGATGGTGGACAGGCTGAAGGAGCGCAGTTCAAGAAGATTTTCAAGGTGAATCTTTCCAATGTGGATGAGAATGGCTTTGTGGAGAAGACAGAGCTGGTGGATTTGCTGAACGTGGCTGATCCTAACGACCTTAACGGTGACGGAGAGACAGTTTTTGACTTTCCTTTCGTGACGATTGAGGACGTGCTGGTGCTAGATGAAAAAACGATTTTGGTGGCCAACGATAACAACTATCCCTTTTCGATTGGTCGCGACTTCACAGGTGAGGCTATCGACAACAACGAGATTATTCAGATTGAGCTGGCTGAGCCGCTGGATTTGGATGAGAGGCTCGGGGTTGCTGGTCTCGATAACAGTGCGCAAGCTACTACGAGTGTTGATAGTGCGCCAGTTGACTCTAGCACTATCACTAACACCATCAATGGAACGGATGGTGATGACACACTGATTGGCACTCTGAGCGCAGATAACCTCCTTGGTGGTGCGGGTGATGACTTGCTCAGCGGTGGCGCTGGTAACGACATGCTGACTGGTGGTACTGGCAGCGATACGTTTGTGCTGACTGCTGGAGAAGGTACGGACTTGATTGTTGACTTCACTGCTGGGACTGACCTTATTGGCCTAGCAGGTGGACTCACCTTTGGGAGTGTATCGATTGGTCAGCAGTCGGGTAATACTGTCATTGCCTCAGGTGATGAAGTACTCGCACAGCTTTTGGGAAATGCTGAATTGCCTGAAAGTGCATTCCTAGCTGTGTAACTGTTCGAGGAGTCGTTCAGATAGATTGTGAAATCGAGTGAGGGGCGGCCATCTTGCAAGGTAAGCAGGATGGCCGCATCAACGTACCGATTACTGCCTGCGGCTTTCATCTTCGCAAGCGCTACCGTTGTTGTTGTGATGCAGAGATGACGGTGGCTGATGGCTGATAGAGACTTTGAGCAGATCGTCTATTTGGGCATTGATCACCGAGAGGTTGAATCGCTCTTTGGCCACTGCCTGAGCTTGCTTAGCGATCGCGCTCGCCAGCTCAGGATTGCGATATACTAGCGTGATAATCTCTGCTAGCTTGGCTGAGTCTCCAGGCGATGATAGCCAACCTGTTTGCCCTGGTTCGATAATCTCTAAAGCGCCCCCGGCTGCGGCTGCCACTACTGGGCGATCGCTCAACATTCCTTCTACAATGACACGGCCAAAGGGTTCGGAGACAGTAGAAGTGTGGGTAATTAAATCGCAGGCACTCATCAGCTCAGGTATATCTGAGCGAAATCCTAAGAACTTCACTCGATTATCGAGTTCAAGGTCTTTTACCTGTTGCTGTAGCTGCATAGCATAGTCTTTTTCGCCAAACAGGGCGTCGCCGACTAACACAGCGCAGACCTGTGGTGGACAGAGCTTGAGTGCGTCGAGGAGAACGTGTTGCCCTTTCCAGGACGAGAGCCGACTAAAGTGGCCGACAACAAACTGATCGGTGAAGCCTAAATTGGATCGGATTTGAGATCGCGATCGCTTCGCTCTGCGAGGAGCAGCATCTAGGTCAAATCCGTTGTACACCACTTGCACTCGCGCCGCCCGTCCCCCTGCGCTGACGAACGCCGATCGGCTAGCTTGGGAATTTGCAATAACCAGTACTGCTTGATTTGCACAGGTGACAATAATTCGACGGCTGAGCGCGCTGAAATGCTCTGCCGAGAGAATGTCGTGCAGATGATAGACCAGTGGCTTTCGGCTGAGGAGGCTGGCGATCGCGCCGACTACCAGTGCTTTTTGGGTGTTGGCATAGATGCAGTCATACTGAGCGCTTAGGCGACTAACCTGCCAGATGAGCGGCCAGAGCTGTCCTAGTGATTTGGCGGCTTGCGCTATGCCACTTTGCTTTTGGAACTGAAGCGACTTTTGAGCTAGAACCTCTACTGCAATGTTCTCTTGAATCAGGCGCTGCGGAAATGGCCCCGCAGAGAAGGTACAAACTAGGCAGCTTTTGCGGTAATACTGAGCCAGATCCAATAGGCACAGCTCAGCGCCTCCTAGTTGGCTACTTTGATCCAAAAATAGAATTTTCATAGCTGCGGTATCCGCTAAACATTTAGTTCTTTGATAACGAACACTGCGTGGACAAAAGCTCAAGCCATTGAGCAGAGACTGTTTCTAGCGAGTACCGCTGAGCCGTTATCGCGGCATTAGCCGACATCGCCTCCCAGATAGAAGGGCTTTCATTTAAAGCGTGAATGTGGCTGATGATTTCATCGAGTGACCTTTCTGCAACCAGAAATCCATTCTCCTTATCCGTGATGATGGAACATGGGCCAATATGTTTCGACGCAATTACCGGTAGGCCAACTGACATCGCTTCAACGATTACCATCCCGAAGAGTTCCTCCCATCGACTTGTCTTTTGAGAAGGAACCAGCAGTACATGGTGTTTAGCATATATTTCAGCGAGCTTTTTGCGATCGCTCACCTTCCCGTAGATCGTTACATTCGGAAAATCCTGAAAACAGTCGAAAGACGATCTTAAAGCACCATCTCCAACAATACCGAAATGAAATGACCGACCGGCAAGCTGTTCAATTAGTTTAGGAAATAAACCCACTCCTTTCTTCTCAATTAACTCTCCTACGAATAAGATCCCAAAGGAATGATCCAACTTGGCGGTTGGGACGCGATCAAACTCAGAACTTACGACGTGAGGAATAACACTAATCCGGGTTGCTGGAAAGTGCTGATGCACGTGTTTAGCAGCTTTAGAAGCAACAGCCACTATTTGAACAGACTCCGATTGCAATACCCGATGCCAATGCCATCGGAGAAAATAGTTTAGAACCCCATATTGACGCGGAACCTTATCTATCTGCCAGTTAGGCCATGACGTATGGTAAACAAGGCAGTTTCCTTTTGCTAACATGCCGTACCAAAGCATTCTAAAGTCCCAAGGTGGTATGCCAAGGATCACAATTTTACCGCTAAGAAAGGGGACTCGCAGCCTGAATATCTGATTTTTGAAGGCACGGATGATAGAAGCCTTTATAGGTAGCCTATCTCTAAGAATATTTCGAACAAACTGCTTCAAAACACTAGATTCTACAAAATGAAGACTTTTAAGTTTGTCCCTTTCTTTTAATTCTGAGATAGCTTCGAAGTATTTCTGCCCGTTAAACTCATGAACTATCACCACGCTTAAATTTTCCACAAAACTTCCGTTATATAAACAGCTCACTAATAAACAGACAGTGCTTCCAAAGCAGGTTCTATGTGCTCGATGCTTTCAACAAATCGGCAGACATTAATGTCTTTTGTCCAAGGCTCGTAAAATCCTTTATTCTTGTAGTACGAATTAGGTAAAAAGACATGAGGAATATTCATGAGCAGGTATGATATGTGTCCGTGGAGACGCTTCCTTATCATTCTCAGTGGGCTTAGCGGGTTTAGCTCAAATGACTTATGTCGAATGCCTCACATCGAAAAATCATAAGGGGGATATGTTTTCTGAATCTGATGCCAGCGAAAGTACGTCGCCCATTTCAACGCTTTTCGGTCTTTCCAGACAGTAGAAAAATTATCAACTAATTCCTTGGCTAGCCATCTCATTCCCCCCTCATCAGAGAGGCCATAGTCTCTACAAATCTTTCTACGCGAGATGAAGTAACTTCCAAGCCTCAAAGGAACACTGACGAGAGCCATCGGCAAGGGTTCGTTGTACATAGCCGCAAAGCATTTGTTTCGGCAGCCGTTTCTCATATGTCTCAACTTACTTCTACCAATAGGTGAATGGTAGTGAATAATGCCAACATCGGGCAAAAACAAAACGTGAAAGCCGCTGTTTAGCATTCTTTTAGCATATTCGGCTTCTTCGTATCCGTACCAAAAAATGCCACGATATCCACCCAACTGTAGAAATAAGTCGCGTCTAAGCATATGACCAAAACCTATATAACTACAGGCAAAACAGGCATAATCTACCGGAGCAGGCTGCTTGTTCTTAGGCAACAAAGTTCCATCTTCGCCTGATTGGGTTAAGGCAACAGCCCCGATTTTAGAGTCACTATCTAGCGCTTTTATTGCTTTATAGACTACATCAGGTTTGTGCAATACGGCATCATCGTCTAAGGAGAGTATATAAGGGGCAGCGGCTAATTTTGCCAGCTCATTCCTAGCTGCAATCAGTCCTATATTATCTTCAAATCGAGTCAGCCGTAGTTTTTTAGAGATTCTTGAATTGATTGAATTGATTACCTGTGGGAAAACGGGTTCAGCTGAGGCATCATCACTAACAATGACCTCAAACTCAATACCTTCTATTCTGCTCAAAGAGTTCAGGCAGGTCAACAACTCATCGGGTCGATTGCGGGTAGTGATACAAATGGATAACAGGGGAATTTTCGGTAGTAAATCTAAAGTATCTTTTCCGCTCTTATCTTTTCCGCTCTTATTCTGTATTTGCGTCATTATCTCTTTACCTTATTTGCTGATTGTCAGCTCTCGAATGTTGATCTCTAAACAACCTACTGATTTTTATTGTCTCGAAAGATATTACGAACAGAAGAACTTTACTCTAAAGATCTACAAACCAAACTCATCTCGTAGTTCTTTCGTGATAGGCCTAGCTACTAAGCGTTTGCGTAGCTTTCCGCCGTACAGCCTCACGAGGTCTAATAGTGTTTTTTGCTTTTTTGAAAAGTACTCAAGGAAAATATTATCACCGTGTTCTGTAACGTAAATAGCGCCTTGAAAGGGAAGCGGTAAAAGAGGATTACCTGCATTGGCAAAATATTTCCCCTGATGCTGGTGACGCCTGTAAAGTGCACCGTTTTGGGCTCTGACTCGATCGAGATGAGTTTCAAGCAATGGTTGAAGAAGATCGTAGCGGATAATATTGCTTGTTCCACATTTCGTATAAAATTTAGATTTTGGATAGACGATCTCCCCTTTGCTCGGATATTCAAATCCGCGACTTATATACCACCCATTGTTTTGACTGTTTTCATCTACATGAGCTGCCAGCCTACGGCTGATGCAATCATCAGAATCAACAAACATTATATGCGAAGGATTAAGCGACTCCGCGTAAACTAAGCCGAGCCATAGTTTCTTTGCACGATCGGTTTGTTTCCTCGTTCGATTCTCAGTAGGGTCTCCAATCAAATCTGGAGGCGGAAAATCAACGGTGATGTATTTAACACTCTCATGTTCGAAGCTAATGAACGGCTTCTCATGACAAACAACGATGACCCTGAAATTGGGCGATGTTTGATTGCAAACTGATCTCAAGGTTCTTTCAAATAAGCTACTTACGGTAGCCCATGAATTTGATGCGAGTTTGCTTTTGACCGGAATGATAAAGATAAGCATCGTAATTTTACCAGTTGACGGTTTTAGTAGAGAAAGACTGGTGTCTTTGAAAGGCAGATCAACAGCATGGTCATCAAAAGCACGTTCATTTAAGAGACTGTTGATCAATAGAATCGTAATAGGTGGTTTCTAGCTGATTAACAACTTCTTCCCAGTCGTAAGTTTGTTCAACTAGCCTGCGGTTGTAGCGCCCCATCTCTTGCTGTAGCTCCGGCGATTGAATCACTTCGAGTAGAGCCTTAGCCAGCAGTACTGAGTCTTCCGGTTGAACGGTGCGGCCCCCCTGCTCTGGAATGAGATAATGCAGACCACCACAGTCGCTCCCTACCACCGGCTTGCCGCAAGACATTGCTTCAAGCGCAACCATCCCAAAGGGTTCATAAAAGGACGGTACGCATACAACTGTACAGGCTTGCATTAGCTCTGGTACTTTGTTTCTTGGGACTACTCCAAGCAAACGAAGCTGAGCGTTAGAGTCCATCCGATCTATCCTAGCCTTGACCTCACTAGCATCCTTCTGCAGGCTTCCACCTACCCAAAGCTGACATGAGGGATAGTTCTTGACAACTTTTTCAAACGCGTCTAGCAAAACAAAGATGCCCTTACAGCTAGTAACCTTACCTAAAAAAAGAATTTTAGGATCTGTTGCATCAAACCTATTAGAGTCTGTAGCTTGAAACGAAGCAGCGTCAATCCCGTGCGTTATATAAGACATCTTCTTCATGACAGACTTAGAGGTAAATATCCGGTTACAGGCTGCTGGCGTAACCGCTAGCAGCGCGGATGCTCGCATTTGCTGCAACGACAGCAGCACTTTCTTAAAAAGCCTTCGACTTGCGGTAAATATGTTCTTTGAGGTGACAGGATTCTTGGCAACGATAGGGCCAAGAATAACTGGTTTGTTGCCTTCGAGACCCGCCAAAGCCAGCGTGATTCCTGGCACAACAGGATTAAGCTGATGAATGATATCGATTTTATGGTCGCAAGCGATTTGCCTGAAGGTTTTTCTAAGTTGCACTAGGTACAACAGGCGTCTAGCCAAAGTGTTTTTCACCTTGATGTCTGCTGGGTATAGCTTTACGTTGTGATGGAGATTTCCTACTATTTCTATCTCATCTGCCATCACATGCAGGTTATGTCCTCTTGCTGCGAGCCTGTTGATGAACTCGTAGGCAACTAACCCATCTCCATGAGGCCGACAGTTGGTTAATAAGTCTGATGGGTGAGCGATAAATATTGACAGTCTTTTTTTCGTCAGCATGACTTCTAGGTAACTCTAATACAGTGGGTGCGACTACAGTAGATACGATGATCTCTAGTAGATAATTAGATAATGAATACTTCGTATCTTGAAATTTATATCTAAGAGACCGATAGGAAAAAGCAGGTATTTTTAGCTGCTATCTATTGACAACCTTTCTAATAGTTTGCAGCTTTTTCGATACTGCTGACCCGCTAATCCTGTACCTAAAAATCCCCAAAGAACTGTTCCGGGTAGCCCTAGCATTACAGAACCAAACAGCATTTGAACAATCATTCCTAAGCAAACGGCTCGTACGGCGCTGGAGAATGCGTCTTGTCTGACAGCACGGTCGGAGAAAAGACTGTGTAAGAGTGGAATGGCACCCCCGATATAGAAAATTGTTCCAAGCCAGCCAAGCGTCAGTAAAATATCGAGAATTGCGCTGTCAAGCAAGCCATTATTAGAGCCAAAACCGTTGCCTAAAAAGTTTGTGAGTCCTGCACCTAATAGTCTGGTGTAGGTGCCAAGTCTTGCGCCTGCGCTACCGTCTTCTCCTGGATTTGCTAACGATTGAACCCGCTCGGTGATGAATCCAGAGAAGGGTTCTAAGAAAACTAGCGGCAGTGCAAATACAGCGGCTACCACGATAGTTAATATTAATCGAATTTGCAGGCTGGATTTTAAGCTGGTAAACAAGGCGGCTATTCCTAGAATCCATCCTATCCAAGCCGAGCGAACTAGCGAAAGTAAAAAGGTTAAATATCCAAACGGAGCTGCGAGCGAACCTAAGAAGCCGGCTTCACTCAAGAGCAGTAATAAGCCTGCCATCATGACTTGAGCAAACACTCCAGGGCTGTTCATAGTGCTCCAAACGCGAACTTTTAGAGGCTCTGGTGCTCCGAAGGCTCTAGCGTTTTCACTGATTTCTATCGTTTTTTGCAGCCAAACCTGGTCCCATTCGGGTAGTACAAGATACTGAATGACGCCGTAAGCACCTGTAATGAGCACACACCAAAGAAATATTTGCTTTGTGAGTCTTTCGAGCTTTGGATAGTTTTGCCACCGGGAATATAAAAAAAATCCGAAAAGCACTGGACAGATCCATTCTAGAGAGGTAGTCATTGCAGAGATATACGAAGCCTTGATTAGGCCGATGAGAAGCGCGTAAACTGTTCCCGCTATAGACATGAAAAAACAGATTTCAATGCTATTTTTAGAAGCTTTCATTTTCCTTAGCTCTAGTCCACTAATGAGAGAAACTACATAAGGAGTCAAGATAATAGGGCTTGGGTTGGTATAGCCAGAGTAATAGTCTGTCAAGCGCCGCACGAAGGGAGAAAGAAACCAAAGCCACCAGCTAAAGCCTATGTACAGAAGTGGATGTTTGAAATAAAGAAAGGCTCCTACGATCGCTGCTGTTGCTAAAAAAGAGAGGTTTAGTAAGGAGGGTGCGCCGATAAGAGTCAGTGAATTGATTACGATAAATAGTGCGATCACCGTCCAACCTGTTGCTGGTTTTAAAGGAAAAAGTTTTTCTTTTCTTTTCATCGCTATACTTCTTCTTGTAGCTACAGCTCGCTAACAAAGTGTCATTAATGTTGAAAAATTGGCAGCTTCTGTTTCAAGTAGTTGATGTCTCCTTTATTTAGGATCAAGCTAGGCGGGCTTTTTTTAAGAACGATAGGAAATAGAACTATGATAAATAGGAAGCGAGCGGTTGTTGATATCAGCAGTGACAGACCAGCTCCGGTTAACCCCATTGCAGGAATTAAAACTATCATTAGAGGTGCGCTCAAAGCTAAGCCAACTCCCTGTAGTGCTGTGACTATGCCTGGATTTCCAGAGGCCATAAATGCCTGAGCTAAAATCATAGCTGCACCGTTTACAACAACTTGTACAATCAATATCCTTAATACAGCTACAGCATTAATAAAGTCAGGGCCGTATAGGAGGCTGAGCAGGAGAGGGCTTACGATGATGACAACAGCTCCTATAGAGAGCATTGCCGCTATGTTTAGCCTGACTGCTCGCCCTGTCATTGCTACAATTTCTTCAAGCGGCCGAGCTGATGCATTTGGAAATAGAACAGTCGAGAGCGAGTTATGAAAAATGTTTAATATTTTAGATAGGCTAAGGGCTACGACGTAAGTACCCATTGCCGCCGGTTCTAAAAAGCCGACGACTATGGCCTGGTCAATGTTGGATGATAAGGTGCCCAGTACGCTGACACCATAGGAGCGAAATCCATAGCTGAGCAGCATCATTGCGGCTGGAAAGAGGTTTTGCCACTGAGGTTTAATTGTTTGCCAAAGCTGAATTAAAGTCCAGAAGAAAACAGGTATGCCATTGACGATATAGGCCAAAGCTGATGTGTATGGATTAAAAGAATGGGTCAGCACTAAGGCTAATAGCAGACATAAAGTGATAGAAGGAATTAAGAGGCGCAGACGATTTGACGCGGTAAAGTTTCCAGTTGCTTCAAGCGTAGAGAGTACAATCAGTTGAACTAAAACAATGGGGGAGTTGAGCATCAGCAGACGCGCAAACCCTACGCTCGATGCTGAGTAGTTCTTCAATAGGCTAGGCATGAGCGCAATGCCTATAGCTGTGGCCAGCAGACCAGCCACTGTTCCTAAAAGCAAAGCAGCCGCAAAAATTCTTGAGCGATCGCTAGGATGTTTTCGAAGATTGTAGATGATAGAAGTCGGAAGCCCAAACGTTAGGGTGTTGGCTAAAAACATGGGCCACAGAATCATTGCCGCCTGCTCTCCCCTGCCTTCTGCGCCTAAAAAACGAGCGGTGATAATGCCCGTCCCTACGTTCACCCCGATTATCAGCGTTCTTGCGGCTACTGTCTGCAAAGTTGCAGAAGCGCTATCTCGACCTTGCAGTATCCATTTGGCTGTTGTGTAGATAGAAAGCTTTAACTTCGATAAATTAACGATCGCACTTCCTCCTTCTTCCAACCTGTAACGTTATGACAAATACGCCACGACAAATACGCCGCGACAAATACGCCGCGAGCAAGCGAACTTTAGAATGCACCGAACCCACTCAACACCTTGGGAAATGTCAACAACACAAGCTGTAGATCTTTGAATAGAGACCAAGTTTTCAAGTAGTCAAGATCGTGCTGACTGACGACTTCTAAATCGCACTGGTTAGATCTCATCTTTACCTGCCAGAAGCCGGTCATGCCCGGTAGAGCATTCAGTCGCTTACGCCCCCCAGAGCCAATGCGGATAGCATCATAAAGCGCTAGCGGCCTAGGGCCAACCAGGCTCATCTCACCACGCAGCACGTTAAATATCTGCGGTAGCTCGTCTAGACTGTATTTCCGTAGCCAGCGACCAAGCGCCGTTACTCGTGGGTCATCTTCTAGTTTGTGCAAGCCTTTTTGCCCTTCCATGAGCTGATGGTGAAGCTGCTCGGCGTCTTGCCGCATTGTCCGAAACTTCAAGATTTGAAAGAGTTGCCCCCGGCGGCCAACTCTCCACTGTTTAAAGAAAATTGGCCCTGGCGAGTCGAAATGCACCAGTGCTGCTAGCAGCAGTAACAGCGGACTCAAGCAAACGGTTAGGCTAGCCGCTGTCAACCAGTCCGCAATTCGCTTGAACCACCAGGCTATCGGAGATCGCGCTTTGGGTAGGCCGGTAGCCGCAGGTAAATGTATAAACACTCTCTTATGCGCTGTGGCGCAGGCATTAGCCCAGCTTTTAAGCGCTTCTTCTCCTAAGTTCATCTCCAGTCGAACCAGCTTGATGGGAGATTGTTTGAGGCAAGATTCAAACCACTGCGGATTTCGAAGCGCTGGGATCAAATGAGCGGGAGCGCTGCTAGCCGATCGAATCAGCAGCAGCTGTCGTCGCCAAAGTAATCTGCATTTTTCAAGACTCTGGCTCTCTGACTGGGCCAAAGGTAGGACTTTAGGCATTTTAAGCAAAGCTGTAGATGGCATCATAGGAATAATTGTGTGAAACGATAGATAGCGTTTTTTAGTGACGTCGAGAGGAGAGAGGGGATTCGCTTTGAATGGCTCTGCCATTGTTTGAAAAGCTGGGCTCTGGTAGGAAAGGGCTTGAGTGGCTAGAGAGCGGGCGGCGAGAGCCGTTAGCCACTATTCCTAGCTGATTGACTGGCGCTAGAATGGCAGTAGCCTGTGAAAGATCGCTTTGTGTGACACGCTCGAGTCGGCTGATGATAACTACGCCCTCACAAAGGGAGGCGATTTGCAGGGCATCGACCTGTCCAAGCACATTAGAGGTGTCAAATACAACAAAGTCGTACTGTTGTTCAAACTTGGCTACTAGCTCCCTCATTCGATGCGAGTTTAGCAAGCGTACTGGATCTTCAGAAAAGGAACCCGCTGGTAGGATATCGATTTGAGTATTGGCTAGCATCACACTGACTGGTAAAGGGGTCTCTACTGAATCTGATAGCGTTGTTAAGCCGTATCTGTTGGAGAGTCCGATTTGCTCGTGCAGAGAGGGCCGACGCAGATCGGCATCTATGAGTAATACTCTCTTTTGCGATCGCGCCGCACTCAGTGCCAAACCGATGGCCAGTGTTGTTCTCCCTTCGCCAGCCACTGCGGAGGTGACCATGACTGACTTTGGCCCTGCGTTTAATTTCGACTTTGACTTTGATTTGGGCGAGCTAGCCGTTAGCTGAATGTTTTTATAGATGAGATCGACGGCTTCACGAAAGGGTTCCCACTGTACTTTGCCCAGCAGATCAGATCTCAGTACAGAAGACGTATCCTCAATCGAGAGTTTTAGCGATCGCGTTAGTGGACTAGAGTGACTAGCCGATTCTCTAACTGCTGGTAATACTCCCAGCAGCGGCAGGGCTGTCTGCTTTTTAAGATCTTCAGATGTTCGTATCACCGTATCGATAGATTCTCTGCCATAGGCAAGCAGCCCGCCGATAAACAGGCCGGCAACACCGCCTACGGCTAAGTTTTGTACTGGATTAGGAGAGATTTTATTGCCTAAATCAGCCGATTCGACTATTTCCCACTTAAATCCGCCTTGCGCCAGATCATTTGCCAAGGCTTGACGCGTCTCTAAAAGTTGTTCTAATGAAGCCCTTTGAGTTTCAACTTCTGGCTGTAGTTTGTCATAGCGTGCAATGAGTTCGGGATAGGCATCTAACTTTTGCTGTAGCTGCTGCTGCGCCTGCTCTAAGCTGTTATTGCGAGCGGCCAAACCGTTGATTCTAATTTGGGTATCTATCAGGTTTTGAACGATTGCTAACTCGTTTTCACCTAGCTGGCCGCTAGAGAGCAAGTCGGCCTCTTCGATGAGTTCGCCAGATCCTAGCAGCCGCTGACTTTCGGCCCTCAGCAAATCGACTTGGCGATCGCGCTGTGCCTGCAAGTCTTCTGCTACCGGGTCTGAATGAGTGTAGACAGCTAGCCGCTCGGAGAGAGCAAGCTCGCTAGTTTGCAAAGCATCTAACAGCGTTTGATAGCGGCCTGATTGACTGAGCTTGGCGGCTAACTTAGCCTGCGAGGGATCGACAGAGAGTGCTGCTTGAGCGGCCTCGAACTGGGCCTGTGCTTCTTGATAGTCTGCCTGAACTTCTCGCTGTGTTTGCACTAGCGAATCAAGCGCTGCCGAGGCTTCCAAAGACTGTTGTTCAGGATTAATCGTGCCACCCGACTGCCGAAATCGTCGTAGCGCCTGCTGCGAGTTAGCCAAATCGCGCCTAACTTGCTCAATTTGTTGATCGACCAGTTTGAGGCCGTTATCTAACCGCGCCGTTTGTTGATTATCGTTATATTTGAGATAGATCCGCTGAAGCGCCTCTAAAGATTTCTTCGTCAAATAGTTATCACTATCTGTAAACACAGCTTCAAAAATTCGCGTTCGGGTGCTATTTTCTTCTAGTTGTGACAAGCTCAGCGAGTTTCGAAAGCGATTGATACAATCCTGCTGGCTCTCTTCTGGCAAGCATAAATCGGAGTAGGTTAAAACCACTTCTTCAACAAACTGTTTGCTGCGCATCAGGTTAAGCTGAGTCGCATAGTCCAGCGCAATTTCAGAAGAAGAGTCAGGCGGAGTGCCTTCTTGCGAGTTGAGACTAATCGATTCAGAAACATTGGGTTCGACCAGTAGCTGCATGCTGCTGCGGTAGGTGGGAGATTGCAGTACTGTGGCGATCGCAGCGAGTCCTGTGCAGAGCGCAAATGCTCCACCCAACCAAGGCAATCGTCGCCACAAAATCTGTAGCAACTCGCCATAGCCAAGTTCTGGCTCTGTATTTGCTGTGGCTGATAAGTTGATGTCTGTCACGAGTGTTCCTTTGAGCGCAGCTGAGAAATGGAAGAGATTTCTATGGACCAAAGTCAATCTATATCCGCATTATTTTTTGAGGGATGGTGCTGTCTTTCCTGTCTAGATTAATTCCGGTTTCGGTCGCTTCGATCGCTGGCATCGATTGATCCAACGCGAGATCAACGATTCGATCGATCTGTCTAAAAAAGACCGCTTCGGAGAAATGGCTCAGCGCGTAGTCGCGAATGGCTGAGTAATTCCAGGTCTTTTGTGCCGCCTGAGTTACCGCAGTCTGAACCGCTTCAGGTGTTTGACGAGTAAAGAACAGGCCGGTTTTTCCGGGCACCTGAGTATCTAATACGCCGCCCGCACCGTATGCAATCACTGGCGTTCCGCTCGCATTCGCTTCGATTGGCACCAGTCCATAGTCTTCTAATGCCGCTACGATCACCGCCTGAGCGCTGGCCATGAGGTGCGATCGCACTGAGTCGCTAACCTGACCCAAAAAAGCAATATTATCTAGCGCTTTTGCTTCTAAATAGTCTCTTTCTGGGCCAGAGCCAATGATTAATAAAGGTGCTCCTAACCAGTTAAATGCTTCAACAATAATGTCTATACGTTTATAGCCAATTAGCCGAGAAGATACTAGGTAGAAATCATCTTTTTTTTCGCTAAAGACAAAGTTACCAGCTTCAATTGGGAAATTAACAGTCGTAGCAGGGCAATGATAGGTTTGCTCAATTCTTTTGGCCACAATACTCGAATTAGCGACGTAGAGATCGGGATTTTGAGCATGTTTGAGGTCTGCTCGTCGCATGCGATTAAAGATAGGGCGAATCAGCGGATATAGCTTTTTGTAGCTTTGATACTGCTTGAGATAAGTGTTGGTATCCCACAAAAAACGCGTGATGTTGTGACAAAAACAGATATGAGTTGCATCGGGTCGTTTTTGTACTGCTTTAGCAAAGCCAGTCGTACTGCTAATGATCAGATCGTACTCTTGAAGATCTAGCGCTTGGAAAGCTGAGAAGTAAAAAGGTGCCAACAGCCTAAAGTATTTTGCGCTGCCTGGAATGGCTTGTAATCGAGTTGTTCGAATCGGTCTGTTGTCATTTTCGCTGATCTGTATGCTGGTTTGTGAGCTGTAGATAGACGTATATATGTCCGCTTCAGGAAAATGTCTGCAAAGCAGCTCAAACACACGTTCTGCGCCCCCCTGCTGAGTCAAATAGTCATGTATCAACGCAATCTTCATAAAGAAATCTAAGATAGAATTACGGCTAGTCGAGGTGACCGCGATTGTATTGAGCTTTAAAAACCTAGTAATCTTAGGAAGTTGAAGCTGCCAGTAATGGGAGAGAGTACAGAATTTACCGTGTCTGTCGTTCGGCTAAGTCCGTTTGTTTCGACCACAACAGTATCGTTAGGTCTCAGCGGTGGATTGTCTTGAGCATTTACCCCAGCAGCAAAGTCGATATCGACTTGCCGCCGATCGACAGTTCCATTGCTATTGAGTCGAATGAGGTCAACGCTGCTTTCTCTAGCCCGGCGATTGAACCCGCCTGCGGTTAGAATAGCTTGATTTAGCGGTGTGTTTGGTGGCAGCTCAATAGCTCCCGGATTTTCCACTTCACCGACTACGTTAACCGTAATGGTATCGGGAGAGAAGCTAGCTGATGCTAGCTCGGCGGTTTCTTCTACGCTAAGCGCAGTGGCGGTGGGTACGATGATGCTATCACCTCTTTGCAGCGGTAAGTCTGCATCCAATTCACCCGATTCTAGAAGCTGCCACAGGTTTACCTCAAGTGTCTGTTCTGTTGCTCCGATAGCCTGCGAGGTTTGACGCTGAATGCTGATATTGCGAACGTCCGCAGACTGGGTGATGCCGCCTGCCAAGCTAATGACCTGAGTGAGCGTAGGTACGCCGTTTTCATCATCGGCTGGGAGGGTATACGCTCCTGGGCGGTTAATCTGTCCGGCGATTGCCACCTGTAGCGGTCTTGCTGCTAGCAAGCTTACGGTTGCGGTAGGTCGCCGAATGTATTGAGTGAGCTGAGCGGATATTTTCTCCGAAGCCTGCTGAAGCGTTAAATCTCCAACAGAAACTTCGCCCGCCAACGGCAAATTTAACAGCCCCCCAGCCAATACAACAAAATCGCCGCTATAGTCTGGCGCGTTGAAAACAGTTACCTGAACCCGGTCGCCCGTTCCCAGAAGATACTGACTATCGACGGCAGGACTGCTGACGTTAGGAGTGATGGGGGTATCATTAACCGATTCGGTTGATGTCCCGCGATCAGCAGAATCAGAGAGGTTAGGAAGCTCTCTCAAGCCTGATGAATCCTCTGCTACAGCCGCCAAACAAAACGTGAATGAACAACAGATGGTACAGGTCACCAGCAATGCTTTAGGGGTTGGTAACCAGGACCGGCGTACCTTAAAAAGATAGTGCATTTAAGCTTGCATCCTTGTGCATATTTGTATTCATACAACAACTTTCCATATCCCTTCTGCCGCGCTTGCAATAGATAACTTCAAGAAAATTAAGCGACTAGCCACAATCTTCTAAGCCAAGCAAACAAGCCAAGCAAAAACATAGCGACAAATGGTGAAGGGAAATAAACAGCCGTCCCTTGAATCTGATAGAAACTAGGTTAATAAGACAGAGAATCACTAATAGATATCTATCTGGCTAAGCACAAGACTGACTCCGCTGTCGTTGAAAGGCCATGTACGATCACCCAAGCCCACCTTTCTATGGGTAGGCCCAAACCGTTGGTGCGATCGCCAATTATTAGGGAGACTAGTCTAGCTGGTTAGTCATCTATTGGCATTTCTAAGAGAAAATTACCCAAATACATTAAGAGGTTTCAGTAAAAAGGAACTATAGGCTGTCTAAAGGTTGTCTAAATTTTGCCTGACCGGCAACAACGTAGACACTATGTAAGCGAGAAACTGTTGAATACGCTAGTGACAAACTCAGGATAAACAACGAGCTGAGCTGAGTGAACATCACCCGCTCAGCTCACCGCTCAGTTGTGATCTCAATCTACATCAAAAAAAATAAGTTGACACACCATTTCTACGAGAAAGCGCTGAATTATCTGCACAGTATGACGCTCTATTACCTGCTGCTAGGACGTTTGGCTCATAGAAAACAAATTTAAAATTCTCAGCCAAATAGCTGAATTTAGCGAGAACTTAGCAGGCTCGCTGAAACCTGAAAAATCTTCTTTTCTCAAAGAATTTCTGGATAATGCTCATTTATGCTGGTTTATTTTGCAAGCGTTTCCATACTGAGTGATAAATAGCACTAACTGTTCACCCTAATTCTACGAGTGTGCTTTCAAAAATCATTTGCATTCATCTTAGCTTTGCACACTATATATAAAGCTAATTTTTTCGTAAAATTAACATGTTTGCCTTGACGTAGGCCTAAGTTTATTGTAAAGCTTCCCTTAAAATGCTCTTGGTTTTCTATAGCTTCTGCGAGTAATCGAGCAGTAGAGGTATGAGGCTCCTGCTTACTGCAATTAGACTTTGCTTTCTCTTCCTATCGCCTGTAGGTTGGGTGTCAAGTATCAAGTACAACAAGCAGATGTGATCAGCCGTTTGGTTAGAGACCTACATTTGATTTGTCATCTGCCGCTTCACCGTCTTCGACACGTGATAACCTTGGCGTTCTGTTGCGCAGGCAGATGCGATCGCGAACGAATACGCGACAGTAAGTAGTTAGTGTTAGTACCGAGCCCTAAGATGGGTCGACCTCAATCGTCATTCGCACGTAAGGGAAAACAGGTGTATACTACACCAGCAAACTAACTAAAATTATTTTGTATGTATAAGTGTGCTATCTGCTAGATGATTTGTAACCTGTCTTATTTATTTAAAGATGTGAAATGCTTGAGAAAATTTCGCTGAAAAACTTCAAAGCATTCAGTTCTCTAGAGGACTTGGATATTAAACCGATTACTATCTTGTCTGGTGCGAATAGCTGCGGGAAAAGCTCTCTATTACAAAGTATTCTGCTGCTGAAGCAGACCTTAGAGAGTCAGAGCCTCAATCAGTCGCTACTGTTGAACGGTAGATTTGTTCGGCTTGGAACGTTTGAGAACGTTATCTTTCATAAGAAGTCAGAGAGCGCTGTAGAGCTGAAATTCTCTTTTTTAATTCGAAAGAAAGATTTCCCTAGCATTTATAAAAGGCGAACATTTGCTCTGAGCATTTTTTTGAGAGAGCTATTTCAGCATGGTAAAAGTTTCTCAGTTCAGCCTGGTAAAGAGGTGGAATACGCTATCTCTTATAGAGTAGTTTTGAAGACTAAAGAAAATAAGCTAAAGAAGTATCAGCTCAAGCCTGTTTTAGTTGAAGAGATAGAACTCATTACTAAAGTGATGGATTCCGAGAAAAATGTTCTTTCTAAATCAACTGTAGAAGCTAACCACATACACGGAAACTCATATCGTCTAGAGTGGGCTAATGTAAAGAGTAGAGTGGACAAATCGCTAGAAAATGACCCTGAAAACATTGATAAAAATAAAGAGGATGAAGGTGAGGAAGTTGTTAAAATCTTATTCTCAAACTTCTTCCCAACTGTCATTGCTTCAGACTCTGAGGAAGCTAAGAAGGGAAGAGCCTCCTACAGAGATGCTTACATTGTCCTTCGCAGAGCGAGTGACTTTCTGCAAAACATACTCAACTCCTACAGCTATATAGGCCCGCTAAGAGAAGAGCCCTCACGTCGATACATATACGAAGACGAGATTATAGAGATTGGGAATAAGGGCGAAAACGCTGCTTATATTTATCTTTCTGAGGGCGAGGAGTATATCTCGGATACCTACCTATACAATCCTACAACGGACTCTTTTGAGAAGTCAGATGAAAAGCTGAAGCTTTCGGAGGCTGTTCGAAGATGGTTGGATTTGATGAATATAAAGAACTTCAGCCCAGAACCTCAGCAGGAAATTATTTATCTGAACTTGAACGCAAGCCCGCTAGATTCTACTCGTGTCAGTATTGCCGATGTTGGCTTTGGCGTGAGTCAAGTCTTCCCCATTGTGCTAGAAGGTCTGCGAATGCCTAGAGGCAGCACGCTGTTACTAGAGCAGCCGGAGATTCATTTGCATCCAAATCTTCAAATGGATATGGCAGATTATTTTATCTCTTTGGCCCTTTCTGGAAAGAGAGTGATTGTTGAAACTCACAGCGACCACATCATCAATCGGCTTGTGAGGCGAATTGTAGAAGATGAAACCAGTCAATTGAGTGAATTGGTCAAAATCTATTTTGTGGGGTTAACCGAGAGTGGCTCGGTTTGTGACGAAGTTAGCGTGGATGACACGCTTGGTATTGTCAACTGGCCCGATAACTTTTTTGACCAAGTGGCTAAAGAGCAGCAAAAGATTATGCTTGCAGGACTGAAAAAAAGAAAGTCATCAAGGCAAGCATAAAATATTAGCTATAAGACATCAGCCATGGAGAACAACTGCATTTTCGATCCATCTATCCTATTTATATCTGAGAGTGCGTGGAGAGATGCGGCGAGAAGAGATATTTTCCTGGAACGCTTTATCAACTATCTTGACATTGTTGATACTTACACTGATAGCAAAATCTTTTGGACAGATTCACTCGAAGAGCTCTTGATGAATCACGTATATGCTACGCCCTGGGTGTCAGATTCTAATTGGAGTAATCAGTTTTTCCCGATCCTGTATAAGAAATTTCATCCGCTTAAGATGCTTCTAAGTGAAACGTCTGATGTTTGTGCTTGTCAGTCGGTGCCCGCGTTTCCAGGCTCTGATCTCTCGCCAGAAGTGCTAGAGAAGTTCTTGAAACTGGTGCACATGGCGATGGGTGAAAGCACGAACGCTTATTTGTGCATGGGGTTTCATGACAGTACCAGTCCTGCTGCTTATCGTTTCTTCTGTGAGTGTCACGAAAATGCTCTAAATCCAACCGTTGTTGCTAATCCAGAAGATCTCTTTCGTTATATAGATATCTCTCAATCTTGTTGGCCTGAAGTATATCAAGATAAGTTCAAATTTAAGAAAGCGATTGAGATGACTCTAACCACAAAGTTGCTGAAGGGGTTAGAAGCCTTTTGCTACGAATACGAATTCTCTGAATCCTTCATAGCAGATATTTCTGGAGAAATGGAATACAGAAGTCACATTTTGTACAGTATTGCGAAAAGGCTGACGCTGACTCAAGGTGAAGCTGTTTCTGATAGGGGCTTGGGAGATGAACCTGTGCGGGGGAAAACAGACGAACGGCGATTTAGGGTTTCTAAAGCGTGTAGAATACACTACAAATATTTGGAAACGGGCAAGTTGTTACTATTCCGCTACTATAGCGCAGGCGAACATGAAAAGGGCCTGAAGTAACTGCCCTAATTTTCATATCTACTCTTAATCTCTACTTTTAATTTCTATGCAGCTTTGGTGCCGACCCCAATGTACATAATACGGTCGGCTTCTGGGCTGAAGTTTACCTCAAACTGACCGCTTTGCCAGTAGCGCTGTAGGCTCTTCCACTTACCCAATATGCCCGTGCCAAACAGATCGAACCCGGTGATAGCAGTTGGCTGAATGCCGTTTTTGTGCAGTAGCTCAGAGAGTTCTGATGGTGTGATGAATTTGCCCCAATCGTGAACGCCACAGGGGATTTGCCGTAGCGTGTTTTCCAGCAGCCAAATCATGACCAGCTTGGATTGCCAGGTGCGGTTGATGGTATCGAAAAAGACTAGACTGTTCGGTTTGCTTGCTCGACTAATTTCTGAAATAGTTTTAGAAACATCATTCACATGTTCTAGAACGTCTACACATACAACAACGTCGAATGTGGCTGTGTCGAAGGGGAGATTTTCGCTGTAGCCTTGGCGGTAATCAATCGTGAGATTTACTTCTGTTGCATGTTGTTTTGCGGCTTCTATGCAGCTAGCAGATTGATCTATCCCTACAATATGAGCCCCACGCGCTGCTAAGAATTCGCAGGTGTACCCGCCGCCACAGCCTACATCCAAGACTTTGAGACCTTTCCAGTTGGAAACATACTGGTCGAAAAACTGAAATCGTAGTGGGTTTAAGCGGTTTAGCGGAGCAACGGTGGCGCTCTCTTGCCACCATTGGCTAGCCCATTGATCGTAGTAAGATAGGTTGTTGCGCTGCATAGGTTGAAGGGAGAGGGTTTGGCTGACGTTTCTATTATTATCCCAACACTGAATGAAGGGGAGTATTTGGCGCGATCGCTACGATACCTCACCATTCTCACGCCACCGGCTAAAGAGATTATAGTTGTCGATGGTGGTAGTACAGACGCTACGCTTGCGATCGCTCAGTCTGAGCGATTTACCGTGCTCTGTAGTCAGCCAGGGCGGGCTGCTCAAATGAACAAAGGGGCCCAGTATGCAACGGGTGATGTGCTTTGCTTTTTGCATGGCGATACGCTGGTACCGGATGACCTGATTGCCGTTATAGAAGAGACGCTAGCAGATTCAACGGTTGCTTGCGGTGGATTTATCTCTTTGATGACGGGTAAGCGTGTTTGCTGGCTAACGTCTTTACACAATGCGCTCAAAACTTATTACGCGCCGCTGTTGTTTCATCCTATTTTGTTCTTTCAAAAGGGATTTCGGCTTCTGTTTGGCGATCAGGTGATGTTTTGTCGGCGGCAGGACTTCTGGGCGTGCGGTGGGTTTGATGCTGGGCAAATGATTATGGAAGAAGCTGACTTGTGCATTCGGCTGTCGCAGCTCGGGCGAATTATTCAGGTTAATCGCATAGTGCTATCTTCTGATCGGCGGGTGGCAAAGTGGGGCGTTTTGAAGGCAAATTTTATTTACTTGGCGATTGGCTTTTTGTGGGGGCTGGGTGTGTCAGATGCTACGCTAAAGCGGTTTTACGAAGACGTGCGTTGATTGAGCTGCCAGCTGTAGGGCAGGTATTCTACGGTGGCGTCCGCTGGAATTTTTATGTCTTTTAAGTAAGGCTGAATGTAGCTGATGACTGAGTCTGACTGGGCTAAGAAGTCTTTTGCGTACCAGTCGAATATTTTGCTGCAATACAGAATATTGTTGTCTGCGTCGTATCGTACTTTATCTGGATTGTTGATAAAGCGCTGGGTGTCTTCTTCGAGCTGCGCATTTAGCTTGTTAGGCAAGTAAGCGCCTGCTCGTAGCAGGGGACAGCCTGCCGATACGCAAACGAGGGCGAAGTGAATGCGAGAGTCGCTGTAGCGTTCTCGTAATACGCCGTGTTCTATTTCGTCTAGGCTGAGCGATCGCTCATTCAGGGTGTAGATGTCTTTTTTGAAAAATAGAAGAAATTTAGGCCAGTTTGGTACGCCTAGAAGGCTAGGCCGGATAGTGTCTATAGGGTATTTCTGCAGGACTTGTTGAATAGCGAGAGCGTTATAGAGATTGATGAGGAAGGCAATTGCACTCTCCCTATCCAGCTCATCGATGTTCACATGGCTGATAGCCTTTAGCCATTGGTCTAGTTCAGTAGCTGACGCTGCCTGCCACTGAGCGTAGTCTACTTTGCCTTCTGCTACATAGCGGCGCAGCAGATTATCCCACGGTGCAAAGTCAATCAAACCCAAGTTCCTTTGTGTATAGCGACCTATGCATTATCGACGAATTGAGCTTTGAGTGCTTCTTTTTCTGCTACTACTTGGTGCCATAGGTGAAGATCCTCTGGGCGATCGACATCTGAGAGCGGGGGGAGGAGAGCGGTAGAAAGGTTTTGCTGCCCGGCGATCACTTGAGTTTGGGTGAGGACGCGATCGCTACCCCAAGCAATGCCGTCAAAGAGAGCAGGACACATGTGGCTAAGCCCGATGAGATAGTAACCGCCGTCTGTCGCTGGGCCAAAAACAACCTCATGAGTATGCAGTAGGGCCAGTGCCTGAGTAATATGGGCCTCGTTTAAGTTTGGGCAATCACTGCCGATGATAACGATACGCTGTAGCCCAGCGGTGAATCCTTGCTGGAAAGCTGTGAGCAAGCGCTGGCCCAAGTCACCTTCACTTTGGGCAACCAGCGTAAGCTGATTGCCCAGCCATGTGCGCATTTGTGAGCGCGTACCGCCCGTAAAATGTACTTGCAGGGTGAGATCTTGGATTTTTTGAAGGTGGTTGACCAAGTGCTCGGTCATTTGTTTCTGTAAGTTGGCTGCGCCGAGGTCGCCAAGTAGTGGAATCAGCCGAGTTTTGGTGCGGCCTGGCGCGGGGAAGCGTGTGAATATGAACAGGGCACAGTCTTGGTGTCGTCTCGTTCTATCGCTCTGTTGTTCAGGCAGTTCCACAGGGTTCTTTGTATTGCGTTTTTACAGATCTTGGCTTAGCAAACTACTAGCAAACTATTAGCACTAAAGGGTCAGGGCGAATAGCAACGATAGCCGGACCAAAAGCAGGTGTAGCAATATCGCCAGTTGAGAGAATGAAGTCTGCCATAGGAGGAAGATAAGGGTATGGTTATCTCATCATTTTATTTATGGTATAGATTAATTTTCTACTGTTTAGCAACACTTAGTCTGTAACAAAGTAAAAAGAATGATTGCACATTGCACAAGGCGCACAAGGAATGAATATTGATCGATTGCCCCGTCGACTAAGGTTCCTATCCTTTGCTGTCATTGCATTTTTAGTCTGTCTATGTCTGACGGGCCGTGCTCAGGCCGAACAGGCTGGCACTAACATCTGTAACAATGCGGAGTCGCATAGTGTTGAATACCAAAATAAAAGTATTTACTGCGCATCCACGCCTGAGGAAAAAACAAACATCCTCAACAAAATTGACATTTTTGCAAAAGATCGCAATCTTCCGCTCAGCGCACTTCAACTTGAGCCAGACGAAGCTCAGGTGGAAGATACGATTAAAGACAGAAATATCTATTACATCAGAGATCCGTTTTCAGATTCTGAGATTAGCCAAGCAGAATCATTGATAACTGTTCGCGCGCAAACGTTTACCAATGCGGAGGAGGTTCTATCTAACCTGCAGGAGGCCGTCCAGACTTACCGTCGGCAGTCATTTGGGTGTGAATTGACAAACCAGATAGTATCCATTGGTACAGCTGAGACCAATGAACCGTTCTTATGTGTGCACTCAGGCCTACTTGGAGAAGATTTTACGGATAGGGCCGAAAGAATTCAGCAAAAAATTGAGCAAGTTGCAAAGGGGAACATCAATATTGAAACGCTTGAGATCGTTCCGCTTTCAAGCTTAAGAACCTCAATGGGCATATCGAGGTATGAGGCGCTTGAAGGCGATAAAGATGATATTGACAAACAAGCTATGGCGATTGTGTCAAAGTCACCAAGACTCATGCGGCAAGACAAAATCATATTAATTGTGACTGCTTTGGATGCCGCATTGTACAGGCAAGTAATGGAGCGCCCACCAACGCCCCACGAACTGGCCAATACCCATTTAAGAAACCTTATCCGTATTAGTCGCTATGCATACAGAAAGAATGCACGGCCAGTGACTTTTAATATGATGCCTTTCTTTTGGGTAAGGTCACCCATGCCTATTCTCTACCCGAGTAGTCAGGGCATATGTCAAATAGACCAGAGCGATCAGCAAGCAAAAGCTTTTAAGCTATTTCCTATTCTTCCAGCAAAGGAAGGATACTACAATGCTTCTTTTCGCGCCGATGAGATTTCTAAAAATATTGAAGAATTTGCCAACAGCTTTAATCCTTTTCCTTTTATTCCTAGCACAGTTCCATTAGAAAATCTCAAGATTTCTGCACCTGACTCTCAAGCAGGAAATCAGCCTCTCGAGCTAGAAGATTATTTAAACTATCAAATTTTCTATACCAAAAATAACCGCCAAAATAGTTTCCCAACAACAGCTGAAACCGACAGAGAGGAATCAGAAGCAGAGCGGATTCTAATTATGACCATTAGACAGGAAGATATTGAGTGCTTTCAGGGAGTAGGCAACACCGATCAGGCAGAGGGTACGCCTCCTGAGGTGATTCAAAATAAGATACGCAATGTCGTCAAGGTCTATCGAACTGCTTATCGCAATGTTGTTGCTCTGATCGTTTTAATGCTGTTTATTTTATCGCTCACCTTGGTTGTAATGCTAAGAGCATGGCGGGCAATCCCTTCAGAACGATATAAAACGGCTATCATTATCGCCTGTATAGGGATGTTTGCTACGACTATTGTGGCCAGCATTTTTACACCTTTAGTGTGGAGATCAGACTATATTCGAGCAGCTCGTGAGCCCTATCAATCGCTGCATGAGTACTTTTTCTCTGATTTCCCAGCGCTAATGAGCATTGTAATGTCTGGCTTGCTGATCTACTGGATTCTTCCGTTGATATTGGTTTTCGGGTTTAGCAGATTTCAGACTGTCGGTCTTTCTAAACAAAAGGCTAGTGTTACACTCCTCCGGTTCGGTATCTTTGTAATTACCTGTGTTTTAGCCTCTCCTCACTTTCCTGGTGCTGGGACAGTCTATCTCGCAGGCATTTCGGGATTTGTTGCCCTTGCTTTTTCGCTGAGTGCTGGCGCAGCTGTCGGCGATATTATTGCAGGAATAGTGCTGATTTATTTTAGTCAAATCAATGAGGGCAGTTGGATTCAGATCGGTGAGATTCAAGGTGAAGTGATTACTCAAAATTTGTTTGTGCACCGTATCAGAACCTCAAAAAATGAAATTCTAATTATTCCAAATGTCAAGGTGTTAAACGACAAGATTACTGACTACAGCAGGTCTTCCGCGAATACACAAGATCCCCTATTGCTCCACACAACGATCACTTTGGGGTATGACATTCCTTGGCAGCAAGTACATCAGCTTTTGACAGAAGCTGCGATCGCAGTCAATCAAGATCCCATCTGGGCGGGGCAATCATCCCCCATCCGAGAAGACAAAGCTCCTTTTGTACTTCAGCTCAGTCTAGATGATTTCTATGTAACCTATCAGCTAAATGCCTATACCAATCGCCCTGGCAGACTCTCTTTGATCTACTCTAAGCTGCACGAAAATATTCAATCAAAGCTGCATGGCGCGGGCATTGAAATTTTGTCACCGCACTATGCGGCTGATCGAGATCCTAGCCACCCAATTTTGCCACCCAGGGTAGTTGAGAGTGAATCATCCACGTAGCAAAGCTTTGTGCAGTTTTCCAGAGACGACTATTTACAATAGATGCGAACTTTGAGATATTTAAGCAGTTTTCGCCTGTGGCCCTTCTGCATTTTCTAGAAGGGGTTCTGTTTTTAGTGGGGTTCTTCTTTTTGCTGCCTGTTGCTGCTAGTGAGCTATAGCTTTGTGTGGGAGCGACTGACCGATTGACGGTTTAGTCTGTAGGATCCACATGATTGTTCTTTTGGCCGACGAAGCGATTGGCGACGGTTTCTGGCTGAATGGCAGAGAGAATGAGATGGTCGGAGTCGGTGATAATGACGGCTCTGGTTTTGCGACCATAGGTGGCGTCAACGAGTTCGCCGCGATCGCGTGCCTCTGATACCAAACGCTTGATCGGCGCAGATTCTGGGCTGACAATAGTCACAATCCGGTCTGCCGAAACAATGTTGCCAAAGCCAATGTTTATAAGTTTCATGGTTAACTATCTTGCTGAGAAATAGGAAGAAACCTCTTTACCGAGAGACAGCATGTTTTGCGATCACTCATACAGTGAAAAGGTCTACTGATCGTTAAACTCAGTATCGCTAACGGTGAAGGCTTCGGTATACCTCTTACTGGCCAAGTTTTACTGACCTAACTGGGTTATTTTAGCCTTACCCAGCTGGGCAATGTTGACTGGCTGTACAACAGCTAAAAATAATTCGTTTAGTGGTGCAGTTCAGCGCGTTCTTTCAACAGTTTCCAGGCAACCAACACGCAGACAACAGCGCCGCCCACCGTATATATTCCTATGCCACCTACTAGTAGCTGGTCACCCACAGTGAGCGTATCCATATCTAGATTCTCTAAGCCGCTGGCCTGTAGCTGCGCCGAGCCGAATAGCTTGGTGAGGCAAACGGGCAGTAGCAAGCACCCATTGTGCAGCGCATGGGCAAAAATAGCCCACCTAAATCCGTAGCGTAGGCGAACAAACCCCAGCCATAGCGCAATAATTACCTGCGGCAGCACCAGCAGCGGCAGCAGCGGCCACACTCGCGGCGCGTAGTTTGTAATGTGAATAGCCCCGAATATAAGTGTCAAGAAATAGAAGATATATTTGGGGTAGCGCTCGTAAAAGGGCTGAAAGACCATCATCTTTGGTCGCTGAATCCACAAATAAAGATTGAACCCGATCAGCATACCTGCAATAAAAATAAGCAGCGAGCCAGAGGCTACTAGCATCAACGCCAAGTAAAGAACAACCAGCGAACCGGAAAATGCCAGATTGACCGCAAGCGATCGCATGGGCAGTCGAAAAACGCTTTCTTCTAGAACGGGTGCGGCGACAACCGCTGAGAGAAACAGCGCCCAAGCAGGCATTTCGGCAATGGCCTCGGTGATCAGGCTATCGTCTTGCGCGCCGGAGAATCGGGTGATGATAACGCCAGCGAGTATTACCAGCAGGAAATGTAGCGTGTAGAGCTGGAGGATTTGACTGAAGGTTTTTTGTGGAGAGCTGTCTTCAGGCGGACTGTTGAGCGTGGGCGATCGCAAAAACTGAAGATACGTATTGAGAAGACTAGAAGCCATAATAAGCGTGAGTGTGCTTGCATCTATTCACTGAAGCTGGTCACTGAAGCTGGTTGTACTGAGACGGGTCGTTAAGAATGAACTGAATGTAGGGGGCGTATAGATCTGGTTCTAGTAAAAAAGAGTCGTGGCCTTTGTCTGAGTGAACGGTGATGTGTTTTACGTTCATTCTCACAGCCTCTAGGGCCTGTACGATCTCTTTTTGTTCTTCTGGATAGAAGCAAACGTCTGAATCGATACTGAAGATGAGATATTGCTGATGGGTGCACTCGTCGAACAGTCCTGGCTGCTGCGCATCTAAGCTAAAGCGCTGCCACATGTCCATAATGCGCAAGTAGCTGTTGGCATCAAAGCGGGCCGCGAACTTTTTACCCTGGTGAAACATGTAAGACTCTACCGGGGAAGACAATTCATAGAACAGATTGTCGGGTTGTTCTACGGTGATTTCTTGCCTTGCTCGCTTGGCCATGACGCCTAGCGACACAAACGTTTTGTGAGAGATGATGCGAGCGAGCAGTAAACCTTCTTTGGGTGGGCCGCTTTCGTAGTAGTTGCCGCCTTTAAAGTTAGGGTCATTGCGAATGGCAAGAATCTGTTCAAAATTGTGCACACGGTGGAGTACGGTGGTTTGCAAACCTGTGGCGATGGGGATGACTTTGTTGACCCGCTGCGGACGACGGGTTGCAAGGAGGATGGCGAGCATGCCGCCAAGGGAGCTACCGATAGCGGCATGTAAGCAGTCAATGCCTAGATGATCCAGTAGATTGAGCTGACTGTGAACTACGTCCCAGGCAGTGACCTGAGGAAACTGGCTACCGTAGGGCTTACCGGTGGCTGGATTGATGGAGCGAGGCCCAGTAGAGCCATAGCAGCCGCCGATGTAATTGGCGCAAATGATGAAGTAGCGATTAGTATCCAGCGCTTTTTCGGGACCGATGAAGCTATCCCACCAGCCTAAAACGCATTCGCTGTTCCATAGGGGAGTAGCTTCTGGAACAGCTTTATTGATGCCTGCTGCGTGCTGGCTGCCGGTGAGGGCGTGGAAAACGAGAATGGCGTTGCTAGCCTCAGCGTTGAGAGTGCCGTAGGTTTCGTAGGCAAGGGTGAGTGACTCGAAAGATTGACCAGAATCGAGGAAAAAAGGTTCGTTGATGTGGAAAAACTGGGTTTGGACTGAGCCAATACTCATTTAGGAAATAGAGAAAGAGATCGACTATTGCAAAAACGTAGAGACCCACCCCGTCGCTGCGCGCCACCCTTCTGGAGGGGTACCCTGTAAGGCTGGGGTGAGTCAGGTTCACTAACCTTAAGGCTCTACGCCATCGCCTGCTTCAAATCATCGATGATGTCTTCTACATCTTCAATGCCAATGGCTAGGCGAATCAGCCCCGGAGAGATCCCCGCAGTCTCCAAGTCAGCATCCGACAGCTGCGAGTGGGTTGTCGATGAAGGGTGAATCGCCAAACTCTTGGCATCGCCAACGTTGGCCAAGTGAGAGAAAAGATTCAGCCGTTCAATGAACTGCTTACCGGCGTCCATGCCACCTTTAATCCCGAAGACAACCATGGCCCCGTAGCCACTCTTCAGATACTTCTGAGCATTTTTATGCGCTTTGTCTGTTTCTATACCTGGGTAGCGAACCCACTCCACGCTGGGCTGCTGCTGCAAGAAGTCGGCAACTTTCATCGCGTTCTCGCAGTGGCGCTGCATCCGTAGATGCAAAGTCTCGATGCCCTGAAGGAAAATCCAGGCGTTGTCTGGAGAGATGCAAGCGCCAAGATTGCGCAGGGGAATGAGACGCATGCGCAAAATGTAGGCGAGGGGTGCCAAGGGGCCTAGGTCGTGGGCCCAACGCAAGCCGTGGTAGCTGTCTTCCGGTTCGCTCATAAGGGGGAACTTGCCGCTGGTCCAATCGAACTTGCCAGAGTCGACGACGATGCCGCCGATGCCGGTGCCGTGGCCGCCGAGCCATTTGGTGAGGGAGTGGATGACGATGTCTGCGCCGTGCTCTATGGGGCGGATGAGGTAGGGGGTGGTGAAGGTGCTGTCGACGATGAGGGGAATGCCATTTTCATGGGCGATCGCACTAATTGCTTCCAGATCAGCGACTTCCAAGGCTGGATTTGTCACCGTCTCACAAAATACTAGCTTGGTCTTTTCTGTAATGGCACTGCGGAAGTTCTCTGGATCACGCGGGTCGACCATGTGCACCTTGAGGCCAAACTGCGGCAGGATGCTTTTGAACATCGTGTAGGTGCCGCCATAAAGCGTATTGGCTGAGACAATTTCGTCGCCTGCCTGGCAAATGTTGATAATACTGTAGAAAATCGCACTGGTACCAGAGGCCAAGGCCAACGCGCCTGCACCGCCTTCCATGGCCGCAACCCGCTTTTCGAGCACATCGTGGGTAGGGTTCATCAGGCGCGTGTAGATGTTGCCTAGTTCCTTGAGGGCAAACAGGTTGGCGGCATGTTCGGTATCTCGAAACTTATAGGCGCTGGTGCGATATACGGGCACAGCGCACGCCATAGTCGTCGGGTCTGCTTCTTGCCCGGCGTGTAAACATTTGGTCCCTAGGCCGTACTCTGCGCTCATAGAAAATTTTCCACGGTAATAAATTGCCTATGAATTTTAGCTCGATAGGCCCGTGGCTAAGCAGATGTACGGAAATTCTTTACGGCCAGCTGTTTGAGGCTTTTTTGATTTTATGTTTGATTTTATGTTTGAACGTCTGCACTTTGCGGTGTTAGTAGCTGCTTAAGATAGATCAAAACGGCAGCGGGGATACTGGTGCTGGCAACTAGCCATAGCCAGAGGTTTGCTCCTCCGTTTAGCGGGTGGTCTAGCGCTAGCCCGCCTAGGGCTGGGCCAATGACAAAGCCAATGGCCCAGCATTCTGACTCGAGCGAAAAGTAAATGCCGCGCTGGTCTGCGGGGGAGAGGGCTCCGGTGAGGGCGCTAGCTGCCGGGCCGTAGAGGACTTCGGCTAGGGCGGCGATGAAGAAGCCGCAGAGGGCAATGGTGAGTGCGTAGGCTGGGGTGGTGCCCACGAGCCAGAAGAGACTGGCGCTACATCCCCATAAAATGAGGCTACACACGAGGATAGAAACCTGGTTGATTTGTTTGGCCCAGCGGGTGATGGGTAGCTGGCCGATGATTTTGATCAGGGCGTGCCAAAAGAAGAGATAGCTGATGAGCTGTTCTGAGAAGCCGAAGCCAGAAGTGCCCGTGCTGTGGCTGGCGCTGGGGACGAAGTTGGCTAGGTATAGGGGTAGGGTGGCGCTGATTTGTGCGCCGTAGATGGCGAAGAAGGTGTTGGCAAGGAGAAAGGTGGTGAGGCGGCGATCGCGCAGCGCGGTTCCCCAGTTTTTGGTGACTTGCTTGAGGGTGGTTTCACTTTGCCTGGTTTCGGCGATCGCCCGCCAAATCACCACGCCAAAGACCAAATACACAATACCTTTGGCGAGAAACAGTGCCTGATAGCTCCCGTTCCACGCAATGTACTGCCCGGCGAACAGCGCGCCTAGCCCTAGGCCTAAATTGTTCGATAGCTGAGAGAGGGCAAACGCTTCTGGGCGATTTTCTTCTGTACTTAAGTCAGTAATGACAGACATAGTGGCGGGCCAATACCAGCTGATGCCTAGACCTAGCAGCACATTGCCGATAACTAAAAGAGGAAAAGTATCGGCAAACGCGAGAAAAACGCACCCCAGTGCAGAAAAGAGCGAGGCAATGAGCAGCGTGCCACGGCGGCCTAGGGCGCGTGAGTCGACGGCGAACCCGGCCAGAAAGCGACCGAAGACCCCTGCGAATCCGGAGCTGCTGAGGGCAAGCCCGACCTGAGTGGCAGAAAAGCCAAGCTGATTGACAAAGAAAATAGAGGCATAGACGAGGGTGAAGCCTTGGCCGATGAAAAGCAGCAGCTGGCCTGCCACCAAAATCCAAATTTCTCGTTGTAGGCCAGGTAGCCACTGGGTCAGGCGAGATTGCCCCATGAAAGTTTAGAGAGATAGAAGATTTGCCTATCTAGAATAGAGCAGTTACCCGCAGAAGGCTTTGGTTGTAATGTTTGCTACATAAAGCGTCAAGCGTATCTGGGTTCTAGATGAAGATTGCAAAAACGAATGCTACACAATGACAGAATCTTGTTGATTTGACCTAGAGTGAGCTGACTCATTTTAGTTCTGGTATTGCTATGACAACGATTGCTATCGGTCCTGGTCTCGCCAATTTTCCAGCATTTCCAGATCCCACGACGGTTGATCCTAGCCGCCTGGGTTTTGTCATTACAGAAGATCGGTTTGCTTTTAGCATCAACGGCTATCAGTTTGAATTTACCGGAGACTTTAGTGCGATACCAGAGCCGAGAGTCCCTAATTTTTTCGCAACGCTCGACCCTAACTTTCCACTTAGCGATTTGCCTTTTATCACTATTGCCGGTAATACGGTGACTCAAATCGCTACTGGGCAGACGGCGATTGGTTTTAGCGGCTCAGCTGCTACGCTCCCAGCCAATCTGTTTTTTGCTACATTGTTGGACCCTCGCAACTTTACCGACGACATTATCACAGCTTTCTTTGGCGATATTACTCGCTTCACCACGTTGGATTTGTCTGCTTTTACCAATGGCGCTTATCTGGGTGCTCCCAACGCGTCGGTGATTAGCCCTGAAGGTGCTATTGGTGTTGTTTCGTTCTCTTCTGAGCTAGACGGTTTTACCTTTACAGATATCCTTGGCGGCAGCGGCGACGATCGTTTGTTTGGCAATGTGTTGAACAATACTATTACGGGTGATCGCGGCGATGATTTTCTCTTTGGCTTAGCAGGAAGCGATACCCTATATGGTGGTGCAGGCGCTGATGTTTTAGCTGGCGGGCCAGGAAACGATCGCCTATACGGCGAAGCCGGGGATGATGTTTTGGTCGGTGGTGCAGGCCAGAATCATCTGGTCGGTGGACGCGGAGCTGACCGATTTGTGGCGGGTGAAGGCACAAGTGCGATCGCTGACTTCAATCGCCATGAAGGAGACAAAATAGATACGTCGACGCTGGGCATTTCGTCTCAGCAGCAGATAGCACAGCAGCTAGAGTCCGGCCTCAGCGTAAATCAGCTGGGACAGCTCGTATTGCATTTATCTCCCGATGGTACGGTGGGCAGCAGCGGCCCTGCCAAGCTTGTTTTTCAGAATCTTAGCGATGTGTCTGAGCTACAGCTGAGTGATTTTGTAACCCGCCGTGAGCAAAACAGAGCTACCCGTCGATTCGGCACGGTTGGGGCAAGCTTAGTGGGCGGCAAGCAAACAGACGATCTGTTATTTGGTAGCCCTGAGGGTAATCAGCTCTTGGGCAGAAAGGGAGACGACGTACTGTTTGGTGAGCGGGGCGCAGACCTCCTCAAGGGTGGCAGTGGCGACGACTTGCTGTATGGCGGTACTGGGCGAGATACGCTAAGCGGCGGTGCAGGAGATGATGTGCTCGACGGTGGTACAGGAGATGATGTGCTCGATGGTGGGATAGGTCACAATACGCTCACAGGTGGCGAAGGCGCAGATACGTTTCGCTTTGCGCGGCTTACGGGCGAGCTGGATCGGATTACAGATTTTGATATTGGACTCGACCGAATTGATTTGAGTGCACTGCTGCGGATGCCACTCACAGCGCAAAACTTCGATCAGTTTGTACAGATTACGTCTCCAGGGCCAACGGAACTGACTCGATTTGTAGGGATTGACCGTAACGGTGCGAGAGCGGGTGGAAACTTTGTTGCACTGTTTCAAATTGATGATGTTACTGATGGTGAGATTGTAGCGGCGCTTATTAGCTCTTAGCACCTGCACGTTTGGGCTTCTTCTTCCTTGGTCCAGTTCTTGGTTTAATAGTCTTCGGTTCAGTAGTCTTTGATCTAGTAGCCTTCGGTTCGACAGCCAAATTGCCAAACTTAGGAGACCAAAAGCCGCCATCGCGGCTTTGGAAGAAGGCGACGTCTTTGCATTTGCCCTTGCGATTTTCCAATATTGAGCAGCGCAGCATGGTTTTGTTTTGTCCGTCTTTTTGGTAGCGATGGCGAATGAGCAGTGCGCCGCAGCTAGGGCAGGGATTGTTTGTGAATGCTTTGGGATCTACCGCGCGCTGAGCGTAGGGCAGCTCGTAGCTTTTTTTGGCCGGGTTCCAAAACATGACGGTGCCGCAGGTAGGCGCTTCGCACTTAAGAAAGTGGTTGGCTTTTAGCTTTTTAGATTTTGAAGGAATTTTGCTGAGAGGTTGCTGGCACTTTGGGCAGGCCGTTTTGCTTTTGGCTGTCGCTTTAGGGGCTGTTTTTTTACCTGTATTGTTGCGGGAGGTTTTGGCTCCGATAGTTTTAGACGTTGCCGATTGTTTGACTGCTGTTGATGGGTCGGCAGGAGCGCTTTGGGCGGCGGCGAAAGTGGAGCCTGCACGGAGGGCTTTCATTGGTTCGGCGCTGAGTTTGGTTTTGGCTTTGGCGATCGCAGGTCCAAAATATTCCTTGTGCCAAGTGATGAGGTACTTTTCCCAGTTTTGTTTGCCAGCGGCGATCGCATCCAAATCCGCCTCCATTTTCGCAGTGAAATCTGGCTCAATCAAGTCGGGCAGCAGCATTTCTAGGGCTGAATCTAGCGCGAGGCCGAGGGGTGTGGGCTGGAGCTTTCCTTTGAGTAGGTGGACGTAGGTGCGCGATCGCAATGTTTTAATTGTGGGCGCATAGGTACTGGGCCGACCGATACCCTTGCGCTCCATCAGCTGCACAAGCTTGGGCTCGCTGTAGCGTGGTAGTGGCTGAGTTTGCTTTTGCTCTGCCTGGGCTTGCTTGAGGGTGACGGCTTGATTTTGTTGTAGTGCGGGTAGCTGAGAGTCGGCGCTAAGGTTGTTCCAATAGCGGGTGTAGCCTGCGAATTCTACGACCTGGCCTCTCGCTTCCCAGTAGGTTTCTCTTGCTTGAGTGACGATTCTGGTTTTGCGTAGGCGGGCGGGGCAGCACTGGGAGGCGACTGCGCGATTCCAAATGAGGGTATAGAGTTTTTCGGCATCGCCAGAGAGAGATGGGCCTAGCTGCGCAGGTGTTGCGGTTACTTCGGTAGGGCGAATAGCTTCGTGGGCGGCTTGAGCACCTTTCACAGCCTTATGTTTAGCTGTTTTCTTTGGTACGTTTGTTGGATCATTTTGCGTGAGATAGTCTCTTACAGTGGTGCAAAATGGAGCCGAAAGAACAACAGAATCTGTGCGCATGTAGGTGATGTGGCCACCTTCGTACAGAGACTGGGCGACTTTCATGGTTTGCTCTGGGGTGAAGCGGAGCTTGCTACCGGCAGACTGTTGCAGGGTGGAGGTGATGAAAGGTGGTGGCGGAGACTGGTGCTTGATTTTGCCTTCGATGCTGAGGATGTGGTGGGGAGTGGTGCGGGCGATCGCTAGCAGTCGGTCAGCCTCGGCCTGTGAGCTAACCCGTTCGGATTCGGGGCCGTTCTTTTTCTTTTCGGTACTCTTTTCAGCCGCATCGTCTACGTTGTTTTTCTTTTTGGGGGCTGCTGCCTTAGGACTGCGCTTGTAAAAGGCCTTAAACCCTTCTTCGTAGGTCACCGAAACGCTCCAGTAGTCTTCCGGTTTAAACTTTTGAATGGCGTGCTCTCGCTGACAGAGTAAGTGCAGTGCTGCGCTCTGTACTCGGCCCATGGACTTTGCGCCGTTGTTGAGCGGCCATACGACGTGGCGACTGCCTTTGTAGCCGACAAGTTTATCTAGGCAATCGCGGGCGCGGCCCGCTGCGACGAGGGACTGGTCGAGCTTGCGCGGATTGGCAACGGCTTTGCGAACGGCGGCGGGTGTGATTTCGCTATAGACTACGCGCTGCGGGGACTTGAGCCGCAGGGCCTGCTGCAAGTGCCAGCCGATGGTTTCGCCTTCGCGGTCTGGATCTGTGGCGATGTAGATGGTGTCGGCTTGCTTGACAGCCTGGCGGAGTCCGGCGATGGTTTTTTTGGCGCGGGTGTCGCGAGGGGCGTATTTGCAGGTAATGCGATCGCCTGCTAAGTCAAACCCTAGCGAATCTTCCCCTTCATTTGTCAGCTCACGAATATGGCCCATGCTGGCTTTTACAATCCAACCGGGCCCCAGGATTTGGCTCAGCTTCTTGAGCTTGCCGGGACTTTCAATTAGGAGTAACTTCGCCATTGCAAGGTTGCCACGCGCTGTATAAACAGTCTTAGTATATTAGTACATGTGACCTGTTTTGCAAGCGTTCGGCTAGGAAAGCCACAAGCATTTTCCTGCTTATGGTCTGTTTATGGTTGCTCTCGGAGTTTATCTCTATAGGCCATAACGGCATCAAACTGCTCTTTGGGTTTTACATAGCTAGCAAGCAGTGCAATGTCACAGTCGGGCAATAATTCGCTAGTCGTAATTTGTTCGTAGCCACCTGAGCGAAGGTGGTAAAGCGTAAATTTATCGGCTTCCAACTGCCATATTTCTGTAATGCCTAACCCTAGGTAGATTGCTAACTTGTCTTCGATGCCACTGCTCAAAACGACTTCAATAGCTAGGTCTGGTAAATCTTTTGGTTGGCCGATGCAATAGCACTCGTCAGGTTCTAATCCACGTTGCTTGGCAGCGGCGCGAAAGGTGGCTGAGCCAATGCCGTGAAAGCGCGTGCGGGTTTCCTGAAAATAGGCTTCAATCAGCATCCCGATGATGGTTTTAAGCTCTTCATGAAGCGGAGAGTTGGTCATAATTTCTAGTGTTCCGCTTAAGTAGCTCAGTCGGAGGGCGGGAAAATCTTCGCCCAGCGTAGATAGCAGGGATTCGTACTGCTGCCAGCTGACACCTTCAAGGTAAACGCGTTGTTCCTCTGGAGGGCTTGTAATAGCGGGAGGCATTAATTCAGCTTTCATAGGCCTGACCTATCCGATTGACTTTCCTATTTTACGCTGTCGGTCAGCCGAGAAGTCGATGAGGACGAAAGCACCGAGAAGGAGGCCTATCGTCAACTGCTAGATCAGGGCAGACAAGGCAAAGGGCCAAAGCGCATGATGAGCCAAGTGGATAGCGCAGTGTGTGACTGTCAGCGCATCATTACTAGCCTTTCTGTTTCTGTCCTTTTATTCGTAGTGACTCCACATGCGGACGATCTTAACAACTTTCTCCTCTTCAAAAATCTGATAAACAAGCCTGTGTTGAATATTTATCCTTCGGGAATAGTAACCACTCAAATCGCCCGTCAACTTCTCATAAGGTGGTTCAAAAGGATTTTGCTTCAGTACTGAAAAAAGTTTCTTTACCTTTTCTTTTAGTCCAGCGCTATCAACTTTTTTCGTATCTTTTTTAGCCTGCTTAGACAGTACTATCTGCCAACTCACCAGTCCAATTCCTCAACAGGAACACAGTCTTCTATAGGCTCTGAACCTCCAGCTTTGATAGATTCTACCATTCCTGGAATGCTACTGAGATACAGCGTTTCTTGTATCGCATCCCAATCTTCCTTGGAAACTAAAACAGCACCATTGCGTTTGCCAGCAATCACCACTGGCTTATGATGCTCTGCAACGTCATCAATTAATCGATACAAGTTATCTCTTGCTTCTCGCACCGAAAGAAAATCCATGAAACTCACTAGGTACCACTTTCGGTACCAGCCTAGCATGGCAGGTCAGCGGCTATCTGTCTTCGTCATAAAATCATTCATTCAGCAACAGCTCCTTTCCATTTGTGCATACTAAAAGCAGCTACCTACTCTTTGCTGCCCACCTATGCCATCCCTTAGCAACCTCCTCTGGTGTACCCTTGTCTTTGCTGCCTTTGGCCTTTCTGTGTGTTTGCACGAGTTTGGCCATGCGATTGTGGCTTACTGGGGTGGTGACAAAAGTGTCAAAGACAAAGGCTACCTCACCCTAAATCCGCTGCGCTATACCGACGCCACTACTAGCCTTATTCTGCCGCTTATTTTCTTAGTTATGGGCGGTATTCCGCTGCCTGGCGCAGCGGTCTACATCAACCACGGTGCCCTCCGCAGCCGCCTTTGGAAAAGCGCCGTTTCTGCCGCTGGCCCACTAGCCACTATCTTTGTTACGCTCCTTTTGGCTGGCTTGTTCGCCACCGTACCCATGTCCAGCACCCTGCTTTACGAAGGCTTGGCTCTTTTACTTACGCTTGAGATCGCCAGCGTTTTTCTAAATCTTCTGCCGATTCCTGGTTTGGATGGCTTTGGCATTGTCAATCCCTGGCTTCCTGCCGCTTGGCAGCCCAAGCTTCGTCCCGTTCGTAAATATGGTATTTGGATTCTTTTTGGACTATTTTGGACCGTTCCTGAATTTGGTCGCATCTTCTGGGGCAGTGTGGCTTTTGTTGCTCGGCTTTGCGGTGTTGCCCCACAGATCTTTTCGCTGAGCCTTTTTCGCTTCCAGTCTGGAGCCAGTATTCTCTTTTTGGGTCTGCTTGCTGTTCTTATTGGCTGCAAGCAGTGGGAAAAACGGCAGCCTGGCTATGCTGATCGTGCTAAAGCTGCTGCGCAAAGCAACCTCTACTCACCAGAAAACTTACGGGCTGCCCTTGAAAATACTAATCAAAAACTCGCTATTCAAGAAACTGTTGCCGATTTACACAGTAAGGCTTATTTCCTCTTACACCTGAAGCAGCACGACGAAGCCTTGACAACTATAGAAAAAGCCATTGCTCTGAACGATCCGAACGATTTCATAGAAACGGAAATCACGCTTAGTAATTTGTTATTTCTCAAGGGCAGCGCTCACTTTTATCAGCAGCACTATCCAGAAAGTTTGGCGTTGTTCGATGAGATTCTTTCTAGCGCGCCACACAATAAAGATGCTGCCTACAACAAAGCCTGCTGTCACGCTAAGCTGGGTCAAATTGATGAAGGTATAGCTGCCTTGGCTCAGGCTCTGTCTGGAGATAAGTCACCGCTACACGATACCTTTCAAGCCGATGAAGATTTGGTGTCGTTGCGATCGCACCCCAACTACACAGCCCTCGCTCAGTAGGCTCATCTCAAACGCTAAAAATCAACACTTACAATGTGCAGTCCTCGCTTCTGCGGCTGCCCCAAAACAGGCACTCCGCCCTCCACTAGCCGCACATCTTCATTCCGACGAATCCCTCTTGGCACCGTGATAGTCATCTCTTTGCCGTCTACCGCCAGAATAGAAAACTCGCCGCCCTGCTCTGCTTGCTCAGCCGTGAGCTGTAGCGTCGACAGTATATTGTTCTCTCGCCGTTTCAGTCCTTTGTATTCGTAGGGCATTTGCAAATAAATGTAGATATCGCCTGTTGCACCAGAGATTGAATCGTTTCCTTTGCCATTTACTCGCAAGCGCGTGTTCTGGACAACTCCCGCAGGCACTGTAAGCTTGAGCGTATCCGCTGTCGCCATCAAGGTTCCGTCAGGCGATCGCTTCAATCGGCTGTATTCAAGGGTGGTGATTACGCCAAAAATACCTTCGTGAAAGGTCAAGGCTAAATCTACTGCAATGTCATTCTCTCCCAGTCCTGTTTCGGGCTCTGTGTTTCTTCTTGTGCCGTATCTTTTCATTTCTAGCGTGCCGTTTTGCTGGGCGCTTTCGCGACTGTAGGTATCGCGATGCCATGCTTGCTCTAGGCGATCGCTGTTGCTGCCTCTGAGCTCTACCGTCAGAGTCAGCACAGCGAGTGCAACAATGATAAAAATGATAGTGATTATAGTAATCATAATTTATTGCCGATGCGTTTACTTGCAGCGCTGCCCACGGTCTATCGTTACAGAAAATCTCTAGTATTTTTCTTGATAACAACAAGTATTGTAAGTACAGCTTTCGTCAATCACTACAGGTGAAATAATCTCTATTCCTGATGATTTTGAGAGATTAAACTTGTAAGAAAAACGGGTGAAACGGTGACTACTCTTGTGAGAGTTTTGCACTTCACTCTGCATCATCTGTCAAAAACTCAGTCACGATAGCGACCGTACTACTCAGCTGTTGCTCAATACGGCCTGGAAACAGCCTTTCTACTATCAATTGTGCCTGCCGAGCCGAGCCCTGCCGAATCATAGTGCGCTGCGATCACAATGGTTTTATCTTGCGTTCCCTTTTTCTCAGCGATATAGTTCTGTGACTGACCCCCCGAGCCGTACACCGTGTCACCGTATTCAAAAGATTGAAAAACAACCTCGTAGCCAAGTGATTCCAGCTTGCTTTTAATCCACCTTCCGGCTCGTCGCTCACCCCGCGAGCCCGCTTCTCTCGGGCCAAGCCCCACGTTTTTATCTGTGAGTTCGATTAAGTAGCGAATAGCTGGTTCATCGCTCTGAATGGAGACTGCGGGCGACAGCTGGCTGTTATGAGTGCGATCGCAATAACAAAACCGCCCAGCTTCGCTCTATGCCTAGCAGCGTCTATTTCTGACTATCCAACCGTAGTTCTCATCAGCGGCTCGATTTGCGACTCAGCAACTACTAAAACTGCGATTGTTTCACCCACTGCATTAAATACTTCCAGGCTGTATCCATCTTCCCCTTCGGCAACGGGGTGGTGATCTACAACTGTTGCTACATCATTTCGATGCAGCTGATGTTGTGGAAAGTCTTCCCGCAGGGATACCCGTGTAAATAGCTCAAAGCTCATGCTTTTGCCTCTTTGTCTGGATAAAGTGTAATGAACTTTGTCGCCTTCGTTTCGTACTCAATCATCCAAAGTGTAACTACGGCTAATTCGATTTGCCTGGAGTGTATCCTGCTTGCCCTAGAAATTTTGATCTATTGTCTATATCCTGCTAAACCGTTGAGTACGTTGTCAGCTTGGCTTCTGAAATTACCGCATCGTGAGGTAGTTTCATGTCCCTATTGCTTCATTAATTCTAGGGAGAGCAGCTATCAACTTTCGACCGCTATTAAACCTATTACGTAAAAGTGATTTTCATGATGATGTCACGTCGGGGACCAAGATCCGATTCAATAACGACCCGAATAATACCAAACCCGCCTGGGCCAGGTTCTTCCAACCGATAAAACCGAGTAACTTCTCCTCGCTGTGTCCGATAGTTCGTTACGCCGGTTTGGGTCGGCGCACTGCCAGGAACAGCATCACCTTCCCAGGTTCCCCAGTCCTCGAACTGCACTCTCGTAGGAATGATAACTTTGCTTATATCGCTGGGAGACAAGCTGTTGTCGTTCAAGATTTGAACTGCGCCATACAGCCCGACTGTAGTAGAACCAGAAAATGCGGATCGAATCGGCTCACCTCTGACTGTTTGAGCAGTCGCAAAACCAGCATTGGGACCCAGTATTTCTTGCTTTTGTCTGCCCCACAAAATACCAGGATTCAATCCTAAGTCCGTCTGTCCAAAAGGAGTTTTGCCTTGTGTGAAGTTACGGCGAATGAACTCAGCTTCAGTGCGTTCGACTGTTGATGCAATCGCTGGTCCTACTCGTGGGAGTGTATTACCGATTGATTGAACATCTGTGAAACTCAACACATTATCAAAAATGTTTCCAGAGGTAGCCTGACGCAGATTAAACTCCAAATTATGAGCTTCTACTGGTCTTGGAAAGAAAAAATTAGAAGTAGTTGCAAAAGATGCACTACCTAATAGAACGTTGCGAGTAAACTTGCGGCGACTCAGCGTCATTATTCAGCTCTGTTTTTAAAGATTGTTGACTATCGAAAGATATCAAGGAGGCTGTCTATCTCTCGAATGGAATCTCCAATTGAGCGAATAGACTCTCCTAAACTGCCAGAGTTGTTTGGTTGTTGTTGAGGTGAATTCGTAGCGCGACGGGAACTGTCGGTCGGTTGAGTTGGTTGAGTAGAGGTTGGAGTATTGTCTGTATTGGTAGGGGTAGTCTGTACTGTTTCTGATGGGTAATTGTATGAGGAGCCAGTACTTGGATTGAATTCAAGCTCGGCTCTTGCAAAGTAGACCTTCTGACTAGCACTAGAACTGTTGTAATGGTTACAACCTTCTAAGCAATCCACCTCTATCGAAATACTTCTAGCACTGTCGACCTCAACAAACCAAACTCGTGACGTTTGTCTGGGTGATAGAATCTCAGTGCCCCACTGCTGCCCATCTACATACGCTGTTACAGAAGCTCTAGTATCGCTATCAGCTCTATCTGAGAGACCGAATTGCAATCTGACGTGGCTAGGATAATCTGCGCCGGGAGTAGAACTTGCTAAGTTGCAAGTCAAATATCCTGACTTGCCGCTGTAATGACTGGTTATATAAAAGGTTGGATTAAAGATCTCTCTGCCAATGGAAACAGTCGGTGCCTGCTCAAATGTCTGTACGTAAATTGAGGTGCATTCCCTTGAAAGCAATCCAGCTGCTGAAGTTTGATCTGGACGCTGAGCTTTCGCCGAGCTTGCGTTGATAGCGCCGGACAATACACCAATTACGGCAGACAATAAAATTGCTTTTCGGGTTAGTTGCATATGTACACCTTCTTGGACTTACGCTACTAAGTCTTGAAACCTTCTTTCTGATTCTATGCTGCTGAAATACTGATCTATATCTTTTTTCGCTAATTCTTTATACCTTTTAGGATTTATTGCGATAGCCTTCTCAAGGGTTTCGAGTGCTTTTTGAACATTTTCTATCCGTCCATATACGCAGGCTTGATTATAAAATGCTTGCGATAACTCCGGATTCAACTCGCTTGCTTTCTGCCAATCCGCAAGTGCAGAGCCATACTGCTCTAGATAGTAAGAAGCATTGCCTCTATTGTATAGAGTTTGCCAGTCATCAGGATTTATCTTAATTGCTGCACTATATGCCGCAACAGCTTTCGAATATTCTCGCTGCCGTCCGTAAGCGATCCCCATCGCATCCCAAGCTTTGTATTTATCTGGTTTCAGCTCAACAGCTTTCCGATAGCTATCAATTGCTTCCTTGTCTTTTTTTATACTAAAGAGCGAAATTCCTAGATTATGCCAGGCTTCATGAAAATTTGGCTTTATGTCACAGGTCAGCTTTCTATAAGCCACAATTGCTTCGTCTTTGTATCCCAGATCATCTAAAGCATTGGCAAAGCTAAACAGCGAGCTGCTCATTTTTGCTGGATACTGCTCAGACAAATTCAATGCTAAATCTAGAAGCTTGGGTATGTGATCGCCGATAGATACTTTTCGTTTTCTCGCTTCAATTTGACCGTCCCGTGGTTCTAAGATATTTTCTGATTGGATCAGCATTTTCAAAATGGAACGCATTTTTTGCTGTCGCCACCATTGAGCTACACCAGTTGTGCTAGATAACATTGATGCGGTTGGCACAACTACGAAACTCTCAAGTGCTATGTTGGCCACCTGCAAAAGCTCAACGGCATCATAAATATGTTTTGCAAGAGGGTATTGTTTAACGATTCTGCGGTACCTCCCATGCCAAGTTCTGCTTTGAGTTTCGAGAAAAGTATCAGCTGAAAGACTTTTCCCACGACCCAAAATATTTTGAATATTATCGATAATATTGTTAAACGTATTATCGTTTCGCTGAGCAATTAGACGATAGTCCTCTGGTTTACTCGTAATGCCTATGAGAGGAACTAACTTATCCAACAGCTGCACAATTGCTTGATCTTCTGGCTCTGGCAGCTCATACTGCTGAAAGCTTCGCCAAAGCTGAGGAAATTTGTTGATTTCTAGTTTCTCCCAACTGCTAGGACGATCAGGGCTATCTGAGAGCGTTTCGTTTCGAGTAATAGCGACAACACGAATTTGATCTGCATCGCACTCATCTTCAAAGTACTGCAAGAATTGCAACAGTCGATCTTGAAAGGGTATTTTGAGCGGAAACGATGGGTTCTCTGCACCTGGTGAAAACTCCCTTGTACGGCCTCTGTATGTCACTCGATGAAGATTATCCATAAAGAATAACAGCTTCTGACGACCGCAAACATTATGTGGAAAACTGACTGGTATATCGAGCCATTCTCCCTCCTTATATTTGAGAATCGTCCAACCTCTATTGTTGAGAAACTTAGCAAGTTCCGCAGCTTCTCTTGTTTTACCTATGCCAGCGCTTCCCTTTAGTAGAAGTCGTCCTGTTTCTTCAAGAGCATCTTCTAATTCATCTGTAATATTGCAATTGCTGCAACGCGATTGATATGGAATTCGGAAATCTGCCAAAGGGTTATTGTGACCATAGTTTCCAGTTTGAGTATCTTGAAAGAGCCTAGGCAGAACGTCATTTCTATATGGCTTTATCACCTCAAATGGGAAACTATCACTACTGGAAGCAAGAAGTCGCTGCCGTCGTCGAGTTCTATAGCTCCAAATCCATTTACTTGCTGTACTGCCAGCCGTGCCGATACCTTTCAGTATTTGCCAGTTGGTCTGTATGAGTTGCCAGAGTGCTTGCAGAGCCGGTAAATTCATGCACTATCAACTTCCCTTCGATGAACGTTGTGGATACAGCTTTCAATCAGAACCACTTGCAAAGTAGACATTATGCCATGAGTAGGAAGATGCTAATACACGGGTTCAACTCGAACTATCGAATCAGTTTGCTCAAAAGGTTTCTCTGAAGTTGAAGGAGCTTTAAGTATCAGCCTACCCGATGAAAAATTACGTTCATCTCATTTTACGCAGTAAGCTATGTTTCTAGCTCTGTAGCTTGAAACGAAGACGATCGCTAGATTAAAGAAGAACTATTTTGTGCTCAAACTTAGAGCGCAGAAGCCTTACCCTTCCTTATATTTGCCTGTCTGATTCCGGTTGCTCGGCTCAGTACTCGCGCCGTCTTGCTACGGGCACTGCTGATATAGGTAAAGAATACTGGCACTACTACTAGCGTGAGCAATGTTGCTGTAGAGAAACCGCCGATGACTGCGATCGCCATAGGACTCCTCGTCTCTCCACCAGCTCCCCACTCCATCGCAATGGGCACCATCCCCGCCATTGTGGAGATAGACGTCATCAAAATTGGCCTTAGTCGGGTCATGCCAGCTTCTATTACAGCCTGCCTTTGTGACTTGCCTTCCTTCATTGCTAGTAGGGCGTAGTCCACCAGCAGAATCGAGTTTTTGGTCACTAGGCCAATCAACAGCACAATGCCGATGAGTGCAAACAGTCCCAAAGGCTTTTGAGCAATCAATAGACCCATGAGCGCGCCGCCAATACATAGTGGCAAGGCCACCATGACTGCGAAGGGATACAGGAAGTCGTTGTACAGCAGTACCAGCACGGCGTAAATCATTAGAACCGCTGTGCCTAGGGCAATGCCGAATCGGCTGAAAATCTCTTTTTGGATTTCAGCATCGCCTGTGGGCTGCTCTCTTACGCCATCTGGCAAGTTAGTAAATGCTGGCAATGATTGCACCGCTTCTACGGCTGGGCCAAGCTCAATGCCCTGAAGGTTTGCACCCACGGTGACTTGGCGTGAGCGATCGAAGCGGTCTATTTGCGCCGGGCCACTGCCAAACTCGATATCGGCGACGGCAACGAGGGGGACGAGTGCGCCGCTTTGGCTGGGCACCTGGAGATTTTCTAGGGTGCTGATGTCGTCTGTGGAGTTGGGGTCGAGGCGTACGCGGATAGGAATTTGGCGATCGCCTGCGTCAAAGTCTGCCAGGTTTGATTCGGCGTCGCCAATGGTGGCGAGTGAGGCAGTACGGGCGATGTTGCTCACCGAAACGCCCAAATCTCCAGCGCGAACTGGATCGGGTTTGATCAGAATTTCGGGCTGAACTAAAGCAGCCGTTGAGCTGACATCTACTAGACCAGAGACCTGGCGCATTTGCTGCGTTAGGGTTTGCGCAGCCTGGGTCAAAAGGTCTGGGTCTTCACCGGTGAGAACAATCTCTAAGGCTTTGCCGCCGCCACCCGCGCCCTGGGCTTGAAAGTTGATGCGCGCGCCTGGAATGGTTTGGAATACGCCGCGCATGTTTTCTTCAAACTCACTGCGGTGTACTCTCTCGTTTTTAGGCTTTAGCTGAACATAGCCACTGGCGTCACCCGGCGACTGAGAGATAAAGATACTCTCGGTGGCTTCATTTGCTAAGACTGTTTGAGTGACTTGGCCGGTGAGCTGTTCTGTTTTTTCCAATGTGCTGCCAGGGGGTAGCTCCATAGAAATGGTTGCTAAGTCGGTATTGCCAGAGTCAAACAGTGCGGTGGGTATGTAGGGAACTAGGGAGAGACTGCCGATAAAGAACAACAGCGCTAGGCCAATTGTTACGAGGCGATGAGAGAGTGCGCCGTTTAGTAGCTTGTGATAGGGCACTAGTGCTTTTGGCACGTGCAGTCCATCGGCAGCAAGCACGGTATTACTGTTGTTTTCTGGTGGCTTAGGCTGAAGTAGGTAAGCGGCCATCATGGGTGTTACCAGGCGAGCCACTAGGGTAGAAAACATAGTGGCGACTGCGACCGTGACACCAAAGGGCTGGAAAAACTGCCCAGGCACGCCGCCCATAAAGGCTACGGGAATAAATACCGCGACCACAGTGGCTGTGGTGGTGATCACAGCTAAGCCTACTTCAGCCGTGGAGTCTAGGCAGGCCTGAATCGGCGTTTTGCCCATACGGATATGCCGCTCGGCGTTCTCGATTTCTACAATGGCGTCGTCTACTAGGTTGCCAACTGCGAGGGTGAGGGCCAGTAGCGACATGCTGTTGAGCGTGTAGCCGAGAGATTTGATAACGAGGAACGTTGGAATGATAGAGAGGGGTAGGGCCGTGGCGGTGATGAGGGTACTGCGCCAGTCGCGGAGGAATACGCCAACGACGACCACTGCCAAGATGCATCCGAGTATCAGTGCGTCGATAGAGGCCTGGTAGGAGTCTCTGATTTCGGTGGCACGGGTGAAAATGAGCTGGAAAGAGATGTCGTCGGGGAGGGTTGCTTCTAGGTCTGCGATCGCCTCTTTAATCCCTTCTTCCACGCTCACGACCACGCTGCCGTTGCTACGATAGGCCTCAAAGCCCACTACCGAGCTACCGTTGAGCGTTGCCGACTGACGAATCTCGGCAAAGTCGTCTTCTACCGTGCCCAGGCTATTGAGCGGCACCGTGTTGCCGCCGGGTAATACCACTCGAAAGTTTTGCAAATTTTCTACGGTTTTAGCACTGCCCAGCGTGCGAATGCCCTGCTCCAGGCTAGAAACATCGCTACGCCCGCCTGGCAAGTTGATATTGAACTGGCGGATTTGGTCGTTGACCTGAGAGGCTGTGATGCCTAATGCGTTTAGCTGGTTAGGATCTAAATCGACTCGAATTTCTCTATCGACACCGCCTACACGCGTAATTTGAGAAACGCCTTTGACCGACAGCAGTCGGCGGCTAATGGTGCGATCTACGAGGTCGCTGAGTTCTTCTACAGAGCGTTCTTCAGAAGCTACGGTGTAAATGACCGTTGCGCCGCCGAAGAAATCAAGCTTGCGCACAATTGGGTCTTGCGCGTCTTGCGGTAGGTCTTGGCGAATGCGAGTGATGGCGTCGCGCACTTCATTGGTGACTTCTTCGGTATCGACGCCTAGCTCAAAGGAGATGACCGTGCGAGAGTTGCCGTCGCCGACTGTAGAGGTGAGCTCTTCGATGTTGCCAAGGCCAGCAACGGCGTCTTCCACCTTTTTGGTGATTTGGGTTTCCATCTCTTCGGGGCCTGCACCTGTTTGCTGTACTTCTACGAGCACAGCAGGCACGTCAATGTTGGGATTGGCGTCGATGCCGAGCTGGCCAAAGGAGACAAAGCCCGCAATGGTGAGTACTAGAAACAGAACAATTGTGGGGACCGGGCGTTTGATGGAGAAAGCGGAGATGTTGAACATGATTATGCACCTGCTCCTGGCTCAACAACATCTACGATGTCGCCGTTTTGTAGGTAGCTCGCGCCTTCTACCACAATGGGCGTGTTGGCCTGTAGCCCGTTGACGATTTCGATTTTGGCGGGTTCGTCTGCAGTGGCGGGAATGCGATCGCCCACATCTACTGGCATCGCCTTTACCGTACTCTTGGTCGCTTCTCCTGTGGGGGCAACCAGCGCATACACCACAAAGCCCCCATTAGGCTGGGGCAGTGCTGCTTCTGCGGGAATGACCACGCCCTGACGAGAGCCAGTGACGATGGCGGCTTGCAAGAACATGCCGGGGCGAATGCGATCGCTGCCTGGCAGACCTACTTTCACCGTGGCCTGCCGCGTCTGCGCATCCACTGTCGGATCAATCGACTGCACAGTTCCCTCTAGCTGAAGATCTGCGTCTGAGCTAGAGCGAATTTGTACCGTCGTGCCTATATTAATCTGAGCTAACTGCGCCTGCGGTAGCTTCACCGCTAGCTCTAGCTGGTCACCGCTGATGAGTTGGAACAGCGGTGTACCCGTAGAAGCGGTGTCACCTACCGTGGCATCTTTTTCGGCAATCACGCCGTTGCTGGGTGCGAGTACCCGCGTTTGGTCTAGCTGCGTGCTCAGCCGAGCAATTTCTGCTTGAGCGCTGCGCACGGTTGCTTCTGCGCTGTCGATACCCGCATAGGCGGCCTCTACGGTTTGCTTTTCTGTGGTTACCTCTGTGCGGCGACTGGTGAGCGCTTCTGCGCTGATGGCTCCCTGGTCGAACAAACTGTTGTAGCGTTCAAAGTTCTCTTGAGCCTCAGCAAGAGAGGCTTCGTCCTGTGCTGCTTGGGCTCTTGCCTGCGCAACTTGGGCTTGGGCGGCGTTGGCTTGGGCCTCGGCCTGGGCGATTTGGCTGCGGAGTACGGCGTCGTCTAGCACGGCTAATACTTGGCCAGCGGAAACGCGATCGCCTTCTCGCACGTTTACCGATTGAATTTGTAATCCGCTAGCCCGAGGCGCAACAGACAGCAGATCAAAGGCTTCTACCGTGCCATTGGTCGTAATTGTTTGGCGAATGGGGGCTTCCTCAGCGCGAGCGGTCGTGACAGTCGCACTAGCCACCGCCTCTACAGCGTTACCCTCGGTAACAGGGGTAGCCCCTCGCATCGAACCGGTCTTTGTGCCGATAAAGGCCAATCCCAATCCCAGCACTAGCCCAATGAGTAAGCCTCTAGAGCCGCCCAGCCAGGTTTGCCGAGTGCCTCCGAGCGCTGGCTTTTCGGCTTGCTTATCATCTAGAAAGTCACCGGCTGTAGCATCTGTAGACATATTCGATGAACGCTCACTCGATGACAGCCTGAGTTCATCGCTATTTTCGATATTTTGATAGGTCACTGGTTTGTTTGCTGCTGGTGTTTGCTAGCTGCTGAGAGTGGCAAGGGCTAAATATAAAACTTTTATAGAATTTTTATATTTACAAAAGTTTAACATTCCCATTGTCACGCAGCTTCTCACTTTCGTGTGAGTTTGCTTAGCCAGCTGCAAAACAGACACACGCTATCTACAGGTGTTTTGCACTATTTATACAAAGTGCTGCTACTCTATTGTCCAAACCATTTATCAAGTTGTGTCTGTATAGGTATAGATATCTGTATGGCTACAGTTCACACCACTCACATAATCTACACCTTAGTATCAGCGGGCCAAGCCTAAGCAAACATGGAAACCAAATCCTGGTGGAAAAAGCTAAAGAACAATCCGTTAGCCCGATTTGGGGCCACTGTGCTGTTTATCCTCTATGTCGGTGTCATTTTTGCAGACTTTGTAGCGCCCTATAATCCAATTGCCTCACAGCCTAACGGGTCTCTGCTGCCGCCTACTCGTGTCTACCTACGCAATCAGGGAACGGGAAAATTCATTGGTCCTCATGTGTATCCCACTATCCTGGGCCCTGTTGATATTGAAACCGGCAATCGTCAGGCAGAAATCGATTTGGATAGGCCTGCACCGCTCAGGCTGTTCGTCAAAGGCGATGAGTATCGACTGTTCGAGCTGACCGTTCCTTACCTCACAGAGTTTTCTCTGGGAGAAGCAGTGGCGATGGAGGTGGATGAGTTCAATATCTTTAAGGGCATTCCTTTGAGCCGGCACTTGTTTGGCCCTGTTGGTGCAGCCACGCCTGAGCCATTAGATGCGGATGTGGAAGCTCCAGCAGGTGCGGATTCTATTCCGGCTGAGAGTGATATTGTGGTGGCGGTTCCAGAGACGGCAGAGGGCGCGGGCGAACTCACAGCGGTGCAAACCACGCCTGCCTACTTCAATCTATTTGGTACCGATAATGCGGCCAGAGATATCTTTAGTCGCCTAGCTTTTGGCGGACGGATTAGCCTTAGCATCGGCATTTTGGGTGCGATTATTTCCTTTCCTATTGGCCTGCTGGTAGGCGGCATTTCTGGCTACTTTGGCGGAATTGTGGATGCTGTGCTGATGAGAGTCGTCGAAGTGATTATGACGATTCCGTTCTTTTACCTGTTGGTGACGATTACGGCGGTGCTGCCCGCTCAGCTGGGCTCTCGGCGCTTTTATTTGATTGTGTTTATTACGTCGTTTATTGGCTGGGCTGGGCTAGCGCGCATTATTCGCGGTGAGGTGCTGTCGCTGAAGCAGCGTACGTTTGTGCAGGCGTCGAAATCTATGGGCGGGCGATCGCTCCACATCATCACCCGTCACGTTTTGCCGCAAACTGCGACCTATGTGATTATCGCGGCCACCCTATCGATTCCGAGCTACATCGTGGCCGAAGCCGTATTGAGCTTACTCGGCCTCGGCATTCAGGAGCCCGATCCTTCCTGGGGGAATATGCTCTCAGCGGGGACCAATGCCTCTGTGCTGGTGCTCAACCCTTGGGTTGTGTGGCCACCTGCCGCGTTGATTATGATCACAATTTTGTGCTTCAACTTGGTGGGTGACGGCCTGCGTGATGCCTTGGACCCAAGGAGTTTGGAGGAGCAGTAAAGCTTTGTTAGAGGTCTCCACTCAGCTCCTGGTGTACGCTTGTCCCGATCTGAATTGCTTCATTGAGTAAGCGGCTATACTCCCCGGCTTCATCGCTCACTTGGAGCAACTGTAGCGTTGCTAGGTTCCGTTCAATGCTGGAGAACATCTCCTGCCGGCGAGCGATGAATTGCTGGTGTCGCCGCATGACTTTTTCGGTCATGAGGCCGCAGACTAAGCTTTCGCGAGTGAGGTGTAGGGCTTCTAATACCTCTTCTCTATTATCTAGGTTTAGTCGGCTGCTCTTGGCTGCGCCTAGCTCTTCGAGGATTTCGACGGCAGAGACTGTTTCGTTGAAGCGATCAATGTCGTCGAGTAGGTGGCTGAGCGTGATGAGGCGTTTGCCTTCGCGCCAGCGGTAGCAGGTCCAGGTGAGGGTGAGTGCGATCGCTAACAGCACTCCAAATGGCATCCAAATCCACACCGTTTGCGTGCTGTTGTCACTCGCTGCGCGGGCTACCAGCAGCGTTACGGGCAAGCAAAAGATGCAGGCTACTCCTAGCGATAGCAGCTGCTCGGTGATGAAAGATAGTCGCACAGCTGGGGCAAAGGCCGTTTGACGATAAGCCCACCCCATGGTGACATCGCCAATATCGAGGCCGGTGAGCTGGTCTAGCTCGCGGGCGGTGATTCTTACGTTATCTAAATTCGTCATCAGAATCCCATCAGCGTGCGAATTGAGCGAAATACCTGGGAGTAAAAGTTCCCTTCAATCTCTGGGCGAAAGAGTTCAAAGAGTCGCTGGTCTGCACCGACAAACGGGCGCAGGGTCCAGCCTAGCTGCGAACCAACTAGACCGTACAGTACTACCCAGCTTTGTAGTAGTTTGAGTCGGAGCTTGGTTTCAAAGCCATTTGGCCCGGCCATATCGACCATGCCTTTGTAAAAGAGCCGCACACCGATGCAGCCGGTAAGGCTCATCACTAATACGTTTAGCAGTAGGAAGAAGTTGTAGTCGCGAATGGAGATGAGAAAGAACAGAACAACCGGTGCAAAGCTGAATAGCAGGACGCTAATCACCGAGACGGAGGTGAGTGCCATGGTGACGTACTGCTTAAAGTTCAGCTTGGAGCCGAATAAGATATCGAAGAAGTAGAGGGTGGGCACACAAATCAGCAGGGTGAGGAGATAAAGCGCCGGGAGCTTGATGGCTGAAGAGATAATTTGCAAGCCGCCGCCGTAGGCACCGACGATGCCGCCATAGATGGCGAAGAAGCAGCTGCTAGCGAGCAGCAGGGAGGAGATTTTGCGGTTGAGTTTGGTTTCGCTGCGGACTTCGTCTAGGAAGAGTTTGCGATCGCGCAGTAGCCGAATCAACACCGTAAAGTGGTTGAGACTACCTTTTTTACTTCTGGGTTTCAGCGTGTCTTGGTTCATGACGAGTCAGTTTTTTATTGTGTTGTGTAATCTGTTGCGTGACTGGCTGTGTAATTGATAGATGCAATAAGTTTTGTTGTTCTTTTCCGGACCCTTTTGTTTACGCAGCTACAGCGGCAAATGAGAGCATTCCGCAAACGTGCGAACTATGAGCCCATAATCGCTCACATAATTGCGCCCATCATCGTGCTCAGAGCGCGGATAATTCCGCTGTAAAAGTTGCTGTTGACCTCAGAGCGAAATGCTTCCATGATGGCACCGTAGCAGGCGAAGCAAAAGCTGCTAGAGAGCAAAAGAGAGACAATTTTAGAGTCGAGCTTAATCTGTTTTTGGATATCGACTAAAACCTGTTTGCGATCGCGCAGTAGCTGGATCAAAATGGCGAAGTGGTTCATGCTTGGTAGGCGTGAAATGGTGTAGCCGTGTTGGCTATGTCTAGCTTGCCTTGGAAAAATGCGATCGCCGTCTGATACTCGTCTGAAAAAGTCGGACAAAAAAGTCGGGTAAGTCGTCAGGCCCAAAAAGTTGGGCGATCTCTTAACCTATATCAGCCCCGCCTGCACGGTAAGCTATAGCCAACGGGAACCTTTGCTAGTCACCAGCCCATGTCAACGACCAACACACCGCTAAAGCTCAATACCGACCTTGGCTCCAATGCTGCGCCAGCACCTCAGGAACCCCCCCTTACTTTTGACAGTACAAAGCCGCCCCAGCAATCCCTGATCGATGCTTGCGTTCACTGTGGCTTTTGCCTGCCTACCTGCCCTAGCTACCGAGTTATTGGTAAAGAAAACGACTCCCCTCGGGGTCGCATTTACCTTATGGACGCGATTAACAAAGGCGAAGCACCGCTTTCCCCCACTTCTATTAGTCACTTCGATAGCTGCCTTGGTTGCCTAGCGTGTACTACCGCCTGCCCTTCCGGTGTTAAGTACGACGAACTCATTGCCAGCGTTCGCCCTCAAATCCAGCGAAACTATCGCCGTCCTTGGCCACAAAACGTCCTTCGTCAGCTAATATTTTCTCTCTTTCCCTATCCAGATCGCATTCGTCTGCTGCTAACACCGCTGGCGTTGTACCAAAAACTAGGAATATCGAAGCTAGTGCAGTCTACTGGTCTGCTGAAGCGAGTTTCGCCTAATTTAGCCGCTATGGAGAGTTTGCTCCCTGCTGTGACCACTAGCTGCTTTACCAACAACTTGCCAGAGCTTATCCCTGCGCAGGGTGAGAAGCGCTACCGCGTCGGCATGATTTTAGGCTGCGTTCAGCGGGTCTTTTTTTCAGGCGTTAATGAAGCAACGGCCTGCGTGCTCAGTGCTAACGGCTGTGAGATTGTGGTGCCGCGATCGCAGGGCTGTTGTTCAGCATTGCCAGAGCACCAGGGAGAAACCGCGCAGGCGCAGGCGCTCGCTCGACAAATGATCGATAGCTTTGAAGGGACAGATGTTGACTACATCATTATCAACGCTGCTGGCTGTGGCCATACCCTCAAGGAGTACGGCCATATTCTGGCCGACGATCCTGACTATGTGTACAGGGCAAAAGACTTTGCTGAAAAGGTAAGAGACGTACAAGAGTTTTTGGCAGATGTGGGCCTTACTGCCGAACTGCACCCGCTACAGACAGAACCACTCGTCACCGTTTACCAGGACGCTTGTCACTTACTGCATGGCCAAAAAATTAGCCGTCAGCCCCGTCAGCTGCTTACACAAATTCCAGGGGTAACCCTGCGCGAGCCGATAGATGCTGCGCTTTGCTGCGGTAGTGCAGGCATATACAACATGCTACAGCCAGAGATTGCAGAAGAGCTGGGGCAAATGAAAGCGACTAATTTAGTCAATACAGGGGCAACGTTAATTGCTTCTGCGAATCCTGGCTGCTCACTGCAGATTCAGCAAGCGCTAGAAAAACGGGGTCAGACCGTAATGCTAAAGCATCCTATGCAGCTTTTAGACCTTTCTATTCGGAATGAACGACTCTCGAAATGAACTGAATAATCACCACAGTATAAAAACTACACTGCCCCAGCCATCGCAACGGGTTTGGTGTTTGCTAATTGCTTATCTATGGGCTTACCTATCGGTAGCTCAATCGCAAAGACCGTTCCCTCATCGGCAACAGATTGGCATGTTAGCTTACCTTCATGTCGCTCGGTGATAATTTTGTAGCTAATGGAGAGCCCCATGCCGGTGCCTTTGCCGACGTCTTTGGTGGTGTAAAAGGGTTCAAAAATGCGCGCCTGAACAGTGGCTGGCATGCCGATGCTGTTGTCTGCGATCGCAATCCTAACCTGATGCTCATCTACCTGCTCAGTCGTAATCGTAATCGTAGGCTTGCTCTCACCATTCGCCGACCCAACGCCGTGCTCCTCTAGTGCATCAATTGCATTTGCCAGTACATTCATCACGACCTGATTTAGCTGCCCAGGGAAGCACGCTACCAAAGGCAAGTCGCCATAGCGCTTCACGACTTCAATATTTGGGTGGATCTCATTGGCTTTCAACCGATGGGCTAAAATCAGCAGCGTGCTATTAATACCCTCATGAATATCTGCCGTCTTTCCGTCCGATTCATCTAGCCTGGAAAAATTACGCAGCGAGAGCACAATCTCCTTAATGCGCTCAGTACCCATCCGCATTGACTTCAGCAGCTTCGTCATATCCTCTGTCAAAAACTCGATATCGACGTCTTCTAGTTTTTCTTCCACAACCGGTGTCGGCTGAGTGTGCTGTCGAAAAAGCGCGATGACTTCTAAGAGATCTTGTACGTAGGCATCTGCATGCTTTAGGTTGCCGTGAATGAAGTTCACGGGGTTGTTTATTTCGTGGGCGATGCCCGCCACTAGCTGACCCAGGCTAGACATCTTTTCGGCCTGAACTAGCTGAGACTGAGCTTCGTTTAAGGCCTCTACAGTCTGTTGCAGGTTTTCATTTTTCTCGTTGAGTTCTTGGGTTCTGGTCTGTACTGTAAACTCAAGTGTTTGGTTGTAATGTTCTAGCTGCTGCTGATTGCGCTGCTGTGCTTGAAGTAGCTGCTTTACCTGACTAATCAGCGCGTTGAGCGATTCGGCCACGGTGCCAACCTCATCGCTGGTGGTAACCGGTGCTTGTAACTCGAAGTTCGACTCTTTGGTGACCTGCTGGGCGACTTGGCTTACCGCACTTAGCGGACGGGTGATGGCCCAGCTGTTGTAGAGCGCAAATGCGATCGCTGCAATTAAAGAAACAGCCAGGCTCGCTTGAATAATGACTGACTGTAGTTCTGTTGCCTGCTCAAGCGCGCGGCCAGAGGCAATGACGTCTTCTTGAGTTTCTGCAACCAGTTCTTCTAATGATAAAGAACAGCTTTCTAGCTGAAGCATTGTCTGGCTGCCCAAAAAATCTAGCAGCTTCGTTTGAGCATAGCGATCGCTCGTGGTTTGGCTGAGTGCGCCTTCTGGTGCAATTACCGTTAACCAGTCCAACAGCTGAAGCAGCTCATTTTCATACTGTTCGCCAATGGCCTGACAGGGCGTCCAGAATGTTTCAAATCTGGAAGTGCTGATACTTTGAGCTGATGCCATTTGAGGTGAGTCGGCTTTAAAATCGGAGACAGGCAGAGCGTCCAACCGATCTTGAAGCTGGCGCGCTCTGTTCAATAAGTGGTAGCCGTAGTCATTTAGCAGTTCGGGCCTTCTGATATAGGCCGAAATGACACTCTTACTCTCCAAAAAGGCCTTTTGCAGATCGCCTAGCTGCGCGGCTTTGTCGTATGCGTTGTTTAGCTGTATTTGGGCGGGCTGTTTTACCCACTGATTGGCAATCACTTGTCCTAGCTGAATGCCGCAGGCTGCGAGGCCGAGCGTTGTCACATATCCTAAGGCTAATCTGCGTGTGATGCTAGGTTTGCTGACTCTGTTGAGATAGGTGAGACCCGAAGAGATAGTTTGACGTACCGGTCGCATAGCTGTGTGTTTTTCGATGTATTCAACAGCTTTTTGCACACGCCGAGTCTACGCAATTTGGGCAGTTGAGACTAGACACAAAGCTACCGTTAGTTTGCCCAAGAGAAGGGGATAAATTTAATGGATATAGACATAACAACTGACTAAAACTTTTATGAAAAGGCTTCGATGGTTAGCGCTTTTATTTGCAACAACATTAGGAGTATGCCTGTCGATGTCAGCCTGCTCACCCGCTTCCTCAGAGCGTCAGCAGCTGGTGTTAACTGGCTCTAGTACCGTTGCACCGCTGATTGCTGAAATTGCTGAGCGCTACCAAACAGACCATCCTGACGTGGTTTTTGATATTCAAACAGGCGGCTCGAATAAAGGGGCTGAAGATGTTCGCGCTGGGTTGAATGACATTGGTATGATGTCGCGATCGCTCAACCCAGACGAAACAGACCTCACAACATTTACCATTGCTCAAGACGGTATTAGCATCCTGCTCAATCAGTCCGCTGTTGTAAACACGCTAGAGCGTCAGCAGATTATTGATATCTTTACGGGAAAGGTCACCAACTGGCAGCAGGTAGGCGGCAATGATGCGCCTATTCAAGTGCTTAGTAAAAATGTTAACCATGCCACAGTGGGCCTGTTTGCCAAGTATTTTGAGCTTGAGCCTGAGCAAATTGTAGCGACACAGCTAGTGGGCGACAATGAAGAAGTCATAGAAACCGTGCTCGGTAATCCTGCTGCTATTGGCTACGTTTCGGTAGGTGCAGCTGAGTATAAAATTGTACATGGTATGCCACTTAAGCTGATGTCGCTAGAAGGCATTGCCGCGACTATTCGAAAAGTTAGCCAGGGCGTGTTTCCTCTGTCAAGACCGCTGAACTTGGTGACAGCAAAAGCCCCTGAGGGCCTGGAAAAAGACTTCATTGAGTTTTCGTGCTCTTCAGCTGTAGAAGATATTATTCAGGCGCAGGCTTTTGTCCCGACTAGCGTCGCTGACTAGGTCCATTCCTGGGTTTCAGGGTCTGCTAGGGGTTGCTCTAGTTTTTCGTGCCAACTCATGAGGTTGATCTACACTGATACTTTTTAGGGATGAGATGAGCTGCTATGGTGAGGCGGAATGGGCAACCTACGAGTAAAAGATTCTCTGAGAAAAATCTGACTTTTGTTTGTTTTTATACCTGAATAGACACCATTACGTATCGTTAGGTGACATGCTATGCGATTTATCCCCAAAAACTTGGGTGCCGAACAGCCGCAACCCGACCAAGTTCAGCCTTGGCTATCTGTGATAACGATTGGCGTCACAACGGGCATGCTGGGTATTCTTTTCGACCTCTCTTTTGCCGTTCTCATTTTCTCTAACAGTCTGTCAGGCTATCTCTCAGCAGGCATCGGTTTTATCCTCTTTAGCGCGGCCGCGACGCGGATTATGGTGGCGCTGATGAGTTCTTTTCCGGGCATGGTATCGGACTTGGCGGGCATCCCGACGGCGATTTTGGCCTGGAGTACGGGCATGGTGATCCGGCAGCTGCCGACGACGGCAAGTTCGAGTGAGCTGCTGGTGACGGTGATTGTGACGATTGCGCTGACGTCTATGCTGACGGGCGCGTTTCTTTGGCTAATGGGCGCGCTGAAGTTAGGGAGTATTGTGCGGCTGCTGCCAGAGGCGGTGATTGGCGGCTTTATTGCGAGTAGCGGTTGGCTGCTGGTAAAGGGCGCGTTTGAGGTGCTGAGTGGTCAGGAGCTGACTGTTTCATCTTTTCTTAGCTTTGGCTATTCGGTGAATCCTATTCAGTGGCTACCTGGCTTGCTACTAGCGGTGTATTTGGTGGTGATTACGCGTCGGTATCGCCACTCTTTGGTGATGGCTGGCAGCATTGCAGCAGCGATCGCACTTTTCTACGGCTGCTTGGCGCTAGCAGGAACTTCCCTCAGCCAAGCAAACGCGCAGGGGCTTACGCTGGGTATTCCGCCGTTGCAAACGACTTGGCAATTGCTGCGATGGTCTGACCTGGGTCAGATTAACTGGCAGGCAATTGGCGCTCAGTGGATGTGCTCTGGCACGGTGAGTGTGATTACAGCGGTCCTCTTGCTGATGAATGTGAAAGGAATGGAAGTGGTGCTAGCCCACAAGATTGACATTAATCACGAGCTGAAGGTTGCCGGTAGTGCGAATATGCTCATGGGCCTAGGCGGTGGTATTCTCTCTTTTCATTCGTTAGGGCGCTCAATGCTGGCACACAAGATGGGCGGTCGTACGCGCTTGGTGACGTTGGTAGGTGCGGCGACGTTTATTGTTTTTCCGCTACTGTTTTCATCGGTGCTGACCTATTTCCCAACGACGATTTTGGGTGGACTTTTGCTGTATTTAGGTTTGTGTGCGCTGCTGGAGTGGGTGTATTTTTCCTATAAAAAGCTCTCTAAGCTAGATTATGTGCTGGTGCAGCTGATTTGGCTGGTGAGCGGGATTGTTGGATTTTTACATGGACTCGCTTTGGGCTGGGCGATCGCACTTGGTTTTGCTATTTACGAAGGCTCTAAACGAATCCGTGCGAACGTTTAAATATTTTCCTTTGGCCTCCGGCTAAGTCGTTTGGCCATCGGCATGCGTTTCCTGTATCTTTTTGTGAGCGTGGTTTGGTCTCTCGTCGTTTTGTTCCACAGTCGTTGCACCCGCTTAACCATCACAATTGTTTGGAGGTTAGCCCACTGGCCAATTTTATGCAGTTGACCCATCACCGCCACAGGCACTGCCCCAGGGCTATTTCATTCTAGACAATTTAGAGAACACTAATGAGCGTTGCTGATTGAGGTCTTTCCAGTTGTGAGCACGTTAGCAATCGTAGAAGCGTTTCGAGCATTACCTGACCAGCGCCGAGGTGCGGGTCGTCGCCTTGTACCGTGACCATGGCTTTGACAATATGGCACAAGCTCAACGCAAAGCTGGGCAGGGGCTTGATTTGCTCAAATTTTAGAATGAAATAGCCCTGATTCTAGGTTGGTCTCTTTCACGATTTCTTTCATGATGTATTAAGCCTGAGGAGTTACATTTAATGTTACTGGCCTACAATAAAATGCTCTCTTGATTTTATCGTCTGTATCTGTAATGGCTTCTATTGTTCCAGCCCAATATCGTAGCTTCTTACCTCGGTTTTACCGGCTCGCTTCAGTTGCTGTTTTCTCCAATATGATGGTGCCACTTGCTGGACTCTTCGATGCCGCTTTTCTCGGTCATTTGGAAGATATCAATTTTCTGGCAGGCGTCATCTTAGGCGGCATCTTATTCGACTACATCTACCGCATCTTAAAATTCTTGCGCAACAGCACCAATACACTTACTGCAAATGCGGTGGGCGCAAATGACGAGGAAGCCGTACTGGTAACGCTGCTGCGCTGTAGCCTGATTGCACTGGTTATAGCGGTCGTAATATTGCTGTTTCAATACCCCATTCACAAGCTAGGATTCACTATTCTCTCAGGTACCTCAGAGATCGAAAGTTCAGGACTAGACTATTTCAATGCTCGCATTTGGGGTGCACCAGCCGTCCTACTCAACTTTGTGCTGATCGGCTGGTTCTTAGGCCGCGAAATGAATGGCGTGGTGCTATTAATGTCAATAGTGGCCAACGGTACAAATGTATTGTTTGATTACTTAATGATTTTGCAGTGGGGATGGGAGAGTTCAGGTGCAGGATTAGCCACTGCGCTGAGCCAGTATCTAGCTTTGTTCGTGGGATTGAGCGTGGTAGCTGTGACTATTCAGTGGAAAGTTCTTGGAAAGGTCTGGGCACAGGTAATGGACCGCGCAGCTTTGACGTCTTCTATTGCACTTAAGAGCAATATTCTGGTGCGATTTGTAGCGTTAATTTCGGCCTATTCTATCTTTACTAACCTCAGTGCCTCTTTTGGTACAGAAGCTTTAGCCAAAAATGGCTTGCTGTTGCAAATTGCTATGCTGAGTCAGTTCACAGTGCAAGGCGTGGGTATGACCTCACAAACACTCATCGGTAACTTTAAGGGAAAGGAAGAGCCCGAGAAAGTTTTACCGGTGCTTCGTGTTGCGGTTGTTTCAGGGGTTGCGATCGCACTCACCTTTGCTCTGAGTACCGTCTTCTTTCCCAACTTCGTATTCCAGCTTCTCACCAACCATGCAGAAGTCTCCCAGGCTATGCAGTGCTACACACCTTGGCTGGTTCCGCTTCTCAGCCTCACCGCCGCCGCATTCATGCTAGAAAGCTATTTCACCGGCATCAAAGATGGAAAAACCCTACGTAATGGAGCTTTGCTCGGCTTTATTGTTGGATTCGCTCCCCTCATGCTGGTGGCAGCTGCTCAGCGGAGCGAATACTTACTGTGGAGTGCCCTTGTTGGATATATGGCGGTTTTACTCACTTTCCTACTCTACCGCTTGACCAAAACACATTCCCCGTTAGTTAAGGTCGAAGAAGATAAGCTGAGTTCAGACATCGCTCAGCCTACTGTATAGAAGAAAGCCTGTATAGAGAAAGTTGCCTATCGCCCATGCACTTTACAAGACCGCACCATCAAAAAGCGACGCCGGTTATACGTGTGCATAACCAGCGTCGCTTTTCTGCTGTGTAGCTGTGTTTTGCCAGCTATGTTTCGATAGCTATGTTTCGATAGCTATGTTTCGATAGCTATGTCTCAACAGCCACGGCCTTATGATTTTCTATTTAGCTCTTTTGAGTCAGGCCATAGGTACCGCGCTCTCCTTTGTACCATTCTCCATCGCGGACACCGCCAGACAGAATGTTAGAAATGCGATTACGTGCCTTCAAGTACTGCTGCTTCGGCATTCCATCTTTAAAGAGAGAATCCATTACCTCTGCAATTTTAAACGACTTATCAGGCTGCGTTTCTAGTACTAGTCTCACCGCTTCGGGCACAGTCTTCTCTTTCACGCCAGGTCTGGTGTATTTCTGCCAGCTAGCTGTTCTGCCGTCCTTTTTCTTAGCACCTCTCGTTTTTTTGGTCTTTTTTTCTTCTGCTGGAGCCTTGGCCGCAGCGGCTTTTGTCTTAGTAGCTGTTTTAGTCGCAGCAGTTGAGCTTGCCTTTGCAGCGGCTTTTGTTTTAGTAGCAGGTTTGCTTGCAGTCGTGGATTCTTCTCCGGCATCTTCGCCAAAGAGTGGCAATACAGCACGAACACCGTTCAATTTCTCACGCACTTCTTCCAGTTGTGCAACTAGCGATTCTTCTTGGGCTACCAAGTCAGATGCAATTTCTTTCAGTTGAGGTAATACAGTTTGAGTCATAAGTGAGTTATTCGGGGTCTTTTCTTAGACAATAATATTAGCTTAACAGCTTATTATCAACAACACTTTCAAGAAATAACAATTCCATCTACAGGGCTGCTTCGCTTGAGTCATATTCCATCTGTCTATGGATGCTATCTACATATAGATATAGAAAAGTAGAAATACAATACCTTCTAGCTGTGCTATTTCCTTTGTATCTGTTGACTTGTAGCCTTTTTCCCTGGCGTTAGTGTCCTCCCCTAAGCCGCTAGAATCAGAGCAGTCGTTGAGAACATGCAACTTTTCTTACATGACTTTTTTCCTATGAGAAAAGTCACATAGCGTGTTTTTGCAAGTAACATAAACTTTCTCAGCACTTTTTCCTGAATAAGATAGAACATAGCCGTAAATAAGTGGATTTTGTGTGGAAAATTCATGAAAAACATTTGATACTGCAAGAAGAGACTATATCCGTACGTTCTCAGCGGATTCTTATTGTTTTATCAGAATTGTGCTCCTAGTAATTAGAAGATACTTGCTCCCTACTTGATTGCTCCCTACTAGCTGTCTACTACGGCTATTTGCATAGATACAGTGCCAATTAAGCGTATGCATACTATTCTATAGCTTGTTCTTGATAGCTTTGAGTGTCACACTAGCTGCTCACGGTCCGCTACTTATGCTTCTTCCGCTTACGGTCTGCGCTGATTAAAACGGTTTTTCAGCTCTTCTCTACTGGTGACTATTCTGTCGGAATCCTCTGACTGTTTCTTAGGCCTAGTCCCTGTTGGGTTTGGCTTCTTTTTTCGCACTGGTTTGCCGATGCTGTGGTGCTTATCTTTACGGTTATCTCTACTGTCTTCTCTGTTGGGTAGCTGAACCTTAGGGTCTCTTAGAGTATTCTTGCCAGGGTCATCTGTCAGGCGCATACTCAAGCCGATGCGTTTTAGTTTTTCTTGAACTTCCACGACCCTAACCTTTACTACCTGACCTACTTGTACAATTTCCTTCGGATCTTTCACAAATCGATCTGCCATTTGTGAAACGTGTACGAGTCCATCTTGATGTACTCCAATATCGATAAAAGCACCAAAGTTAGCTACGTTTGTAACGACACCTTCCAAAACCATGCCTGCGTTCAAGTCTTTAATCTCGTGAACACCTGCTGCAAATAGTGCGTAAGTAAACTTTTCTCTGGGATCTCGACCTGGCTTTTCTAGTTCACTTAAAATATCCTGAAGTGTAGGTTCTCCCACATTTTCAGTGATATACCCTTTCAGGTCAATTTGTCTTAGCTGGTTGCTCGCCTGGGCTATTTCTGTCAGCGGCACTTTTACCTCTTTGGCCATTTCCTTGACAATCCCATAGCTTTCCGGATGGACAGCAGTGTTATCCAAAGGGTTGTTTCCATTCCGAATGCGCAAAAAACCTGCGGCTTGCTCATAAGCTTTGGGGCCCAGCTTGCCTACTTTTAACAGTGCTTTACGTTCGGCGAAGCGGCCTGTCTCGTTGCGAAAGCTGACAATATTGTTTGCAACGGTTTTACTCACCCCTGAAACGTATTGCAATAGTTCTCTAGAGGCTGTGTTTAAATCTACTCCGACATAGTTTACGCAACTTTCAACGGTGTCATCAAGCTTTTGCTTCAAGCGCTTTTGATCAACATCATGCTGATACTGGCCCACTCCAATAGATTTCGGATCGAGCTTGACGAGTTCTGCCAGAGGGTCTTGCAGTCGACGGGCAATACTAATGGCCCCGCGAACAGTAATGTCTAAATCAGGGAATTCTTCAATAGCAACATCGCTTGCTGAATATATAGACGCTCCCGATTCGTTGACGATCGCCTTGATAGGAGAATTTTCTATGGTTGCCATGACTTCCCCCACAAAATCATCTGTCTCTCGGCTGGCAGTCCCATTCCCAATGGCAATTAGTTCAATGTTGTGACGGCTGATCATGCCATTGAGCACTTTTACCGCATCTAGCCGACGTCCCTGACCAGAGTGCGGATAAATCGCCTTGTATTCCAAAAATTGTCCTGTCTCACTAATGGCTGCCACTTTGCAGCCCGTGCGAAATCCAGGGTCAATCCCAAGGGTTGGTTTCATGCCCGCAGGCGCAGCCAGCAGTAAGTTACGCAAATTCTCTGCAAAGGTTTGAATTGATGCCTCGTCCGCCCAAGTTTTCTTTTCAGCAATGACTTCGTTGGTCAAAGATGTCTTCATGAGCCGGTTAAATCCATCTTCAATCCAGGCTGCATAGAACTGTCTTATGGATGGGGTTGAGGTTTTAAGCTGACTGTCAATTAAGTAGTCTAAGACTTCTGCACTATCAAAGCTCAGCGATAGCTTGAGAATGCCTTCTTTGTCGCCGCGCAAAAGCGCAAGCAGGTTATGAGGGGCTATTTTGCTGACTTTGTTTTGATAGTTACGGTACATTTCATATTTCGTCGTTCCCTCAGGGTAACCAGACTTTATTTTTGAAGAAAATATGCCCTTGTTGAGAAAAAATCTACGTACATATGCCCTAAGCAACGCCTGCTCTGCCATTTTCTCGGCTAGTATATCTGCCGCGCCTTGTAGTGCTTCGGCAGACGTTGTAACCTGCTCGCTCAGATAAGAACGGGCAATTTCCTCCAGGTTACTTGTTGCTGTTCGCTGGGCATTGAGTTTGTCAATTTCGTTGGCTAGGGGGTCTAGCCCTTTTTCTCGGGCGATGGTGGCACGGGTGCGCCGTTTGGGTTTGTAGGGTAGGTACAGATCTTCTAACTGCGTTTTACTCTGGCACTGGTCAATTTGTTCCTTGAGCTCAGGTGTTAGGGCTTCTTGCTTTTCAATCGCTTCTAAGATAGTTTTCTTGCGCGTAGCTAGATCCGTTAAGTACTCATATTTCTCGGCTATCTGCCGAAGCTGGATTTCGTTCAATTCGCCCGTACGTTCTTTGCGATACCGTGCAATAAACGGTACCGTCGCCCCCTCAGAAAATAAAATCAAAGCGGCTTCTACCTGCGCTATTTTTACCGACAGGTCTTGAGCAATTAGCTTGGGGGTGTCCATAGTGAGCAGGCAGTTATCTATCTAGTCTCGAATTTTATCACTTCTCAAAAAGACCAGAAAAAAGGATAGAAGATTGCTCCTCTATCCCTCAGGGAAATTGATAGATACGTTGAACCTGAAACTAATGCCTTTGACTAATTGCGCCAGCAATGTCCAGTTCTGCTGCACACTGCTGGTCATACTTGTGCTTGCCTCACTGGCGCGTTACGCAGCTATTAGCTGACTGACACGCTTCTTGCGTGAGTGGGCGACAAAAAGCCCTAATCCGAGAAGTCCAAGCAGAGATGCCGGTTCAGGAATTTCTTCAGCGCCATTGATGGCTACTAGGCGAGCAAACAAACCGGCAGAGTTGTCTCCGCCTTCTTGAGAGATAAACTCATTCACAATATTGCTCTGAGCGGCTACTTGCTCAGCGAATCCTACAAGTTCTAAGGTGTACTCTTGGCCTTCGTGCATAAACGAGCTGCTCTCATCAATCGCCCAGTCCCAAGTAATTTGGTCGGAGCAGCCTTTGCCATAGTCTGTCTGGTAGGCGCACCCATAGGTATTGTTTACAGTCTCATCAACAGAGAAGGTAAAGTCGAATGTTTGCTTACCTATACCATAGTCACCAAAATCAAGATCCAGGCTGAACTCTGCACTTTTTGCGACGTTCAGGTTACCCTCAATCGCCTGGTTAAAGTGTGTGAGTGACCCTACGTTAAAAGTGTCGCCTACTGCTATATTGAGGCCGTCAACCCCTTCAAATCCCAAGCCGCTTTTGTTTTCATATGTAGAAACAACCTCTGTGTAGTAGTTGTACCAACCTTCCACTTCTTCACCATAAGCGTTTGTGTATGTACCCCAGTCATAGTTGTAGCTGTACGAATCAAACTTCCACTTGGTAGTCACTTCTTCTCCGTGCGAGGCATCACCCCAGCGTACTTGGCTTTCATCCCCTACGTCCAAAAACTCCACTGCGTTCCAGTCAGCAGCAGCATAACCGTCGGACCCGATTACATAGCCATCTGTAAGTGTGACGTTGTCCCAGTTGCCAGATGTATTGCTAATAACAAAAGCATTAGCAGGCTTAGCGACAGCAAAAAGTGTCGTTGCTGCCAAGCCAGTACCAGTCAAAACAAGAGAAAGGAAATTAGGTTTCATGGTGTATCTATAATAACTCCGTGCAGTGGATTCACTTGTTCAGAATATTCCGGAGTTACAAGTATTACCCTCCATGATTCCTCGGAGATTCTGTTAAAGATACTGAGAAGAAATAGCATTTCTGAAAAACCATTTATTTCCTCACATCTTATTGTCACCAGTGCTTTATGAGTGAAAATTCTGAAGACAATCTGAAACAAATCATTGCCGCATGGCGATTACTCCTTTCTGTTCTCCGTGTAAATACTCGATTTATAAGTGTTTCACGCCTGGGTATAGCCACTAGCCTCCGTGTATTCAACAGGGCTCCCGAAGGAGCTCCTAGTATTCTTACTGAATAGTTGAGATATTCCCTTCTTGAGAGGCCTGAATCATGGATGAATACCCTGAGAGATTCAAGGTGAACTGTTGTATTTTCTGATTTGTCAGTTTCTAGTTGTGCTTGTCTTCAAAAAACTCTCTTAATTGTTTACTTTTGGTCAGTATAAGTGACTATATCTATGCGAATTGGGTGGATAGTAGTTTTACTGTGTGTAGCAAATATCACGTCTAAACTCTCTGATTCGGAAATCTTATGACTACTTACATCTCTACAAACAACAACAAGTGGTTGGCGCTAACCGCAGGTTTTGCGATCGCAGCAATCGGTGCAACTGCACCCACAGCTAGCGCGGCTACTTACACCCTCGATTTCGACACAGGGGCCGATGGCGGCAGTGTTTTATACAATGCCAATGGCACACTCCAGACTGACCAGTGGGCGTCTTGGGGACTGACAAACATTAGTGGCGACAATAAGCGCGACGGTATTGGTGACGCGTTGTTCAACACGTACGATACTGCTTACAATACTTCTCGTGGCCAAACGACCAATCTTCGTCACCAAGATGATAGGGATGATGACCTTCGCACCGGTAGTAATTGGGGTACGGCTGATCAAGGCAACGTATTGATCATTCAGGAACAGAACTGGCGTAACAAGAATATTTTCAACAATACCGGCGCATACACCGCTGACGACGAAGGAGAAGGTGGATACGTCGACTTCGATTTTGCTGAGGCCATGGCATTCAACAGCTTTTCGATGCTAGATATCGACGATAATGGCGGTGGCATTATGGTTGAGGGGCAGAAAGCCGACGGTAGTCTCTTTCGTGTTGATGTCGATGCGCTGATGGAACTGCATCGCAATACTAACGGCTATGGTGATGACGATTGGAATACTTCCGCGCAAGGCACCTCTGTAGCACTCGGTGGTGTGACAATGACACAGGTTGGTACTAAGCAGGGTAACAACTCGATGTTCCGGTTTGATGTTGATGAAACTCATCTGACTAGCGTTCGCTTTAGCTATCCTGGTAGTGGTGCTATCTCTGGCTTGGAGTGGTCTACCATTGAAGATGATGGTCCCCAAGAGATTCCTGAACCGTCTGCAATGTTGGGTCTGTTGATGTTGGGCTTAGCTGGTAAGCGCCTTAAGCGCAATCGTGATACAGCCACTGTATAGATTTACAAGAATGCTCACTACAAGCGAGTGTTCTTGTAAGTGATTCCTATCTCAAAAGCCCCTTTCCAAGAAAAAATTGGAGAGGGGCTTTTGTTTTTACTCCGATGAGTCCAAGAATGCAATTCAACAATTGGGTGGTTCTAAACGAGCGTTTGGCTACCGAAAGTTATCGGGATTTAATGGACGGCCAGTAGGGGCTGCGTTGTTTAGGGCCGTGCCTGTGCCACCATCGGCAGGCGATAGAAAGGGCTTGAGGTTGATACCACTGTCAGATGAAGACGCGGTGGAGTTACCAGGCATTGGAAAGCCGTTGATGACGTTGCCAATTTCTCCTAAGAGCCCACTGTTGTTGCTGCCAGTAAAGGTGGTGACGACGGTGGTCTCTGTGCCACCATCCGCTAGGGCTAGGTTCTCAAAGACGAGGTCACGTGTAATGACAGGATTTTGACCGGGGGGGACGGTAAAGACGATTTTACAGAGGCTTGGAAATTGCTCAGTGGTGGCGCAGACGGTGTCGTAGCCATTTTCCATGCCGACTTGCAGTTCAGCTAAGCCTTCAGGGCGATAGGACTCTAGCCGCTCGCTGATGGTAAAGCAGCGTTTTTCGGCTGTCCAGCCACCGCCCATTTCTCCGGGAGTCGCCCAAACGTAGGCGCTCTCTGGTTGGTTCTCGGGCAGATACATGACGGTGTATTCGCCATTAGAAATTTGGCATTCAAAGCGAGCTTCTGTCGGAACTTGAGAGCTTTCGGTTGTAGATTCTACGTCGGGCAGTGGGTCGCTTGTTTGTGCGAAGCTAGGTGCTGTGACTGCTGCAAAACTAGCGACTAGCGCACCGCTGAGGAGGAGAGCTGTCCCAAGTCGATTGTTCGGCTGGTGATTGCTGGCGGGAGTGGATACGTTTTTTCTTTCAACCATGGCTAGTGGAGTCCTTCGTTCAGATACAAGTCGCTAGAGGGTAATAAGCTGGAAGATGCAAAGCACCAGTATCTATAGCGTTCGATTAACCGCGCTTTGGATAAGCCTGATGCAGGATATAGCCTAGCGCGACACCGATAAGCTGTAGACCAATAGTGGACAGTATGCATCAATTTTGCTAATTGGTTCGGCTAATTGGTTTAAGCTATGGGGTGACTTGCGAATCCGCTTCTTCGCACCCCATTTTTCATTTTCTTACTATGGTAAAAGCAACTCCTTACGGCTCTTGGCGCTCTCCTATTACATCAGATTCTATTGTCTCTAGCTCGATTCGTCTGGGCGCTGTGAGGCTAGATGGTCCAGATGTCTATTGGAGTGAGCTACGTCCTACAGAGGGTGGGCGGCAGCTGATAGTTCGCTATGGGCCAGAAGATGAGTTGGGCAGCGTGACTGATTTAACGCCCGCACCTTTTAATGTGCGTACTCGGGTTCATGAGTATGGCGGCGGTGCGTACTTAGTACATCAGGGAACGGTTTATTTTTCTGATTTTGCCAATCAGCGTCTGTATGTTCAGCGAGCCGGTGAAGCGCCGGAGGCTTTGACGCCAGAGGTAACACCTACTGCTGGTTTGAGATATGCCGATGTGGTGATGGATGCGCAGCGTCAGCGGCTGATTTGTGTGATGGAAGACCATCGTCAGACGGGGGAAGCGATTAATGCGATCGCAACTATTCCTTTGACTGGTGGTATGCCAAAAATATTGGTCAGCGGTAATGACTTCTATTCGTCTCCTAGGTTAAGCCCAGATGGAACGGAGCTTGCTTGGATTACCTGGAATCATCCACAGATGCCATGGGATGGAACGGAGCTATGGCTGGCAAAAGTTATAGAAGATGGCAGCTTGAGTCGGCCTCGGCGACTGGTGGGTAATGTGAAAGAGTCTGTGTGTCAACCCCGCTGGTCTCCTAGTGGAACGCTGCATTTCATCAGTGATGCTACCGGGTGGTGGAACCTGTATCGATGGGAAGGGGAGCGCGGAGAGCCTTTGTTTCCAATGGAGGCAGAGTTCGCTGGACCGCAGTGGAGCTTTGGTCAAAGCAGCTACGGTTTTGAAGATAACACCACTATTTTGTGTACCTATATATATGAGGGCAAAACGCGCTTGGCTCGGCTCGATACCATGGCACGTGCCATGGATGAAATTTCGATACCCTACTGTGGCATTGGTAGTTTGCAAATAGGCAAAGGATTTGCGACATTTTTGGCAGCGAGTACGACTGCGCCAAGTGCCGTAGTACGGCTCAACCTCTCGACATTGCAAACGACGACGCTCAGGTCATCAAGCACGATGACGATTGACCCTGGCTATATTTCTGAGCCAGAGGTCATTTCATTCCCGACGACAGGTGGCTTTAATGCCTACGGTATTTACTACCGACCAAAGAATAAGGACTATGAAGTGCAGGTGACAGAACGGCCACCGCTGTTAGTCAAAACCCATGGAGGCCCTACTGCATCGGCTTCTAGTGCGCTGAGTCCATCGATTCAGTATTGGACGAGTCGTGGCTTTGCGGTACTAGATGTGAATTACGGTGGTAGCACGGGATATGGCCGCGCCTATCGCAATCGACTGCAAAAGCAGTGGGGCATTGTTGATGTGGACGATGCGACGAATGGCGCGCTGTATTTAGTTGAGCAGGGGAAGGCGGACAAGGCTCGGTTGGCAATCGATGGGGGGAGTGCGGGTGGATATACGACGCTAGCAGCGCTGACTTTTCGCGATGTATTTAAGGCGGGTGCTAGCTATTACGGGGTGAGCGATATGACGAGTCTAGCGGCAGAAACGCATAAGTTTGAGTCGAGGTATTTGGATAGCCTAGTTGGGCCGTATCCGGAGAAAAAGGCTGTGTACGAGGAACGCTCTCCAATTAATGCGGTCGATCGGCTTTCTTGTCCAATCATCTTTTTACAGGGCTCGGAGGATAAAATCGTGCCACCGAACCAGGCTGAGGTGATGGTAGATGCGCTGAAAGCTAAGGGTATTCCGGTGTCTTACTTGTTGTTTGAAGGGGAGCAGCACGGCTTTCGGAAGGCGGAAAATATTAAGCGATCGCTAGACGCAGAACTTTCGTTCTATGCTCAAATCTTTGGGTTCGAGCTAGCTGATGATATTGAACCAGTTGAGATTTTTGGGGAAGTTAAGTAATGTCAGCAAAAACTAAGGGCTCACCATTTGAGAATGCCGCATTTGAGGTAGACACGTTGAGCGATATGCCAGATTCTATGTGGCAAATGAAGCCGTGGTGGTGCCAGCCCTGGTCGATTGTATTAACAGGTGTTACTGTTCCGCTCTGTTCGTGGCTGCTATTACATCGGCTACTGATTACGCTACCTGTGGCGTTGGTGATGGCGGGATGGTGGCTGCTGTTTTTAGTGCTGGTGCCTGCTCAGTATGCGGCGGCTGTAAGAGAGGCCAAGTCGAATTTGTAATATCAAGTTCGTAGTAGAGCCTGCGGGCAACTGCTATTTTGGAACAGTAGTCATTTAAACAATATTCAACACTATGCCAGTTAGAGACAATGTTTTAGGGTCATTGCTCAAGCCTTGCTGCACTGACCCCATGACGGGTTTTTACAGAGATGGTAATTGCCAAACAGGCCCAGAAGATGCGGGTGTGCATGTTGTTTGCGCAGAGATGACAGAAAAATTCCTAAGCTATACAAAGGCGCAGGGCAATGACCTGAGCACGCCTCGGCCCGAAGCCAATTTTCCGGGCTTGAAGCCTGGAGATAAGTGGTGCTTGTGTGCAGCTCGCTGGAAGGAAGCTTTGGACGATGGTGTAGCTCCTCCCGTTGTGTTGAAATCGACGCATGTAGCGGCGCTTAAATATCTGAGCATACAGGACTTAAAAGATAACGCTGCAGAGTAACTGACTAATTGACTAGCCAACTGAATCGCTGAGCATAAAACGGCTGCTGCAAGATATTGTGGCAGCCGTTCTACTGTGTGCCGATTATGTCAGCCGGATAGTGTTCTTTGTGTAAGATTTGTTGTTTTATGGTGGCTTGAACGAATTTTGCTAAGCCAACTGGTTAACCGACCCCTGATTCTAGCAATTGACGATGGGGATAGGATATTCTGCTAGCACATTAGTGAATCCCCTCACACATCAGGTTTTCGTCATGTTTGGTCAAAACAATTGTTTCAACAAAGCCATCGCCCTCTCTAGTACGTTGGCCGTTACGCTGTCCGTTACGCTTCCAGCGACTGCGCAGTCTCGCTTTATGGATGTCAATAGTAGTTACTGGGCTAGCGACTACGTACAGGCTCTGACAGAAGCGAGCATTATTAGTGGTTACGAAGACAGTACTTTTCGTCCAGACAGGCAGATGACGCGAGCAGAATTTGCTTCGATCCTGAGCGGTGGATTTCCTGCGGCAGCGGTACGCGACCCGATTACTTTTAGCGATGTGCCCACAGATCACTGGGCGGCAGATGCGATCGCTTCAGCTTACACAAAAGGCTTTTTGAGTGGCTACCCCGACGGTACGTTTGGTCTTGACCAACCGATTACTCGTTTAGAAGTGTTGTTGTCTTTGACCAGCGGCCTAGGGATGGATACCTCGGTTGCAACTAGTGACGTGCTGGCTGCATTTGTAGATCGCGGTGAGATTCCTGACTGGGCAGTAGGCGCGATCGCCGCCGCGACAGAAAGCCAGCTAGTGGTGAACTATCCCAATGTGCAACAGCTAAACCCTAACCGTAATGCTACTCGGGGTGAAATTGCTGCGATCGCATATCAGGCGCTAGCAAGCAGTGGCAGAGCCAGTGCGATCGCCTCTGAGTATGTGCCTACAGCTGTCGCTCAGCCAGGTACTTCTCCTGAAACTCCAACTGCCCAGCCGCCAACCGACGATTTTTCTGAACTTGTTGCTTCTCTATCGAGCCCAAACGACAATACTCGCAAAGCCGCAGCGGATACTTTGGCCAGCAATGGTGCTGATGCGGTCCCTGAACTGGTGCAAGCACTGGAGTCTGATAGCGCGCCTGTCAGAGCCGCCGCCGCCTACGCACTCAACGAAATTGGTGCAGAAGCAGATGCGGCCACACCGACGCTGCTGGAAGTGATTAAAGACGACGATGAGCTGGTTCGAGCACTCGCAACTAGCGCGCTGACGAAAGTCGGCTTGGATCAGAGCGCGTTGATCAACTTGCTTACCGCTGCTGTGCAGAATGAGTCTGGCTTGGTAAAAGATATTGCTGCCGATGCACTAGTCGGTATTGGTTCTGACGCGGTACCTGCTTTAGGCAATTTGTTAGAAAACGAAGCAGCTAATACGCTAGCCAAGACAACGGCGGCTACCTTGATTGGCGATATCAGCAAAATAGATCAGCTGGATGATATGGCATTGGAGTCGGCGATTCCTATTTTGGCAGAGACGCTAGGCGATGGCGATAGTGAACTTCGCAAGGCCGCAGCTTCAGCGCTAGGAGACTTTGGCCCGCTAGCAGACGTGGCTATTCCTGCACTGTCGAAGGCGCTACTAGGTGAAGACTCTGGCGTGAATCAAACGGTTGCGAGTAGTCTTGGCAAGATTGGTCAGCAGTCGGTCCCTGGCCTGACAGAAGGTCTTAATAGTGACGATGCGCTAACCCGCTTGTATTCTGCCGATGCGCTATGGACACTCACTCAAGACAGCAGTCTGATTCTGCCGACGCTAGTGTCCTCTCTGTCGGATGGTAGCGTAGAAACCCGCGAACTAGCCGCGTTAGGGCTTACCTATCTGGGCCGCCAAGCCTCACCTGCCATCCCTGATTTACGTGGATTGCTAGGCGAAGACAACGATCGGCTGGTCGATATTGCTAACTTGGCGCTGTTGATTTTGGGCAATAGAAATGCACCTCAGCCTGACCTGGGTTTTCTGCGCACAGATGCCGACAAGGTAGAGTCTTTACCTGCAATTGTGGAAGTGGTGAGTCAGCTTTGGTCGTAACTGTGTGCTCTATCTCTGTGAGCGCTCTTTGAAGGAATGCTAGCACTGGGATAGCAAAATCGAGACAACGAAATGAGTCCGTGTATGGAGACTTCTGTATGCGGACTTTTTGTGTCTTTTGCAGGAGGAGTGGCTACACGATATGGTGCCAGAGTATAGAAAGTGTTTCCCTAAAAAATATGTCTACTGGCTCTTCGAAAGTATCTATTTATGCAGCGATGGCGGCCAATGTGGCCATCGGTATTGCTAAGTTTGTGGGCGCTTATTTCAGCGGTAGCTCGGCGATGCTCTCTGAAGGCATTCACTCTGTAGTCGATTCGGTGAATGAGGTGTTGTTACTCTACGGGCTAAAGCAGAGTGAGGCTGACCCCAGCGAGGAGTATCCGCTTGGGCGCTCTCAGGAGCTGTACTTTTGGTCTTTGATGGTTGCTGTACTGATCTTTTCTCTAGGTGGTGGAATCTCTATTTTTCAAGGTGTGCGAAGTTTGCAGGCTCCTGAGAGTGCGAGCGATCCGCTAGTGAGCTATGGCGTATTGATCGCGGCAGCTGTGTTTGAAGGTGCCGCTTTAACGGTCTCGATTCGAGAATTCAAAAAGAATCAGTTTGATCTGAATATGGGACTGTGGAAAGCAATTGGAAAGAGCAAGGATCCGAGTTCCTTTATCGTAATTGTTGAAGATACAGCGGCGCTGATGGGATTGGCGATTGCCTTTGCTGGGGTGTGGCTGAGTGAAACGACGGGCAATCCGCTTTACGATGCGATCGCCTCTATCTCTATCGGCATATTGCTCACTGTAGTAGCAACTGCACTAGTTGCAAAAACCAAAGGCCTGCTAGTGGGGCAAAGTGCTTCTGTAGAGACACGTACCAGCATCAAAGATATTGTTCGCTCTGACGAAGCTGTGTCTGATTCAGAGCCACCTATCACGCTACACTTAGGCCCACAAGATGTCATGCTCGCTCTTAATATCGAGTTTCGCGATGAGCTATCAGCAGACGAAATCGAAGCGGCCGTTCGACGAATTGAAAAGAATATTAGAACAGCTCATACTGAAGTCAAACGAATCTTTATTGAGGCAGCATCGGTTGATTGACGCTCTTACTGGACAAAATACCAAGTCTCAATTGAATTTTTTACTTGGCTGCCTTTTGTGATTTTTCTGCCTAAAAGTACTTCAAAAGGATTACTTTTTTGTCGCTTCTGAATATTGTTGCTTGTGAGCGTGGTGTCGAATTTGCCACTTACCCTGTACACTTCATCGACCGCTTGACTAAGGCTAGGTTGATCAAACTGACTTAGGTTAGTGATTTTGTCTCGGCTTTGAACTGTGATGCTGTCGATTTTGAAGTTAGGTTCTATCGCACTTGTTGAAATCTGTCGATCTAGCATACCTAAGTCTTGTGCGAAGACTTTTTGAGTATGCATTAGCTGTTGTGTAATAGCTAGTTCAATGGCTCGATCTGGTGGTGTTTTGGTGAGTAGGCTACAGCTGGTGAGCATTAGTAGCATTGCCAGACATATAAACCTTATGATCTTCATAGCCTTTCTTTATAGCCGTTCTCTCTCAAGTGTAAGCCTTCGGACGAGCGGTTTTACATTCATCTGACTTAGGTCATTGATATTTATTGATGCTAGTAGACGTCACTAAAGACCACATCTATT